>Ga0256851_1000028_pt1 | contig 21625 bp, 29 predicted proteins | sample BONnt4_FD_181165 | JGI IMG/M metagenome (GOLD analysis project Ga0256851, IMG submission 181165) | Terrestrial sediment cell enrichment communities from Utah, United States - BONCAT_SYTO_Terrestrial_sediment - 4 | ecosystem: Environmental > Terrestrial > Deep subsurface > Rock core/Sediment... | reverse complement strand
GTCCAGCGGGATCGCCGACGGCTTGGCGTGGCTCCCCTGCCCTGTCTGGCCGCTCTCGTCACATAGGGCTGTAGGACAGTCAGGGCAGGCCGACCGCAGGGAACCGGAGGGCGGCATCCTTCCTGACAGACAGGCGCCCCGGGAGGACATCCCGAGGCGCTGGAGGGTCTGACGGCTCCGCGAAAGCCCTTCCCCGTGGTCATGAGGGGACCCTATCCCTTCGGCGGGTGCTGGCGTTGCCTGCCACCAGCCTGCTTGTGACCTTGTAGCGAGGTCAACCGCCGGCGGCGTTTGACGGCCACTTGACATTTTGTGGGAAACCACATTTAATGGAAAAGTCAACGTGAGGGATCGTCATGCCGCTTCTATCCACCCGCCGCCGTCCTGCCGCTCCGATTTCCAAGGTCGATCACGCGCTCGATCGGATCATGGTTCTTGCAGAGAAGATGATCGGCGCAGCCAAGCGCGAGATCGCCTTCCACCAGGCCGAGCTCGATGCGAACCCGCTCCATGAGGGCGACGACAGCGCCCCCTTTGGCCGTCTGGTCGTGTGGCAGGCGATCCAGACGAAGAGCGTCGGCGAGTTCTACGGGGAGACGGTTGTCGAGCGTTGGACGTCCTCCCGGGAGGTTCTGGAGCATGTACGGGCCGAGGCCGCGAAGGATGAGAGGCATCCGGCCATCGTCCACGCTTGGAACCGTGCCCTGCATCACCTAGAGAGCATCGCCGGGGAGTGATCCCGGCCTTCCCCCGAGCCGTCGCCCGTGCGGCGGCTTCGGGGAGGGTCTGGAGCCTTCCAACGGGAATAACGGCACAAGGGAGCCAAGCATGGATCAGAAGGAACTGAGGGACATCGCTAACGAGGTTATGGACTCGGTCGATGAGATCGGGCGCGTCCGTGACCTGATTACGGGCTTCAAGCGCAGGCTGGAGGCCCTTCCCGACGGAAACCAGACCCGCAGCAAGCTCGCCGCAGCCATCCAGCGGCTCGATGGAGCAATGGAGGACGTCGGCGCAGCGTCCGACCTCCTCGGGGAGAAGCTGGAGCCGGAAACGGACGACTGATGGCGACGCAAGAGACAAGAGGAACAACGGCCCCGGCAACGTCCGGGGCTTTTGCTTTCTGCCGGCCAATCCCGCCGGCGTTTGACATTTCCCCCATTCCCCCAAATGATGGTTATGTCGATAACGACGGAGGGGTGTCATGCAGGTAGTTACTTTCGCAGGGATCGCAGGCGTCACATTCAAGGGCAAGGTCACGCAGCGCGAGGCGCGGGGCATCCTCCAGGCGCTGGGCCTGACGCTCACCCGCGACAGCCAGTGGGACGAGTACCGGGTCAACTTCAAGGGCGGGTCTGAGGGAACCGCCTACTACACGGACTGCCTGCTAGATGCGCTCCAGACGGGCCTCGACATGGCAAGGGAAGGAGATCGGAGCTGCCGTCACTAGACGGCGCCGGGAACTTCCCCGGGAATCTTGACCTAATGCGAGCGGGGCCGGCAGCGGCTCCGCTTTCTGTTTGGGGGTATCCATGGACGACATCGACAACGCCGTTTCCTCGGCGATCGAGCAGCATTTCAACCAGCTTGAGGCGGCTCCCGAGGCCGTCCGCAGGCTGTGCAGCCTTGTGGATAACTGGGAGCCGGAGGGCGCCCCGGCGCCGATGGCATTCGGCAAAACCGTTGACTAATAAGGGTTTCCCGAATATGTACAGACTGTACAGATTGGGAGAAGCTTAATGGTTCTGATCGAGGAAGAGGTCGCGTTCACGGATGCAAGGGCATCCTTGGCGTCCGTGATTGATCGGGCGATCGAGACCCATCGTCCGCAGGTCGTGACCAGGCACGGGCGCAAGGAAGCCGTCGTTCTCTCTTGGGAGGACTACCAGCGCCTTTCCAACGTCCCGAGCTTCGGCAGGCTGCTCATGTCGGCTCCCATCGAGGAGGGCGACATCCCCGAGCGCAACAGGACAACGAACGAACACCGCGCTGTGGAGTTCTAAGTTGTACCTCGTTGATACCAACATCATCTCGGCACGGGCACCGACAAAGGTTGCCCGTGCGGACCTGGATCAATGGATGGACCAGGTCTCTGACAGGCTGTTCCTGTCCGCGATCACCGTCGCGGAGATCCACGACGGCATCGCAAAACTTTACCGAGAAGGGGCAACGAAAAAGGCGGGGCAGCTCGCCGAATGGTGGTCGACCGTCGAGCATATCTATGGGGACAGGATTCTCCCCTTCGACATCAATGTTGCCCATCAGGCAGGCATGCTGCTGGATCGAGCGCGGGGCAACGGCCACACGCCCGGATGGGCCGACGTCGCGATTGCCGCGACCGCGCGGACCCATACCCTGATCATCCTCACGGACAACGAAAAGGACTTCCAGCCGCTCGGTGTGCCGTACGCGAACCCGTTGAAAGAGCGTCCCTCGGCGTTGGGATCGCTGCTCGGTCGCATCCTCGGCGACTAACCTGACGGCCTACTAGAACCCCTTCCAGCATGAGCCATCGACCAGAGCGGCGGAGACGCCTGCCGCTCTGGCGCAATGCTAGAACAAATCTGTTGACATTACCGTACATTCACCGTACATTACGGAAAGTTGCCGATATGTACGAAAGGAATACGGAATGGCACCTAAGACTGAACGACTAGAGATGAGGCTCGATGCCGATACGATCGAGCGTATGGACGCATGGCGGACAGAGCAGGACGACGTTCCTTCCCGATCGGAGGCCGTTCGCCGCCTGCTTGAGGTGGGGCTAGAGGCCAACACGAAAGAGGGCTTCCGGCTTAGCAAGTCCGAACGCCTCATGACGTGGATGCTCTCGGAGATCATGAAGAACCAGATCGAGGCGCGAGGCGGCAAGGACGCCAAACACGACATGGAGTCCGTGCGTCTCATCCAGCAGTCCCTATACGGGGGGCATTTTTGGGCGCTGATTTGGGAGATGACGGGCGTGATGCACGATCACGTCGACAACCCCAAGGCCGTCCGTACGGTCGTCGACACGCTGGACATGTGGCAGTTCATCGAACGTGCCTATGCAGGGTTCGATGATGCAGAGAAGAAGCGGATCGAAACGGAAGTGCCCTATCGCGGCAAGCATCCGAAGTTCATCGGCTTCGATGGTAATAACGAAGGCGAGTATTACAGCATCGCGCGGTTCCTGATCGAGGAGCTTAATCGCTTCCAAGACTTCAAGGGGCGCTCTCTCAACTCGCATTCCCCGCAGGTTGGACGGTATCAGCGCATGGCAGCCGCCTTCGACCCCATCCGGGCGAAGCTGGTCGGTCGGGAGATGACCTCTGATGAAGTCATTGAGCTCCTGAAGATCGACTAGGCGAAGGTAGGGACGGCGCCGGGGCAGCCACAACGACGATGATGCGTTGTTGTGGCTGCCCCTCGCCAGATGCGTGACAGGTGCTTCCCAAGCATGGTTAGATAGATCTAATCGGGGGCTTCCATGTTTGGTCTTTTCAGACGTTTCCAATATCGCGCAGAGTTGTTCGTGAATGTGATGCAACTCTTGATCCTGTACCCCGGTGGAGCCGATGCGCTCAAAAAGGACTATCCCGGCATAAAGTCAGCATTGGCCGATCATGCGAAGCAAGGGACGCCAATTCATCATGCTGCTGTGATGATCGCGGCAAGTGTTCTCGGTGATCTCGCGTCCAAGGTTCCGGAGGACGCGAAAGCCAGCATCCATGAACAACTTCGCAACCTCGATTATGAGCTGTTTCAGGATTACCTCGTCCAACGCTTGAGAGGTGAAACTTCTATCAAGCTCGATGAATCGATCACTTACGGCACGATGATTTTTGCTGCGGCTTTCTGCATTGGCGACCAATGGGCAGAGCATGGGAAAGTCGAAAGAGACGATTTCCGCCTGATCACGTCCGAGGTCGTAGGTGCACTCAGGGGCCTGTCCCGTGGCGAGCGGAGCAGCGGGCGCATCATGCGTGCGCTCGATGGGGTCTAGGGCTAGGTAGGGGCTCCGGGGCGTCTCGGGTCCTGCTAGTTACCAGCGGGAAACCCGGGGGCCATTCCATGAGACTTCTTCCCTTGATCCTGACGGCGGGAATCCTTGCCGCTTCTCCTGCTGCTGCGCGTGATCCATTCGACGCGGATTGGGGCGGCGATTGCCGTCCCGACGTCATTTGCTACATCAAGATCCGTCCCGCCAAAAAAGGCACCTACAGGCTCGAATACGTCGCCAGAAGCCAGAGGGACCCCCGGAAGGTAGTTTGCCGCTCTACGGGCCTCCTGCGGCGTTCCGTGGTGGTCCTTGGAGCATTGTCGGGGACGTTCGGGCCGAAACAGCGCCAACGGATCGACGTCGTTCGCGGGGGCGATGGGGACAGGCTCCATGTCATCCCGACGGACAACGCGCCCTGCGGCAAGCCGCTGGCCGTCGGCGGTCGTTACGATCTGCTGGCCCATTAGAGTCCTCTCCAGCGCCATTGCTCGGGAGTGTGGATGTCGTAGTAGGCGACCATCTTCCTGTAAGTCTCAGCGGCCTTGTCGGCTGCCTGCTTGCGCGTGGCCTCGCGCCTGTTGCTTGCGAATGGACAGCGCGGCCCCGGGAACGTGGCGGTTACCGACCAGGACCACAAGCGGCCCTCGGGGCCGGCCTCGATGAGCTGCACGCTGGCAACGTAGGTTTCCCATAGGCCGTCACCTTCCCGGTGTGGCTTGTCCTCGTCAAACAAGGTGAAGGACGTTTCCGGCCAAGAGCTGTCAGGGAAAGCCTCGCTAGTCCGCATCCAGTAGAGCCGCATGATCCCACTCCATGAAATGAGAGAGGCGGCTCCGTGGCCGCCTCCCTTGTCGCCCTCAGTAGGAGTAGAGGACGTTGAAGACGCCGTAATGTGTCGGGTACGGGATCGACTGGACTCTCCATGAATGTCCATTGGCAACATCAAAGCTGATGGAGCATTGGTTCCAATTGGGGCCGTTGGAGTCCGCCGTTCGAGCGACTTCGATCTCGCCCTCGCCGGGAGCCTCGACAAACCCCGCAAGATGGCACTCGTTGCGCCATCCCGCCGTGCCGCCGAAAGCCGTTACCGTGATGGTTCCTCCAGTCTCGTTCGTGCGCCTGATCTGGACTTCATGTGATCCAAGGCTCCGATACTTGCCTTGAGGACCGAACGGACTCCACAGCCCCCCTCGGCACGACACATAGGAACCGTTCGATGTGACAGCGAGGAGGCCGCGAGTGGTGCAGCCATCCCCAGCGGACACTACCTCGGTTGCCCGAAGGTTGTAGGCAGTCATCCGGTTCGTTGCCGTGACATTCTCGCCGTGGACGGTGCCGCTCGCCGAAATGTTGGCGTTGGAATAGACGCCGCCCTGCCCGGACACCGCCCCGTTCGCGTGAATGTCCCCACCCGCGGAAATGCTGCCGCCTGTGCTGACACCAGCGCCGGCCGTAACCAGCCCGGATGCGGCGACGTTCCCGGCAGCGGTGACGTTGCCGGAGGACCAGATGTTGATGCCCTGCACATCAGCCGCCGAGCTGATGTTGCCGGAAGCGGTGATGATGCCGCCTGCGGTGACGTTCCCCGTCGCGGCGACGTTTCGAGCGGCGTTCAGGTCGTTGCCGTTCATGTCGATTGAGGCATGCATCCTGTTACCTTCGGTCCCGCCTGCGTTGGTGCGGTACAGGAAATCGGATGTCGCCTCGGTGCCGGAGAAGGCCATCGATGCAACGATCGAGCCGACGCGCGGAGCCGAGGCGCCCGTTCCCCACATTGCGGGGGATGAGGTCCAGCCGCCACCCATGCCGACGATCTGCCCCGCGGTCCCGCTGGGCGCTCCTGCGCCCGGGACGTACCCGCCAGCCGCGCCGATGTAGCCGGCGATCTTCGGAAGCGTGCGGTTCGGGATCGTCTCACCGCTGTATGTCGTCACGATGGCATCAAGCAACGGCTGCCCTGCGACCATGACCCGACGCACCTTGAGCGCGTGACGCTGCCCGTAGCCGTTCCCGTCGACGAAGCCCGGGGACAGGAACCCTTCGGCTTGCAGGCTGCCGGGAGGAGCCGTCACCGTGCCGTTCGGTCGTCCCGCGATGACCGTCACGACGGCCCCGCTGGCCGTCGACGTCATCAGGTCCGACTTCTTCGCCTTGAGGTAGCTTTCGGCTGCCGCCTGTACCTCGACCATCTTCTCGGCTGCGCCCTTGGCTTTCATCGTCTCGGCGTTGTCGCCCATGAGCGATGCGAAGCCGCCCATCATGACCGCGAGAATGGTCAATGCGCCTGCCGTCTCGATCAGCGAAAGGCCCCGCTGCCGCCTGATGTTGTGCTTGAATGCTTCCCTTGCGTTCTTCATCTGAGTCCCCCTCCTTGCTTGTCGCCGTTGATCCGAGCTTACCGAGCAATCGGTGCCGGCATCGAAAGCGCCCTGACGTTCTGCGGAACCCGACGAGCTGGTGCCGCGAGGGCAGGGGACTTGCGGGGAGCAGGAAGGGCCGGAGGGGTGCTGACGGGCAGGGAGATCCCGCCTCGTTTGATGGTCTCGCAAATCCCGGCGCCGATAACGAGCGCGAAACCGAGGATCATGGTGAGATTGCAGAAAAGCCGTTGTGCGGTCTGTTCCTCTCCGATCCAGTACCCGAAGAGCCAATACCGACCCATGTAACCCATCAGGAGGAGCGCACCAGCGACCAGGACGAGCGGCCACGCGGTGCGAATGAGTCCTGCGGCGATCGGGCTGCCGGAGGCCGGAGGCGTGACCTCGATGTGATTGACGACGAGGATTTTCGTTGCGTTCTCGTCGGCGACGACGCCGCTCCGCACGGTAACGCCGTCAACTTCGTTGGTCCTGATGCTTGCTGCTGTATGCGTCATGATCTCTTCCTCTCTCTCGGTGTGTCTGTCCTCCTTTGCGGTTCTCCGCTTCACCCGGGGCTGCCGTTCTGGCCGCCCCTCCATTCCCGGCAGGCCGGGGATTACTTGCCCTTGGCAGCCTTTGCGCGGTCGCGCTCCATGCCCTCGGTCAGGTAGCGTTCGACTAGCGTGACGACGGTTTCCTCACGCTCGGTCGCCATCGTTTTCAGGCTCTTGTGAAGATCCTTGGCGATGTCGACGGAAAGCCGCCTGAGGTTCTCCGTGTCACGATCCGTCGGACGGCCCATGTTCGCGGTGTTGCGAACGGTGCCCTTCTTCGGAGCCGCCTTTACGAAAGCGTCGGCTGCGGTGCCTGCTGCTGCTGCCATGTTGAGTCCTTTCTTTGCCATGTCTCACATCCCTTCGATCGCTGTTAAAAGCTTCTTGGCCTCGTCTGATGCCTTACCCGTCGGCTCGTATTCAGTGATGAGCATGCCGCCCATCGCCTCGGCATAAGCCACCCTATCCACCGTCCCTGCCGGGAGGACGGGGAATCCTTCTTCCTTCACCAACTGCGCGAAGTCGCGCCCGATGTTGGTTCCTGGTTTTACCTGTGACAGCGCGATTGCCGCCTTGATCTTGAGGCCGTTTTCCTTGGCCTCACGGATGAGGGCCAGCGTCGGACGCGAGGCCCACAGATCGAGGAACGACGGCCTGACCGGGACGATGATCCGATCCGCTGCGGCGATGATCGAGCGCGAGAGATCGGCGTCGGCCAGCGGTGCGCCGTCCATAATTGCGACATCGGCCTTGGCCGCTTTCATCGCTCCCGGCAGCCATGCGTGAACGTCGGCGAAGGGATGATGCTCGACCGTCAGGCCCTCGACAGGATCGAGTCCCACGCGCTTCCGCGCATCGGCCCAATCCCTGATGCTGCCCTGCGGGTCGCAACCAACCAGAAGAACCCGACGGCCTGCCGCGAGAGCTGCCGCCGAGACGGCGAGGCTCATCGTGGTCTTGCCGCCGCCGCCCTTCTGATTGAGGAATCCAATTCTCTTTGCCACGGCTGCGCCTCAGTTCTTGCGGAAACGCTCGGGTGCGTAGTCGCCCGACTTGATGAAAGCCCACAAGCCGTCACAACGGCGGGTGCGGACCATGTGATTGATGACGGCTGCCCGAAGCGCCCACACGAAGGGCGGAAGGGCCGGAATCCATGCGTAGAACGGTGCCCGTAGGAGAGACGCCGCGATCACCACGGAAGCGAACAGGGTGAAGTGGAGCCAGAAGGTTCCGAACGTGGAGCGGAGGATTTGCGCCTCCTTCCTTGCATCGGTCCCGAAGTTTGCTGCCGCCGCTGCGTAACGGGCTGCGCCATCGACGCCCTCGGGAGCCTTGTAGTCGGGCCTCTTGGGCTTCCTCGGTCCCCGTGCGGCCTCGTATGCCTCACGGATGTTGCCCCACGCGCTCCCGATGTCCCGGGCGGTGTTGCCTACCCACTTGGCAGGCGTTCCGACGCCCGTCAGGACTCCAGCAATTGTCGTCAGTTTCACCATTTCCCTCTCCCCTCGTTGTCGTCTTACAGGCTCAGGATGGCCTCGATCATCGGACGGGCCATGTACTGCATCGGGACAGCCACCGCGAACATGACACCCAGCGTCATGAGCAGGCTGCCGAAGGCCAACCGGATCACGGTCTTGCGCTTCATGAGAGCGTATCCCGCCGTCATGAGCAGCGCCCCGACGACCCCGAGGCCGAGCATGTCGCCGGCGACGTCAGGGTGGTTCATGCCGACCCACACGAAGAGGAGGAAAGCCACCAGGCCAGCGGTCAATCCGACGGTTGCGCTGACGGCCTTCTCTGCGAACTTTGCGAACTGCCTCATGACTTCCTCCTATCAAACCCACAAAACCTATTACCCACATTCCCACAAAAAGTCCTTAATGTCAAGCTTTCCCCAATCCGCCGGCGGATTGTTTGTTATGGCTGCAAGTTTTTTAAGAGAAAGAATCCTTCCCCCGGAGAGCCATCTTTGTTGCGGAGCAACGGTAGCCCTGCCCCTTGGGGCAGCCTTAAAACGGGTCCATCCAGACGACGTCGGCAGCTTCGATCCCCGAGGACTCGAAGCGGTCCTTGCTGATCCTGCCCCATGCCGCGATGCGGCTTTTCTCGGGGCTTTCGCACAGAGGGAAGTCGAGAGCGGGAACGTCGCCGAGGTCGGACATCTTGTAGTGAGGACGGACGATCAACGGCACCTCGCCGCGATGGTCGCCGTCCCAATCCTTCGGCGTCAGGGTCAGGACCCATTCCTGCCCGTGGTCGCCGTTGACGACATCCCTTGTCGTCGCCGTGCCGCCTGCAAGCCTTGGCCAGATTTCGGCCTCCCATGAGTACCATTGAGACGGCGCCTGGCACTCGTACACCCAGCCGCTTTCAAACTTGATGCGTAGTCCCTTGACGCGCCCCGCTGGAGCCTCCCCGGCCTCGGCGATCGAGGACAGGGAGAGCAGCGCGAGGACAAGAACGGTTGCGATCCTGAACATGGCTGCCCTCCCCTGCCTTTAGTTCACGTTCACGTTGAAGGCTCGCACCGTGGTCCCCGTCTGGCCGTTGGATGCCTCGGTCGACCTTGCCCGCAGCGTCAGGGACAGCGTCCCGACGAAATTGGCTGGTGGCTGGATTTGGAGGGTCGGCAGATCGGCCTGGTTTACGGTCCAGGAGCCGTCAGCCTGCTTTGTTCCAACCGAGAGCGCTGCATCTGTCGGCAACCCGAGGATGACCGTCTCCAAGGTTTCCGAGCCGTCGGCATCGGAAAGACTTGCGCTGAGATCCAGCGGAATCCACGAGTTCATGCCGCCGTTGACGTCATTCGCGGAAGCAATCGGCGGATCGGCAACGGCAAGGACCGTGATCGGGTAATTGCCCGTCACCACTCGGCTAACGGTCTTGCCGTTGCCGCTGTCCGTCAGGGTTGCCGAGACGGTCAGGGTGAAGTCGGCATCACTGCTCGCCGGTGGCCGCACCGCCACCGAACCGCCGCGCAGGGAGGAAGTTTGGACCATCCACACGCCCGGGGAAGCCTCGCTCCCTTGGCTCAAAGTCGCCCCGGCAGGCAGCCCTGTGACTTCTGAGAAGGTCGACCAAGTTTCCGAGCCGTCGCTGTCAGGTGTCGCGTAGCTCGGTCTGAACAGAATGGCCCCGTCCTCGCTCCCCGTACGAGAGCCGGAGATCGTGCCGGCATCGGCCACAGGGTCGATGGAGACGCTCACCGTCCCAGAGACATCCTGCGTCCTGCCGTCGTCCGCGTTGACGAGGGAGGCGGACACGCTCGCCGTGACCGCACCGGACCAGTGGGGAGCCGGAACCAGGCGGACGCTCCCGGACCTCAGATCGCTGACGGGAATCGTCCATACGCCGCCTGCGTTGCTGCCGCTGCTGAAGGAGAAGCCAGCCGGAAGCCCCGTGATCCTCGCATCCCCGGACCAGTCCCAACCGGGAACAGCCGGCGTGACCGCGAGGACGGGAACGAAGGCTGGCTGCGTGTCCTCCGATCCTGTCACGCTGCCGCTGATCCCGCCCGTCGGCGTTGCCGGGGGCGCTGCCGTCGGCGTGACGTTGGACTTGTAGCGATAGACGAACATTGGATCGGCTGCCTGCGCTGCCGACCCCACCACCAGCGCGGCCAACGCCGCGAGAACTGCCTTGTGTACCATGATGCCGCCCCTCTTTCTGTGGTTTTCCCCAAATGTTGGAAACCACAAAAAGAAGGATGCGAGCAGTCCGGGCCTGTGTCAAACGCCGGCGAAATCCGCCGACGGCGCTTGACCCATTCTGCGCCGCCGGCAACGATGATGTCAGGCAGGCATCACGTTGACACCCTGAGCTGAGCCGGCACCGAGAGAGGACATGGGGTCCTAGGCTCGGGAAGGGTTCCAAGGAACCTCACAAGCCCCTGAAGCCTCCCGGCGCTTCCTAATTGCCGGGACCATTCAACGCCTCGGGTGCTCTCTCCCCGGGGCGTTTTCTTTTGGCGTCCGTCTACTGTCTCTTGTGGAAATGGAGGATCGCCGCGCTGCCGCCGACGGCAATCGTCGTCAGCGTCCCCGCTACCTGGAGGACCAGGCTTGACGGATGATCCCCGACACTCAGCGCGAGGCCGGCAAGCAGGATGATCGCCAAGCCCGTCAGAAAGACGGCGGCGAGGAGTTCGTAAAGGTATCTCGGAGAGGGCATTTTCAACTCTCGACAACAGGGTTGGCCTATAGCCTTGCCGAGGAGTGAGGGACGAGCGCCGACATCCTCCGGCAGAGCCGGTGATGTCGGTTTTGCGTGTCCGTCCTAGCGCGAAACCAACTTTCAGAACTTGGTGGCACGCGGAGCGTGCGGGGTTTGGAATTGCGATACTAAATTGTGACGGACCAGGCTTAGAGACGTGCGAACCAGCGGACAAAATGCCGAGTATGCCGCGACGGCCTCATCTTTGAGATTGGGGGTTCCCGCCAAGGATTCAAGATCCCAAACGAAAAAGCCCCGGGCGACGCCGGGGCCTTCGATTTGGTGAGGAAAGGGGAGGGGACTAGGCCCCCGCCCTTCTAGGGTCGTCTCAGGTAATGGGCGACCGCTGCGCTGCCAGTGAGGGCAATCGTCGTCAGCGTCCCCGCAACGTAGATAGCCAGGCTCGACGGACGATCCCCGACGTAAAGCGCAAGGCAGACAAGCAGGATGATCGCGAGCGCCGTCAGAGCGACAGCGGCGAGGAGTTCAATTGAAGGCTTGGAAGTCATTTTCTTTCTCAACACTCAAAAAGGTAACCGTAAGGCTTACCAGAGGAGTGGAGACGAGCACCGACACCCTCCGGCAGAGCCGGCGATGTCGGTTTTGGAGCGTCCACAGTCGCAAAACCGATATGTAGAACTAAGAACTGCTTCTAAGACACCGCACCAAAGGTGCGGACATGTACAAATGTGGACGCTGTGCCCTGCGCGGGCACTAGCCCCCCGGCTGCTCGCATAACGAGCGCGTTGAGGGTAGCACCCTCAAGATTGGGTGCCTCTCCCAAGGTTTCAAGATCCTCCAAATCGAAAGCCCCGGGCGACGCCGGGGCCTTGGATTTGGTGAGGAAAAGGGGAGGGGACTAGAGCCCCCTCGCCCTGACCTGATCAGGCGTGAAGGTCCGCTCGATGCCATCGGGGGGACTCTTGTCGTCGTCCTTGCCGCTGCCCTTGGGAGGGCGCCCGTGCGGGATGCGGTGGCTGAGGGCCAGCAAGCCGGCTGCGGCCTGGTGGCCGTCCCTGTCCTCGCCAAGCGAGGTCGTAGGCACGCCGTACCACATGGCGATCCGCTCATGCATGGACGTAATCAGGCGCAGGATCACAAGCACGATCTGAAGCTCCATGTAGAGCCGGACGAACAGGAGCGTCAGCGTGCCGAGCAGCCCCGTATAGTTGCCGCCCTGATTGCCGAGCGCCGCCAGCCCCCACAACTCGCCGAAGATGTTGAGAGCCGTCGGGATCAGGATGTAGGAGCCACAGAACGCGAGGACGCCGAGGACGGGGACGAAGATCAGGTTGAACAGGAGCATGGCACCCTGCCGCTGCGCCGTGTCGACCAGCTCCTGCCCGTCCATCCTGATCCATGCGAGGCACCAGAGCGTCCCCGCGATCAGGGCCTCCAGCACTTTCACCAGCCAGCCGATGCCGAGGTAGATCATGAAAACGAACGGCAGGATCGGCAGGATGTAGGCGTAGAAGAGGCCGGCAATCATCGTGAACCCGATGGGCCAGTTGGCCCAATGCAGGGTGTAGACGATTGCGTCCTTGATGCCGAGCCAATCGCCGAACACGTTGCCCGACAGACCCGCCGCTGCGATGCCAAGGACGATGGCGCTCTCTCCTGCAATCAGGAGGTAATGCCCCATCGACACCATCCGTCCGATCGGGTCCTCATGGGCCTTCCCGGACACGATCCATTCGGAGGCGGGACGATTCAACTTGGCGATGATCTCGATCATCACGTTGCTGTTCTTGTCCCCGGCCCAAGCGACGTCATTTGCCGACATGCTCAGCGTCGCCAGCTCGCCCTTGCGCTGCGCGTTGAACGCATCCAGGGCAGCCTGGACCTCGGGGCCGAGCGTTCCCCATGCCTCCGATGCCGGCTTGACGCGAGCAGGCCGCTCTTGGGAGTAGGCCGTCGTCAACTGGCTGATCTGCGACAAGGCCCTCCAATAGACGCCAGCGGTGAGGAACCCGCGCTCGTCGGCGAAGTCCACCATCTTCTGACGCTTGTCCTTGTCCTGCTTGGCCGCTTCCTCGCTGGCAGCCTGTGAAACGGCGGCGTCGTATTCATCGCCCCGGGGACGAATGTACGAGTCGACCACGCGGGGCAGGCTGCCGTTGGCGGCGAGATCCCTCACCACATCGACATCGTAGCCCTTCACGATCTTGCCGTCTTTTTCATAGTCCCGCATGGGAGTGCCGTAACCGCCAAAGTGAGCGGAATACTTCTGCACGATCCCCGCGCCGTCCTGCCGATAGATCCGAACGATGTCGGCCAGAGCCTCACGGCGCTTTTCCGCGAAGGACTTCTGCGATGCGGCTCCCGTCGTGTTCTCGACGGCCTCCGGGGGCGGCATGGTCAGGGAGATGCTGCCGCACTCATAGCCCCAATCCCAGACGACCTTCTCCTTGTTGATGAGCTTGCCGCCTGGTCCGAGGGTGCGGCCGGTGACAACGACCTTGCCCTCCGGCTCGGGGGCCGGCCTGATCCTGCCTCTTTGCCCGACAAGTTCGGCCTTGGCGTTCATGACGGCACGGCAGACCTCGGACTCCATGATCTGCCAAGCGGCATCGTTGCCGCCTGCCGACACGGCGACGATGGGCGTCGCCCCGGTGGCAATCGTCGTGACGAACCGGGACCACACGCCGTCGGCGAGGTTAATCGACATGATGGAGGCGTACTTCACGACGTAGTGGATTCCCGACATGCCGGCCTCTCCGGAAGGAACGAGGAATCCAAAGCCGAGGATGACGCGCACGGGCGCCCAAATTTGGTGGAAGCGGTTGCCGAGCACCTTGCCCGTGTAGGCCGACTCCACGATGCCGGCGACGACATGCCACGAAATCACCGTTGCGCCGAACAGCATCAGCATTGTGGTGAGGTGCATCATCCCTTCATAGAACGGCACCGCGCCCCCGCCCGGGAACAGCTTCTTGACCGCTGTCCATGCAAGGTTGGCGTCTCCCGGCTCTTTCAGGATGTCGTAAATCTGGATCATCGTCCTCTCAAGCATCGGTCGCCCTCCTTGCATCGAGGACGGCAGCGCGACGGGCCGCGATGCCGTGGATCATGGAGCGAACCCCGTAGATGCCGACGAGCATCAGCACGACAGCCAGGCCCACGCGCCCGAGTCCCATCGTCTGATAGGTCTGGTAAGGAATGGCCTCGGGGCCGCGCAGCACGAACAGAGTGCCGAAGGCAGGGAAGGCGTTCCCGTTGATGAGGACCACGCCAGCCATAAGCGCGAACACGCTCCAGGAGTGCCGGAAGAACTCCAGGACCCACCTTGCGCCTGCTGCAAAAACCTTTCTGAAATCCGACTGCATCTGACACCCTCCCTTTTCCACAAATGGGGGAACCCACATTTGTTGTTTTAGTATTGTTGCCGGCGAGGAATGGAGCAACCCCGGGATGTCTCCCGGGGCGCTTTCTCAGGGGCCGAACGGTGCCGGCAGGTCGTAGTCGAGTCCGTCGTCCAAGCCGGGAGGACGGTCAGGATTGAAGTCGTCCCGCTGGCCTGCCGACGCTCTCGGCTTGTTCTTCCTGCCGCCGCTGCCGCCTTCTGTGCGGGCGTCATTCTCGTCCGTCGGCTCCATCTCGGCGGCAAGCTTCTCTTCGATGATGAGCTCCCCGAGGCCGCGAAGGGCAGGCAGCGCATGCGTCCAGCGGAGCAAGGACTCGATCCCAAGATCACGCTGGACCTTCACCGAGGCGGGGAGGTCGTAGGCGGTGAGGGCCGGGGCCTGCACCTTGGCTTCGTGGAGGTCGTGCCACGCGTAGCGGTTGGCAACGTCCGTCAGCAGCTCGCACAGGGGGAGGTCGTTCGCTTGCAGGAACGGGATCTCCCACGGCCAGGTCGGGAACTCCCGTCGACGGGCCGCACGTTGGGCGATCCGGGCGCATACAATGTCCCGGCTCGTCGGCTGCTCGGCGAGATACCAAGCCGCGTCGATCCTTGATCGGAAGTGGGGGAGGGCATCCGACGCCCTCGCGCCGTTCATGTAGACGACGGGAAAGCCGTCCTCCCTGAACCCGATCTCCGTCCCCGGCTCGTCGGCGATCCGGTCAAGGACCGCCTGCAAGGCTGCGCTGATTTCGTACTGCTCACTCATTCCTGCCTCCCTTCCGCTTGTTGCTTGCTTCCCGCTGGCGCTCCTGCTCCTGCCTGTAGCCGTCCCTCCAGGCCGTCCATCGGAGGCTCTGGCATCGGTACGGGATGGCGTAGGGGTCCCGGCCTGCCCGGGCTGCCATCTCGCCCTCGGCGGCGATGCGCTCATACTCGGCGGCCGGCACGGTGCGGGGCGGCGTCCCTTGGATGATCTCCGGCTTGCTCACAGGGACTTCCTCCCTGCTCGGCTTCTCAGGATGCCCCGGGCGCGTTCCATCGCCCGGGTGCGGGCCTTCTCGTAGGCGGCCAGGTGAAACAGGATGCCGGCGCTGATCAGCTTGCGATCTTGGCTGTACTTGAGCCCGTCGGCTGTATCGTGCGCGTCTGACACGATGCGGGACGGGCTGCCGTTCTGGAGATGCCGCTTGGCGATCTCGGCGAACATCGCCCAGCCTTTCATGAAGGCTTCCGGCTGCCCCGGAGGGCAGCGCGTCTCAATGGGAAGCCACACCTGACCAAATACGTTGACGGGTCCGAAAACGACTGAGGGGCCCACTTGGGGCCCCTCGCTACCGTCTGTCCTGCGGCTGATCTCATTCATCCCGACACCTCCGTTTCCCCCGAAACCCACAAAACCACATTTCAGGTTATCCCCATGATGTCACAAGGTTCTGTCGGCGGCAAACCGCCGGCAGGGTTAGAGTCCGCCGTCGTCCTCGTCGTCGTCGGCGGGGACGTACCGGATCAGGAAAGCCGTCTCACCGTCCTCGGTCAGCAGCCGGAGCCTGCCGCCGCGCTCGAAGGTCGAGAACTGCCCTTCCACCGTCAGGGCTTCGATCTCGGCCTGCACGGCAGCCGGTGCACCCTCCAGGGCTTCGGACAGGGCCGACACCATGGCGACATGCTTCCCGAGAGACGGGCCGTTGAGTCCCGCCTCGAAAGCGTCGGCGACGATCGCCTTGGCCTCGCGGGACAGGATCGGCGCCTTGGAGGCTGCCGCTGCCTGCCGCCACGCCTCCCATTCTGCCGTCGGGTCTGTCTGGTCGATGCTTGCCTCAATCATCAGTGCCTCCTTGTCCAAGCGTGGGGAACCCCTGCGCTGCGCAGGATCAGAACGGGTTCTCCCGTCTCGGTGAGGAGCCGGAGTTCCCCGGCGCCCCTCTCGGTGCGGCTGTAGCTGCCTTTCAGTTGCATGCCGGCCAGCTCGTCAAGCACATGCTCGGGAGCGGCACGGCAGCCTTTCTCAAGGATGGTCTGCCGCAGGAAGTAGGGGACTTTCAGGCACTCCCTAAAGGCGCCCTCGATGCTGGCCTTGGCCTCGTCTGAGATGGGCCGAAGGGTGGTTGTCTCGATCATCGTCGCGCCCTCCCTCAGTACGGAATCCGGTCGGCTTCGTCGGGAACTTCCTCGTCGGTCGTGTCCTCGGTCGGCCAGTCATAGGCACCGCCGAACATCTTCCGCTCAAAGATTCCTCGGAAGTGGGCGAGGCGATAGGCTGCCGCCTTCTCCTCACGCTCGGCGGGGGTCAGACCATCGCCGGGAAGATGCTCCTCCCCGGGTGCCTTGAAGGTGTAGAGGTTCGGTCTGGTGCCGTCGGGTTGCACCGTCGATGTCCGCGCCATGCCAACCCCGAAGTCGTCCTTGAGGCGACGCCCGATCTCCTCGGCGCTTGCCGGATACTGGACCTTCATCCGCTGGCAGTAGGCAGCGTAAGAGGCCCGAACCCGCTCACGGGTGATCTGACGGGGCCAGAGGCCGTTCGTCATCAGCTCGTCAGGGCCGAACAGCTCGCCATCGAGCAGCCGTTCAAACCACCAATGGGCGACGGTATCGCTCCGCAGGGTCGAGATCTTCTGACGGATCAGGGGAGCCGTCAGGACAGGATTGCGGAGGTCGATCCCCGAGATGTCGAGGTTCAGGAGGTAGGCAAGGAAAGCCTCGCGGCCTCCGTTGTCGGCTTCCTTGCGTACCTCGGCGAAGTAGGCGCCGTCCTGCATGTGCGCCTCGGAGCAGTCATAGACCCCGAAACGGCGAGCCGTCGGGCCTGCCGGAACAACCCAATCGTTGTTCGATGCGAACAGGAGCCGTGCGAGGTTGGGCATGGGGAACGCGTCCTTACCCTTGCCCTCGATCATGATCGTGTCCTCGGTGATCAGGGCATTGAGGACACCTTGCCCCTCCTTGTCGCCGGCCCACACGGCTTCGTCGACGAACATCATCAGGCTGCCTTGCCAGATGCTGTTGAAGCTCGATGTCAGGTGCTTCCTGTGGGCGATCTGGACGAACGCACCGCGCAGGATCGGGCGCATGATGGAGTTCATGAAGGTGCCCTTGCCCGTGCCCTCCTGCGACCGCAGGACGATGGCCGTCCCCGGCTTGCTCTCGGGGTTCTGGACCATCTGGGCCAGCCACGCCATCGCCCACCGGAAGGACTGCTCATCCTGCCCAAACAGGTCACGGCACAGCCCGAGGATGCGCTTGCATCCCTTGGTCGGGTTCTTCGGATCGTAGTCCGGGGAGGGGACCACGCCCCATCCCTTGAAGATGTTGTACTCGTGAGGCTTCGTGTCGCTTCCCGGCTTGAAGGTGATCGACGTCACCGTGCGGCGCTCGGTGGACTCAAGCCAGAGCGTTCCCGCAGGCTTGTACTCCCACTCGACCTCGTTCCGGTTGCTGACCTTCGGCAGCCTGACTTTCCTGTTCCGGTAGAACAGGCCAAAGTCCTTCTCACCCATGAGGACGTAGCTCGGGTTCCCGATCTCATCGGGTTCCTCGGTGAGGATGTACGCCTTGCCTTTGATGCGAGCGAGCGCATGCGAGGCATTGAACTCGTCAACGGCCTGCTTGATCAGACGCTTGCGCTCAGCCGGAACCTGCTCAGGGGAAAGCCGCTTCGGCCTTTCCTTGGACAGGTCAACGATCTCCGCGCCGTCGGCGACGGGTTCGTCTGCCTGCTGGTCAAGACTGGTGAATCCGTTACGGCCTGCTTGCCGCTGTTCCCTCGTTGCCACTGGTCAGTTCCTCTCCATCAAGGAACCGAGCGAGGGCCAGAGGAGAAACCCGCCAACGCTTGCCGACTAGGCGAGCAAGGGGGGCGCGATGCCGGATGCACCAACGGAGCATGGTCGTCCGGTGGACGCCTGCAATCTCCGCTGCTTTCTCCGGGGTAAGCCATTCCATCCGGTCAACACGTTGACGGGACTTGGCTTCCGCGCTATTTTCAACCTCGACAAAGATCACTGGATGGACCCCGCTACGGTCTGTCTCTTTCGAAAGCCCTGGGTGCCAGCCCGGGGCTTTCTTCATTTCCAGCGTCCTTCTGAATCGCTGTTAAGGTTACGGTTGCACCGTTTGCACACTTCGTCAAGCGCCGAAAAGGGCCGCCGACAGGAAAAAAGCCCGGGGAATCAAAGAGTTGACAAATCCCGGCTTTGGCAACCTGAAAATGGAACCGGGGCGATCCGTTTCCGCATCGCCCCGTTCCGTTACTGCATCACCTCACCGCGACGTCACTCCGGCTTGTAGTCGGTCCCCTTCGGGCCGGGGTTCCGGGTCGCATCCTGCTGGGCGGCCTGCTCGGGGTTCTTCTGCTTCCAGATGCGGTGCTGGCTCTCCCCGAACTTGTCGACGGAGACCCCGGCGAACTTGCCGCTGTCCTGCGCCCTCTTAAGGACTGCCTCGGCCTCCCGGCGCTCGGCCTTGGTCCAATCGCTCGGCTCCTTGGTCTGGAAGGTCGTCGCCGACCTTGCCGACGCCTGCTGACCCTGCGGAGCCTGTGCCGGAGCCGAACCACCACCAGGCGCAGGCTGCGGGGCCGGAGGGGTTCCACCGGGGCCGCCCCTGTAACCCGACCCGGGCGGGTTCGTGACCTCGATCCCGGCCTCACGGGCTGCCCTCGTCAAACGACGCTGGAACGCGTCAGTCCCTTGGATCTCGATCGCGCTCCAGCCTTGCCGCTGAGCGTGGGTGATCATCGCCCGAATGGCATCGTCAGAAGCGCGGCCTTGGGTCAGCACGGCGACATCCGAGGTGCAGCGGACGGCTGCCCCGTCGCTGGTGTGAACCGTCGTCCCGCGAAGTCCCCGGCGAACCGTTGCTCCTTCCGGCCATGCCGCTTCGACGACACGGCGGACATCCCGGCTCACGGGCTGCATGCCGTCGGCGTTCCGCGGGAGGGCGGCGATCTCCGGCTCCTGCTCCACCGGAGCTGCTGCCTGCGCGGCCATGGTCTGGCGGAGCGTGGCGACGATCTCGGCCATTTCCCGCATCTGCTGGGCGAACGCCGCCCGATCAGAGGAAAGGGCTTCCTCGGCTGCCCTGCGGGCTTCCGTGGCCGCTCCCAGCTCGGCGCGGACGCCTTCAAGCAGGGACTCGGACGCTGCCAGCCTCTCGGCGAGGGCATCGCCCCGGGCGTTCGCCTCGGCAAGCGCGGCCTCGGCGACGTTGGCGCGGTTGGCCTCGTTCTCGGCCTGCGTCCTCGAGGTCGCCAGAGCGGAAACCGTCTCGTCGTGCTGCGCCGTCAGGGCGTCAAGGTTCTCGCGGGTGTTGGCGAGATCCTGACTGATCCCGGCCAACTCGGTACGGGCTTCCACCAGGTCCCTTTGAGTGGCCCCGAGGTCGTCGGACAGGCGCTCGTTCTCGGTCAGCAACTCGCTGACCTGTCCCTCGGCCTTTGCCCGTAGGGTGGCCTCATCTTCCAACTGCTGGGAGGTCAGGGCGTGGCCCTGCTTCTCTTCCTGTAGCTGGGACAGGGCTTCGGCCAGGTTGGCCTGCGTCCCCGTCAGAACATCCCTCGTCTGCTCCAGGTCGGCGGACAGGGCGGCAACCTTCGCGGCCTCGGCCTCGTACTGTTCAAGGGCTGCCTTGGCATGCTGGGCCGCTGCAACGGCTGTTGCCGCCGCTGTGGCCTGTGCCTCGGCTTCCTTCTGCCGCTTCACGGCCTCGGACAAGAGGGAGTCCAGATGGCGCATCTCGGGGGATACGCGCTCACGGGCGCCGTTCCCGTTGGCCTGGATCGGTCCCGTCGTCAGGTCGGGGGGCGTGACCCCTCCAGCCTCGCGGACACGCTCTGCGCCCCGGGCAAGCTCCTCTGCTGACACGGCGCGGGGTTCCGTTACCGAGAACGCCCCCATGCGGAAGTCATGGATCATCGGCAGCCCTGCGGCCTCCAGGGCCGTGTTGAGCTGCTTCATCTGGCTTGCTGCCTCGCTGTTGCGGGACAGCTCGAAAGAGGCGCCGACGGTCTTGTTCACCTCGTCGACGGGGATACGGTGCAACAGGAACTGGACGTGAGGATTGTCCGTGTCGAGGTGCAGGCCCGTGACAAGCATCTGGCGCTTGCCGTCCCCTGCGGGGCTATCCTGCATCGACCGGATCACCGCCTTGGCCCAATCCTTCACCCCGTCGGGGCCGAGGGCGGCGGCGTCCTCACGGGACAGGCCGACGATGACGTGATCCCACTCCTTGGGTTCCCCGTAGCGGCTGCGCGTATCCCTGACAGGACCGGAAAGCTCGCCAGCAGCCTTGCGAGCAAGGATGCCGTCCTTCTCGCCTGCGGCGATGGTCTGGGCCAGCTCGCCCGAGAACGGGTTCCTGCCCGTAACGAAGTGCGCGTTGCCGTGGGTGTCAACGTAGATACGGTGTTCCCCCGCATAGTCCCAAGCGTCCTGTTCAAAGTCGAAGTCGTCGGGATAGATGTCCATCCATGACTCCTGCCCCGCCGTCGCTCGGGCGTCGGCAGCGGTCATGTCCCTCTGGATATTGTTCGCAAATGCCATGTTACCCCCCTCTCAATCTAGGTTGACCCTAGACTTACATATTAGCCTAACGGCCAAGCTAAGTCAAGAGCTAAGATCCTAAGAGCTATCGGCTAAATTGTTGACGGCTCTAATGCCGCCCTCCGGTTCCCTGCGGTCGGCCTGCCCTGACTGTCCTACAGCCCTATGTGACGAGAGCGGCCAGACAGGGCAGGGGAGCCACGCCAAGCCGTCGGCGATCCCGCTGGACCAGGCGCCAGTCCCGGCCCGATGCAGAAACGGAACGGGGCGTTGCAGAACCGGATCATGTCAGGGATGTCACGGCGGGGGGTCCTGCCCTGACATAACAAAGCCAAGCCTTTTCAAGGGCTTAGGCGGCATGTCAGGGATGTCAGGGATGTCACCCCACTTTTGAGTTCCGCACGGGGCGCGACACCCCCACAGCCGGAACCACACCCCGCCACCGGAACTCTACCCCCCCCTGACATCATTGACATACCCTGACACCCTGACAGACCCATCCTCCCTTAGCCCGCCGAGATCATCCCGGCTAACCCTTAGCCTTAGCCTTAGCGCAGCACATCTAGGGCTACGACCTAGCCCTTAGCTCCATCTTAGCCTAAGCCCGTACGGGCTTAGGCTAAGATGGAGCT
>Ga0256851_1000025_pt1 | contig 21954 bp, 16 predicted proteins | sample BONnt4_FD_181165 | JGI IMG/M metagenome (GOLD analysis project Ga0256851, IMG submission 181165) | Terrestrial sediment cell enrichment communities from Utah, United States - BONCAT_SYTO_Terrestrial_sediment - 4 | ecosystem: Environmental > Terrestrial > Deep subsurface > Rock core/Sediment... | reverse complement strand
TCCCCCGACGCCGCCGCCTCCGCCGCCTGTTCTTGAGCAAGCTGCGCCTGAGGTTTCGGCTCCCAAGGAAAGCGAAATGCGGAACAAGCAAGCGGCTGGTACGAAGCAGTATCGCTCGCGGCTCTCAATCGGTACTCCCGGTCAAGCGAATAACAACACTGGCCTCGGGATTGTCTCAACTTAAGGAATGGATCACACTCATACTGTAGCGACTCGCAAGAGTGCTAAGTCTAGGTATGAGCGTCTAAAGCACGACCGGCAACAGTTTCTTGATAGGGCTCGGCAATGCGCTGAGCTTACGATACCTACGCTGATCCCTCCTGAGGGGCGTAGTGCATCCACAAGGTACTACACCCCTTGGCAGGGGGTCGGCGCTAGAGGCGTCAATAACCTAGCATCTAAACTACTGCTTTCACTTCTGCCGCCTAACGCTCCCTTCTTCAGGATGAGCGTGGATGATGACACTAAAGAAAAGCTCGCGGGTGATCCTAAGCTTAAGTCAGGGATTGACGAAGGTTTAGGCCGTTATGAGCGAATTGTTCAGACTGACATTGAGCAGTCAAACCTTCGAAATCCTACCTTTATCACTCTCAAGCACTTGATCGTAGGTGGCAACACCTTCAACACCATGCCTCAGGAAGGGGGTATGCGGGTTTACCCGCTCGACTCTTTCGTTGTGGTTCGGGACTGTGACGGCAATCTGCTTGAGGCGATCACTGAGGAGAAGGTTGCTAAGGAAACGCTACCTGACGACATTCAAGAGCTTCTGGCTGAGGATGCGCCTCAGCTTGAGAAGAAGCTTACGGCTGATAACAAGGCCACGAAGGTAGATGATATTGAAATCTATACTCACTACTGGCTCGACGGCAAGCGTTGGCGCTCCTGTCAGGAAGTAGAGGGCAAGGAAGTACCTGGCTCTCACGGCTCCTGGCCCAAGGATAAGCCCCCATTCATGGCCCTCCGTTGGAACCATGTTGAAGGGGAGGACTATGGGCGCGGTTATGTTGAGGAGTACATTGGTGATTTGGTTAGCCTTGAAGGGCTGTCAAAGGCTATCGTTGAAGCCGCTGCGGCCAGTGCCAAGGTTATCTTCCTCGTTAAACCCAACGGTGTAACCAAGGCTAAGGCTATCACTGAGGCTGAATCCGGTGACGCTATCACTGGCGACCGGCAGGACGTTGAGACGCTACAGGTTGAGAAACAGGCTGACCTCTCGGTTGCTGAGAGGGCAATCCAAAGCCTGACTGAGCGTCTAAGCTATGCCTTCCTGCTTTCCAGCGCCGTACAGCGCAACGGTGAGCGGGTGACGGCTGAGGAAATCCGCTACATGGCGAGCGAGCTAGAGGATGCCCTAGGGGGTGTCTATTCGGTTCTCTCACAGGAGTTCCAGCTACCGCTAGTCCACCGGATCATCGACCGTCTAACCCGTGCCAAGCGGCTTCCTGACCTGCCTAAGGGCGTGGCTAAGCCCGTGATCGTCACGGGGCTAGAGGCGCTAGGCCGGGGTCACGACGCTCAACGCCTGGGTCAAACCCTCACAGAGCTTCGGCAAGCCCTCGGGGATGCCGTGTTGCAATACATTCACCCCCAAGAGGCAATCAGCCGCCTATTCACGGCTCGGCTCATTGACCCTGTGGGATTGGTCAAAACGCCTGAGGACATGCAAGCCGATCAGATGAAGGCTCAGCAAGCTCAGATGGCACAAGTGCAAGGTGACGCGATGGCTAAATCCGCTCCTGCCGGAATCAAGGGAATGGTTGACCTGATTAAGGCAAGCGGTGAGCAACAGGCTGCACCACAAGGATAAGATGACTCTACAGACACTTACGATTAACTCAGCCGCGAATACTGTTGAGCCCTCCCTTGCGGATCAGGCTGCGGCGGCTGGCATTGATGTTGGGGCGATTGACTCGACCTCGACCACTCAGACCGCTTCTGAATCCTCGCAGAAAATCCTTGGCAAGTTCGAAAGCCAAGAGGCACTGATTAAGGCTTATCAGGAGCTTGAGAAGAAGCAGAGCGGCAAGCCTGACGCTCAGACTGAGACTGAGACTGAAACGGACGAGGACCTTAGCGGCGACGATGATACGGACGCTGAGGATGAGGCTCGGGAAGCTGCTAAGAATAGTGGCCTCGACTTTGACGACCTCTCTACGAAGTTTTGGGAGCGTGGTGGTGCTCTTGAGGAGGCGGAATATACCGCTCTTGAGAAGGGCGGCTACCCGCGTAACATGGTGGATCAGTTCATCCAAGGCGCTAAGGCTGTGGTTGAGCTTGAAACTATGAAAGTCTATGACGCGGTTGGTGGCTCCAAGGCTTACGGCGATATGCTCGCTTGGGCTGGTACTAACCTGTCTAAGTCTGAAGTTGCTGCTTTCGATAAGGCCGTCAACTCGGACGATATGAACGACGTTATGGCGGCTGTCCGTGGGCTTAAGGCCCGGTACGACAATGAGGTTGGCTTTGAGCCTACCCGCCGCGTCGGAGGCCGGTCTAGCCGTGCTGATACCTCGGTGTATGAGTCCATCGCTCAGCTTACGGCTGACATGGGTAAGGCTGAGTATAAGAACGATCCTGCCTTCCGCGCTAAGGTGGAAGCTAAGCTTGGGCGCTCCTCGATCCTCTAAGGATTAGGATGGCTAAGAACTTTAGGGATCGCTACCGCCCTTACGACAAAGCATATCAAGCGCGGCCTGAGCAGAAGAAGGCTCGGGCCAACCGCAATGCTGCGCGTAGGCTAGCGATTAAGAAATACGGGAAAGCCGCCCTCAAGGGCAAAGACGTTGACCACAAGGACGGCAACCCGATGAATAACCGGCGCTCTAATTTGCAGATCATGAGTGCAAAGAAGAACCGGGCTAAGCACTGAGCGCACCATAGGCGAACGCCGCCTAACGCTTACAATAGAAACAAAGACTAACCTTCCGGCCCCGACCGTTCGACTGAGGTTGAACCTAAGGGATAACCTGAGTGGTGAGTAATCGTTTCACCTATCACAATAGATGACGTTTTACTCCCCCGTAAAATCTACGGATGGGAAGGATTCTACATGAACTATGGCTAATGCTAACGTTACCCGTATCGGTCAGGCTAACCTTGCTGGCGATACTCGCGCTCTGTTCCTCAAGCTGTTCAGCGGTGAGGTTCTGACTGTTTACGATGCGAATACGATCATGAAGGGTAAGACCCGCGTTCGTAATATCGCTAACGGCAAGTCCGCTCAGTTCCCGGCTATCGGTCGCACCAAGGCGGCTTACCACACCCCCGGTACTGAGATTGTGGGCGACCTGATCGCCTCGGACGAGAAGATCATCACGATTGATGACCTCCTGCTCGCCTCGACCTTCATCCCGCGCATTGAGGAGGCCATGAGCCACTTTGAGGTTCGTGGTGAGTACAGCAACCGCATGGGTCAGGCTCTCGCTCAGACCTATGACCGCAACCTGTTCTCCCTCGCGGTGAAGGCTTCCCGTGACCCGGCTGGCCTCGGCAAGGGTGCTGTGGGTCAGGGCGATGCGGTGTCCGTCACGCTCGCGGCTGCGCCGACTGTGCAGCAGATCGTTGACGCCTTCTATGTCGCGGCTCAGGCTTTCGATGAGAAGAACATTCCTGAGGAAGGCCGTTGGGCTGCGGTGCCGCCCTCGACGTACTGGCAGATCGTGACCAACGAGAAGCTGCTTAACCGCTTCTACTCGGAAGCTCGCGGTGATTACTCCAAGGGTAAGCTCCCGCCTGTCGCTGGCTTTGAGCTGGTTAAGACCAACAACCTCGCGGTGAACCACACCCTTGCGACGGATACGCCTGACTACCAGAACAAGTACGGCGTGGACGCGACCAAGACTGTTGCTCAGTGCTTCCACGGTGAAGCTCTCGGCACGGTGAAGCTCCTCGATCTGGCCTCTGAAATGGAATACGACATTCGCCGTCAGGGCACCCTCATGGTGTCTAAGATGGCTGTCGGCCACGGCGTTCTGCGCCCTGAGGGCCTGTATGAAATCAAGAAGGCGTAACTAACCCTTACGCTATCGTAACTAACTTCAAAGTGGAGGGCTCAGAAATGGGCTCTCCATTTTTTCCAAGGAGAAAGGACATTGAGTTACTACGCTCAGCCTCTTACTAAGCTTGAGGCTATCAATATCTGCCTTAGCTCTATGGGCGAACCTGCAATTAACGCCCTGGATGATGCTGGCGTTGATGCTCAGATCGCCGCTGACATTATTGATGAGACTTCCCGTGTTCTTCAGCTTAAGGGCTGGCACTGGAATACTGAGGTTCACACCCTGCAACCTGATCGGCAGACAGGCGCTATCAACCTGCCTAACAACGTGGCGAAGATCGACACGGTAGAGCACTCGGCTGGTGTCGATGTTGTATCCCGTGGCCTTCGCTTGTTCGACCGTAGTAATAACTCGTACAGCTTCAAGGATTCACTCAGGTTAAGCCTAGTGATGATCCTGCCGTATGAGGAGCTTCCCCTACCGGCTAAGGCTTTCGTTGCTTATCAATCCGCTATGGTGAGCCAGCAACGGCTTCTCGGCTCGGCTACAATGGATAACTACCTTGAGAAGCAGGCTCAGTCTGCATGGGTAGAGATTGTACGGGATAACGATGAGGTAGCGGACGCTAATATGCTCCGCGACTCCTGGTCCACTTTGTCGATTGTCCAAAGAGGACACTTCCGGCGTGGCTCCTATATGTAATGAAGGAACTTGTTGCTGTACCTATCCCTAACCTTGTTAGTGGTGTCTCACAGCAGCCTCCCGCCCTCCGCTTAGCCTCAAGCTGTTCTGAGCTTATCAACGGCTGGCCTAGCGTTGTCACAGGGTTGAGCAAGAGGCCCCCGACTGAGCATATCAGTTGGTTGAGCACTTCTAACGACACTAATGCTGCGGTTCACATGATTGACCGCGACGGTGATTATCGGTTCATCGTATCTGTTGCTGGTGGAGCCCTCAGGGTCCATGATCTATTCGGCAATGAGAAAACCGTAAAGTTCCCTCACGGGTCGTCTTACCTGCAACAAGCCTGGAATCCCTCTGAGGATTTACGGTTTGTCACCCTGGCTGACACTACGTTTATCCTGAATAGGCGGGTGGTCGCTCAGAAGCATAACTATGGTGAGATTGGCGAGCACAACTTTACCCCCACGGGAACGGTGCAGGACGCCAGCGAGCTTCCGGCCATTGCCGGTCAAGCAGGTGGTTCGATTTGGTATGCTCGGAACCAAGACCGCTACTATCAGGCGATTGAGCAAGCCGCTCAGCCTGAGCAGCATGGTTGGGTTTACCAAGGTGAGCAGGCTACGCCCTACAATGTGCCTTATGGTGGTGGTGAAGGTGGCGGCTCTCTCCCTGACCCGGCTGGTTATGCCGTTGGGGCTCAGATTCAAACCTATAGCTACACGCTCGTAAGCGTCCCTACTTACCACACCTATTACGATGAGGCTTATGCGGGGCATGTGACTGTTGAACACGCCTCGCAATACTATACCTACGTGTATAAGCTCTGGCGTAAGGCTGTCACTCAGGCTGCTAGCGGGAGCTACAAGTGGTGGAAGCCGCTAGATGAGGCTGAGCTTTCTAAGAGCGTGTTTGGCCGTCGCTCGCCCCACGGGGCAGGTACGGTTCACGTTACTCAGTCGGTGGCTAACAATAACTATAGCATCTACGTCAACGGTATCCTTTACGCTCACTATCTGACGCCTCAGGGTGTGGATGCGGCGACGAGTGTTCCCGGTACGGACACGATTGCTCATGAGCTACAGGCTGACCTCACGGCTAACGGGGTCCTGACTAACCGCTATGGCTCAACAATCTGCTTCCTCAACATGCCTCCCGGCACAACCATTATGGGGACCTCGGGGCAGGGGGATAAGGCTCTGCGGACCTATACCACTACGGTCAATCAGTTCAGCGATCTTCCCCCCAACGAAATCCAAGGCCGTATCGTCAAGATCAAGGGCTCTGTGAAGGACAATGGGGACGACTATTACGTTGTCTATAAGGGTAACGTTTGGATCGAAACTAATGCCTGGAATAGCGGTGAGGGTCCATACGCTCACACTATGCCTCACGTTCTTGTGCGGAATAGTGATGGTACTTGGACGTTTAAGCCTCACCTTTGGGCTGGCCGTGCCGTGGGTGATGAGGACTCTAACCCCTCACCTTCGTTCTACGGTGAGTATATCCAAGATATGTTCCTGTACGCGAACCGGCTAGGCTTCCTCGCTACTGAGAACGTGATCCTGAGTGAGGCTGGCGACCTAGAGAACTTCTACCGGACGACTATGCCGACCATTGTTGATAGTGACCCTATTGATATGGCTGTGCTTAACGCTGGTTCGGACATTCTCTACCACGCTATCCCGTTCAATAAGGACGTTCTCCTTATGAGCGACCGGAACCAATACCGGATGAGCTATGCGAATTACCTTGGGCCTAAGTCGGTTCAGATTCAGTATAGCACTAGCTTTGCCGTGTCCCGCACTATTAAGCCGGTCAACACGGGCGGCTCCGTGTACTTCGTGGATGATAAGCCTGGGTATAACTGGTCTAAGCTGTGGGAATACTTCCCGCGTGAGACTCAGGCTGGCGATGATGCTGAGGACGTTACGGCCCCGGTGCCTGAGTACGTTAAGGCTCAGATTGATTGGATGGCTTCAAGCCCTCGGCTCAAGGTCAACCTGCTTCACTCTAAGCTAGAGCCTAATACGATCTTCACTTACAAATACTATTGGGGTGGTGAGCGTAAGGTTCAGAACGCTTGGGGCAAGTGGACCTTCCCCGGCTGTCAGGACATTCTATGGGGCGGCTTTAGCGGTAACTGGCTCTACCTCATTATGCTGCGGAACGGCGGCATAACCTTTGAGCGTATGCGCTGTGATGAAAGCGTGAGCCGCCAAGACATTAACTCGCGTATCCTCTTGGATCGCCAGTTGATGAAGAACCAACTGACCATGCGCTATGACAGGTCCACTGATACTACGTCTGTGGCCTTGCCTTATGCCACTAACATTAACCCTGAGATTATCGCTAGCTGGTATCAGGGAACGGCTGAGCAGCAGATACACGATATGCGGTTGCCTGTTACTAAGGTTGACGCGCGTAACTACTATGTGCCTGGGAACATTACCACGGCTGATGTTGTGGTCTGTGGTCTGCTTTATCCGTTCATGTATCGGTTCTCGACTCCCTACCTTCGACAACAGAAGGGGACAGGTGAGGTCGTGATCCTCGACGGTCAGAGGCTACAGCTTCGGTATATGTCGATTGAGTACCGGGAAACCGCGTTCTTCACGACGCTGCTTAAGTACCCCGGCAGGGAGCCGGTTAAGACTGTGTTCAACGGTACGATCACGGGTGATGCCTCGTTCATCGTGGGTAGAACCCCGTTCGTGAACGGTAAGTTTCGGGTGCCCCTGGTGGGTAACAACAAGGATTGCACCCTGGAAATCCACAACGATAGTCCCTTCAACTGTTCCTTCGGAGCGGCTGAGTGGACTTGCGTATTCATGCCTAAGGCAAGTGTGAGAATGTAATGTTTACAGATAGTTCAAACGGTAGAACCTATTGGATCAAAGGCCCTGGTGGTGAGTGGTATAGCTACTTCATGACCTGGGCTCAACTGAGGCTGGGGTTCTAGTGCAATACTGGCGTCCTACTGCTGAGTATGATGCCGTCCATATCGCTAACAACATGCGTCAGGAGGACATTCTTGAGGTTGCGGCCTTCAACCGTGACCCTTTGAGTGCCCTCCTGATTGGGATGGAACATTCATACGTCTGCATGACCCTGGTTTCGCCTGAGGGTGAGCCTGGGGCTATGCTTGGGGTTACTCCCGGTGAATATGATATGTTCGGTAAGATATGGCTCCTCGGCACACCCCTAATCGAACAATACGGCTTCCGCTTCCTTAGACACTCTAGGGAGCTACTACAGGAGTTCTATGAGACAACGGGGCATGATGCCTATTACAACTATACCCACAAGGACAACCATGTTCATCATAAGTGGCTACGTTGGTTAGGCTTCAAGTTCCTACGAAGGGTAACTATTGGCAACTCGGGTTTTCTTGAGTTCTGCCGACTAAAGGACTGATATGTGCGATCCTATGACCGCTATTGGCGTAGGCTTGTCTGCAATGGGTCAGATGGCGGGGTTTCAGGCTGAGCAACAGGCTGTAAAGGCCCATAACGCTGCGGCCAAGCAGAACGCCATTAACGCGGGTTTAGCTGCAACACGCAAATACACTGATGAGGGTAGGGTCCTGGCCCATGAGGCTAAGGAAACTAACCAAGAGGGCTTTGACGCTATTATGAAGGCGCGTCAGGCTCAGGGCACAGGTGTTGCCTCGGCTGGTACTGCCGGGATGGACCTTGCTTCTGGCACGGTTCAAGCTGTGCTCAGCGACATTAACAGGCAAGAGGCTGATACTCAGTATCGGGTGCAGGATCGGCATGACCGGGGGAAGGAGAATTACCTTTCTAAGGTCGAGCAGCATAAGGCTGAGGCTCAGAACCGCATCAATTCTATGCCTCTTAAGCCCAAGCCTTCACCTATCGGTATGATCCTCGGAATTGCAACAGAAGCGTTCGGAGCGATTCCTAAGGGGAGATAATAACTGATGCCTATTTATGGCACTGATAACTTAGATGCCATTAAGATTAGACCTGCCCCCGCTCCCGTGGTGGTCGATACCTATGTGAAACCGGCTCAGCCTCAGGTGGATGACACACTGAGCAAGCTGGCTGAGGGTCTGTCTAAGCTTGGTGGTGCCCTCAAGGGTCATGGTGCTGCTGGTGCAGCTAGCAAAGACCGTGAGGACATGCAGAACCTTGAGTTCTACAAGGCCAAGTATAAGCACTTCAATGAGACTATCGCTAACGACCTCCGTACCGGGGCTCCGCTCAAGGTGCAGGTTGGCGAAATGGACCCCTCGCTTAGCCCTACGGTGCAAGCGCGGATCATGGAAAGCATCGGCAACGATGTGGCTGGCACTCGGCTCCATGAGCTTCAAGAGCAGCTTCTACAGGACGAGCAACTAAGGCTCGATAAGAACGCCTTTGACGGCAAGCTTGATGGCCTCCTGGCTGAGGAGGAGAAGCGGATTGTTGCCGGTGGTAACGTCCCCTGGGGCTCGGGCTATATCGGAGCGTTTCGCAAGGGTGTGGAGCGGCTGAAGGCTGGCACCCAAGAGGAACGCGCCAAGTGGTATCAGATCAAGCAGCAGGAGATTTACGCTCGGCAGACCCAAGAGGCCGCTCGCACGGCTAAGGAGGGTACAAGTGTAGGCTGGACGACAAAGCCCGTCACTGAGCTTCCTGCGCTCCGTGCGGCCCTGCCTGCGGGCAAGTCTGAGGATCACTTGCGAGGGCTTCAAGGGGAGTTCGCTACCCGCCTCGATAAGATGATTGCTGAGGCTCCTCCTGAGGTACGGTCGGCGCTACAGATCAACTCGGGTTATCGCTCGGTTGAGCGTCAAGCTGAGATTTTCCGTGATGCCGTGGCTAAGCACGGCTCTGAGGCTAAGGCTCGCAAGTGGGCTGCGCCTCCCGGTAAGTCAAACCACAATCACGGCCATGCGGTTGACCTTGTGGCTAAGGGTGCTGCGGCTCGGGACTTCCACAAGACTGCGGCGGGGCAATGGGTTCATGCGAACGCTGAGAAGTACGGCTTGTACTTCCCGATGGGCCATGAGCCCTGGCACGTCGAAATGGTGGGCGGTCGGCGGCAAACTGGCGGCAGGGGTCCTACGGTTGTTGACCTCAATGACGATGACGGGGACCACGATGACGGTTACGCCGTCGATAACGTCACCGCTAAGATCATTGGCGTTGAAAGCTCGGGCAACCCTACGGCTCAGAACTCGCGTTCCTCGGCTGGTGGGCTCGGGCAGTACATTGATGACACATGGATAGCCTCTGCGCGTAAGCATGGTGGCACTCGCGTAGCCTCGCTCAGCGATGATGCGATCCTTGCGCTTAAGAAGGACTCTAGCCCTGAGGGTATTGCCTTCCATAAGGAGGTTCTACGCAAGGACATTGAGGGTTACGCTCAGGCTCTACAGAAGGAGGGCTTGGCTCTCACTGAGGGCAACCTGTACCTCATGCACTTTGCTGGTACGGGTGGTGCCGCTAAGGCGCTGAAGGCTAGCGATAGCGCGAAGGTGTCGGCTGTCCTTGGTGACAAGGTTATCTCGGCTAACCGCTTTGACCCGAATATGACTATCGGGGAGCTTAAGGCGTGGTCGGCTGAGAAGATGGGGAGTGTTACCCCTACCACTCGGGCGGTTCATAACGCTGTTCGGCGTGTGGATCAGGAATGGCGTGACTCTGGCGGCATTGGCAACATTGCTCGCCGTGAGGCTATCGCTCATGACCTCAAGTCTCGGGCTGTGAGCCTCAACGATGCCTCGATCCTCAATGATATGCCGCCTGAGTTGATGACGCCGCGCCTTGCGGCTGACTTCGAAGCGGCCAAGCGGCAGATCGCTACGGTGAACCGGGCTGAGGAGGAACGTGCGTTCCAGATGCAGCGTCGGGCACAAGAGGCCCGTAAGGAAGCTCTCTATCAGGAGATTAACACGAAGATCGCCAACGGTGAGAACGTGGACCTCCGCGACCCTCGCTATCATGAAGATAAGGCGGTGTTTGAGTACGCTCGCCAGAACATGATTAACGAGGTTCATGTTGACCCTCTACAGTCTCAGATGGCGATTGACTCTATCGGTCGCGCTATTGATGCGGCTGCGGCCTCAGGTGATTGGTCTGAGGTTATGGGTCCTGGGTGGAAGAAGGGCGACCCTGTAACCGTGGGTCAGATCACTCAGTACATTGGTGCCGCTAAGGGCATTAAGATGGCTGACAAGCTTGAGCTTCAAAAGACGCTTAAGGTGCGTCTGGACTCGATGGTTCAAGTGGGTGGTGACGAAGCTAAGAGCTTGTTCAACGACCGGATGAAAGACTATCTGACGGTTGAGCAACAGGCTCTCGACATTAAACACGCTAACAAGGGTGGAGCCGGGATCAACCTGTTTGATGCCGCTAAGTCGGCCTATGAGGCTGAACTGAGGCTCCGCTTTGGTGAGTACGCTAAGCAACACGGTGAGCCTATTTCCGGTGACGCTAAGATCGCTGCATACAATGAGGCGATGAAGGCGGCTAAGGAGAAGGTCAAGGACGTGCTTGAGGTTCTTCGGAACGGCGAGCAAGCCCCGCAAGCTCCTAGCGCACCCTCGATGACGCCTAAGCCCGGTGCAACCCCGGCTAAACCCCGGTTCCACATGCACCCTGACGGGGTTATGCGGCTTACCCCGCCTCCTGGCGCAACACAGCAGCAAGCTCCTCAAGCTCCTCCTGCGGCTAAACCAACGGCAAGCCCGGCTAAACCGGCAGTACCCGTTGATCCGCTAGAGGCTGTGATTAACCCGGCTGGCGACGTGGCTATCCCGGCTATACCGGCTGCGGCTGCGGTCCCCGCGATCCAGCTTCAACCTGAGGCTCCTGCGGCGGCTCCTGGCCCTGCGGCTGTGGGCGGCTCGACCGTCCATGAGGGCGACCTAGCGACCGATGCCAACCCGACTCCTCCGGCTGAGAAGCCTAAGAAGGCGGCTGAGGCTAAGATTGCTGTATCGACTGAGGGTAACATCAAGCTCGATCTGCCTCCTGATGTGACGATGGCTGTTCAGGCAACGCTTGGACGGCTGAGCAACGATAAGCCTATCACTGAGTACCTAAAGGATTACTTCCCGGTGCTTAAGGATATGGCTGAGCAGCGCACCACACAGAACCGGCAGAAGGTTGAAACCGTGCGGTCGTGGTTTGCTGAAGATGATATGTGGAAAACCTTGAACGCCAAGGTTAGCAACGCTAAGCCGAAGGATCGTCCTTGGGCTGAGCAAGACCTTAAGGCGTATGAGGAAGAACTAGCAGAACGGCTGATCCAACAGTTTAGGGCTGCTTCACCATAGGAGAAGAATGGCTAAGTATGAAGTAAACGGGCAAATCTATGAGTTGCCTGATGATGTGTCCCCTGATGAAGCCTTGAGCCTCATCGGGGGCGAGTCCGGGGAGGGTTTAGCCGCTAACACAGGGTCCGAAATCCCTCCTCGGACTGATGGGAAGATTGACCCGGCTACCCTTAAGGATGACCCCGATTGGCTAGATGCGGCTAAGACGCTCTGGCACTGGAATGAAAACCGGGACTTTGAGGGCTCCGCTCAGGACTTGTCTGAGTATGCCTTGGATCAGATGGGGTGGTTTAACTACAACATCGTGAGAATGGGCTACGACGCTAACCGGCTGAGGTCCGCCCCGCCTGAGGCTAAGAAGGCGTTTCTATCATTGATGAATACCTATGACGATTTGGAATTGTCATGGGGTGGTGCGCTAAGGTTCGGCAAGGGTGTCCTGGCTGATCCGACTACCTACGTTGGTTTGACCACGCTTGGCATCGGTACGGGCGTTAGCTCTGCCACTAAGCTAGCCTCTAAGGAGGCGCTTAAGTCTGCCCTCAGGGCGGGTGTGATTGGCTCTGTAGAGGGCGCAATCGTCGGAGCCGGTCAGAACGCTATCGAGCAAGACGTGAGGATGACGACCGGCGAGCGTTCACAGTTCGATTGGTCGGAAGCTGGTAAGGCGGCTGGCCTCGGTGCTGCGGCGGGTGCTGTCCTGGGTGGCGCGGTGGATGGCCTGGGTACGGCTCTCCGTAAATCCCCGGCAGAAGCCCCTACGTTTGCCCCTGAGGCCCCTAAGCCTGTGGAAGCTCCTAGGACCGATCCGGTGGCAGAAATGCCGTCAGTGGCTCCCCTAGCGACCAATGCGACCCCTACGGCTCCTGCGGCTAACTCTAACCTGCCGCTGGCGAACGATAACGCGGCTATGCCTACGGTTCGCGCCGCGAATGACGAGGTTGCGCCTCCGGTTATGCCTATGCAGACCGTGGCGACTGACCTGATGCCGCCTCAGGCTGCTAATGATGCTGCTAGCCCCGCTGACGTTATGCGGACGATGCAGCCTAGTGTGGCGACTGACGCTAAGGCCCCTGGCTTTGGGGTGAACGAGAACTTTAACGGGGCTCTGCCGAAGGGTGGGGGAGGGGGCTCGTTTCCTGATAACCCGGTTCTCGCGGCTGTGCGGGAGTTCGCCAATAACTCAGGGCTGAGGGTTTATCCTCGGACCCGTGAGGCGATTACCCAAGCCTCCGCTAAGGCTGTGGATGCCATTATGGCCCTGCGGCCTGAGCAAGTGGCTGAGGCGATGGAGCAGGTTCGACGGGCTGACCTCACGGGTGAGCAAGTTAGCCTCGCTCGCGGGACGCTCCTGAGGGCTAATCAGAAGCTCCATGAGGAGGTTCTTGACCTCAAGGCTCAGATGAAGGAGGCGCTTGCGGCAGGGGACCGGGAAACCGTGTCTCGGCTCCGTCAAGACGTAGATCGCCTGCTTGAACGGCAGGACGCTATCCGCAAAGCCGACCTTGCAGAGTCGAGCGTAACCGGGCTGGACCTGGGCGCACGGCGCGGCCACTTGGAAACGGGTGGGTTCCGTGAGGTTTCGATTGAGGGCTACTTGAAGGAAATGGGGGTGCCTACACGGGCAACCGCTACCCCTGAGCAGCTTCAACGGGCAACCGATCAGTACCTCGATGCCCTCGGCCAGCAGTACGATATGCTCAAAGCTCGGGAGCCGATCACGGCGCTTGAGAAGCAGATCGACGCGGCCAAGGCGGAAGGGGACCTAGATAGGGCTGTGACCCTGGCGAAGGAGAAGAACCTACTTGAGGAGCAGCTAGCTCAGGCTGACCCTAAGACGGCTGGTTATTACGATCAGTTCAACAATGTGCTCAAGTATGTGAACGAGTACGTTATCAGTACGGTGTTCACGACTAAGACCCTGCTAATCAACGTCATCCCCTCTGCGGCTAAGATGGCCTACCGCCCTGGTGTGGACTTCCTTGTTAAGGGAGCGAACGGCAAGGCGTTTAGGGAAATGACCGCGACCTATGCGGCGTTCGGGACTAACTTCAACGTGGCGCTTAAGGCGGCTATGTTCGCCTTTAAGGTTGAGCGTGGGTTGCTCAATGGTGTCGCCACTGACATTAACAAGGTGCTTGAAGAAGAAGTCATGTTTAAGGGTGCCTTCGGGCGCTACCTTCGCTTCTTCCCTCGGGTGCTTGGTGCTACCGATGAGTTCTTCGGTCAGCTTAACTATCGGTCATTCGTTCAGGCTCAGGCTGTGGGCGATGCCTACGATGGTGCGGTTGCTGCGGGGCTTAAGGGTGAGGCTTTCGATAAGTTCATTCAGGACTTCACACGGGAGCGCATTGAGGCGAGCTTTACCAACGACTATGACGCGGTAGGGGTGATTGACTTCCTGCGTAAGACAGGATCGCACCAATACGGGCTGAAGGGTGCTAAGCTCGATCACTTCATCAAGACTGAGCTTCACAAGAACCAAGACCTTTTCAATGAGGCAACGATTACCTCAGGGAAGGACTACGCGAATGACCTTGCGTTTAAGCGTAACTTCTCGGGTGACGGTGCGGTATCGAAGGCTGCTAAGGGGTATGAGGCGTTTGTGAACGCTAATCCCTGGATGCGCCTTATGGGTCAGCTATTCTTTAGGACGCCTATTCGCGTCTTTGAGGAGGGCTTTAGGCTTACCGCTGGGCTCAACCTGATTACCCCTCACTTCCTCCGCGACTTGCGAGGGCAAGGCCCTGGTGGTCCCGGTGGGTTCGCTCAGGTTCGGGCTCAGGGAGAGGCGTTCTTGTCTATGGCTATCCTTGTGGCTGTGATGAACGGTTACGCTAGGGGAGCCCTTACGGGTGGTGGTCCTGATGATTGGAGGGCTCGGCGCTCTGTAGATGGCGGTGAGTGGAATCCCTACATGCTGCGCGTGGGGGATAAGGAGTTCTCTTACCGGAACTTCGACCCGTTCTCGACGCCGCTTAAGGTGATCGTGAACGCCCTAGATCGCTTCCAAGACATTCAGATCAGAAAGGCTCAGGGCGAGTTCATTGGTCCTGAGGCTGAGAATATCTGGCTGGCTTATGCCACGGGTGCATCCCTGGCTGTGGCTCAGGCTCTCAAAGACGCTAACCTCACTGAGGGTATCGAGCAGCTTTACGACCTGAGTACCAACCTCATCAACCTTGAGGACAAGTCAGAACAGGTGCTCCGGTTCTTCGGGCAGAAGGCTCAGCTAGCCGTACCTAATCAGGTGCAGAAGGCTCAGCAGTTCCTTGAGGACCCTTCGATGAAGGACCCGGCTACACCCTGGCAGCACGTCTTGAACCGGGTTGATCCGTCTGACCCTCTTGTGCCTAAGCGTTACGATACGTTTGGCGTTGAGGTTAAGGGCGGTGTTCCGCTTGCGGCTATCACTGGCATTGACCTTAAGACCAAGGGTGAGCGCGATAACTACGTGAGCGAGGCACATAAGCGTGTGTCGAATGAGCTTGCGGCTCTCACTCAGTTGACGGGCAAGAGCTTCATTGCGCCCTACAAGGCTAAGGCGTTTGCCGCTCAGTCCTACGGGACGGCGGAAGGCTCAGACTTCGACCTCAGGACGGTTTACGTCAAGGATGGGTCTGAGACGATGTACGACCGGCTGCAACGCTACACCTTCGAAAGCGGTGTTGTTCAGTCGCTCGACCGGGAAATCAGGCAGCTTAAGCGGCAGGTTCCGGTTGGCACTCAGAAGTTCCACGACGAGAACACGCTGAGCGGGATGGTTCAAGAAACCCTACAGTGGCACAGGAATGAGGCTTGGCGTCGGCTCTACAAGGAGGAGACTCAGCTTCAAACTAAGCACAAGGAGGCAGCACAATATCAAGCCGTGATTAAGAGCGGCAGGAGGGACGTTTATGACGTTCCCCTTAGGTAACAAAGGATGGCAATTAACGACACTTATAGAGCATATACGGGCAACGGTTCTCAAACCGATTACTCGGTATCGTTTACCTATGAGCGTCCTGATGAGGTAGTGGTGAGGTGGAACGGTGTGCCCGTTCCCTTCACTTTCCTTTCCCCGTCAGTTGTACGCACGACTACCCCGGCTGCTAATGGCGTCATCGTCACGGTGCAGCGTGAGACTAACATTGATAGCGCCGCTGTTGTCTGGAAGAACGGTTCTGGCACCACGGGCGGCCAGCTTAACTCAATGGCTCGCCAGTTGCTTAACGCAATGCAGGAGGCGCGTGACACAGCTTCTCGCGGCCTGTTTCGCCTTGCAAGTGGCGTGTATGACTTCGCCTTTAGCCGGGGTGTCAACGTGGCTGATCCGGTTAACGCTCAGGACGTTGTAAACAAGCGTTGGGCTGAGACTGCGCTTAGCTCCAATGTCTCACAGGCAATCGCGGCGCGTACTGATGCTCAAACTGCGCGTACTGATGCTCAGTCCTACCGGGATACGGCGTCGGGACATGCCACGGCTGCTAGCGGTCACAGGGTTGCGGCTGAGGCTGCGCGTGATCGGGCTGAGACTGCGGCTGACACTGTGGAGGCTTCAAAGGTAGCTGCGGCTACCTCGGCTGGTCAGGCTGCTTCTAATGCTGGCTTGACGGCTCAGGATCGTAACGCGGTTGCTCAGGATCGGGCCTACGTTGAGGGTGCGGTTCAGGCGACCTCTGCCGACCGTCAGTCTGTGGATACTACCGCGTCTATCGTGGCTGGTTATCAGACACAGTTCACCGACTCGAAGGAGAAGGCTAAGGCTTGGGCTGACTCCCCGGTTAACGCTCAGGTAGAGCCTGGGAAATACTCCGCTAAGCATTGGGCGAACGTGGCTCAGTCTCTCGCTGGCGCAACGGCTCAGGGTATCCCGGTCACACCGACCGGCGAGATTAGTTCGTCTAACGTTCAGGCTGCACTAGAGGAGATTGTCACCGACACAAATACCAAGTTGGACGGCAAGTCTGCCACTGGTCACAAGCACGTTTCTGCGGACATTACCGACCTCGCTACGGCTATGAGCGGCAAGGCTAACACGGTTCACACTCACGCAATCAGTGATGTGACCGGCCTGCAAACGGCGCTCGACGGTAAGACTGGCTTGGGCGCTAATACCTTCACGGGTACTCAGACTGCCCCTCGGGTGGATATTACGGCTGCTGCGGCTGTTCTTGAGCTACGGTCAACGACTGCGGGTAATGCTGCGGCTATCGAGTTTACGGCTGATGCCGGTGCGTCGAACTATGAATGGCGCATTGAGGCTCGCGCTGATGAGTCGATCCACTTCCTGAGCAAGGATGCGTCATCGCGGTTCCGCTTCGATCAGAGCGGTAACGTAACGATGGGCGGCAACATGCAGGTTGGTGATGGGCTGACGAGCAGCAACATCACTTTGACCGATACCACAAACGGCAACAAGAAGGTGTTTAACGCCACTGGTACTATCGGCTTCACTGATAGCTCAAACGGCTGGCTGTTCCGTGTGCCGGATACGGGTAACGCATGGTTCAAAGGTCGCGGCAACTTTGATGACGTGGTTTACCGGAGGGACATTGGCGTAACTAATGCGGGCAATGACACTCACACGGGCTATCACCAATTCAAGGCTGCGGGTGACGTTCAGCTAGAGGCTCGGAGTGCTACGGGTAACTCGGCTCGGATGCTGTTTCATAACAACGTGAAGCATATCTATGCCGGTCTGCTGAACGATCACTCGTTCCGTATCGGCTATGGTGACTATGCAACGTGGCACTTCATCTTGGACGCGCTAGGGGACATTCATACGAGCAAGCACGGCTGGTTCACTGACAAGTTCCTGCATCGTATCCGCTTGGCTGGCTCCCATGAAGCTCACGCTTTGAGGAACGGTTGGAGTGAGCCGGGGGCTCCCTGGATTCTAACCGGGCTTCATCCGGTGTCACAGGACGGCTTCAACATGACTTCCATCTACGGACGCTACCGTTCGCTTCAGCAGAATTGCTCGGGGGCATGGTGGAACGTTGAGTTTGCTGCATAAGGATTGACTATGAAGATTATTGATTACGGGACTTGGATGGTTGTTAAGACTTCCAAGAACCCCAAGTACAAGGAGCTTGAAGGTGTCGGCCTCAGGGTGGTTATCCTTGAGAATGATGCCGGTGAGGATTGGTATGAGAAGGTTGCTCACAACCCTGCCACTGATACTGGCATAACGGTTATGGTGAGCCCTGAGGGAATTGTGGCTGCGGCTGAGGCCAATGCCGACCAACTTTGCCCCCTGCCAAACCACAAGGTTTACCATTTGCCTGAGTTGGACCCTGCGGCTGTGCCGGTTGGTCAGCTTATGGGAAAGGTGTTCAACCCGGTGACGGGTGAGTTCACCACGAAGCCTAAGGAAAAGGTGACGGTGGTATCCGGCTATCAGGCTAAGAAGGCTCTGATCCGGCGCGGTCACATGACGAAGGTTAAAGGGCGGCTCGACTTGAAGGGCGAGGAAACCCGCCTGGACTTTGAGCATAAGGCTCAGTGGCGCTTGGATAGCCCGATGGTGCAAGCGATTGGTGCTGAGCTTGCTATGACACAAGCTGATATGGCGGAACTGTTCGAGTTCGCGGCCACATTCTAGTGCAAGTCTCTACGACTGATATTGGTGCAGCAGGGGCGTTAGCTACGCCTCTGTGGCTCCCTAACCTTCACTCTGTCTCTCAACTGGCTGCGGAAACAGCCCCTATCCTCGGGTGTGTATGGCTTGCGGTTCGCATAGTCGTGCTCATTCACGAGACGTATAAGAAGCATAAGTTTAGACGTGAGCTATCCGAAAGACTTTCGGGGCGTAGCAGCTAAGATCACGGATCAGGACCTCCCTCGCATCGGTAAGACTATCGGTGTGGGGGAGGATGAGATTCACGCTATCCTCGACGTTGAATCCTCGGGCTCAGGCTTTGATAAGCAGGGCCGACCCAAAATGCTCTTTGAGCCGCATGTGTTCTTCAGGAACCTAACCGGCGCTAAGCGGGATGAAGCTGTCAGGCTTGGCTTGGCTTATGCCAAGTGGAAGCCGGGTGCTTATCCTAAGGACTCTTACCCCCGCCTCATTCAGGCAATCGCTATTGATGAGACTGCCGCCCTTAAGGCTGCGTCTTGGGGCCTGGGTCAAATCCTCGGTGAGAACCATAAGCTCATCGGTTATTCCTCCCCTCAGGCGCTCGTTAAGGCGTTCTGTGAGAGTGAGGCTAAACAACTGGAAGGCATCGTTGCTTTCCTTGTCGCTAATAAACTGGATGGGAAGCTACGGGCTCACGATTGGGCCGGTGTAGCAAGAGGCTATAACGGTGCCTCTTATGCTCAACATGGGTATCACACTAAGCTCGCTGCTGCTTTCGCTAAGTGGGAGAAGATCGCTGATACGCCCCTGCTTGAGGCTCCCTATGCCCCAACCGTTACGAAATCGGAGACAAATACAATGGCAATCGTTCTCAAGAATAAGAAGCTCATCGGCACGGCGGTAGTGTTCCTGGCGGGTGGCCTCTCGGCCCTCGGCTACGGCGTTCCCAAGCCGTTCGTTGACCTGCTTGTGTCGCTGCTGGGCGGCTAAGCATGAATAGCCTTTATGACGCATCGCTAGCTGCGGCTGGCACGTTCTTTACCCATGAGTTCAAGGCTTCTGACGATTACCTGATTAGCGTTCACGCAATCACGGTTGGCGCTGGCGGTAACTTTGTGGGTGAGTTCTCGAATGACGGCGTGAATTGGGTTGCGGTCCAAGGGATCAGCCCTGGCGTCGGTGGCGCTGCTGCTGCGGCTCTGACTGCGGCCAATACCATGCTGATCTTCTACCGGCAGGCTCGGTACTTCCGCGTTCGCGCCACGGCTGGCACGGGTGCCATGCGGATCGTCGCGGGTTCGTTCGCCGGTTGGTCTAAGTAATCGACATAGAGCCTCACTGACGGGCAAGAGCGGTTTCAGGTAGGGTAGGACCTGCTGAGCCCTCTTTGCCCGTCAGGGGCGCTCCTAGAGGGAAAGGAATGGCAAAACGGATTAGAGCTAAGGATGAGGTTCTAGGGGAACTGCATCTACACTTAGCGAAACACTTGCTCGACCGGCTTAAGACCGGCGAGGCAACCCCTCAGGAACTACAGGCTGCTATCAAGTTCCTTAAGGACAACAACGTGACGGGTGAGCCTGACGACCCTGATAGCCCTATGAAGGACATTAAGGCCATTGTGTTGCCGTCCTTTGAGGATGAAGCCTTAGAGGACTAATGCACAATGTAATCTCGGATGAGGTACGAAAGGACTTCCGTAAGTTCGCCTTTCTAGTCTGGCAGCATATCAATCTGCCTGAGCCTACGCCTCTCCAATACGATATTGCCTATTACCTACAGCATGGCCCGAAGAAGATTTGTATTGAGGCTTTCCGTGGAGTCGGCAAAAGCTTCATTACCTCAGCCTATGTCTGTTGGGAACTTCTGAATGATCCTCAAAAGAAGATATTGGTTGTCTCTGCTTCTAAGAACCGGGCTGACAACTTCACTACTTTTACACTTCAGCTTATCCGTGAAATGCCGCTGCTACAGCACCTTGCGCCTCGGGCTGAGCAACGGGCTAGCCGGGTTGAGTTCGATGTTGGGCCAGCTACAGCGGATCAGAGCCCAAGTGTTCGATCAGTTGGTATCACATCACAGATCGCGGGATCACGCGCAGACATTATCGTGTCCGATGACGTTGAGGTTCTGAATAACTCCGCCACGGTGGATATGCGTGAGAAGCTGATCGAGCGCACTAAGGAATACTCTGCCGTGCTGAAGCCTCTCCCTGAGGCTAAGATTATCTATCTCGGTACGCCTCAGACTGAGGACTCTATCTATAACAAGCTGCCGGAAACCTTTGAGGTCAGGATTTGGCCTGCTCAGATTCCGACCCAAGCTGAGTTTGAAGCCTACGGCGACAAGCTGGCTCCCTATGTCCGTAAGATGATTGGGAAGCTGCCCCCTGGCTCCCCGACCGATCCAAGGCGCTTCTCGGCTAGCGAGTTGGCTGAGCGACGGGCTGAGTACGGTGCAGCCGGGTTTGCCCTACAGTTCATGCTCAATACGAGCCTCAGCGATACAGAGCGATACCCCCTGAAGATCAGGGATATGATCGTGATGGACGTTGCGCCGGATCGAGCCCCTATGAAGGTTGATTGGCTCCCCGACTATAAGCGGGAGGTCAAGGAGCTTCCTAACCTCGCTATGCAGGGGGATCGCTTCTACTTCCCGGCAGGGCACTCAGACACATTCCATGACTTTCAGGGCTGTGTGATGAGCATTGACCCTAGCGGTCGGGGTAAGGACGAGACAGGGTATTGCATTATCAAGATGCTCAACGGCTACCTCTATGTCGTGGCCTGCGGCGGCTTGATGGGCGGCTATGATACTTCGACCTTGGTTCAACTGGCGAAGCTCGCTGAGAAGCATAAGGTGAACTACGTCATCTATGAAGCGAACTTCGGTGACGGCATGTTTGGGGCTCTGTTCAAGCCCGTGCTGGCCCGGTATCATCCCTGTTCGGTCGAGGAGGTTAAACACTCCATCCAGAAGGAACGCCGGATCATCGACACGCTAGAGCCTGTGCTTAACAGGCATAGGCTGGTGTTTGACCGTATGGTGATCGAGGAGGACTATCGGACGGCTCAGCAATATGATGCTGACAACAAGTTTGCTAAGACACTCATCTATCAGCTTACCCGTATCTGCTATGATAAGGGTGCCCTGAAGCATGATGACCGGCTTGATGCTTTAGCTATAGCCGTGGCTTATTGGACTGAGAGAATGGGTGTGGACGACGCTAAGGGTATAGCTGAGGAGAGACAACGCCTTTTAGATCAAGAACTTGAGGGGTTCGTGAGCGGCATTACCGGACGTACCGGGGGCCGGGGGAACCGCTGGTTTAGCCTCAAGGGACGGTAGGCGGTTATTATGAACCGCATAAGAAGGGCAGATCAGTTTCACTCTTAGTTATACATAGGTTTAACATTAGTAATACC
>Ga0256851_1000024_pt1 | contig 22792 bp, 37 predicted proteins | sample BONnt4_FD_181165 | JGI IMG/M metagenome (GOLD analysis project Ga0256851, IMG submission 181165) | Terrestrial sediment cell enrichment communities from Utah, United States - BONCAT_SYTO_Terrestrial_sediment - 4 | ecosystem: Environmental > Terrestrial > Deep subsurface > Rock core/Sediment... | reverse complement strand
GTTCTAGCTCCCTCACCCCTACGGGGTTCAGTCACTAGAACAACTATACAGTCTCTAGCTCGTAGCTCTCATCCTTAGGCATAGGCTTAGAGTAGAGCTTAGACAGCTCATCCCTACGAGTCTCTAGAGACTTATCTGTAATATCAGTAAGTGACCAAGTAGCCATCTTCCTACGCCATACTAGCTTAGGGTAAGCCTCAGCTATACTATGCTTGTACGGGTAGAACCTCAGGAACTTCCCTTGTACTGTCCACACACCCCATACAGGGCGGACACCCTGTACTAGGCAACAAGCGTAATGGGTAGCCTTTAATACACTCCCATCCTTGCGTGTCGTGCATAGGGCATATACTCCCTTATACGTCAGGAAGGGGTCTAGCTGCGGTGCTCTATAGGCAGGAGCCGGTTGCTCATCGGTCAAGCCAAGGGCTTCCCTGAGGTCTAACATGCGTAGTGTTCTCCCAAGAGGAGGGGTTACGACACAGTACAGACTAGGGCTCTCCCTGGTGTGACGCAAGGGGAGGAGCCGGGTTTATCTGCTGCGGAGTGTCCCGCTGGGGGTTAGCTTGGGTTGAACAGGGTTTGACGCAAGAGGTCGGCAGGTGATACCAAGGTATCGCTTTAGGTTTTACTTGCAAAAATCTGTTTGCCTATACGCATAATTGTCGGCGGCGCGTACCCCCCGTGGGGGGCCTCGGGTGCTCCTGGCGGCTGATCCTGGCACCACTGGCACCAAAGGTCGAGCCTTGCACGGGCTAAGTCATTGAAAACAAAGGGTAAGCCAACGGATAGGCAATGCGCTGGCCTAGGGCTCACCCTACTAATAGACAGATGAGCTAGCACATAACTATATCTAGTGCCTGTCTTTGTTCAGGTATTTTTGCCTTAGCTAAACCCTAGGCTAACCCTAAGCCTAACCGGGCTGAGCCAACGCTGAGCCAACGCTAACCGGCCCTGACGGTCCTGAGCCCCTGATAAGTCAGCTATCCTGACCTATGCCAAGCCTGAGCCTAACCGGGCTGAGCCTGAGCCTGACCACGGGCTGAGCATGATCGGCCTCGCACACACACACACACACACGCGAGCGCATGACGCGGGGGCGCGTTCTGATCCTAGGCTATGAGCAGTCATCGAATGAGGCTAGCACTAGGCTAAACACTAAGGCTGAGACTTATCCACAGGCTAAGCTCATGAATAAACAGGCGAATAAAAAAGATGAGCCTGAGCCTAAGATTTTTCTTGAGCCTAAGTCAGGGATATGGGACAAAGGGTCATCGAAGAACGGAACTGACCTGAACGCCACTGAGCCCCGCCGCTGAGCGATACCGGGGACCGGCTAAGGAAGGGGAGGGGACTCGGACTAGCTGAGCACCACATAAGGCCCTCTAGGTGGGCACAACGGTTACGCTAGTGTAATGCTTACTATCTCGCGGCTGAGCCGTAGGGTGAGTGTTACCGCTCTTTGACATTGTGAATGGGTCAAGCCGGTGAGTGACCCGAATAACCCCGGACGCGAAAGCTAGGTGAGCTAACGCCTAGCAAGTAGCAAGAGTTAACGATTAGCTCAGTGAGTGAGAGTCGCTGAGCTACGGTTAGCCCTTACAATAGGAGAATGGCTATGGAGTTCTTTGTTACGTGGCTGATGTTCTCGCTCGCCTTCTGGATCGTGCTTGAGCTAGCCGTTGATACCCTCAAGGCTAACACTCGCAAGGTGGGCGGCTTGTGGTTCCTGCGCTTGGGCCGGTTGCAATTCTCATTCTGCCTGTGTAAGCAGGCTAAACCTCTCCGCTAACGTAGCGGCTACACAAGGGGAGCAGTCATGCTCGATCTACTGACGCCTACTGAATGGGTCATCGCATCCTGGGGCTTAGTCGCTGTGATGTGGGCTGTGACCGCTGTTTACATGATGATTACGGAATAGGAGGGTTTACGCTATGTCACGCAATCTCTATAAGGAAGTGTCTGAGCGTATCTTAGCTGAGCTTGAGGCTGGGGTTCTGCCTTGGGTTAAGCCCTGGTCTGCGGTCGCTGGCTCGGGGCAGGTGTGTAACGCCACGACTAACCGGCCTTACTCAGGGGTCAACGTGGTGCTGCTGTGGATGACCATGCAAGCCACTGGCTACACTCAGCCTCGGTTCCTGACGTTCAAGCAGGCTCAAGAGTTGGGAGGCAATGTTAGAAAGGGTGAGAAGGGCACTAAGGTCTATTTTGTTTCCAGCCTAGAGGTTCAAGATAAGAATAATGAGGATGAGACAAAGCGCATCCCTTTCTTGAAAGAGTACACCGTATTCAATGTGGCTCAGTGTGATGGTCTGCCTGAGCGGGTGATGAGCTTAGGAGCAGTCAAACCCCGTAATAAGGAGGAGCGTGACCCGCTGGCCGATGAGTTTATCAAGGCTACCCTGTGTGACCTGAGGCATGGTGAGGCTCGGGCATACTATAGCCCTAGCTTTGACTATGTGATGATGCCTGAGTTCAAGGCGTTTAAGAACGCTGATAACTACTATGCCACGCTATTCCATGAGTTAGGTCATTGGACCGGCGCGGATAAGCGTCTTAAGCGTGAGTTTGGTCAACGCTTTGGCGACAATAAGTATGCGGCTGAGGAGTTAGTTGCGGAACTGTCTGCGGCCTTCCTTTGTGCTGAGTTTGGTTTCGACGGTGAGACACAACACGCAAGCTATATTGGTAGCTGGATCAAGATGCTTAAGGCTGATGACAAGGCGTTCTTTACCGCCGCGTCTAACGCTCAGAAGGCGGCTGACTTCATGCGGCAGCTAGCGTTGCGGGATGAGCTACAGGTTGCGGCGTAACAGGGCGAAACATGGGGTGAGCTAAGGCTTACCCTGTGTCTAGGGATGGTGTCCCTACTGACGAGCCCCGTCAGCTAACCTTATGGAGTACCACTATGAACGCCGCCACTCGTAAGCCCCGTTTGTCCCTCGCTGATGCAATGGCTAACAAGGTGAAGGAGAATGTTGAGGCTAACAATCAGAATGAGGTTGCGACGGGTGAGCAGTCATCAACGCTCCCGCCTCCGGTTGTTGACCCTGTGACCCACACCGCTAGCACTCCTCCGGTTGAGCCTGTGTCTGAGCCTGTGACTGAGGATAAGCCGAAGCGCACCTATGCCCCGCAACAGGTTGGTGAAGCTGTACGCATGAAGGGTACGCCTATCCCTGGTGGTCGCCTGAATACCCGTGAGGAGAAGTACCCTTGGTCAACGCTTGAGGCCCCTGAGGGTGAAGGTGATGACGTGGTGTACGATTGTTTCTTCATCGCTGGCGGCAAGGCTGAGACGTTCCACACGCTGACCGCGACCCGTAACAAGAACGAGAAGGCCAAAGCCGCAAAGGAGAAGGGCTACGTGGCTAAGCAGTACATTGCTAAGAAGTTCAAGACCTCGGAAGGCGCTGAGGGCGTCATGGTGTGGCGGATCGCATAGGGGAGGGGCGTTCCCTCCCTTTACCTTACGGCAAGCTTACATTACAGGAGAGTTTACGGTGTCGAAGTTCCGCCCATTGTCCCGCGTATTTGAACCGGCTGAGGTTGATGATCTGATCGAGGAGCTAGCTAAAGATCATACCTTCATCTGTAACAAGCTAGCTGATGGTGACATTGATACGCCTACTAACTCAGGTGATGCTATTGAATGTATCCAATACCTGAGGGATCAACTTGATGATGCTGAGCGTGAGGTTAAGACTCACCTTAGAACTGTTGAACAACTGGACGAGGATAAAGATGAGCTTGAGAAAGAAAAGGCTGCGGCTGATGCGGCTACGGATGCTGCTGAGTGTCGAGCCCTTGAATTGGAGGAAGCAGTCATAACCGCTCTGACTTATCTGCGGCTTAAGGATTACGATAGTGTAGTCCTTACGCTAGAGCGGGTTAAGACTGAGCAGGAGTTCCGTGACCCTAAGGCGATCCGTGAGAAGTATGCTGCGGCAATGGCTGAGAAGCAGGCTCAGGTTTCCCTTAATATCAACTGAGGTTTTAGATATGTCGAACCCTGTGCTTTGCTCTGTGTTATATGGTGCTAAGACGGACGGAAAGGCGTGGATGTGCGCCGCTACGGGGGTGCCCTGGCGACGGGCAATGCAGATCGCCGCTGAGTTGGAGGCGCAAGGCTACCTTGTGCATGTTGAACCGGAGGGCGCTTGACATGGCTGAGGTCAAGCTGTCTTACAGGGTTGACAACCGCAACATAACTATAAAGGCGAAGCGCAACGGTGATGGCCTATGGCGTTGCCGGATCACAGAGCGGGGGAAACCCCTCGCTCGCGTAGTCCTTACCGTTGATCCACTCACTACGTTTGAGCGTATGTTAGAGGGTGCCCTACTGACTGAGGAGCAGTCATCATGGGCGGCTTGAGTTGGTATGCCTCTTTGTCCCTGGTGCAACGCATTGGCGTCTGCATAGGGCTCGGGTTCTTGAGTGCCGTGGTGGTGTGGATATGTGGCGGCTAAAGCTCAGCAGTCCGTATCGCTCGCGGCTTAACACCTTTAGTCTAGTACAGCAGGAGCGTGACTCCGCAGGTAAATGGAGGTACTTTACCGTAGTGGGATGGTATCCCTCGCGTATCGAGGCTGAGACTGACGGGGAACGCTATACAGGGAGCGGCCTTAACGTCAGCTTAATAATAGTACGAGTAATGGTGTCATTGGAGTAAACAGGGGATCGCAACTATGATTATGAACGCTCATCCATCAGTCCCCATAGCAACTAAGCCCATGCGGGCAAGTAGGAGTGTAGGGGATAACCTGATGGATACGAATGAGCTTATCGTTGCCCTTGAGGAGTTCAAGGGTTTAAGCGCGGATATTACTGTCGCCTCAGTGCTAACACTCCTCTACATAGGGCGACGGGGTATATCAGTGCAGAAGGACATTGAGCGGGAGCTAGGCTTGTCCAACGCCTCAGCCTCTCGGAATGTCAACTATTGGTGTCAGACAGGTACTAAGGGTTTCGCCTTTGTTGAGCGATATGAGGACCCTGACGACCGGCGACACAACAGGCTCAGGCTTACCCGTGAGGGGGCTGAGTTCTATGAGCGACTGAGGAATCCTAGGAGGGTTAAGAGTGGCACGGTTTCGGGCTGATCGTAACGTCTGGCAAGCTGAGGTTTACCACGGGGTTGATGACCACGGTGCTCCCCTCAGAATACGCAAGGCGTTCAAGACCAAAGCTGAGGCCCTAAGATTTGAGGCGAATCCCGCCTCTTTTCTTGGGTCTAAGGTTACGGTGCGGGAGATATTCCGCAAAGGTATGAACGCTAACTGGAAAGGTACGCGCGACGAGAAGGACGCCTTGCGTATCACTGAGGAACTGATTGAGTTGATTGGTGCTGACGTTGATCCTGCTAAGATCAACAATGACACTGTTAAGGGGCTGATAGCTCAGTGGCAGGACGAGGAGAACACTAGCGGCACCATTAACCGGAAGCTGAGCAAGCTGAGCATGTTGCTCAAGTATGCCAAGGAGCAGGGCGCTATCGTTGGTGATCTGCCTAACACTAAGCGGCTCAAGGAAGCTGGCAGGGATCGCCTAAGGTTCCTGACTGAGGATGAGGCTGAGCGCATCAGGAATAGCTTTAGGGATAGCCTGATGCCTCGGTTCTATGACTTCCTGCTTTATACCGGGTGCCGCACAAGTGAAGCCCTTAAGCTCGGCTGGCATAACGTCACTAGGCCCACGGCTAACCGCCCTGGCTCAGTGAGGTTTGAGGGTACTAAGGGAGGGGGCAAGCATCGCTTCCGCACGATTCCCCTGGTGCCTCAGGCGTTCGAAGCTCTGGACTTCACTGAGGCTAGCCCTTGGGGAGCAGTCAAGTACGACACTTGGCACAAGGAGTTTCATCGCGCCCGGTATCTAGCCGGGGTGAGGGACGAGGACGTTGTACCTTATACCCTGCGGCATACCTGCGCCTCTTGGATGGTGCAAAGGGGTGTCCCTTTGGCGCACATACAGAAGTGGCTCGGGCACGAAAAAATTACCACGACCCTGATTTACGCCAAGCTCGCGGACGGTGATTTGCTGGACGCGGCAGGAATCCTATCAGGCATGGGTAAAACCTTGGTGCCAGATTTGGTGCCAGTGGTGCCAGAAAAACGGAGGGATGAGCAGTCATCACTACCCCGCCAACTCATTGATATTATTGGGGAATGATGGCTCCGGCGGTAGGATTCGAACCTACGACCAACGGATTAACAGTCCGACCGTTGCTCAGGTAAATCAAGGACTTACAGAAAAGTGGTGTCCCCGGATAGTTACCCACATTAACCGGGGATGAATGGATGCCTACTAGCTAAGCCTAATCCATGTGGCTTATGTGTAACAGCGTAAGGGCTACGCTACAGGAGAGACTTGCGGGACCGGACTCGGCCTGATACCGCTCTCCGTCTGAACAAGAAACAGGGTGATGCAGCCAAACACCCTGGCGCACTACTGGCTTCCGCGTGGCGGACGAAGCTGACCGTTTTTACCTGTTTACCCGGTCTAACTTTCAAACAGGGATCAGCCAAACACTAAGCGGCATCAAGCCGGGGATCACTACAGTTATGCCTAATTCACCTATTGCCCCTGTTACAATCGTTGCTGATCGTTGGGACGTTAAGACACTCGGTATGGATGAGTTAAGCCCTAAGGAGAGGGCTCATATCCTGACTACGATTCAGGTTTGGGCTCGTAAGGAATGGGCTGAGGTTATGCCACTGATTAGCGATCTGCCCCCTGAGTTGACCAAGCTGGTAGATAAGCTTGAGACAGTTTTAGAGGAACGGGAAGCTCAGGACGACACTCAACCAACTCAGTCTCAGTATTTGTGAACCGCATAAGCAACAACGTGCTGTTAGACACATGGTTTAACAGTTAGTTTCACACCTAGTTAGGGATATGGTGTTCCTAACTAGGTTTAACCTAAGTGTTAAGAGGTTAAACAATGCAAGACCTAATGGAAGCTCAGATCGCTCTTGAGCAGCTAACCTATGATGAGTCTATCGCCCGTCAGAGGGCAGAACTTGAGAAGGCTAGCAAGCGCAAGGAAGCTGACGCTACCAAGTCAGGACGCTACTACGTGCGTAGCCTGTCTAAGGCTATGGTTCCTGCCCTGTCCGTGTTCCTGAGCCCTGAGAAGCGGCGTGGTCGTCACCAAGCAGGAGCCCGGTGCCTCAAGGATACTGGCCTTGAGGTTGAGGTTATCGCCTATCTCGCCGTCAAGGGTCTGATCGCCCTGCTGCACAACCCCGGCAAGACCTCTATTAAGAGGCTTACCCTGTGTGGCGCTATGGCTGACCGGGTGCATGACGAATGGCGCATGAGGGTGTTCAGCGACACGAAGGAGCGCAAGAAGCTCCTCAAGACGCTGTTTAAGGACTTCGATAAGCGCACCTACCCTAAGGAGTGGCGCAAGCGGACGATCCGCAATTACTTCGATGCTGAGCAAGTCAACTGGCAGGGTTGGACTGAGCGGGAGAAGCACGCAATCGGCTATGTCCTGCTGACTATCTTTGAGAACGCTACGGCTGATACCTTCGGTGAGGGTAAGCCATTCGTTCAGGCTGAAGATAAGGGAATCCGGTATAGCCTGAGTGAGGATGCGGTTAAGCATATTGGTGAGCTTCAGACTTATCAGGTGCCGCTGTTCACCCTCTGTCAGCCGATGGTGGTTAAGCCTAAGCCCTGGACTGAGGATAGCCTGTTTCGCGGTGGGTATATCTCTAAGCGGGTGCGTCGTTACCCGATCATCAAGGGTGCTAAGGCTCGGGATGCGACCCGGTTTGCTGATATGGATTGGTCTGCAATTCTACCTGCGGTCAACGCCATTCAGGAAACCCCCTGGCGTATCAATGGGGTGATGCTTGAGGCTCTTGATTGGGCGTACAACTCGCTCAGCAAGTGGGAGCCCTTCAAGCAACGGGGTATCGGCAAGATGGTGTCTTGCGAGAAGCAGGACCTACCTGAGGCCCCTGAGGGCTATGGTGTCGTTGAGGAGATTACGAAGCAGCACAACAAGGCTTGCTTCCTGATCCACTCTCGCAACCGTGAGGACAAGTCTAAGCGTATCGCTGTGGAAATGGCTCTGATGTTCGCTAAGCGGTATCAGGACTATGCGGCGATCTACTTCCCTCACAACATGGATAGCCGGGGGCGTGTGTATCCCCTTCCGGCTGTGCTTAACCCGCAAGGCCCTGACTTCATCAAGGGTCTGCTTGAGTTCTCTCAGGGCGAACCTATCGAAACTGAGGAGCAGTCATTCTGGCTCGCTGTAGCTGGGGCTAATGCTTACGGTAAGGATAAGATTTCCCTTGAGGAGCGGGTTCAATGGGTCAACGACAATGAAGGGATGATTACAAGTGTTGCCGCTGATTATCGCTCGGACCTCTCTTGGACTGAGGCTAGTGAGCCTTTCGGATTTCTGCGTTTCTGCTTGGAGTGGACTGCGTTTAGAGAGAATGGGTTTGGTTATCTCTCGCACATGGTTTGCCCGGTGGATGCCACATGCTCAGGGCTACAGCACTACGGCGCTATGCTCAGGGATGAAGTTGGCGGTAAGTCTGTCAACCTTGTACCGGGCATGTCACGGCAGGATATTTACGGGGACGTTGCGTCCGTTGTCATCCGGCGCTTGATCGAGGAGGGGACGCCTGAGGCTTTGGCCTGGGTAGCCTTTGGGATCGACCGGAAGGTAACGAAGCGTCAGGTGATGGTTGTCCCTTATGCCGGTAAGTTTAGCTCATGCTTGACCTACACTAAGGAGGCGGTTGCTGAGAAGCTTAAGGAAGGTCATGCCTGCCCTTGGGACCTCAACAACGAGGAGGACCACAACGCCCGACAGATCATGCTCGCTAAGCATATTTGGGAGGCTATCACTGAGGTAGTGGTGAAGGGCAGGGAGGCTATGAAGTGGCTGAGCGACTTCGCTAAGGAGTACGCTTATACCGCCAATGGCACCTATGTTGAGGACCCGTATGAGCGGCGTATGACCTGGAAAACCCCTGACGGGTTTGAGGTTCTACACTATCGGGAGGACCAAGACCGTTACGAGCTACAGCTTTACTTTGAGGGCAAGGTTAAGCTGGTCACTTATGAGTACAATGGTCGCTTGAATGTAGGCGATATGTCTTTGGCTGTGGCACCTAACTTTGTCCATGCCCTAGACGCTACTCTACTCCGTGTCACTGTAATGAAGGCTAAGGCTGTGGGTATCAATCACTTCGGCATGATCCATGACTCGTTCGGGGTTCATGCTCGCTACATGGATCAGTTCCTCAGGGAGTGTGTTAAGCCAGCGTTTGTAGAAATGTATGAGCAGAATGACGTTCTCGCTCAGTTTCAAGATCAGTTTGCCTCGGTAGTACCTGGGTTCCGCCCTCCTCCTGAGAAGGGGAAGCTGGACCTGCAAGGCGTCCTGCAATCTGAGTTCTTCTTTTCCTGATCGTTACGCTATCGAGAGGTTTACCGTAATGCACACACTCTACCGCGTGGGTAGCCCGACAGGGCAGGGGCTTTGGTATGAGGCTGACGGGGAGTTCAACCCCCTGATTAAGACGCTGAGCAATGCCAAGTGCCGGGATATGCCGATGGGGCACGATCCTGACCTAGTAGGAGGCTGGATCAGCGCAACCGACTCTCTACCGGGGCTGAGCGATTGGTTCAGCCATGAGGACGCCCTAGAGCTAAAGGAGCGGGGCTACACCCTACAAGAGTTTGTCGTCACAGAGTACCGGACGGCAGAACGCTACCCTCATGCTGTGTTCCAGCGGGAAGCAGTCATAGAGGAGTGGCACCACGATCTAGCCGTCCTTTTAAGTTTCTGATCGTTACCGTATCGGAGGCTTTCCGGTACGGAAGGGAATTATGAACCGCATAAGCAAAGCGTCGGCGCAAAAGTTCTGACGCTCTGACCCTTACAACACTAATAGAAAGACTAATGATGTGAAAACGGGCACTGATTTGCTGCCTGAGCTTATCCGTATTGTTCGTGATGCGATCCAAGATGGGTTGATCCGTAGCGAGCGTATTCGGACGTTCAATTACAAGGTTAAGACGCTGAAGGGTTCTGAACTTGAGGACTACATTCAGCGGTTATGGGATGAAGTTTGATGGCTACTAAGATTAAGGCTCCCCGCCTCTACATTCGCGGCGTTGCTCGTTACCCCAAGACGGATAAGGGCTACACCTATTCGAAGAAGGACAAGAAGTCTCTCCCCGATCCTAAGGGACGGATGAGCGTTGAGGTTATCGTCTCGGCTGAGGATGCAGCTAAGTACGAGGCCACGATTAAGGCTTACGTTGTTGAGGCTGGTAAGAAGCCAGCGAAGCTCAAGAACTTCCCGTTCTCCCCGGAAACCGACAAGGAAACCGATGAGGAGACAGGCAAGGTTGTGTTCAAGGCATGGCAGTACGCTTCCAATAAGGAAGGTGAGCCGCGCAAGCTTGGTCACTTCAATGCAAAGGGCAAGCCTCTGCCTAAGGGTTTCCGCCTCTCGTCTGGCTCTGAGGTCATCATTGCGGTTCGCCCCAATGTTTACGATGAGCTTGGTGGTGGTGTGAACCTGTACCTCGATGGTGTGCAGGTGATTAAGTTCCGTGAGTTCGACGGCAATCCCGGCTTCGGTGAAGTTGAGGGCGGCTACCTGGGCGACGAGGACGAGGACGAGGATACGGCCAGCGATACGACCGCTGATGATGCGGACGTTGATGGTGGCTCGGACGACGAGGACCCGACCGACTTCTAAGGGATCGGCGGCAGACCGGGGCATAGCGGAAGGCTACCGCTCCGGTTTAGAGGAAGTAATCCACGCTCAGCTTAAGGCTAAGGGCGTTGATGCTCAGTATGAGGCTGTGAAGATCGAGTATCTTAAGCCTCAGAAAGCATCCAAGTACACGCCAGACTTTATTCTCCCCAATGGCATCATTGTTGAGACTAAGGGGCGCTTTGTTACGGCTGATCGTCAGAAGCATCTTCTGATCCAAGCTCAGCATCCCGACAAAGATATACGCTTTGTGTTCTCTAATAGCAGATCACGCATAAGCAAGCAGTCTAAGACCACGTATGGAATGTGGTGCGAGAAGTACGGCTTTATCTATGCAGATAAGGTTGTTCCCGATTCATGGCTAACAGAAAAGGCCAAACCTAATGTTTAATGTTGGTGATCGTGTTACCGTTGTGGCGAATGTCTATAGCGGTAAGACTGTTAATATCGGCGCTGATGGTACTATCGTCGGCTTCGATCCTGATGCTGTGATCGGTGGTATCGACTACCGCAACATGGTTGAGCTTGATACCCGCAAGGATGAGCCTGCTTACCCCTTCGCTGATAGTGAGCTTAAGCTGGTTCAACCGGCTCGCACCTTCAAGGTTGGCGATATGGTTCGCGTGGTTGATGGCTCCTATGAGGGCTTGATTGGCGCGGTGCTGGAAGATGACGGCGACCCTGAGATTAGCTGCCCGTATTGGGTTGACGTTATCCCTGGTGATGCCAACGGCTACCCGCACAATGCAACTCAGCTTGAGCTTGTTTTGGTCGATGATTACGATAGCGTAACGGTTGAGCAAGGCGATAGCGGGGACGAAACCGACTTTGACCCTGAGGACGAGTCTTGGGCCTCGGCTGAGGCTCAGGCTGTGTTCCTCGCGGCTGTTGCGGAGGCTGTCAGCAACGTTGAGGAGCTTGAGACTGAAATGACCCACTTCTCTGAAATGGCGCTTAGCTCTCAGCTTGTCATGGATGGCGAGGTCTATCGTGCCAACGTGACCCTCTCGGGTGACAAGGCCGACAACATTACCGCTGTGCTGACTGCCATGCGTAACTTCCTGATCGCCTCGGGCTTCAACTATGTTGAGGAGCTTGTTGCGGTCACGGATACGGGCGAACACCGCTCGCAGTAATGGGCGACTCTCAAGTAATTGAGACAGGGCCGTGCCCCTCGGATGAGTGTGGAAGTAGCGATGCTTTCAAGACTTATGATGACGGGCACGGCTACTGTTATTCATGTGGACATTATGAGCCAAGTACAGATGATGCTTCCGCTAATCCTAGTGGGGGCTCTAGTGATGACGATAGTGGTGTTCCCGCCGCTAGTGTTAAGGTAAGGATTGAGGGCGACGTTGTTGCCCTGGTCAAGCGTGGGATCAAAGAGGAAACCTGTAAGCACTTTGGCTATAGGGTAGGGGAGTACGGCGGTCAAAACGCTCAGCTTGCCTATTACTATGACCCTGTGTCTCGCAAGCCCGTAGGGGCTAAGGTCCGCTTCCCCGACAAAAGCTTTACGATCATCGGCAACGTGACTGACTACCTCTATGGTCAGCATCTATGCCGCGATGGTGGTAAGAAGCTGGTTATCACTGAGGGCGAGATTGATTGCCTCAGTGTAGCTCAGGCTCAGGGGCTTAAGTGGCCTGTGGTATCCGTCCCCAACGGGGCTAAGGGTGCCGCTAAGGCTCTCGCTAAGCACCTTGAATGGCTCGACAAGTTCGAGGAGGTTATTCTTTTCTTCGATATGGACGAGCCGGGGCGTCAAGCTGCGGTCGAGTGTGCTCAACTCTTGCCTCCTGGCAAGGCTAAGCTCGCCGTTCTGCCTGAGGGCTACAAGGACGCTAACGACTGCACTAAGGCGGGTAAGCCTGACTTCATCATTGATGCTATTTGGGGGGCGCGTGAGTACCGCCCTGATGGGATCATTAGCGGAGCAGAGATTACCCGTGAGGAGCTACAGGAGCCGATAGCCGGTTATGCCCTGCGTATGCCCCGCCTCAACGAAATGATGGGCGGTATTCGGGAGGGTGAGCTAACCCTACTGACGGCAGGCTCGGGGATCGGCAAGTCAACCCTGGCAAGGGAGATAGCCTACGGGCTTCACCAAGACCACGGGCTGACTATCGGTAATATCTTCCTTGAGGAGAACAACAAGAAATCCGCTCAGGGTTATGTTGCGATCCACAATAACATTCCACTCGGTAAGCTCAGGAAAGACCCTGGCTTGCTGACGGATGAGCAATGGGATGCCTCACTCGCTGCGGTAGTCCATAAGCGTATGTACTTCTACGATCACTTCGGCTCGATGGAGTCCGATAACCTTCTAGCTAAGATCAAGTATATGAGGGTGGCGCTCGGGTGTCACTTTGTTGTGCTTGACCATATCAGCATCGTTGTAAGCGGCGCTGAAGGCTCGGGTGAGGGTGAGCGTAGGGACATTGATAAGCTGATGACTAAGCTGCGCTCCCTGGTGGAAGCTACGGGGCTCGGGATCATCGCTATTGTCCACCTTAAGCAGCCTGAGGGTAAGCCTCATGAGGAAGGTGGGCGGGTTACGCTCTCTCAACTAAGGGGATCAGGTTCACTCAAGCAACTGAGTGACAATGTGATTGCACTTGAGCGTGACCAACAGGACGAGGAGGAGGCCCACAAGTCTCAGGCTCGGGTACTTAAGTGCCGGGAGTTTGGTGAGACAGGTGAGGCTGACGTTCTCGGCTACAATCGTGAAACGGGTAGGCTACTTCCGGTGCCGGATGAGCCTTCATTTGAAGATGAGTCAGGAGACTTTTGATGTTTAAGGTTGGTGATAGGGTTCAAGCTAAGCGGGACTACCGTGGGCTTGTTCAGGATCAGGTTTATACGGTCTATTTCCATCGTGAGGACCGGGACACGATCAAGATTGCTCGGCATGGTGGTGAGTATTCTACCAAGCACTTCCGCCCGGTGGTAGAAGCTGCTGCCCCGGTTCAACCGGCTGCGGCTCCTGCGGCTGGTAAGCAGCGGTTCTTTATCTCGGTCGAGCGTAACGGCGAGTTAAAGCCAGCGCCGACCCCGACTGAATACGCTACGCTGGAACAGGCTGAGACTGTGGCTATGATTATGGCTGAGAAGCACAAAGAGCCTTTCTATGTGTTCGTTGGTGTAGCGAAGGCTGAGCCGCCGCAGAAGGCTACGCTAGCTAAGCTCGCCTAATCTTTTACCTAATCGTTACTTTATAGGAGGCGTTACTATGTCGGAGGACTTGCTTCATCACATGGCTGACGCCGCGTGTGTTCGTGCCTGGGATGACGAGGGCTGGGGTCCTTTTCATCGTAGGCTTTTGGAAATGAGCGTAGCCCTTGAGGGTTACGGTTGGAAGAATAGGAGAGGTCAGTTGACCCAACATGCAAAGATTTTGAAGCACATGCAGGAGAACGGTTCGATCACTCAGCGCGAAGCTATGATCGACTATTCTATTCAGTCTTTCACTAAGCGTATCTCTGAGCTTCGGGATATGGGGTACGACATTGCGGGTATCCGCAAGAAGCACCCTGTTACTAAGCAGGAATACACTCGTTACTACCTCGCTGCGTAAGGAGCAGTCATGTTCAAGAAGCCCACCACTGTTGCTGACATTCTCTCGACCTTCACTAAGACGGTTGCTGACCTCCGCACTCTTGCTGAGGCTCGCACCAAGGATGGCGTGAAGGCTTATGATGACGCTCACGACCTCCGTAAGAAGGGTGATGCTGACCTTGAGGAAGCCAATAAGGCCCTCGCGGCAGCTAGCAAGATCGAGGCTCTGATTGTCTGAGCCAACGGTCGCCAGCAAGGCGGCTCCTGCTGATGGCTATGTCTGCGGTAACTGCGCCTGGGCTCACATGAAGCGTGGGCGCAACCTTGTTGTGTGTGGGGTGGACCTTCCGCCTCACGTCAACATTAGCCCTGACCCTAAGCGGCAGCTTGCAGCCAAGAACTATAGCTGCGGTTTTCATCGCTACAAGGAATGGCCGTGACCACAAAGCTTAAGACGCTGAAGGAAATGCGTCGGCATTGGGTACAAGAACGTAATTGGGCTGTCAGTCATCATGACCAAGAAGGCAAACGGTTTGCTGACGCTCGGATCGCTCACCTTAACAATCAGATAGCTAAGAAGGAACAGTACAATGCGGAACGCTGATGTGATGAAGCTTGTTGATCGCGTTATCTCTCTGACTCAGGAGAACACTCAGCTTCGGTTGAACGCGATGGAGCAGCGCCTTCATGCGACGTTTGAGGAGAACGCTGAGCTTAGCCGTGCTGTGAATCAGTATCAGGCTGCGGTTGCTCAGAAGGATGTGGCCCTCGCTGAGGCTCATGAGGAAGTACACGCTTGGCGTGATGCCTACCGGACTACGGTAGAGTAGGAGTGACTATGAGGCTTGCTTTCGATATTGAGGCAAACGGTTTCTATAACGAGGTAAGCCGTATTCATTGCCTAGTAATTAAGGACGTTGATACTGGACAAGGTTGGAAGTTCGACCCTACGGGGATAGAGGAAGGCTTGAGGATACTCCTGCAAGCTGATCTGCTAATCGGACACAACGTCATTGGCTATGACTTGCCAGTGATCCAGAAGCTTTACCCTTGGTTCAACCACGATTGGGCCAAGGTTAGGGATACTCTTACCCTGTCTCGTCTCATTTGGAGCAATCTAAGTGACCTAGACCCAAGACGAAGGCCGCAAGTGTATGAGGCCCTACGTGAGAAGAAGCGCGTAGGCTCTCATGCCTTGGAGGCGTGGGGTATCAGACTCGGGTACAACAAGCTCGACTACCAAGGTGGTTGGGATGAGTACACTGAGGAAATGCTTGAGTATTGCGTGGTTGATGTGGAGGTCACTGAAAGACTGTGGAAGCTGATCGAGGAGAAGCAGGTTGACCCTAGGGCTAGCCTTAACTCTCACGGGGTTGAGGAAATCATTGCCCGACAGGAACGCTATGGCTTCACGTTTGATGAAGCGAAAGCGAACCTGCTGACCCAAACGCTGATGAAGCGTAAGGCGATCCTTGAAGTAAAACTACAGGACACATTCAAACCATTCTTTATCAAGGACGGTAAGCCCGTCACACCTAAGCGAAGCATGAAGCGCAAGGGTGCGGAATACACTGAGGGTCATCCTTATCAGAAGATAAAGCTGACCATGTTTAACCCTGGTAGCACCCACCACATAGCAGGACGCCTAAAGGTTCTGTACGGCTGGGAGCCAACTGAGTTCACCCCCTCAGGCTTGCCTAAGGTGGATGATAAGGTACTGGCCGGATTGCCCTGGCCTGAGGCTAAGCTACTCGCTGAATACTTCATGGTGATTAAGAGGCTGGCCCTGGTGAGTGAGGGTGAGCAGTCATTTACCAAATACTTACGCAACGGTAAGTGTTACGGTAGTCTCATCGTCAACGGCACTGTCACAGGGCGCGGCACTCATCGGGTGATCGCAAACATTCCCCGTGTCGGTACTCCCTACGGGGAGGAAATGAGGGAGCTATTCAAGGCTTCCCCTGGCCGCAAGCAGGTAGGCATTGACGTATCCGGCCTAGAACTACGGATGCTGGCTCACTTCCTAGCTGCCTTTGACGGTGGGGCTTACGGTAAGATTGTCTGTGAGGGCGACGTTCACACAGCCAATCAGCTTGCCGCTGGGCTAACCACTCGTAACCAAGCTAAGACCTTCATTTACGCCTTCCTCTACGGCGGGGGTGACGAGAAGATCGGCAGTATTGCTGAGCCTCTTGCTCCCTCGGCTAAGAAACGGAAGCTCGGAAAGACGCTTAAGGCCAAGTTCAAGGAGAAAACCCCTGGACTGACTAAGCTCCTCGAAAAGCTGAAGAAGGCGGCTGAGGCCGGGTTCCTTAAGGGGCTCGACGGTCGCAAGATCAGGCTCCGCTCAGATCACTCAGCCTTGAACTTCCTGCTGCAATCGGCAGGGAGCTTGGTGTGTATGCGCTGGATGATTGAGGTTGATCTTATGATTAAGGAGAGGGGTTGGACCGACAAGGTACAGCAACTCATTTGGTATCACGATGAGCTACAGTTTGAGACTGACCCTGACATTGCTGAGGAGTTCGGTCAAGCTGCTGTAGCCTGCATCCCTAAGGCTGGTGAATACTTCAATATCCGCGTCCCCCTAACCGGGGAATACAAGGTTGGCTCTAACTGGAAAGAGTGCCACTGATGCAAAGCTATTACTTGGTCCGTAACTCTGAAGGCTCAACCCTCAAGGGTTACGGCTGTTACGGACGGTCTGCCCCTAAGCTGTATATCAGCTACGGGATCGCTCAACGCTATGCGAATGAGCTTAACGAGCGTGAAGCCCGGTTTGATCGGGGTATTCATTACGATGTAGTAGAAGTTACCATTGAGGAAGTTACCCGTGTCAATGAACAGTTCAACTAAGCGATACCTGTATTGGGGTGGTGGAGCCGTGGCGCTCCTCCTTCTCCTCTCGACCTGCGGGGGCGACCCTGCCCCTCAGATCGTCCAGCAAGCCCCTCCGGTGGTTCAACAGGGCCAAGCCCCGGTGATCGTCCAAGCTCCTCCTGCGCCTTCTGGCGGGGGTTTTATGGAGGGTTTCATGGGCGGGATGCTCGGCGGCATGATCGGTGGGGGAGGGCGCTCTACCCATACTGAAACGATCATCCGTGAGCGGCAGACAATCGCCCCGCCGCCGCGTCAACCGGAGCCGCCTAAGTCTAGCTCCTGGTTCTCGACGCCTAAGCCGACGACCGCAACCCCGCCTCCGACCGTCAGCACCAAACCGGCAGGTTCGCTTTGGGGTGGCTCTACAAGCTCCTTTCGTAGCTCCGGTAGCTCCTCCTCAACTAGCTCTTTCCGCTCCTCGGGAGGACGCCGCTAAATGGCAAGTGTGTTCTTCTTCCTGGGCTCAGTTGTCCTTGGAATCTTCATCGCTGCGGCTCTGCTTAAGGCGTACATTATCTATCGGTTTCTGAGGCGCTTCTGATGGATAGCCTTGAGATTATTCCCGCTAAGGATGGGGGTTTCCTTGTCGCTCGCGGTACGCGGTTCTACCGCAACGGTGATATGCTTGAGGGACCTCTGTTCGCCGGTACGCTCAGCCTATGCCTCAAGTACATTGAGGCTCACTACACCCCTAAGAAGGTGAAGGGGGCTAAGCGTGAAGGTTGAGCTTATTGACCACATGGGTTCTGACCTGAGCGTTGTTAATGCCGCTCGGGTTAGCTTCTCCAAGGAAAGCGATTGGGAAACGGTTGTAGTTGAGGAAGGCGGTTGGCGCGACAAGACTAAGACTGTTCTCAAGGACGGTGACAAGCGGCTAATCAGGTTCCTCGCTCGGCATAACCATTGGTCCCCGTTCTCTCACACTAGCCTCAGCTTCCGCATCAAGGCTCCGATCTTTGTGGCTCGGCAGCTTGGTAAGCACCAAGTTGGGCTTAGCTGGAATGAGGTTAGCCGTAGGTATGTGGACGCTAAGCCTGAGTTCTACATTCCAGAAACGGTCAGGGCTAAGGCTCCTGATAAGAAGCAGGGTTCGGCTGATACAGCGGTTATCCATAGTGATACGCTAGTCGGCCAGATGGAAGATTGGTGCCTACAAGCCCTAACCTTCTATCAGAACATGATTGCTACGGGCGTCTGCCCTGAGCAAGCCCGTATGATCCTGCCTCAGTCTATGATGACCGAATGGATTTGGACCGGCAGCTTATATGCTTACGCTCGCGTATGCAATCTGCGGCTCAAGCCCGACACTCAGTCTGAGACTAGGGATGTGGCTGAGTGTATCTCCCACCTTGCCGCTCAGTATTTCCCTGAATCATGGAAGGTTCTGATTGATGTTTAACCGCTGGTACAAGCTCGTACTAGCTAACGCGCTGCTATTCCACATGCTTACATGCGAGGCAATAGTAGCTTTAGCTGAGGATGACTATGAAGGTGTTAATTGTAATCCTCCTGAACGTGCTGGGATGGCTGGCGCTGATGATGGAGCTAAAGGCGGAGGAGGCGAAGAAGCCGCCCCCGTTCTCTAACGTCTGCCAGTATATCGCATGGGACACAGTACAGCCCGTTATCGGTATCGGTAAGAATAGGAAGAAGCAGGCTGTAGGTTTCAGCTTCGATATTGGACAAGACAGGTGCGGCAACGTCCGCTGGAAAGGTAAAGCCTAATGGATGACTTGGAGTATCTGACCGATATTGCCACTCAGCGCGGCTATATGGTCGGCTGCTTGGCGATTGACCTTGAGTCTATCAGTGATGAGAAGGCTCGGGGGATCGTTCTCGAAATGATGCAGAAGCTTACTGATACGATTATCGTACCGGCTAAGCCTAAGGCTGAGCTTACGGCTTTCCCTGGCGGTAAGGCACCGAATGACAATGACCCTAAGACAGGTGGTGACGGTAAACTATGAAAAAGTGGGTGATTTTTGGCCGTCCTGGCTGCGGCTACTGCGTTGAAGCAATGGACCTCCTAAAGGCAAAAGGTCAGCAATTCGAATACTTTAACGTTCGGGAGTACCCGGTTCTCAAGGTGTTCATGGACGTGAGTGGCATCCCTCCGACCGTCCCGCAAGTGTTCCTCAACGGGCACCTGATCGGGGGTTTCGAGGAGCTTAAGACGGTTCTCGCCTAATTCTGAACCGCATAAGAAGATCAGATCATTACGAAAGCGTAACTAATATGCTCCTGCTTATTGATGGTGATATTCTCATTTACCAAGCTATCGCTGCCGCTGAGCAGGAGCTTGAGTTTGATGAGGGTATGTTCGTCCTTCATACCAATATGGATGACGCTAAGGACAACTTCATAGGGCTGCTACAGGCGGTCCTTACTCAGGCTAACCAAGAGGATTACTGCCTCTGCCTGTCCGACCCTAAGGTTAACTGGCGTAAAGAGGTTTACCCTCTCTACAAGTCTAACCGTAAGGCTACCCGTAAGCCCCTCGGGTTCTACAAGTTCCGTGAGTGGGTGGAGCAGTCATACAAGACCTTCCAGCGTCCGACCCTAGAGGCTGATGACGTTATCGGGATTATGGCGACTAAGCCCCGTAACAAGGCTCTGATTTGGTCCAAGGATAAGGACCTCAGGCAGATACCGGGTGAACACCTTGCCACTAAGGATCAAGAGGGTTTTGCCTTTGTTGTCGTGACTGAGGACGAGGGGGACAGGTTCCACCTTCGGCAGACCCTTACGGGTGATCCGGTGGACGGCTACCCCGGTTGCAAGGGGATCGGAGCCGTGAAGGCTGACGCGATCCTCACCAAAAGCCCGACCTGGGAAGCCGTTGTAGCTGCCTATGAGAAGGCCGGTTTAGCTGAGGCTGACGCCCTGGTTCAAGCTCGGGTAGCTCGCATCCTGCGCTGGTCCGATTGGGACCAAGCTAATCAGAAGGTAAAACTCTGGACTCCTAATGGACAATGATACCGCTAACCCGAAAGATCGCCTCGGCATTGCTAAGCCGGGGTTCCACTACATTCCCCCCGCTGCCCTTGTATATCTGGGCCGCGCAATGGTCGATGGTAAGCGTAAATATGGCCTTATGAATTGGCGTCAGAAGGAGGTTCTAGCCTCCGTCTATTATGACGCTGCTTTGAGGCACAAGCTTTCATGGTGGGATGGTGAGGACGTAGCTGCTGATAGTCTTGTGCATCACTTGGCACACGATATGGCCTGCAACGCTATCCTTATCGACGCAATCGAAACAGGTAAGCTCATTGATGACCGTCCCGCTGCGGGCAATGTGTCTGAGCTAATCGCTAAGCTAACAAACAAGGGATAATAATGCTCGACACTAAGAAGTCCGTTCAAGAGTTCATCACGGCATTTGACGCTAACCCTGATTGGGCTGCGCTGGTGCAGGAGGAGGCTAAGGAGGTTCTTGAGGCCGTGTCTAACCTCCTCAAGGAAGTGACTGACCTAGTTTACGTCATGGATGGCTACGTTATTACTAACGGTGAGCCTGATGATGACGCTGCGGTTATCACGAAGGAAGTCAATGCCGCTGTTCAGTGGGTTGAATCCTTGGGCCTGATCTTCGATATTACCGCTGCTGAGGAAGCGTTCCGGCGCGTCCATGCGAGCAATATGTCTAAGCTCGATGACAACGGTAAGCCGATCCGCCGCGCGGACGGTAAAATCCTGAAAGGCCCCAACTATAAGCCGCCTGTCCTTTCGGACTTGGTGATGCTCCCCTGAAAGTGATGTTTAAGTCTAATGTAAACCCTATGTTCCGGTCTAGCTGGTCGGAACATATCTTTAATCAGAAGTACGCTCATGAGGGGGCTGAGACTTGGGCTCAGCTTTCGGTTACGCTGGTTGAGGACGTTTGTGGGGACAGGCTGAGCCTGGACGACAAGCGAACCTTAGCCCGGTATATCGAGGAGCTTAAGTTCATCCCCGGTGGGCGATACCTCTACTACGCTGGCCGCAAGGCTAAGTTCTTCAACAACTGCTATCTGCTTCGCGCTGAGGAGGATACTCGGGAGGAGTGGGCTGCGATCAGTGAGCGAGCAATCTCCTGTCTGATGACCGGAGGCGGCATCGGTGTTGACTATTCCCGGCTGCGACCTTCCGGCTCCCCCTTGTCACGCACGGGTGGAACGGCTAGCGGTCCAATCGAGTTGATGCTAATGCTGAACGAAGATGGTCGCCACGTTATGCAAGGTGGCTCCCGACGCTCAGCGATCTACGCAAGTCTAAACTGGCAGCACGGCGACGTTGAGCGGTTCTTGAAGGCTAAAGACTGGAAGTCTATGCCTGTCGGGAACACCGGCTACAACCTTTGGGACATTAAACAACAGGACTTCAACTTTCCGGCTCCACTGGATATGACCAATATCTCAGTGAACTACGATACGGATTGGCTGTTACGCTATCGCAATGATGGTGACTACGGTAATATCTTCTTGAATAATGTACGTCAGGCACTTAGCACGGCTGAGCCTGGGTTTAGCTTCAACTTCTTTGAGAAGGAGAATGAGACACTTCGAAATGCTTGCACTGAAGTCACGTCTGAGGACGATTCTGACGTTTGTAATCTTGGCTCTATCAATATGGGTAGGGTTGAGTCTCTTTCTGAGTTTATGGCTATCACTGAGCTTGCCACTAAGTTTCTCCTTTGTGGGACTTTTGTGGCTCAGTTACCGTATCGGAAAGTTTACGATGTCAGAGAGAAAAACCGCCGCCTAGGCTTGGGCCTCATGGGTATGCACGAATGGCTTATCAAGCGTGGATACTCCTATGAGGTTTCGCCTGAGCTTCACGAATGGCTCTCTACGTGGAGAGATACAAGTGATCGCATTGCCACTAGCTTTAGTAACCGGCTTGGTGTTTCTCGCCCTGCTGGCGTTCGCGCAATCGCTCCTACAGGTACTATTGGCATACTTGCTGGCACCACTACTGGCGTTGAGCCTCTGTTTGCTGTGGCGTACAAGCGCCGCTACCTCAAGGGGACGGAATGGCACTATCAGTACGTGGTGGACGGATCAGCGCAAGAACTTATCGAGTTCTATGGTGCTGACCCTGACCGGATCGAGTCTGCTATTGATCTGGCTCATAACCCTGAGCGTCGTATAGCGTTTCAGGCTGATGTTCAGGACTATGTTGACCAAAGTATTAGCTCCACAATTAACCTCCCTGCTTGGGGGAGTGAGCTAAACAATGAGGACACTGTTAAGCCATTTGCTGATACCCTGGCTCGGTATGCTCACAGGCTCCGCGGTTTTACTGTGTATCCTGACGGTGCCCGTGGTGGACAACCTCTTACGCCTGTTCCTTACGATGAAGCAGTTGCTTCACTAGGGAAGGAGTTTAAGGAGGCTCAGGTTTACTCTGATATATGTGAGGTAAGCGGTAAGGGAGGTTCATGTGGAGTCTAAGGCTCCCCCTATTAGTGATGCCCTAATCGAATACCTCAACCATGTTTATCCTAACAAGCTCCCCTCGGAATACCGGGGGGAGTTTTCTATGGGTAAGCTCTATGGTGAGGCTTCTGTTGTAGCTCACCTTAAGCGGCTCCATGAGGAGCAACAAGAAAACATGC
>Ga0256851_1000017_pt1 | contig 27319 bp, 36 predicted proteins | sample BONnt4_FD_181165 | JGI IMG/M metagenome (GOLD analysis project Ga0256851, IMG submission 181165) | Terrestrial sediment cell enrichment communities from Utah, United States - BONCAT_SYTO_Terrestrial_sediment - 4 | ecosystem: Environmental > Terrestrial > Deep subsurface > Rock core/Sediment... | reverse complement strand
TCTCCTCGACGGGCTTGCGGTCGACGTAGGCGGCCCTGATCGTGATCGGGTCCGATCCCTCCGCGACGTATACGGAGTTCCCGACCACGGCGGCCGAGTAGCCGTCCTTGGTGAGCTTCAGGTCATCGACCGTGATCGGCTTGGGTTCGTTCGCCATCATCCCCTCCATATCCTTCATGAGAGAGTTCGCCCCGGGGGCGCAAGTCTCAACCCGCACGGACCGGGGCCGTCGCCGGTCCCGGTCGGCCCAGCTACATGCCAGGCGCTGCGGCCGCGTCGAGCTCCTGATGCCTTTCGGGGTCGATGACGAAGCCGTACTTGGGGCGGGCGCGGTACTCATCCAAGGGAACGAGGAAATCCTTCTCCTCGAACACGTAATCCTTGCCGTTCTCGCGGTAGCTGCGCTTGCCCCCGACCGTTGCGGTGCACCTGGCCATTCCCTCGTGCTCGTCCGACTGCTTGGCGGAGATCACGATCCAGTCGTTGGCATGCCGTTCCTTGAAGAGGTGCTCGTCCTTCACGCGGGACTCCCCCTCCGGGATCACCACCCCGTTGACCTTCTCGTACTCGAAGGGATGCCAGTCCCGGAGGGTTCTCTCCGCATTACGGAGTTCCCTGTCAGTGAAGAGATACGGGAAGCTGGCGGCGACCTTGGCCCACTCGGTGTCCTCCTCGTACCAGCCGATGCCATCGTCGTCCGTATTGCGGTACGGCTCCAGAATCTTCTCGTTGACCGTCTTGCTGACCTTGAACCCGCCGTGCCCGGCCGTCTCGTACTTGATGATGCCGCGGGCGTAGATCACCGCGTTCTGGGACGTTCCCCAATCCGTGGACGTCTTGCTGGGCCTTCTGATGCGTCCCAGCCGGGCGACCTGCTCATTGTCCACCGCGAGGTCGTTGATCTCGGCGACAAAGGCCGGAAGGTCCTTCACGTAGGTGCCGTTTCGGGTGAACTGGTCGATGGTCATCTCCTCGACGGGCTTACTGCGCAGAAAGGCATCGCAGACGGCGATCTCGTCGCGGAACCCGACTGCGGCATAGACGATGTTGCCCAGTACGAGCGCGGAGTACCCGTCCCTCGTCAGCCTCAGGTCGTTCATGGTGGCCAGTTGGGGTTCGCTCGACATCGTGTCCTCCAGATTGCCTTTCTAGGAAAGTCGGCGGAGGGACAGCAAGTCTCAAACGGCGGGGGACCCCGCCCAGTCCCGCTCGTGCTCCTGCCGGGCCTGGCGAAGGATGTCGCTCAGACGCCCGATGCGCTCGACCCCGAAACGCAGCATGACCTCGGATTCGCCCTCGAACTCCACCATGGAAACAGCGTAGGCCGCGTCCTCGTCCCAGGCGAAGCCGAGGCGCTCGGCCTCCTCGGCGTGGTCCTCGTCGACGGGATCGAGCATCCCCCACGATTCCACGTCCTCGAGTTCCTTGGGTTCGCCGTCAGCGTCCCAGTAACGGCCGCCGAGAAGCACGGCGACGTGGCCGATCGCCCGGCCATGCTCGAGGAACGCCTCGTTGAAGGCGCCGACGAGCGTTCCCGCCCCGCCGAAGATGACGCGGTTGATGGCGATGGCGGCCTCGCCGCAGGCCCCGCCAAATCCCTGGAAGCCGAGTTCCTTCGCCCGCAGCAGGATCGCCGAGATGTCATCGAGCTCGAGGCCGGGAACGACGTCCTGTTGCAAGGGACGTCCCTCAGCGCAGGCCGGGAACGGAAGGCTCGTCTTCGGCGGCGACTTCCTCGGTGGACTCGATCACCACGACGCCGACCCTGTTGGCTTCCATGTGGGCGTCGACGACGGACTCGTCCACGAGGTCGATCCCGGTCTTGTCCCACCACACGTTCTCATCGACCTTGTTGTAGCGGCCGTCGGTCGTCTCGATGCTGGTGATAGTGCGCGTGTTCGTCATGGTCATCTCCTGGGGAAGCAATGTGCTTCCGGCCATTCAAGGCTTCGGGGCCACATAGCACAAGGGTTTCCCGAAGGGGAGCGCGAATCCTTCAGGCCGCCTCGCCCTCGCACCGGATGCCGTCGGCCTCCTCCAGGAGCCGGCGCGACAGGGGGCCGATGTCGCCCTCCTTCCAGTGACGGCGGCAGACCGAGACGTAGCGTCCCTCGCCCCCGACCTCGACGACCTCGCCGGAGCGGTCCGGGACGCCCTCCCGGTTGTACCTGAGGATCATAGTCGCCTTGCGGCCGCAGTGGCAGAGCTGCTTGATCTCCTGGAAGTCGTCCGCGAGGGCCATGAGCTGGACGATGGCGTCGCTGAAGAGCGTGCCGAAGACATTGTTCTTCAGGCCGTAGGCCATCACCGGGATCTTCAGCTCGTCGACGATGGCCGAGAGCTGCCAGGCCTGCTCGGCGGTCATGAACTGGACCTCGTCCACGAGAACCGCCGTCACGGGCTTCTCCGCGTGCTCCCTGCCCACGATCTCGAGGATGTCGTCCGTCTTCCTCAGGGGCGTGGCATCAGCCTCGAGACCGATCCGGGAGGTGATCTTGCCGACCCCGAATCTGTCGTCGATCACGCTCGTGAAGAGCAGCACGTTGCCGCCGTTCTCCACCCAATTGTAACGGCATTGCAGGAGATGGGTGGTCTTGCCTGCGTTCATCACGGAGTAGAGGAAGTGGAGCTTGGCCATGGGTGTTCTGTCTAAGTTTCGTTGCGTGTCGATTGTGTGGGGAGGGGCGGCGGATGGGCAATCGCGGAATGCGAAAGGCGGCCGACCTAACGACCGCCCTGTGGACAGGCAAGCCGACGAAACATCACATTACGAAGCGATTGCTGTCCGAGATGGCGTCGTCGAGGCTGTCATAGGTCCTCTGCTCCCCGTCGAGGTCGGGAAGGATCGAGGCGGCATCGATGGCCTCGGCAAGGGTCATGGCCCGCCCCTCGTACCCGCTGATCTCGACGAAGCCGTCATGCAGGTCCGAGTAGCGACCCACGTTCCATGACGGATCGCGGGGATCGCCGCCGGCCCCGTCCCTGATGTGGCCCAGCAGGACGTACTCGCCGTCGGCCTCGTTCCTCCGGAGCATGACGCTCCTGCCCTCGAGGTAGAGGTCGAAGCCGGCGCGGACCGCCACGTCGGGCGCATCCACGCGCCTTGGGGCCTTCTGCTTCGAGGGTGCGGAGGAGGAGTAGAACTGCACGGACATGACGGCGGACCCATTTGGCGGAGAATGACCCGACAATGAGGTTCGGCGGCGTGGCATGGGACAATGCGCCGTTCGGCGGCTTCCGTTGTCCCTGTCTCCGTCCCACCGCAAGAATGCCTGGGACGATGGAGGAATGTGAGATGGATGCCGCCGAGGCCAGGGGAAGCCTGCTGGAACTGTTCGTGGTCGATCCGGACAGGGACATCACGCCCGAGGACCTGGAGGCGGCCCGCGACTGGCCCAGGAACGACATGATCGACCACATGGTCAAGGCGAGGGCGGTGGAGCTGGAGGAGGGGCTGGTCGCGGTCACCCTCAACAACCTCGTTCCGGCCATGCGGGAGATGGCCTCATCCGGTGCCGTCATTGAGGGGATCGCGGTAGCCGAGAGGGACGGGGAGCTGACCCTGACGGCCGGGACGGACCCCGTCTTCAGCGTCTATCTCACGCGTGGAGACGACGATCCGGCTACTGAGATCGCCGTGATCCGGTCGAGCAGGGACCCGATGTTCTCGTCCGACCTCGCCGTCGGCCGGGTCTTCACCGTCAGGGGGCGGAACTGCGCCTCCGGAAGGTTGGATTCGGGTAGGGCTGCGGACTTCCTGCTCTTTTGCGAGGCCGTGCGTCCGGTTGTGGCCGTCCCGCACGAGCCGAGGCATGACCTCTTCATCCGGAACCGCTTCGACCTCGACGGGTCAGAGGCTGCCGTCGCACTGACGGAGGCGGACGGCGGGGTTCCCGGCGAGAACTGGAGGTCGGTCCTGACGACGCAGCGGGCAACCCACCAAAGACTGATGATGCCCATCTGGGCCGACGGCATCGCCCGCGTCCACGACGGACTCATGGGACTCGGTTTCCGCTGGGGCGAGAAGTACCTGGCCTTCAATGACACCGACCTCCGGACTTTCGCGATTCCCTTCGAGGGCGGAGCCGCAGTGTTCTTCGAGAACATCGACCTCTGCGACCTGCACACGGGCCTCGTTGCGGTTGTCAGGACGGACGGGGACGGAGGCATTGCGGCATTCGAGATCCATCCCATGGACAGGGAGAAGGACAGTCCCTCAGCCTTCGTGGAGAGCCTTGTCGCGGGTGCCTGCGACTCCGTCCCGGCAATGGAGATGGACCTGCGCACCGGATCGCTCGGCAGGACGGACCTGCTCAACCGCCATCAGGTCGCCCACACCGTCGCGTCCGCCATCGGCAACTGCTCGCACGTCATCGCGTCCATCAGGAACGGCAGGGAGTTCGACGACGGGATGGAGGAGCGCACCCATTTCGACGATCTCGAGCCATGGGACCGGAACAGAAACGAGGATGGTCCTACCCTCTGACGCAGGTCAGACCGCGAGGGCGCCGCAGAGGAGGGCTTCGGCCGCCTGATAGTGCCAGTTGGTCATGGTCCGCGTCTCGAAGCGGTGCAGCTTGCAGCCTGGTGCCTCCGGCTCGTGGACCGAGCGGTACACCACGGTCCTCGGACCCCTGATCCCATCCGTCAGTGACAGGAACAGCGGCAGGTAGTCCTTGCTGCCGAGGAAGACGACCGGTTCGTCGGTGTCGACGGGCAGCATCGCGAGGTCCCGGTATACGTCCTTCCCCCGCCTGCGCTTCCATGGGTCGGCCAGTCCGCTGAAGGTGATGTCGTAGGCCGGGGTGAGGAAGTCGGACCTGATCAGGCCCCATCCGGCCGACAGGATGTACGTCCGGTCATCGCCGAACCGCTCGTTGAGGCGACGGTAGACTGGGTTGGCGTAAAGCTCGGAGGCGGGGAGCAGCCCATAGGGGTTGCCCGACGGCTCCTCGTTGTATTGCAGAAGGACGTCGCGCCAGGAGCGGCCGTCGCCGACGGGATCGTCGGGTCTCGCGAGGATTCCGCAAGGGTTGCCGGGGGCAAGACCCGGAGCGCCGACGAAGGTGACCGGGGTGCCGTTCCCGTCCCTGAGGAAGCCGGCCTCGGGCCGCTTTGTTGCCGCGCACTGGATCACGACGATCACGGGGTGTCTCCGCAAGTTCAGGACTGCATATCCAGGCAGACGATCACGGTCAACAGGACTCACGGGGAAGCCGCCCTGCTCAAAAGGATTCCTTGCTGCCCTTGTGGGCGGCACCCGAGACGGCGACCATCTGCTCGAACGGAGGCGGGCAATGGCAGATCTGGACACGACGCTGAGGACGCTGCGCGGGGAGTTCGTCGATCCGCTGGCCGCGAGGTTCGCCGCTGAGGACGGCGAGGGGCGCACCCTGATCGCGGAGGAGACCCCGAGGGAGGTTCGGAACGCGATCATCGCGGCCGGCATCCACCGCCTCGGGGCCGCCCTCCGGGCCATCGCGGCCTCGGGCAATCCAGCGGCGGTTCCCGGCATGGACGTCGTGGCCGATGGTCCCTCCATTACGGCAAGGATCGGCGACAGCCATCTCGTCCGCATCGAGCCGGGCAAGCCGAGCGACAGGTTCGAGACCACCGAGGTCAAGGTCTCGGCCATCGATCCGGACGGGTACGAGGGGCGCAGGCACATCGCGGCGGGCAAGGTCCTCAGGGACGGGGATCGCCATCTCGTGAGCGGCCACTGCCTGAGGTGGCGTCTGGCGGAGTGGTTCGCGTTCTGCGACGCGGTGAGGCCTGCCCTCCGGTTCCCCCACGAGCGGCCCGGCGGCTTCGACGTGCACATCTACGCGATGCCGGAGGTCGTCCGGGCATTCGAGGACGCCGTGGAACTCGACGGCGGGATGCCGGGGGAGATCTGCGAGACCGTCATAGGGGAACTTCATGCGGGCATCATGAGGGAACAGCTCCCCGACGTGGCCGACGGGGTCCTCGAGGCGGCCCGCCGGCTGAAGTCGGCAGGCTACGTCTGGGGGAAGCAGTTCCTCGCCTACGACGACAGGGACAAGCACGTCTTCGCCGTGCCCGTAGAGGGAGGCCTGGCGGTTTACCACCACGACTCGGACCTGATGGCCGATCACAACGCCTACCTGGCCATCGTCGGCCTGGGGGACGACGGGAAGCCCATAAGCCTTCGCGTGCATGCCGACAGCCGCGACTCCCGTGGGGCCGCCGACCTGATCGCGCGAGTCCTGGAGGGAAGGGAGCCGGACCCGACCATCGAGTTCCACCTGGCGACGGGAGACCTCGGGCGCACGCATCTCGTGGATCCCACAGGCCTCATGGAGCACCTGCCGTTCGCGGTCCGGTGCGACCTGGGCATCCTGCGCGAGATCGAGGGAGGCATGAAGATCGGGCGTTCCGAAGGAGTGATGCCCGACGACGACTTCTCGCTGTTCGAGCCGTCGGAAGACGACTGGGACGAGGACGAGACGCCCACCCACACCATCTGAGGGAGGAGGTCAGCATGACGCCGGTCGACGATCTCGTTGCGCAGTACCGTGATCTCTACCACGGGACGCGCAAGCCCCTGATGGCCAGGTGCGACGTGCTCAGGAGGGACGGGGCGCCGCAGGACTTCGTCGCGCGCATCTACGAGCGTGACCTCGGCAAGGCCCTGCAAAGGGCCGGCTGGACACGCCAGATGTTCGACCGTTTCAGCACGATCGACATGCTCCAGCGCCTGCATCGCGTGGCCAGGAAGCACCCGGACCGGGTGCATGTGCAGATGGGCGTGGAGACGCTCAGGGCGCTGACGGATACGAGCTTCGAAGAGGCACGCTTCCTGTTCGAGAGGCCGGACGGCAGCACCTTCGAGGTCCAGGGGAGCGAGTTCCCCGAACTCAGGTGTCCGGCCAGGTCCGAGGACAGGGACGGACTCGATCCGCTGCCGGAGGCCGACGAGGCCACCCGATCCATGGGAATGTGAGGAGGACGGACATGCCCGAGAGGCCGCGCATCTTCTACAGGGGCGAGGACCCGTCCTACGACGGCCCCCGCATCAGGACCGGCGACGACAACTGGGACCGCTGCCTCTTCGTTTCCAGCGACAGGGAGAAGGCCGCCTTCTACTGCCCCATCATCACGGTCTGGGAGGCGAAGCCCGAGGCGCGGATCCTCTACGAGGGGTCGCGGGAGTACCGCAGCGTGGCGAAGGGGCTGTTCAGGCCGGGCACGAAGATGCTCCCGAGCTGCTCCGAGGTCGTCCGCCGCGCCGAGGCGCAAGGATACGACGCGGTCTGGTTCACTAGACAGGGGGATTTGGGCACGGCCATCATGAACCCGGAGGCATTCACGGCAAGGCCGGAGAATGAACTCGACCACGATGGCGGAGGATTAAAACCTTGATCGGTAGGCTGAAGGGAACTGTCGAGGCCGTGGCCTCGGACCACGCCGTCATCGACGTGAACGGCGTCGGCTACGTCGTGCACTGCTCGGCGAGCACGCTGGACGCTCTGTCGGCGGAGCAGGGCGCCGTCGCCCTCTGGATCGACACCGTGGTCCGCGAGGACATGATCCGCCTGAACGGCTTCCGCGAGGTGACGGAGCGCGACCTCTTCCGCATCCTCCAGACCGTGCAGGGCGTCGGCGCCAAGGTCGCCCTCGGCATCCTCTCGATCATGTCGCCTGCGGAGGCGGCCATCGCCATCACCGGTGGGAACGACAAGGCCATCTCCAAGGCGAACGGCGTCGGTCCCAAGCTCGCCCAGCGGATCTGCGCCGAGCTGAAGGGGAAAATCCCGTCCGATCTCATGGTGGCAGGCGAGGGCGGTGCTGCGGTCGTGACCTCGGAAACGCAGGAGGCCGTCGAGGCCTTGGCCAACCTCGGCTACCCGGCACAGAAGGCCGCAGAGGCCGTCTCCAAGGCATTGCAGGAGTCCCCCGACGGCGTCTCCACGCAGATCCTCATCAAGCTCGCCCTGAAGAAGCTGGCTTCGTGACGGAGGTTCCCGTGACCGAGACCGTGACGCTTTGGAGGCCGATCGGGCCGGCCGAGTTGCAGCTCATCCGTTCCTCGGGGATGCGGGAGTTCCCGCCGAGGCTGCCGGATCAGCCGATCTTCTATCCCGTCCTGTCCGAGGACTACGCCGTCAAGATCGCCCGCGACTGGAACGTGCCCGCGAGCGGGAGCGGCTACGTGACCCGTTTCGAGGTCAGGAGGGATTACCTCGATGCGTACGAGGTGCAGGAGGCGGGAGGGCGCGCCCACCTCGAGTATTGGATCCCTGCCGATGAGATGACCGCCTTCAATGCGTCCATCGTCGGGCGGATCGAGGTGGTCCGCTCCTTCGGGGAGGCCGGAACCCTTCCCGAAGGTTGAGGCGACCGGGAGGTGCCGTCAGGCGGCTTGGTCGCGGAGCATCCTGATCGTGAGTTCGAGTTCGAGCCTCGACAGGAACTCGAGCCGCCAGTGGTCCCGTTTCACCTTCGCGATGGCATTGCGGAGGTGCGCGTCCGTCATCCGTGAGATCGGGATCAGCCGCCCGTCGGCGCACTTCCAGATCCGGTCACGCATTCCCGGTTCCCTCCCGAGCTGCGAGGAAGCCCTGCCAGGCTTCGGCCTCCATGCTTTCGAGATCGGAATACTCGGCAAGGCTCGCGGGGCCTGCCCATGCACAGAAGCCGTGCCTATGGGACTCCCTGAGGACGGCACGGAGGCGGGTCACCTCCGATGCCAGCTCTTCACGTGACATTGCCGCGACATCGGCCTGTGACGTGCCCGCATTCATTTCTGCCATTGCCGGTCTCCTCGATCCCTGTCGGAACTCAGCCCAGGCTCTCGCGAATAACGTCGGCGCCACGTCCCGCCGTCTCGATCAGACGGTTGACGGCGGCATGGAGCTTCTGCTTCTCCATCGCCTCGAGGACGAGTTCGGTCTTGTCGCTCAGCTTGACGACGACACTGCCGTCAGCCGACTGGCTGACCCGGACGATGCCCGAGGCGGGGTAGTCGTTCCTCTCGCCCTTCACGCCAAGGACGACGATGCGCGTCGGCGTGACCACGTATGCCTCGCGGGCATGATAGGGAATCTTGTGCAGGCGCCCGGCGAAGCCGACCGTCATGGCCATGGCAACGAGCGCCGACAGGATGATCAAACCCCCGTACGAGTCAGAGGATGCTGCCTGAGGCCGTCGCGCGGCACGGATCAGGGCGATGAAGGCGAGGAAGCTCAACGCCGCGATGCCGGCGAACCAGAGGGAGTTCGCGTAGGACGCCTCGACCGTGGACGGAAGGAGGGCGGGACCGGTCCAGATCGCATCGTCGATCCCGGCTGCGGACGCCATTGCGGCCGGATCGGCGGCGGGAAGGGTGTCGGTCATGCGGAGGAGGGCGGTGATGTAGCTGATCATCGGTGAGATCCTTTGCTGTTCAAAAGGTGGTCCTGCGGGTGCTAGCCCAGGGTCTCGCGGATGGCGTTGGTGCCATGCCCCGCCGTCTTGACCAGTGTGTCGAGGGCGGCCCGCATCCTCGCCTTGTCCATCGTCTCGATCTCGACCGTCCCCCTGTTGAGCTGGATGAGGACCTTGCCCTCGTCGGAGAGGCTGACGGTCGAGATGGCCGAGGCCGGGATGTCGACGCGGCCCCCGCCTCGGGTGAACTTGACGATCCTCGTGGGGGTGATGGCGTAGACCGTATGCGCCTTCTCGTGGACTTCGGGCAGGGACAGGAGGGAGAGGCCGCCGAAGAGGACGAACACGACGGCGCCGAGCGCGGCCGGGACGACGATGCGTCCGGTCCCGTTTTCGTCCTGGCCCTTCCTGGAAAGGGTCCAGAGGATGAGGGTAAGCACTGCGGCGATCGCGAGCACGAGGGAAAGCGCCCACGCATGGTGCACGTAGGCGGTGCCTGTCGTCGTCTCGAGGAACGCCGCACCCGACCACAGCACGTCGCCCAGGTCGGCGGACGAGACGACGGATGCCGGGTCTGCGGCGGGCAGCGTGTCCGTGGACCGGAGCATCCGGGCGACGTATTCGATCATCGTGGCACCTCTTCTGGCTGTACGGCGGCACCTGTAGCAGTTCGTCGATAAGGATTCAATCCATAGCGAAAGGACTCGTTGACATTGATCGGGGCGGGATCTAAGCAGGGCCAAGAATTCGGAGTCCTCACATGGCCACTGCCCCCTTCACGTCCGACCGCGCCGAGCGCATCTACGCCAACACGGCCGCCATCATGTGCTGCATCTGCTCCGTCGCGGTCGCGATGGGGGTCGGCGGCCTCACCTGGAGCTTCCTCGAGTCGCTGGGACTGCCGAAGGGCGTGTACGGACTCGCCTCCCTGAGCATGGCCAGCAGCACCGCCCTTGCCTTCGCGCTGGGCTTCCCGCCCGTCGTCCGCAGGGTCGTGCGCGGCCGCTGGTAGGTCCCTGACATCGGTCGAGCATCGAATCCGCGCACAAAGAGAGGAACCCCATGTACATCGTCGTCGAAGCCCGAACCCAGACCGTCATGGCGGCGCGCCCGGACGGCCTGATGCCGTGGAACAGGCACGGGCACCGCGAAGGCTACGTCGAGGCTCCCTCACTCGCGGCGATCGACGAGCAAGCGGCATTCGGCTACACGCTCCTGCCCCCCTACGCCCAGGCCGGGGGTGCGCACGATCCGTTCACCGTGGTCGTCGGTGGGGACGGGACCGAGTACGTGAGCGTCCACGACTACGCAGGCCGGCACATCACGGTTTCGGCCGTCATCGCCAGTCCGCAGGGAAGGGTCCGCCTCCGGCAGCCCTGCCACGTGCGGGGACGGCGAGAGGACGGTCCGGACTTCGTCGCCTTCGGCGGCGCGCTCTACCACAGGGGTTCCCGCTTCCTGCTCGAGGTCGACCCCCACTTCACCGGGGACGGCGAGGCGGTCATCGACGTGAGCGTCAGGGCGCACAGGCACTACAAGGCCGGAATCCTGTCGTTCACGCCCAGGCAGGCTCACGTGATCGAGCGGATCGGCCGCGACCTCGGCCTCGACATCCGCACCGGGTCCGTCGGGACGGCGGTCGGTCTCGAGGTGAGGAGGCCTCTCGGGGCCGATTCGGAGCTCCCGTGTTTGCAGGGCTACGTCAGCCGGGGAATGGACCTGCCGGTCTGGCGGCTGAACTCGAAGGGACTCCGGGCGATCGCGGACCTGCGGGCGACCCACGAGGAAATCCACGGCGGCTCGACGAAGGCCCCGCTCCGCGAACTGCTGAACGTCATGGAAAGCGTCACCGGGCTGAACGATCCCGACAACCCCGTCGGCCCCTACGAGGGAGACGGCTGGAAGTGGGCCATGGAGGAATGGTCCTACGAGGACAGCCGGGCTGAGACCATCAAGGAATGCACGGAGGCCCTGAGGCGGAGGTTCGTCATCGAGCGGCTGCGCCTCGCCGTCGAGGCGGAAGGGGCGCAGCCGACATCCGAAGCGGGGGAATGAGCCCCTGACGGCGCAAGGCCGGGTGGCAGACCCTACGCCATACGGATGCCGCTGACCTGGAACCTGGCACCCTCCGGCGTGGAGAGGACGTCGAGGGTGCCGCCGAGCTGCGCCGAGAGCCTGCGGATCAGCCGCATGCCGATCGATCCGCTCCTTGCCGCGTCGGCTGAGACTCCGGGGCCATTGTCCTCAACGCCCAGCAGCCAGGTGTCCTTGCCCGATTCCTTGAGGCTCACCTTGACCTTGGCCTTCTCGCTTCCGCGCCTGCCGTACTTCACGGCATTCGTCACGAGCTCGTTCACGATCATGGCCACCGGGACGCTCTCGTCCACCGACATCGTCATGGCGTCGACGTCGGTCACGATCTCAGCGTCGAACTGCAAGGCGAGGTCCCGGGAGATGGCCTCGATGAACTCGCGAGTCTCGATGCGCCCCATTTCCAGGCCGTCCGAGTAGATGCGGTCGTGGACCCGGGAGACGGCCATGATCCGGTTGAGGATGGTGCCGAGAAGCTGCTCCGGGGAGGCCGGGGCAGGGACGGCGCGCGAGGCCTTGGTCCCGCGGACCTCCCTGATCATCATGGACACGAGGCTCTGGAGGATCTGGAGGTTGTTGCGGACGCGGTGGTTCAGCTCCTTGACGAGGATCTCCTTGTGCTGGTGGAGCTTGCCGACGGCCTCGTCGCGTTCCCTGATCGTCATCATGAACTGCTTCGGGGTCGGGATCCTCGCGAGGACAGGGAGCATCGGCCACAGGGCAATGGCCGTCGCGCAGGAGATCAGTGTCGTGACGACGTCGATCGCCATGGCGACCCAGTAGAACCTGACGTCCCAGAGGGACAGGATGTGGCCGAAGTGCGAGAGCCCGCACCCGAGGATGAAGGCCGTGAAGCACCAGAAGATCCACCTGTTCTCGATGTCCGGCCGCCTGCGCAGGTAGGCGACGATGGCAGTCGGGATCGACAGGTAGGCGAGGCCGATGAGCAGGTTCGTTGCGACGTGGATGACCACCCAGTTGTCGCCGCAGAGGGAGGCGAGGAGCTCGTAAGGACTCAATGTCAATTTCCTGCGCTCGGTCGTGGTTGCTCTTGTTGGCCCGCTGGCTACATGCGCCCGAGACTATAGTCCATAAGGGGTATTACTGACTGGACGCCTTCCAAGGGTACGCACCGCCGCTGCGGGGGCGCAACTGGTGGCTGGCGCCTTGCTCCGGGGCGTGGAAGCTTTGGCTTGGGATCGGGCGAAAGCTTGGGCTTGGGATTCGATGGAGGTCGGGCATGTCGGGCAAGTCGCCGGAGGAGATGGAGATCGCGATCATCGGTGCCGCGAAGAGGACTCTGTACGAACGGTTCCCCGACATCGGGTTCGCGACCAGTTGGGAACACGCCGACGCGCTCGGCGAAAGGGACGTGCTCCTGAGCAACTGGAACGACTCCGGCGACGCCTACGCGGGAGCCTACTTCGACCGCGGTGACCGTTACTTCGCCGTAGCGTTGGAGACCAACAGGATCCACCACGACGGGAAATGGGCCGTCCGCGTCTTCAGGACTGCCCAGGGCGGAGCAGAGGGGGCGAGGGAGGTCGATGAGGAGCTGCTGGTCTGCGACACCCTCGAGGACCTCGTCAGGGGCATCTCGCGCAGCCTGTCGGCATGGCGGAAGCCCTTCCTCATCCACATGTCGGACGACTGCTCCTACTTCGAGGCCCTGTCGCCGGAGGACAGGAGGCTGCTCGGCGCGGAGGGCATCTCCGTCAGCAACGTCGTGAGCGAGGTCATGGCCGAGAGCGAGCGGCACGCCCTCGAGGTGTTCCGCGGGAAGGGCCCGCGGTCGCAGGCGTTCAACGACATGGTGGACCGGGGGATCGCCGAGCTCGCCCCGCCCGCGCCTCCGAACCCGTAGCCAAAGGACTCATCTTGTGCGACCGTCATGCTGATGGCATGAATCCTGTCCAGGAAAGGCGCCCGCACGAATGCTCAAGAGCTACAGAATAGGCCGGGTCCTCGGCTCGGAGATCAGGATCCACGGGCTGTTCCTCGTCCTCGTGGCCGTGATGGCGGGCTCCGCCTTCACGAGGGAGGACGCTGACCGGGCCCTCTGGCAGACGCTGACGCTCGCGACCATGTTCGCCCTCATCGTGCTGCACGAGTTCGGCCACGCCCTCGCCGCCCGCCTGTTCGGCATCCGCACCCCGCGGATAACCCTCCACGTCATGGGAGGCATCGCGGAGCTGGAGCGCAACCCGAAGGGATCCCTCCAGGAGTTCGTGGTCGCGATCGCCGGACCGCTGGTCAACCTCGTGCTCGCCGCCGTCCTTTACCTCGGCGGCTTCTGGCAGGACAACCAGGCACCGGCAGGCACGTACGAAGGCTACATGGAGACGCTTCTGCTCCTGAACGTCGGGCTGTTCCTCTTCAACCTGGTCCCGGCGTTTCCCATGGACGGCGGGCGCATCCTCAAGGCCCTCGTCCAGGTGGTGACGGGCGAGCGCATCGCCCTCCTGTGCTCGGTGGTCCTCGGCCAGTTCTGCGCGCTCTGCTTCATCGGGCTCGCGGTCGGCACCCTCCAGCCCATGCTCGGGATCGTCGGAGTCTTCCTGTTCGCCGTCGCCGCGACCGAAGGCGGGAGGCACCCGCTCTGGATGTTCGGATACCAGCCCAGGTCCCGGCAGGGCTGACGGCCAGGCACCTACAGAACCCATTCCGGAGGAGAGACGCATGCCAAAGGCACGCACCGAAAAAGCCTTGCCCTGCATCTGCTGCAAGAAGGAACTCGGCAACATCGACCCGCAGGGCAACCAGCCCAGCGGGGGGCTGGAGTTCACGACGCGGGGCCACTACGGCTCGACCGTGTTCGACCCGGTCGTCGGGAGCGCCTTCCTCGCGGTCAACGTCTGCGACGAGTGCCTCGTGGCGGAGGCGCAGGCGGGCCGTGTCCTCATCGGCGAGAGACAGGTCACCACGAAGACGAAGACCGTCCTCAAGAAGTGGGACGGGCACGAGGACGGCGTGAGCTAGCCTTCGGGGCGCCTCGGGCGGCCTTGAGTTCCGAAAGGAATCCTGTATCACTGTGTCCCCGGCGGCGCGGAGCCAGTTCTCCCCCGCAGGCCACAGCACAGGGTTTCCCCATGCCAGACAAGAAGCCTCCCTTCCCGTTTCCTCCAGGCCACAGGCCGGAGACGAGGGCGGAGAGGCGACAGAGGGAGAAGTCCATCGAGAGGCTGGCGGCACGCATCGAGAGCCGCCGGGCGGCGCAGCGTCACTCCGGGGCCGGATACCCCATCGACGAGCTGACCCGCGAGTTCGTCGACATCTACAACGACCGCAAGTTCGAGGGGAAGCACCTCCCGTTCTCGTTCAACGTGCTCCAGGGCTTCCTGAAGGAGGTCCAGGAGGAGCACGTGACCCTCTTCGAGCTGCTGCCGGAGAGGGACCATGCGTTCCTGATCGGCGACTTCCTCGACTACGCGACCGCGGCAGGCCCCGAGGGGCGCGGGTTCGAGGCGCTCAGGGCCATCCCCGAGGGCAGGGTCCTCAACTTCACCCCCATCGGCGACGTGCACGACATGGCCTTCACGGACCCGTCCGGCCAGCAGGTCGTGATCGGGGGCTTCGCCATGTCCAGGTCCGGCGACCTCCTCAACTGGCTCATGATCGGCGGGACGGTGACGGACCTCGCGGCCGAGACGGAGCGCCTCAGGGAGCAGACGAAGGAATGGGAAACGCACAGCGTGACCCTCACGTCCACGGCCACGATGCCGGATTACGAGAAGGTGAGGGCCCAGCCCCTGCCCGGCACGGACGACGTCTGGAAGACGCTGGCCTACGGCATCTTCAACCTCCGCACCCGATCGCACGAGAGCCGCACCTTCGCGCATGACTACGGGACCATGTACAGCATGGTCTCCGACGATCCGTGCTCCCTCGGCGTCGACAGCATCGAGGAGATGACCGAGGAGCAGAGGGCAGGGTACGAGACGTACTCCAAGCGCCTGGACGAGTACGCCCTCATCTTCGAGATGGCGGAGACGGCGTTCCTCCTGCCCAGCTACTTCTCGTTCAGGATCGACCTCGTCCGCGAGGTGCAGCGCCCGACGGCGGTCGGCAGCAACAAGGTGCCGCGCAAGGACCTCATGGACGTCCTGAGGGCGGCACCGGGGGAGCGGCCGGCCTTCAGGAAGGTCGCCTCCCTCGACGTGGTCAACCTCGCCCCGGCACAGAAGGGGACGAGGAGCTACACGCCGCCGCGGTTCAGCGTCGAGCTGGACGGCTTCTGGCGGCGCCTGTCGCCCGCCTCCGTCGGGAAGGACCCCAACGGCAACCCGGTCGCGGGGCGCACGTGGGTGAGGGGGCACATGCGCTGGCGCGACAGGCCGCAGCGGCGCGCGCCCGTCCTCGTCAAGGCGTCCGTCACGGCCGCGCGGATGCGGGCGGCGGAGCTCGTCATGGCGGACGAGACCGCCGAGGTCGTCGGGGCACGGGACTAGCGCGACAGGATTCGTCGGGGGATAGCCCGTCTGCGCCGTTGCACGCGGCGCAAAGGATTGCTACGACCTTCGCGACAGGATTCCTGCCCTGCCGAGAGGAGCGCCCCATGTTCACTCCCTACCAGCTCGCAATCATCGAGCCGCTGCTGCGCAACGAGATCGAGACGCTGAGGCGCGAGCGCGACGCCTACGGCGACCCGGACATGGACCCCATGCTCCCGGTCAAGGCGAAGCGCATGCGGATCATGCCGGGCACGACCATCCCGATGGTTCGCGCCCACCGACGCCGCTGCCAGGCGATGATCGACGCGCGCATGGAGATGCTGGACATCATCGAGACGGCCCAGGGCGAGCACGAACACTCGACCGCGCGCGCCGCCTGAGGCACACTGCCAGTTGCGGCGGACGGCTGGCGTCCGCAGGAGGCTGCCGCGCATGCTGACGCTCAAGACCTTGCTCAGGGCCATGCGGCAGAAGGCCGAATACGGGGAGCTGCACGTGCCCGTCCCGAGGGACCATGCGCCCGCGTCCTACTATGCCGACAGGCGCCGCCGGGAAGCCGACCTCCTGTCCGACGAGCCCGCGCCCGATGGTCGTCCCGCACGGTCCGAGGACGTGCCCGCCGGGCCTGATGCCGCCTGATTGAGGCTTGCTCCCGGAGGGGCGATCCTGGCCGGGACAACTTCAAGGGACAGGTCCATGGGCTACGAGGGTTTCGCGAAGAGCACGGTCACGGTCGCGGTCAGCGGGTTCATGGATGACTGGAACCAGCCTCGCCGCGCGCTTCTCCACGGGATCGTCCTGGGGAGCGACGCCGATGTGGCGGAGGGACTGCCCGTGCTCGTCACCATGGAGGATTCGGCGAGGGACGGGAACCGCCTGATCAAGGACCTCATCCACGGCTCCGAGCGGTTCGGGGTGCCGCGTTGCGAGGCGGGTGCCGTGATCGAGTTCAGCGGCTGCGTGTTCATCAACGACGACGAGATCGCCGCCGAGGGATACCGCGTGATCTCCCGGTCCTCGGACATCGAGGTGCCCGAGCCGCCTGAGGGATTCGTCCGCGATGTCCATGCCTTCGTCGGAGCCGCTCCCTGAGCCGTTTCCGCGGAACGTGGTGGGTAACTATTTAGTGGTATTTGCGCCCCATCGTTAAGATTCCTGAGCGCCCGCTACGATTTTCCGATGGACTTGTTTTCCTCCCACGTTACCTGCCCAGTGCATTGTCGGAAGTGAAACGAGCGGGGCGGGGGTTCATGCCGGGGAGGTTGGCAGCGGGCGGCTTTGGGGCCGGGAACATCGAGGCGGTCTTCAAGTCCTTCGCCGACACCATCCCCCACATGATCTGGTCGTGCCTCCCCGACGGGTACGGGGACTACTACAACAAGCGCTGGTACGACTTCACCGGGGCCGAACCCGATGCCGCCGTGGGACACGGATGGGACAGCGTCATGCATCCCGAGGACAGGGCGGCAGCCTGGGAGGCCTGGAGGCGGTCCATGGCCACGGGTGAGGACTTCCAGGCCGAGTACCGCCTCCGCCACCGCTCGGGCGATCACAAGTGGGTTCTCGCCCGGGCGAGCGCCGCCAGGAACGCGGGCGGGCGGATCGAGCGCTGGTTCGGGACCTGCACCCTCATCCACGACGCCAAGGCAACGGAGGCGGCCCTCGCGGAAAGCGAGGAACGGTACCGGGCACTGGTCGAGGCCAGCGCAGCCATGGTCTGGCGAGCCTCGCCGGACGGCCTTGTCCTGAAGGGATGGGGCTGGGAGTCCGTGAGCGGGCAGTCCCCCGAGGAGTACGAAGGCGAGGGATGGATCGAGGCGGTGCATCCCGACGACAGGGACCGCGTGGCCGAGGTCTGGCGGAGCCTGCTCGCAGACCCGAGGCCGGGGGCGACGGACTACAGGGTCAGGACGAAGGACGGCGCCCATCGTTGGTTCCATGTTCGTACGGTGCCGCTCAAGGCAGCCGATGGATCGGTCAGGGAATGGGTCGGGACCGTCAGCGACATTCACGAGAGGAAGCAGGCCGAGGAATGCCTGAGGAGGAGCGAGGAACGCCTCCGCCTCGCCGTCGGCGCGACGGGCATCGGCATCTGGGACGTCGACATCGTCACGGGGGAGAAGAGCTGGACGGAGGAGACCTGCGCCATCCTGGGCCTGCCGAAGGACGTCCCCCTGGTCGGCGCCACCTTCCTCGAGAGGGTCCATCCCGAGGACCGCGAGGAGGCCGAGGCCCGGTTCGTGACCTCGTTCCCGCCGGAAGGTACCGGATACGACTTCACGTGCCGCATCGTTCGGGCCGACGACGGGGAGATGCGGTGGGTGGTCGTCAACGGCCGGACCATCGTGGACGAGGACGGCCGCCCGATCCGCAAGATCGGTACCATCCAGGACGTCACCGAACGCAAGCGGTCTGACGAGGCGCTGCGGGCGAGCGAGGAGCGCCTGCGGCTGGCCCTGCATGCCGCGAGGATGTTCGCCTGGGAGGAGGACATTGCCTCGCGGTACGTCATGCGTTCCCAGAACTCGGTGGACCTCCTCGGCATCGGGTCCGGCCCGTTGGGGGAGTTCCTCGAGAGGGTGCATCCAGACGACCGCTGGATCCGTGACGACTTCTCCAGCAATGCGGTCCTGCAAGGGTCGGCATGGTCGGAGTTCAGGTATCTCAAGCCTGACGGGGAGACCATCTGGCTGGCCTCCCGCGCCGAGCGGACATCCGGGGGACGCATCGTCGGCGTCACGTACGACATCACGGAAAGGAAGGCCGCGGAGGAGGAGATACGCCGAACGGCGGACCACGACCCCCTCACCGGGCTGCCGAACCGCATCCTGTTCCAGCGGCGTCTCGATGAGGTCGTCTCGACCTCGACGAGGACGGGCCTGAGCTCCTGCCTGCTCCTCATCGACCTCGACGACTTCAAGGAGATCAACGACACCTTCGGGCATGACGCGGGGGACGAACTCCTGAAGGTCATGGCGGACCGCCTGGTCGGAACCGTGGGAGACGGCGGAACCGTTGCCAGGCTCGGAGGGGACGAATTCGCCATGCTGGTGGCCGATTGCCGGACCTCGCAATGCGGTGCCGATCTCGCGCGCCGCGTGATCGCGAGCCTCCAGCGGGCGTTCATCTACGAGGAAAGGACGCACTCCATCCGGGCGAGCATCGGCATTGCCGCCTGTCCCGATCACGAGACGGACCCGTCCGAGCTCATGAAGGCCGCCGACCTGGCACTTTACCGGGCCAAGGCGGAAGGCAGGAACCGGGTAACGGTCTTCTCGAGGGAGATGAAGGACCAGAGAATACAGCGGGTCTCGCTCATCCGCGAGATGCGGCAGGCGGTCGCCGAGAAGACGATCGTGCCCTTCTACCAGCCGAAGGTCTGTCTCGGCACGGGACGGGTCGTGGGCTTCGAGGCGCTTGCGCGTTGGCGGCACCCCGAGAAGGGCATCCTCACCCCGGAGTTCTTCGGATCGTTGTTTGAGGATCTGGAGATGGCGCAGGCACTGGGGCGCCGGATCATCACCTCGGCGGCCGAGGACATGCGTGTCTGGCTCGACCGGGGGTTCGAGTTCGGACGCGTCGCGGTGAACCTGTCATCCGCGGAGTTCGAGCAGGCCGACCTGGCGGACAGGATCATGAGTGTCCTCGCGGACATGGACATCCCCAGCGAGCGCTTCGAGGTCGAGGTGACGGAGACCGTCCTCCTCGGACGCTCCTCGGACCACGTGTCCGCCATCCTGCGTCAACTGCACGGCAAGGGCATTTCGATCGCCATGGACGACTTCGGGACGGGGTACGCGTCGCTGACCCACCTGAAGCAGTTCCCGGTGGATCACGTGAAGATCGACCGCAGCTTCGTGCGCGAACTCGAACGCGACCAGGAGGACGAGGCCATCGTCGCGGCCGTCATAGGCCTCGGGCGAGGCCTGAGGCTGCACGTGACGGCCGAGGGGATCGAGACGGAGGGCCAGGCTAGAAGGCTTCTCGAGATGGGATGCCACGGCGGCCAGGGCTACCTGTACGCAAGGCCGATGCCGGCAGCGGACGTGCCGGGGTTCCTCAGCCGTTGGCAGGCTTGGCCGCAGGGTCTCGCGCAGGCAGGGGAGTGACGCTCAGGGGCAAGCCATCGCGGGCGAGGGGACGCATCTCTCGCGTGCATCCCTCAGCCCTTGCTTCGCCAGCCTGTCGCAGACGTCGTTGACGAAGTTCCTTCCGCCCCGCCTCGGCGCGTGGGCCTTTACATGGCGGAAGTCGAACCTGACCCGGGCCTCGTCCGCGAACCTTTCCAGGTGCCGCAGGACCAGCCGCTGCCAATCGTGCGAGGCCGGCCGCTCGCCCTTCACGAGTTGCAGGACCCCCTCGTTGTCCACCCCGACCACGATGCGGTCACCCGGCATGGCGATGCCGCTCCTGAACGCGAAGTGGAGCGCGTTGACGAGCGCGTATCCCTCCGCCTCCTCGGGGTTGGCAGGACTGACGGAGAAGGCCCCGCCGCTGGACTCCATGCCCCTGTCGGACTTCGCCCACGCGCCCCAGCCGCCCACCCGAAGCTCGTGGTCATAGGAAGCGTCGGAGAAGATGCTGACGATCATGGGACAAGTGACCAGAGGGAGGGGGCACGTCCCGCTCAGGCGCGGGGAGCCGCGCCTGTCACGAGCGCCCCAAGGTACGAAAGCTCCGCGCAGGTCCTCTTGATGCTCCTGCCGGCCTCCAGCGCGTCCCCGACCTCCCTCGCGATGAGTTCGAGTCCGGCCTGGCGAAGGGCCACGTCCGTATCGGCGGGCATGTCGGTGCAGTAGGAGGAATCCTCGAGCTCCTCCAGCTCCCCGGTGGCATCGGCCCTCGAGACGCGGAAGCGCAGCATGGCCACGTCGTCCTCGATGTCGTCGAAGTCGCCCACGAGGCCCTCGCCTTCGTCGGAGAGCTCGATGACGAGGTCGTCCCTGACGAGAACCTCGCCCGGGATGTCCTGGTAGGAATTGATGTTGTCGGTCATGGGTCGCTCCTGATGGTTGCTCCATCATTCCCGGAGGTGCAGCAAGAGACCATTGAGAAGGCGGGCGCCGCCCCCGCGTGCCCGCCTTCGGACCGTCCGTGCCTTGCTGGAGGATCAGGAGTTGAAGACGCTTGACACGTCCACCGAGACGAACTTCCCGAGCCATTCCCTGTGCATGCCGACGAAGTCCCCCACGACGTCCACGGCCTGGTACTGGCGGTCCAGCTCCTCTGCCAGTTCGGGGTTCCGCTCGGCCTCCTTCGGATCGGGCATAGCCTGCACGGCCATGTCGAGGCTGATCCTGATCGCGTTGGTGATGTCGTTCGGGTTCATCTCGCGCTCGGACTGGAGCACCTCGTCCGGCCACTGCCGCGCGACGTTCGAGAACGGGAGGTCGTCGATGTCCTCGTAGTGGTTGGCGATGAAGTCACCTAGGGTGTTGAGCGCGTCCTGCTGCCAGCGGCGCTGGTCCGCGAGACCTGCGTCCCCGAAGGCGATGTCGTTCTCGTCGATCTGGTTGCCCTCCGCCAGCTCGTGGATGATCTCGAGAGCATCGGAGAAGCTCATGAACGGCATCTCGGCGCCGCGGGAGTCGGTGTAGGTGTTCTCGGTCTCGGACATCGTGGTTCCTCGTCTTGGCGTGATCGTCTTCGCAGGATCATGTGGGAGGAGATAGCAAGGCAGCAGGGCGTGGGCCCAGCATGTGGGGGGATCCTTCAGAACGGACGCGCCATGAAGCCGCTGTCCCCGTCCGGCTCCGGGCCCTCAGGCTCCCTCGGGCCGCTCACCATGAGCGGCTGCGTGAACATGGCCGTGACTGCTGACAGCGCCGCCTCGCCCCTGGTGCTGCCGACGCCGGGCGGGAAGTCGTGGCCGTTGCATGATACGCGGCCGCTCCACCTGTCGAACGAGATCGGCTCAAGCAGCAGGGATGCCCGGTCGATCTGAAGGAGGTGGCCGATGCCGCTCCGCTTCCACGGGCGTCCGTGGCGGTAACCCCTCTCGCGAACCTGGTTCCTCAGCCTCATCAGGGAAGCGAGGTCACGGTCGCTGAGGGATGGCCAGGAGGCCGCCGGTCCGTCCGTATCCATGCCGCACCCCGTCATGCATCAGGCGATGCCGGGACCCCGGCTGGCAATCTCTTCCTCGGCAGCGGCCCAGGCATCGTAGACGTACTGCGGGGGTTCCTGGTCGACCCGGACACCCAGTTTCTCGGCGTGCATGCAGGCCGCCTCGTACCCGTTCTCGCAGCCGTACCGTTCGCTGAAGCTCCACTCCCTCGCGGCGCTGTCCCAGTGCATGACCGTCTGCCCCTGGAGCCAGCGGCCGATCTTGAACTCGTAGCGGCCGTCGCCGGCGGTGTAGATTTCATCCTCGCCGTCCATGCCCTTTTCCCGCACTTCATCGACCCGGCGCATGCGGGCAAACATCTCGTTCACCTGGTCCGTCGTCATGAGGGTCTCGCTCGGCAACACGGCGAGCGGATCGCCGTGATTCCAGCGCACGCCCCTGAGCTCGTAAGGAGTGGCATAACCCAGCGCGTCGAAGTCGAGTGCCGAGATCGCGCGGTCGGCGATCTTCTGGAGCCCGTCACCGTTCGGCCAGCTCCATCCGGAATCGATCTCCTTGTCGGTCAGGCGGACCGGGATCGCGAGGTTGGCCGGGAAGCCTTGGGTGTCTGGCCAGTCCAGCAGGGTGATGGTGACGATGGCCACGTTCCAGGGCTTCTCGATCTCGTTGCTCACGGCGTGCGCTCCTTCCTTGTCCCGGGCAGATGCCGGGAGGTTCACTGGATAAAGGTTATGAGCTGCCCGCGAAAGGGACACGGCCCCGGCTGCCTGTCCGCCGCCGGGGCCGTGCACGTCATGCCGCGGCGGCTTGCCTTGCCGCTTCCCACTGGGATCCGGCCCTGAGCTTCGAGGCCTTGCGGACCTCGATGTAGGCACGCGCCTCGTCCCGGCATGACTGCCGCCTCGACTGGGCGTTGCCCTTGTAGGACACGTCGCCCTTGTAGGCAGGCTTCATCTCCCGCTTGTATGCCCTGATTTCCCCCGACAGGTCGGCGTAGATGGCCTTCCACTCGGAGACGAAGGCGAGATAGCTCTCCCGGTCCCCGAAGGCGAGGGCGGCGGCAACCTCCTCGCGGCTGTGGCGTGAACGGACGAGCTTCACGGCTGCGTCGATGATGGATGCGTGGTTCTGCTGGGTGGTGGTCATCTTCAAGTCTCCCTTCGATGCACCGTTCAGGTGCTGGTCCCGTGTCGTCGCTCGGCCTCGATGCGATGGGGCGGAGGTGCCCTGGACCTTGGGGAGATGCGCGCCTTCGCGCGGGCCGGGATGACTGACCGGCCGGGAATGTCATCGGCAAGCGCCGTGCGGACGACCCGTATGGAAGAGCTACAACATCGTCTTATGCCCGTTCATGTCTTCAGTACCCCGATGATGCGGAAGAAGGCGCCGACCAGCAATGGCCGGCGGTTCATTCACCCAGGAGCCATCTCAGCAGCGAGAACAGGCGGGGTCTCTCCAGCCCGGTCCACTCGCCCTGCGTCGGGGCCGTGCGGGAGGGGGCGGACGGCCCGAAGACCCCCTTGGTTGCCGGAGGCGCGAAGGTCTGTGACGGACCCATTTGAGGCGCAAGGGCGATCCTGTCCCCTGCCGGCGCCGAGAGGGTCCGCGGCGTGTTCCAGAGATCCGCCGTGATCAGTGACGGCTCCCTCCCCTGGGCGACCGGAGGCCTGCCCGAGGAATCGGCCGCCGACCTCAGGGAGACCGGGGGAGGCATGAAGGCGAGGGTCGGAAGTGCGGCGTAGCCAAGGACGTTCTGCGGGATCTTCCTGTCGTTGGTGACGATCGACGCAAAGAGGGCATCCATCGAGGAAATGCCGCTGACGGAGGAACTTGTCTTGACCGGAGCCTTGTCCTCGGAGGGGGCCGCGGCGACGCGGGTTTCCGTCACCTGTCTCGCGGGAGCACGCGGCGGCAGCGGCGCCGAGGCCGGAGCGGAGGCGATGACCGGGGCCGGAGCGGCGCTGCGTGCGGGGGAGGAAGCCGTCTCGGGCTCCGCGCCGCCTACGATGTAACCGTCGGGCGTAACCCTCAGCCCGGAGACGGCCTTGGCCTGTGTCTCCGCGGACTTGCCCGAGGCCCTCGCGGCGGCGCGGGCAGGCTTCCTTGCCGGAGCCGCCTCCGCTACCACGACGGGAGCCTCGGCCTGCGGCGAGGCCTGGCGGGTGCCGCCGCCGAACAGTTTCTGGAGGAAGCTGGGGCCGGCCTCCGCGACGACGGTATCCTCGTCCTCGTCCGCCTCGATCTCGGCCTTCGCCATCTCGAAGCCGGGCATGGGCTTGCCGTCGGACGGGATGTGAAGGGTCTTGCCGTCGGGGAAAAGGCCGGCGAGCTGGCTGCGGGTCATGCGCGGCCAGTGCCGCACGGACCCCACGTCGACGTGCACGAACGGGAAGTTGGCCCTCGGGTAGAAGCCCACGCCGCCTTCCTGCATCTGCATGGCGATCGCCCGCAGCCGCGAGCTGGGCACGTCCGGCAGGTGGAAGTCCAGGGCCTTGCCGAGGCTGTGCTGGCTGTGCTCGGCAACCGCACGGGAGCGTCTGCGGAGCATCGCGTTCGTGGTCTTGGACCTGAAGCCCGAATGGACCTGGATCGGCGCCTTGGACCCGGACCTGCGGTAGACCTCCCATACCGTGATGAACAGCTCCGGGTCCATCTTCGCCGGCTTGTCGAGGCGCCAGTCCCTCAGGAACCAGTTGAGCTGCTCGAGCGCCTGCGGGTCGTAGCGGCCGTTCCTCATGAACGTGACCTTGAGGCTCTCCTCGGTGTTCATGTTGTAGAGGTCGAGGGTGCGGTCGCCCGACGCGGCGAGGGCTGCGCCCCCGAGGAGCGAGGCGGCGAGCGCAAGGGCGGCGGCCGTGCGGAGGGATCGTGTCGGGAACGTCGGGTGATGGCCTGGCATCGCCTTCTCCAGATTTGGCGCGGTTCGCGCTCCAAGGACTGAGACCGCCCCAGGGAGGGACGAGCAAGGATCCAAAATTGTCCACCCCGCCGGGGCGGGGTGTCAATCCTGGCGTCCGGGACGTGACGTCGCGGACGCGGCTACAACGAAAGTCGGGACTTGCGGCATTCGTATGGCCTGACAAGGATTCAATCAAGGATCGCCGTGGAGGGAGGCAAGAATGTCCCCGGATGCCGGACCGTACGCCGCCGAGATCGCCGAGATCGCATTCCTCGCGGCCATGGAGGCCGACGAGGCGCTGGCGGGGCATGCCTGCCTGACCGAGTCCCTCGACCTGCTCGACAGGGCGGTCTCCGAGACTGGGGATGGGCCCCTGTCGAGGGCCATGGCCGTGATCGGGCAGGGCTACTGCGGCTTCAGGGCCGATGCGGATGCCCAGAGGAGGGTCATCAGGGCGGTGCGACAAGGCTCGCGCACCGCCGGCGACCTCCGGGCGGTGCGCGACCTCTGCCATGCCATGTATGACGTGCTGACCATCGGGCCGGACTCCATCCGGCCCGAACTCATTTCCGGCTCGGGAAGGCGCTCACGTTCTCGAAGTCCAGCGCGACCGACTCGGCGGCACCGGAGTTCGCGTACCTCACGCGCACCGTATCGCCTTCCCTGGTGACGGCGGCGTCGCGGAAGCGGGACACGGGAACCACGAAGAGGCGGGGCGAGACGGTGGCCGGTCCGACGTAGGCCGCGATGATCGCGTTGGTGCCCTTGTCGGCCGTCTCGAGGCCGATGCGGACGACCTGGAAGGTGACTTCCGAGGCATCGCCGCTGGCCGCGAGGGCACCGCCCTGCTGCCTGTTCCACGAGGCCACGTAGTTGCGTCGCGCCTCCTCGAGGGTGGCGCCAGCGCCGAAGATCGCGCGGGTCTCCTGGGAGACCATGCCGACGGCCTTGGGGTTGCCGCCCTTGTCGGTCAGCAGGGACACGAGCGTCGCCTTGCCGTCGACCATGTAGAGGCGCGGCGCCGTCGCGTTGTAGCCCTCGGCCTGGTAGATGCCCTCCATCACGCCCTCGGCCGTTGCCTCGGAGATGCCGCCGTCCTTGAGCAGGTAGACGTCGGCCTTGCCGGTGCGGGTGTCGATGAGCGCGAAGCCGGAGGTGCCGCCGTTCTGCGAGGTCTGGGTCTGGAGACCGGTGTAGAACCGCGACGTTCCGTCGACCATGTGGACGATCGAGAGGTCCCCCTTGGTCGGGATGACGATGCCCTCTCCGGTGAACCGCGCGTTGATCCAACCGTCCACGTAGAGGCCGTTGTTCTCAAGGTTGTCTGCCACGATCCAGTCCGGCTGGATCAGGTCGACCCACTTCGGGGTCTCCTCGACGCTCAGTCGCTTCGTCTCGCCCGTCCCCGCATCGACGAGGATGGTGCCGGTGACCTTGTAGCCGTTGGTTCCGATGGTCTGCTCGTAGGTGCTCACGACCCAGAACGGACGGCCCTCGTCGTCGATCTCGAGCGTGTAGTCCGTTGTGTAGGTGCCCGAGTGGCCCTTGAACCACAGGACTCGGTCGACCGCGTTCAGCATGGCGTCGCCGGGGCCGTGGATGCGGATCGGGCGGTCCGTGACGAGCCGGGCGAGCCTGTCGTCGGTCGCGTCGATGGTGACGTAGCCGGGGGTCTCGTGACCCATCAGAGACGGGACCGTGCGTCGGTTCACGAGCGGCGCGACCCAGGTCGGGCGGTCCTTCACGATCATGAGGCTGAAGGTGCCGAGCCCGAACTGGGAACCGAGTCCCTTGTCGGAGCCGAGGAGCTCGCCCGCGCGGATGGCCGCCCGGTGGGCGTCGATGAGCTGCACGCGGTCCTGGGCGATCAGCTCGATCTTGCCGTCGTACTCGCGCTCGGTGACCTGGATGAGGTTCCGGTAGTCGTCGGAGTGGAGCATGGCGGACGTGTTGAGGAACCACACGCCGGACGCGAAGCCGACCGCGAGGAGGGACGCTGCCATCGGGCCGATGTCCTCCTCGTCGCCCATGAGCGCGAAGGCCGACGAGACGGTCGCCGCCGTGAGGAGGTAGGCCCACAGCCAGAAGGAGTCCGACGCCATGGTCGGGCGCATCCCGAGGAGGCCGCCGCAGAGGAGGGCGACGAGGAAGAAGGCCCCGAAGACGACGAGCAGGAACGCGAGGCTCCCGCGTGCCCTGCGGTGCGCGATCCACGGGAGGACGGCCGACGCGCCGACGAGGAAGGAGAGGAGGAAGAGGGAACTCATCAAGGACTCCGGATTTCTGCGACCACATTGCACAAGGACTTGGCGCGGTCAACGTGATTTGCGAGTCCTTGCACAGGACGGGGGTCGCTTGCTCCCGGGCGTGCTCCAATGGGGAAAGGGACGGCGCCGCACGCGCCGCGAGGGGACGGGGCCAATG
>Ga0256851_1000013_pt1 | contig 31192 bp, 28 predicted proteins | sample BONnt4_FD_181165 | JGI IMG/M metagenome (GOLD analysis project Ga0256851, IMG submission 181165) | Terrestrial sediment cell enrichment communities from Utah, United States - BONCAT_SYTO_Terrestrial_sediment - 4 | ecosystem: Environmental > Terrestrial > Deep subsurface > Rock core/Sediment... | reverse complement strand
CCTTATTCCAGGGCTGGCATTCTCGCCGGCCGATGGGGAGACCGAGCATGGACAGCAGCCGCAACCGCGCGATGGACGAGGCCCGGGCGGAGGCATGTGCCGCCTGTTCGGGATGCGTGATCTCCGAGGCCGTTCCATCCGCGTCGATCCCCTACGAGATCCACGTCACGGTGGACGAGGCCGAGGTCGGGCCGTTCGGGTCGGCGTGCGCCTCCCTCGGGGTCAAGCCTCTCTTCCTCGCCCTCCAGGTCGCCTCAGGCGGCATCGTTCGCGACGTGATGACCTCGTCCGTCCACAGGGGCGACGACGTCTCGGCGAGTGCGGAGGCACGCCGCATCGCGGAGGGACTCGCGGCGGCCGGATACAGGGTCGCGAGGACCAAGATCGAGACCGTCCCGTGGCATCCCCTGGCCCCGTCGGACGCAAACGGGCTGTCGGCAGGTCCCGGGCGCTACTTCGAGGCGCATCTCGCCGTCACCTGTCGGGAGGCTGATCGGCCGTTCCTTGCGACAGTCGCCGGGAGGCTGGGACTCCACCTGTCCAGGAACGTGCTCAAGGACGTCGGCGGCGGAAAGGGCGTCGTCATGGCGACGGCACGCTCTTCCAAGTCGACCCACGAGGAATTCAGGGCAATGGCGGAGCGGTGCCGGGATTCCATCGTGGAGGCGGGGTTCCCGGTGGAGAAGCTGATCGTCGAGTACGCCCTGTGGGATGACCGCGAGGCAATGGATGCCCGCTGGATCGGGCCTCAGTAGGCGGCGAGGCAGCCCATGCCCCGTTCCGAGGCCTCGTCGCAAAGCGGCCCGGCCTCGCCGTCGGTGACCCCCTCGACGCTGAGCATGGTCACGTCCTCGGCGGTGGTGATGGTCGGGGTCATCCGCGAAAGGACCTTCGTCCCTGACGATAATTGCCTCCAGTGCTCCATGACCTCTGCCACGGGCATGTCCCTGTAGATGCCTATCGTCAGGGCCACCGTGCCCGAGGGCACCTCGGTAGCCGAGGTCTTCGCCCGGGGCGTGGATGCGGGTGACGGTGACGCCTGCGTGGGCGGAAGGGGATTCCGGGTTCCGGTGATCGCGGAGAGGGCCGCCGACAGCTCCGCATCCGGAAGTCGGCTCCTGCCGGCCGCGGCCGAGACGAGCGCGTCGGGCAGGCGCCCGCCCCCGGCTCCCTGTGCCGCAGCCGGCAACGGCGCACCGATCCTCTCCTGGTCTTGCAGCTCGAGGAACACGCACATGGCGTTCGGGTTGCGGGCGATGATCTGGGCACGCCTCTCCCCCGGGCCGTCCGAAGGGATGTCCTCCCTGTAGACCACCTGGTTGCCCTCCATGCAGGAAGCCCGCAGCATCGGCGCGGCGGAGGCAGGATGCGCTCCTCCCCATGCAGCCGCCGCGAATGCGAGGCCGACCGATGCGAGAAGTCCCCGCCTCATGCCGCGAAACTCCCCTGATCCTGGGTCTGCATGACGGTGATGCCATCTGTGGAGAGGTGCCACCGCCTGTCTTCGCCGGGTCCGGACGCGGCATCGATCACCGGGTCTTCCACCAGCCTCTTGAAGATGCGCTGCATTCTCCTGGCCCCTGTCCCGTGGGAAAGGGTCTCGTCGACGACCGTGTCCAGCAGTGCCGGCGACACCTCGAGATCGATGCCCTTTGCCGACAGGCGGCCCCTCAGGGACTGGCTCAGGTCGGATGCGATCTGCACGAGGGTCTGGCGTCCCACGGGCGCGAGCTCGACCGTCAGGTCCACGAGGTCGAGGAAGCCGTCGGGAAACAGGCGCGAGAGCACGTCGTCGGGCTTGCCGCCTGCCTGGGGCCTGAACCCGAACGACGCGGCCTCCTTCTGCTCCGTCCTCGCGATCATGACCAGGATCACGCCGCGGAAGCTGACGATGCGCTCCGAGGTGTCCGTCAGGAAGCCGTGCTTCATGGCTTGGTAGATGATCGAGTGAACGTCGTGATGGGCCGCATCCATGTTGTCCAGGATGATCACGCAGGACGGGTTCCTGCGTGCCATCTCGGTAAGCCGCCCTCCGTTGCCATGCCCGATGTATCCGGGCGGAGGGCCGATCAGCCTGGAGACCGTGTGCTCCTGCCTGAACTCGGACATGTCGAGGGCATGCGCCGGGATGCCGAGTGCGTCGGCCATGGTCCTGGCGAGGAGTTCCTTTCCCGTCCCGGCACCGCCCGAAAGGAGGATGGTCGCGGTCATCCCCTCCGTCGCGGCCAGCGGGGAGGTCGACCTGCTCACGAGGCGGGCAACGGACGTGCAGGCCGCGTCCTGCCCGCGCACGACGGACGTGATCGATGCCGCGAGTGCATCCGATCCTGAAGCGGAGGCGGCGATCTTCCTGCCGCACATCCGCGACACCACCTCGGTGACGTGAAGTTCCGAGACCTCGGCATGCCTGTTCATGGATGCGAAGGCCCCTGCCTCGTCAAGGGCGTCGAGTGCCTTGTCCGGCAGCCTGCGGCTGAGAACGTACCGGACCGTAAGGTCGACGGCCGCCCTGACTGCCCCTGGACCGTAGGTCACCCCGTGGTGCCGGGCGTAGGACGCGAGGGAGCCCTCGAGAATGGCCACCGCCTCCTCCGGGGAGGGTTCGGGAACCTCGACAGCCTGGAAGCGCCTTGCGAGGGCGGGGTCCGCGTCGAAGTACTTGGCGTACTCCCCGTGCGTCGTCGCACCTATGCAGCGGATGCTCCCCGAGGCGAGGGCTGGCTTGAGCAGGTTCGTCGCGTCGGCCATCCCGCTGGCGCCGCCGACGATCACGTGCGTCTCGTCGATGAAGAGCACGAGCGAGCGGTCCGCCTCGAGGTGGGAGATGATGTCCTTCAGGCGCTGCTCGAGGTCGCCCCTGTGCTTGGTGCCCCCGATGATCTTCGCCACGTCGAGGGAGAGGATCCGGGCGTCCTCGAGACCGCGTCCTGCGCGCCCCTCGGCGATCATGCAGGCCAGGCCCTCGACGACGGCCGTCTTCCCCACGCCGGGCTCGCCGATCAGGATGGGGTTGTTCTTCTTCCTGCGCCTGAGGATGCCGGCGCAGCGATCCACCTGCGCCTCTCTCCCGATGACGGGGTCGATCCTACCCTCGGCCGCTTCCATGACGAGGTCACGGCAATACTCGAGGACAGCCTCGGGCAGCGCCCTCCCCTTCAGCGCGAGCAGGCGCTCCTGGCTGTCCAGCAGGCCCTCGACCGTCGCGCTGGAGAGTCCCAGCCCGGAGAGGCTCTGGCCGGGAAGGCCCCCGTTGTACCGCAGCACCGCCCAGAGGAAGACCATCGGGGACACCGCCTCGCATCCGCGCTTGAAGGCGTAGTCGATCGACACGCGGATCAGGGTCTTCATGTCCGTCGAGGGGGATGGCCCGTTCGTAAGCTCGAAGACGTCCGTCGCCGACCCTGCCTCGCTCGCGTAGTGGGCGAGCAGCGGCCCGAGCGCCTTTGCGGGGTTGACCCCGAAGGCACGCAGCGAGGAGGCGACCTCCTCGTTCTCCAGGATCGCGATGACCAGGTGACCGACCTCGACCTCCCGCCGACCGAGCCGTGCGGCGAGGAACGTGGCATTCTCGACGCAGCGGTTCATCTCGGTCGTTAGCATCGATCGGATCCTATGTTTTATAGGATTCAATGCTATCCGTGCGGATTCAGGAAGGTCAACGACCCATCGCGCCCGGCATCAGGCGTCGCGCCGATCGCGTGCGGGGGAGGCCCCTGGCTGCGCCGGCAGGGAGATGGACACCGGCGAGTCGCGGCCGACCTTCTGGTCGGGTGTCTCGCCGAGCGCCCTCTCGCGGTCGCGGTCCTCGCGAATCCTCTGGAAGCCGCCGTCCGCGGCGAACTGGCCGACCGCCTCGACGAGAAGGGTGCCGGGCCGGTCCTCCTCGATGTCCGGCCTCCCCATCTCTATCGGCGTGGCGTGCTGCAAGCCCGCGAAGGTCTCGTCTATCACTCCGAAGTTGTCGATTGCTCGCTGTCCCATCGCTTGATCTCCCCGTCGTCCCTGTCTTGGGCAAGGCCCTTCGTCCGCCATCGTCCCAGCGTGCGGCTGACGTTCTCGACGAGGCTGATGTCCTTCACAATTGCCACGTGCTTTGCACGAAGCAAGCGCCGCCCGTCCTTTCTCTCGACCTCGACGAGGATCACCGACTTGCATTCCCGCAGGAGGTCGGTCGCCCGCCTGGGGACGTCGGCGACATACCCCCACTGGGTCGCGTTCTGGGTGATCGCGACGTGGCTGTCTGCAACCTGCACGAAGACGCGGTCCTCAGTGTCGAGCCCCACGTACGGCACAGCGACGAACACGCGCCCGTCCGAGGACTGGACCACGTCCGCATGGTCGATCTGGGCGCTCTTCACCGGCGTGTCGTCGTCCTTCCTCTCGGCCCTCTCCCGCGGCTGCGCCTTTGCACGCGAGGACTGGGCCGTCGGGTAGGAGGTGAGGTGATCCTTCGTCAGCTCCCTCGGAAGGCTCATGGCGAGGCGGCGCCTGAACTCCGCCATCGCCTCCGCCGTCATGTCCGCCGCGCTACGTCCCTTCGAGGCGAGGACGGTGGGCACCACCGCCCGGACCCGGTCGTCCATGGAGGGAAGATACCGGCGGGTGCCGCCCCAGCCGATCTGCGGCAATCCCCCCTCGATCAGGACGAAGCGCAGTCCCGAGCCGAGACCCGGCTTCGACAGCGCGTTGCGCCAGCAGATCTCGCGGACCTTCCAGTTCTGCTCCGAGATGCCCTTCGGCCGCTCGGCGCCTTCCGACCAGCCCCAGCGGTGCACCTCGCGGCGGGACTCCCATGCCTTCCTGTACTCGTCGTTACCGCTGATGAAGCGCGCCAGGACCGCATCCCCCACCAGGTAGAGGGCCAGCTCGCAGTCGAGGTCGAGGTCGTCAGGGCGCGGGTCGGCGGCGTAAGCCCTCTGGACGGCGAGGTTGGCGTCCGCGAGCGGGCTGTCGCCGGACGTCCTGTCGGGTTTCCCGAGGATGTGGAGGTCGATCCTGCGGACGGCGTCCGCGGCAACGAGGCGGCCGTAGGACCTTGCGAGCAGGCGCAGCGCGTCGGCCCGGAACCCGTCAATGACGACGGACAGGTCTCGGACCTCCTTCACCTTAAGCCTGTAGCCCTCAGCCGCCGTCATTCAAAGAAGTTCCCCCATCCACGATTAAGTACCCATGACCGTGCGCCGGCAAGGATCCGTTGCCGGCCGCCGACACCGCGGTGCATCATTGAATCATAATGGGAACCCTCACCATGGCACCAGCACAAGCGCCGACGTTCACGGCCCTGCTCGAAATGCTTCCGCCGGGAGTCCCCGTGCCCGACCCTGAGAGCGTCCTCGTCGCGGCGGAGGTGGCGATCTCCGAGGGACTCGTGGACCCCGCCGGCGCCGAGGATGCCGCCAGGGCACTCGCCGAGGCCTGCCGCAGCGCCGTTCCGCTTCGGGAGGCACGCGCCGGTGGGGCCTTGCACCCCGCCGGCGGGCCAGCGCTCATCGAGATGACGGGGGCGCAGGCGTACATGGGCATGGTGACGTTCTCCTCGGCATCGATGAGGGAGAGGGCGTCCCTCGCCCTGACGTCAGCCGACCATGCCGGACCGTTCGCGAAGTGCTTCGGCGGGATGCCGGACGAGGTCCGCCGACGCATCGAATGCGCGGAGGAGCGCCCGGCACTGCGCGAGGTGCTCCTGCGGACGGCGGGAGAGCACCTTGCCGCAGCGGCACTCGCCCTGGCGTCCCGCCTGCCAGGGGCATCGGCATCCCCTGAAGGTGACGTGACCTGGGCGTGCGCGGGACCGACGATCGATGAGGTGAGGGCCGCCATGGCATGGCTGTCCCTCCCCGGCCCCGGCGCTCTCGCGTCCCTCGCCGTGGTGTCCTCCCCCTCCGGAGGCGCGCAATGAGCGGAACCCCCGAATTCGCGCTCGTGCTCGACCCGGCCACGTTCCTCGGGATGGGAGGGACGGAGACCTGGGGTGTCTGCCGTGTCATGGAGGATGGTGCCGACACCGGGTTCTTCGAGGACAGGAATGATGCCCTCGACTTTGTCGCGGGCCTCCCCGTCGTGCCCCGCCTGCCCGGGGTCCGCACCGTGTCCGTGCCATACGATCTCGAGGTAGAGGTGATCTCCCTTCTGGTCGATGCGGCGGCCTCGCTCCGGGGGGTGCCTGCCGAGGTTCCGCCGGCAGGTCTCGAGGGGTTCCGCCCCGTCGTGCCCGCCTCTTTCGGCGGGTTCGTCGTCCTCACGGGAGACCACGGTCTCGAGTTCTCGTTCGGCGCAGCCCTCGCCAGGGGGCTTGGATGGGCTGCGGGGAGCAGGATCGCGCTACAGATCGACGGACACGGCAAGAGACTCGCTCTCGTGCCCTCCGAGCAGGGGGTCACCCTGGTCCGGTCGGCCGAGGGACCGCTGGAGACGGAACATGCACTGCCCTATCCGCTGGAGATGATCGGAACCGTGCCGGGGAAGCGCCTCCTGCCGCCTTACGAGGTGCATGGGGACGGGATCGTCTTCAGGACTCCCGAGACGGCGCCGGAGGCGGTCCCGTCGGCTCTCGCCCGTCAGGTCCCGCCCGATGCGACGGAGGAACGGGCTCCTCCGTCGCTCGACGCGGGGTCGGTGGTTCTCGGCTTCCTGCTCGCTTCGGCGGTGCTGCTGCTGGGCGTGTAGCGCCCTGGAGGGATCGTCAGGCGCGCATCCAGGTCGCCTCGCGCTCGCCGGTGCGCAGGAAGCAGCCCGGCGGGCGTTTCAGGATCCCGTCCACGATGCCCCGGACGCCTTCCCTGCGGCGGGCCGGCGGCAGGAAGGTGCGGAGCTTGCCGTCCGCCTCCTCGACCTTGAGGCCGCCGTTCGCATTGAGGGCGAGCATGAGCGTCAGCAGGAAGGGCACCTCGGCCGTTGCATCCCGCATGGCGGCCTCGGACGACGTCTCGTCGCCGTCGGTCAGGATGAGCATCTCGTCCCTGAACGCTTCCGGCACGAACGCGCTGACCCGCGACATGATGCGGGTCAGGCTCTCCTCCCTGATCTTTGAGTAGAAGCGACGGGCGGCGATGGCGGCGAACTCGATCTCGCCGAGGTCGACCAGCGCAATCCCGTAGGCGTGCATGGGCAGCCCCTGCGCCTCCCATGCCGTCACGATGGTCAGGAGGTTCTCCACCTCGGGGTGAGGAACGACGAGGCAGCCCGTCTTCGCCGTGTCCCCGCCCCCTCGGCCGCTGCGTGTGGGCAGCGGCCACTCGAACCAGGAGGCGCCCGAGGGCACGGGGATGAGGTCGAGGTTCGACTCCACCGACCAGGTGTGGTTTTCGAGTGCGTCCAGCACCGCCTCCGCCGCATCGCGTTCGATCACGTGGGCGGTGGCGTTCCGGATCAGGCCTGCGATCTGCAAGTGCTCCGGCGCGCCGAGCGCACCGAACGCCGCTGCGGAAACCTTGTCCCCCAACGTCTCCATGGTGCCTCCGTCAGCGGGTCAGCCGCCGGTTCCGCTCGATCGCGTTCTGGCAGTCCACGCAGCGCGTGGCGTGGGGGAGCAGCTTGCGGCGCTCCTCGGGGATCTCGAAGCCGCACTCCACGCAGTCGATGCTCTCCGCCGGCTTCTCGAGTTCCTTCTGGATGGCCGCCAGCCGCTCCGCCAGACGGGTGTCCTCTAGTTCCTGAATCCTGTCGATCTCGTCCATTTCCCTGCCCTCGTGGAAGGTGTGAATCCTTTGTCGTGGCGGGGAAGCTAATCCGCGCCTTCGCCGCCGTCAATGTGTTCAAGGATTGAATCCTTTGCGGGGGCGGATGATGATGGACACATGCCCGGCGCGGGGACAAGTGCGCGCGGGCTGCCGAACACGGACGGAGACACCGATGAAGCTCATGAGGATCGCACTCGCCGCCGCACTCGCAGCCCCGCTCGCGGCCTGCGGAGGCGGGATTTCCGCGCTGAACCCGTTCGTCGGCACGGTCCATCCCGAGGCCGCGTCCGTCCGGGCCGACGGCTCTCTGGTGCCGGGCCGCGGGAAGCCCGACACCGCGGGCACCTGGTGGAGGTCGTCCGCCGAGAAGGATGCGGAAGCAAAGACGATCGAGCGCGATGCCCCTTACGGGGTCGCCCCGGGGTACTGAGCCCTCAGTTCGCCAGCCCCGGCGCCTGCGGCGTCGGCGGCAACGCCGCCTCCAGGATGATGTCGGCCCTGATGCGGGCGGCGACCCTGTAGTTGCGCAGGTCCGTGTTGGCGATGTCGCTCGGGTCGTGGAGGATCTTGCGGCCGTGCCTGATCGCCGCGTGCGCGATCATGCCGGACGGCAGTGAGTAGAGGACGAGGCGGCAGTTGGGGTCGGACGCCAGGTCCGGGTTCTCCCTGATCCAGTTTCCCGCCTTCGCGTGGCAGTCCCTGCGGGTCTCCGACAGGCCATGGCGGCAGGCCGCCGCGGCCTTCGCCGCAGCCCACTCAACGGTCCCGAAGCGCAGTTCCTGTCTCATGACATTCACGCTCGGGGCCGGCGGGGCAATCCACAATAAGGATTCGTTAACCAGTCCGCCGGCCGACGGCGCGCCTTGACGGCGGCCTCGCGCGGGTGCCATATGGGGACAGCCGGATGAGGGATTCCCGCGAATCACCCTTCCGGCGGAACCGACCCATGCGAGACATGAGGCTAGGACAGTGATGAACGACACCAGTGCCCGGCGCATCCGCGCCGTGATCCTCCAGTTGAACCCCGTAGTCGGCGCCATCGAGGCCAACACCGACGCCGCCATCCGCGCGGCGCGGGAGTGGCACGGCAGGGCCGACCTCCTCGTCCTCACCGAGTGCTTCGTCACCGGATACCCGGTAGAGGACCTCGTCCATTCCGAGTCCTTCCTCGGTTCGGTCACGACCGCGCTGACCCGCATCCGCCGCGAGATGGATTCGGGCGGGCTGTGCCCGATGGTCATCGGCGCCCCGGTCCACACCAACGGCGGCGGCGTCTCGAACAGCGCCTTCCTCGTGGCCCCGAACGTCTACCAGCGGGTCGACAAGCACCAGCTCCCGAACTACGGCCCCTTCGACGAGAAGCGGAACTTCGTGCGCGGACGCCTGCCCGCGCCCGTCGAGTTCATGGGCGCGAAGCTCGGCATCCTCGTGTGCGAGGACCTGTGGCTCCCCGAGGGCGCGGCCGAACTCGCGGACAAGGGCGCCGACGTGATCATCTCGCTCAACGGCTCGCCGTGGCAGGCCGACAAGGACGAACTCCGGAAGGCGGTCGCGGCTGAGCGCAACCGGGAGACGGGCCTCCCCATCATCTACGTCAACCAGGTCGGCGGGCAGGACGAGCTGGTCTTCGACGGCGCCTCGTTCGTCATCGGACGGGACGGACGCCTCGTGACGCAGGCGGCGAGCTTCGCCGAGGACGTCGTGACCATGGACATCGCCGCCTGTGGCGACGGGACATGGGACGTGGTGTCGGAGGTTCCCGCCAGGCCCGTCCCCGACCGTCTCGGAGGCATCTACAGCGCCCTTGTCCTGAGCGTTCGCGACTACATCCGCAAGAACGGATTCAAGGGAGCCATGCTCGGACTCTCGGGCGGCATCGACAGCGCGGTCGTCGCCTCCGTCGCCACCGACGCTCTCGGTCCCGACAACGTGTGGGCCATCACCATGCCCTACCGCTGGACCTCGGACCTGAGCATGAGCGAGGCGCACCAGAGCGCCGCCAACCTGGGCATCCGGCTCGACACCATCCCGATCATCGACGCGGTCGAGAGCACCGCAGGTGCCATCGCCGCTGCTACATCGATCACGCCGGCGAAGGTGGCCCTGGAGAACATGCAGGCGCGCGCCCGCGGGCTCATCCTCATGACCCTTTCGAACCAGGTCGGCCACGAGCGGGAGGGCTACATGGTGCTCTCGACGGGCAACAAGTCGGAGGTGTCCGTCGGGTACGCGACCCTGTACGGCGACATGTGTGGGGGACTCAACGTCCTCAAGGACGTGTACAAGACCGACGTCTACGCCATCGCCCGCTGGCGCAACGGGAACCGCCTTCCCGGCTTCCTCGGGCCGCAGGGGAACTGCGTCCCGGTCGGCACGATCGAGCGCGCTCCCTCGGCGGAGCTGGCGCCCGGCCAGAAGGACCAGGACTCGCTACCGCCCTATGACGTGCTGGACGGCATCCTCCGCCTGATGGTCGACGGCTGGAAGGGCAATGACGAGATCGCTGCGGAGGGATACGATCCCGCCACGGTGCGCAAGGTCCGCGGGCTTCTCGACCGGGCGGAGTACAAGCGCCGCCAGGGAGCGCCCGGACCGCGTGTGTCCGCGATGAGCTTCGGCCGCGACCGCCGCGTGCCGATCACCAACGCATGGCGGGAGGCCTGATCATGCTGCTAGAGATCGCCATCGGCGACGCGTACGGGGCCGGGTTCGAGTTCCGGCCCAAGGGTCCCGAGTTCACCAACGACCTCGCGCGGTACCTGAAGCACCCGCTCCACGACATGCCTCCGGGTTCCTACACGGATGACACCGAGATGAGCATCGCGGTGGCTCGGGCCATGATCGCGACGGACGGGAAACTCACCCCGTGGGTTCTCGCCGACTGCTTCGTCAGCCAGTTCAGGACCATGGAGCGGCTGGGCTATGCCCGCCGCTTCCGTGACTTCCTGCTGACCGTAAGCGACGCCGACGACTTCCTCGCGAGGGTGAAGCCGACCAGCGACCGGAGCGGCGCCGCCATGCGTGCATGCCCCATCGGCCTTTACGCCGACGAGGAGACCGTGGTGGGGATGGCGGAGTTGCAGGCGCGGCTCACCCACGACACCCCGGGCGGCATCGAGGCCGCCAAGGCGGCAGCACTTGCCACCCACTACTTTCGGTTCGATCGCGGGCCGAAGGAGCGGTTGCACGAGTATCTGGCGTCCGAGCTGGGTCCGTTCTGGCTCGAGGAGCACAGGGGCGAGGTCGGCGAGGCCGGGACCGAGGTGGTGAGGGCCGCCGTCACCGCCGTCCGGAATTCATCGTCGCTGTCTGAGGTGCTGAGGCAATCCGTCGACTTCACGGGCGACGTCGACTCCGTCGCTGCCATCGCCATGGGAGCGGCCAGCTTCTGCAAGTCCATTGCGAACGACATCCCTCCGGCGCTGGTCTCAGGTCTCGAGAACGGCGAATGGGGGCGGGACAGGATCGTGGACCTGGACCGCGTCCTGCTCGATGCCGAATGGCGTGCCTCACCCTCGCCGGCGAGGCTCTGACCCACCGGCCACGGAACCGACCAATCGGTCTCCATCCGGAAACGCTGCCACACTTGGATGGCCTGACGGGCGGAGGGCTTCCCTCCGCTCCCCATAGTGGCGCATGGGCAGCGGTGTGGCATCCCCACGGCGGAGGGACACGCAGCCGGGGACGGCGGTTCGTCCTTTCGGGCCTGCCATGTAGCATCCTCGGGGCAGGCCTCGCGGCCAGACGAAGCCGGAGGACGCCACATGGCAGGCGAAGGGTACGACGAGACGCAGGTGATGCTGCTGGCCATGGCCGCGAGCGGACGCACGCGGCTCAGGATCGACTCCCTCTACGGCGACATCCTCGACGGCTACCTCAACCCAGAGAGGGTGCAGTACGATCCCGTCTTCGCGGAGGAGATGTCCCGGCTCCATCCGGACTGGGTCTTCACGGACGTGGAGCGGGACCGTCAGAAGTACGTCTCGAACAGGAACTACGCCCGCTACGACGGGAAGACCTTCGGTCAGGTCCACATGGAACTCTACGAGGTCTACAAGGAGTGCCCGGAGTACAGCGACCAGGCCTACGGCGGCGGCAGCTTCATCGCGATGGTCGAGAAGTTCGCCGGGGACGACTTCTACAACATGCATTACGTCGCCCGTGCCTACCTCGCCAACACGATGACGGACGGCCCCATGGTCGATCCCATCGATGCGTCAGCGGAGCCGGCCGAGGTCGCCGCGCCCCGTCCCTGACCTTCGGGAATCCTGGCATCCATGCAAGGGATGCATGCGAATCCCGGCATCGGCCCTTGTCCGTCCCGGGCCGCCGTGCCATACAGGAATCGTGCATGAGCCAAGGGACTCCGGTCACCGAAGCACATGGCGCTCCCATCGGAAAGATGAGGAAGTGGAGAGAACGATGAACACCATTGACGCACAGGGCGTGAACGACCGCGCCGACGCATACTTCCTGAAGACCAAGGCCATCGTCGAGAACAACGCGGACAGCCGCGTCACCTACGCGGTGTTCCTGCGCACCGACTGCGTGATGGCCGTCGGCAAGGCCGTCGAGTTCCTCAAGCGGGCCTACGAAACCGCCGATGGCGGCGACGACATCCCGCTCGTGGTCGACTGCCGCTACCCGGAAGGCGCGGTCGTGCCATCGGGCCGTCCGCTGATGTACGTGACCGGATCGATGGCGAAGCTGTCGCCCATCGAGACCACCCTGTTGCAGCGGATCGGCTTCGCCTGCGTATCGGCGCACAATGCGCTCAGCATGTGCCAGGCGATGCCGAAGTCGGCCTTCCTTGCCATGGATGCCCGCCACTGCCCCGGCGACGACCTCCACCTGCTGTCCGAGTACGGCGCCAGCGTAGGCTCGTCGACCGCACGCATCACCGGGGCCAAGGGCTTCGTCGGCACCTCGACGGCCATCGCAGCTCCCCTGTTCGGCGGCGAGACGGGTCTCGGCACCATGCCCCATGCCCTGATCGGATACGCCAAGGCCCTGAGCGCCTTCAAGGGCGACGGCGACGTCAACGCCACCCTCGAGGCCCTCAAGCTCTACGTGGCGAAGTTCCCCGACGAGAGAACCTACACCGTGCTGGTCGACTTCGACGGCAGGGAGGTCAGCGACGCCATCGCCTGCTGCGAGTGGTTCTTCAGGGAAGGCCCCGGCCGGGACGGACGCAAGATCGGCTTCCGTCTCGACACCCACGGAGGGCGCTACCTCGAGGGCCTGGACTGGAAGGAGTCGGTCAGCACCCTCCTCAAGTGGACCCACTGCGACACTCCCGACGAGGTCGTGAAGGTCGCGGTGAGAGGCTTCGACATCGACGACCTGGACGGGCTGTCGAAGGACGAGATCCGCGACAAGTACCTGTTCGGCACGGGCGTGACGGCCGCCAACGTCGTGCGTTTCCGCAAGGGACTGGACGATGCCAACTTCAAGCAGGCGTCCATCGTGGCCTCGAGCGGTTTCGACGTGATGAAGTGCCGGATCTTCGGGAACCTCCAGATCCCGGTCGACGTCGTCGGCACGGGCAGCTTCCTGCCCCGCCAGATCAGCAAGACCTACGCGACGGCGGACATCGTGCGGTACGAGTTCAAGGACGCGGACGGCAAGTGGTCGACCCACGACATGGTGAAGGTCGGCCGCGAGCACCTGCTCCTGAACGCAGAGTGAGGAGGCGAACATGGGCGTATCACGCCGGGCCCTCATCATCGGCAGGGGCCAGCCGTTTCACAACGGGCACCTCAGGCTGATCCAGCGGGCACTGGACGAGTGCGATGAGGTCGATTTCGGCCTCGGTTCCACGCAACTCAACGGCGTGGTCCGGCACCCGTTCACGTCCGAGCAGCGCATCGACATGCTGTGGAAGATCTTCAAGAAGGACATGCAGCGCATGCGCATCCACCCGCTCCAGGACATCAACTCCCTGGACGATACGGACGACTGGGTGCGCTACGTCCTCGGCAAGCTCGAGAAGCAGAAGCGACCCGAGCCGACGGACTACTACACGGGTTCGATGGTCGACGCGAAGTGGTACTTCAACGCCTTCGCGGGACCCGGCGACGAGGTCATCGAGAACGGGGACGAGACGATCTACGTCCGCGGGGACAAGCGCCTCCACATCGTCGACCGGACGATGTCGGGCTTCCCCCCTGCCGAGGAGCTCCGCTCCCTGATCGAGCGCCGCGACGACGACTGGAAGCGCTTCGTCCCGACCGAGATCCACGACCTCGTCGAGGAGGGTTATCCCGCACACCTGCGGGTCGCCCTCCGCGGCACGGCCTTCCCGGAGAACCCGCCCGAGGGTCTTGCCTTCGTCCGCGAGGACATGGTTCCCCCGACCCGGTACGAGTTCCGCCGCGACCGCTGGAACAAGGTCCGGGTCGAGAACGCCAGCCGCTTCCGCTGACGCATACGCCGACGGCGGCCCGGCGTCGTGAGGCCACCGACATCGGGGCGACCCGCATCCCTGGGATGACGGCACCCCCGGCAACGGCATCGAGAGGAGACTGAGATGACCGACCTTGCACAGGCTTTCACCCGCGGCACCGCCTTCGCTTGGGAGGAGCGCGACATCAACCCCTACGGCGCAGCCGGGCTGGAGGCCCTGCGCCGGGGCGGCGAGATCACGTCCGCCGCAACCGACACGGCACCGATCGAGCTGCTCGGGATCGACGAGCAGGACGACTTCTGCCACCCGGCAGGCGCCCTCTACGTCGGCGGTCGCGACGGACGGGGCGCATACGAGGACACCTACCGCGTCGCGCAGTTCATCTACCGCAACATCTTCCGCATCTCCCGGATCACGCTGACGCTCGACACCCACGTGCCCGGGCAGGTCTTCTTCACGTCGTTCTGGGTCGACGAGAACGGCAACGAGCCCGCTCCCTTTACCGTCATCACGGCGGACGACGTCCGGCTCGGACGCTTCCGTCCCTCCGAGTTCGCCCGCTCCGTCGTGCCGGAGTACCTCGACGACCATCCCGGTCAGGGCGAGGCTTGGATCGGGCGGCAGGCGGAGCACTACGTCGACGCACTGACCGAAGGGGGCAAGTACGCCCTCGTCCTGTGGCCGTACCACTGCCTGCTCGGCACCCCCGGCCATGCCGTCGCCCGCCCGATCCTCGAGGCGTCCCTCCTGCACTCACTGGTGCGCGGCGCGCCCTTCGTCCCGGTCACCAAGGGCGACGTGCCATGGACGGAGAGCTACTCGGTGTTTCGCAACGAGGTCGAGCAGGACCACATGCAGGTTCCCTTCCCCGACAACGGCGGGAAGCGCCTCGCACACCGCCTCTCGGACATCAGCCAGACCAGCGCCGTGATCGTCGCCGGACAGGCCGCGAGCCACTGCGTCATGTCTTCCCTGGACGACCTCCTCGAGTATGGAACCCGGATCGACGGGGCGTTCCCGTCGCGGGTCTACGTGATGCGCGACTGCATGAGTTCCGTGGTCACGAAGGACGCGGACGGCAACATCATCCCCGGCCTCGACTTCACCGATGCGGCCGAGGCGGCGTTCGACCGCTGGGCAGCGGCAGGGGTGAACATCGTCGAGTCGACGGTGGCGATGGAGGAATGGCCAGGAATGGCGGATATCCTGGAGCGGAACGGCCGACGGGTCCCGTCCCTCGCCTGATGCCCCTTCGCTCGCCTTGACGATCCCGATGCCGGGCGGAACCTGTACTTCTGCCCGGCATCGTCGTTCCCCGCCCCCGCAGAAGCATCGGCCGACGATGACGGCACGCCTTAAGGGGACGGCAGGTCGTCCTCGCCATCCTCGCCCAAACCGTGATCCATCGACTCGACCCAGAGCACTTCCTCCCAGGTCGGGTCGTTGTTCTCCTCATCAGTCCTCGGGCGGCCGGCGATCACGTAGTTGATGCGATCAACGACGTGGAAGCCTCGGGCAAGCACGAGCGAGCCGTCCTCGGCATCCATCACGGTCCACACCAAGTTCGGGTCGACGGACATGACCAGCTCGAGATCGTCGCCGTAGGTCTCGAACAGGACCGAGTCTTCCTTCTCGTTCGTCCTCGGCTCGCCGAACGTCTCGTAGAAATCGTCATCTGTACGCATGCTGTCCTCCCCGGTCGGCGGCCAAATCGGCTTGGGTGATCTTGCACGTCCGTGGCGCATCATCAAACCCGACTTGCAGACCTTCCAGATCGCGATCTTGTTGCATTGGCGGCTTGACGCGGAACGGGAGGGCCCGTTAGGGATTGGAGGTCTAGGGAGACATGTTCGAAGCCATGATCAACGTCAGCAACATCCGGCGATTTATGCGGGTGCGTTTCCGGGAGGGAACACGCTGACGCTCGTGCACGCCATGTGACCTGACATAGCAAGCATTCGACGCCCGCGGCCCCTACCGGAGACGGTACTGGGGCCGCGGGCGTTTTTGCGTCCGGAGAACAACGAAAGGACTCGGAGATGAAGCGACGACGGCGACGCCGGAAGGCGCGATTTAGGACCGCGAGACCGCAGAAGGAAGCCTGAAAGACCCACGGGATCACCCCGGAAGGGAACGGCAACCCTTGGCCTGCAACATCAGCTAAGTGATTGAAAAACTTCATCTTTTTGTTGTTTTTGCCGTTGACGACGAAATCGGGTCCTGCCAAATTCAGATCACGGTCGGGGCGGACGGAAGGAAGCGCCGATCACCCGGTCCACGTAGCTCAATTGGACAGAGCGCTCGCCTACGAAGCGAAAGGTTGGAGGTTCGAGTCCTCCCGTGGACGCCACAAGTTTCCTGCCGCGGGATCCCCTGCGGCCGGGCCTAGGTAGCTCAGTTGGTAGAGCTCTGGGGTGAAATCCCAGGCGCGGCGGTTCGAACCCGTCCCTAGGCACCAGGTTTCCAGCGTTTCGGCTGCCCCTCGGGGCGGTCGGGGCCAGGTAGCTCAGTTGGTAGAGCAGCGGATTGAAAATCCGCGTGTCGCCGGTTCGATTCCGGCCCTGGCCACCACCTCTTCCGGTCCTCCGGACCGGATAGGCCCACGTAGCTCAAAGGATAGAGCACTGCCCTCCGAAGGCAGAGGTTGAAGGTTCGAGTCCTTCCGTGGGCGCCATCCCGATGGGCGCACATCCCTCCCCCTCGTCCCTTTCTCCCGCTTGGTCCATGGTCCCTCAAGCAACCGGAGGTGGGCATGTCTGAATTCGATAGGGACAACATCAGGGCGACCGTCGACCTGTTCGCGAGGTTCGTCCGCCAGTCGAGCGACTTCGGCAACCGGGAGATCGCCGCCCGCGTCGAGGCGCTCGAGTGCGCCCTTGCAGCGTGGAACGCGGACGGGGCCGCACTCAAGGACTGCGGGGAGGTGCTGGGCGCCGCGAGCAACCTGCTGACCGGACTGTACGACCTCAACCCCGAAGGGCTGCCCCACCCCTATCGCGGCTCCGCCTCCGAGGTGCTCGAGCTTGTCGACATGGCCACGGAACAGGGCTGGGACGTCACGTCGGGCGACGCCCACATCTCCGTGGAGCGTCCCGAGGACAATGAGAACTACGTGAACTGGGGACAGCCCATCCAGGAGCTGGTCACTGCCGTCAGTCGGTCCGCCGACGCAGGCAATCCGGCCATCCGGAGGCGGGTGGATGCGGTGAGCCAAAGCCTCGCGGCGTGGCAGGAGATCGGCTTCGACCCGGATGGACTCGGCGCAGTGTTCGAAAGGGCGGATGCCCTCGCCGAAGCGCTTGCCGTCCTTCACCCCGGGCAGGACGGCATGCCGCCTGCCTACAGCGATCCCTTCCATGAGTACGGCGACCTCTGCGAGAGGGCCGAGAGCGAGGGGGTGTACTCCCCCAACCGCAGCCCCACCCCCCGGTAGCCTCGGGAGGCACTCCCTACCCTTGCGCCGGAGCTTCCGCACTGCGATGCTCCGGCGCTCAAAGGACGGTGACCGACATGGCTCCAAATCCCATCGGCAAGAAAACTGCCCGCTCAATCGATGAGGCCTATGACCGTCTGTGTCGTCACGCGGCCGTCTGCGCCGCCTTTCACCCCTCTGGGCTGCTGAGGACTGTCTGCGGCGACATCGGCGATGGAGCCGATCGCCTCTCCATTGCCGTGATCGCCTCCCGTCTTTCCGACGTCTGCAACACGAAGCTACTCCCCTTGGAGGCCGGGCTTTGGCTGATGCGGTCGGGAGATCGACGCAGGACGCTCCAGGTCATGCACGCCGACGGCAGCCTGGGCGACATGATCGCATGGAGGCGCTCCTTCGAGATGGACGGCGAGACCGCGAACCTCATAGCCATCCTGCTGGACGAGGCTCCATTGGCCCGTGCCGATATCGAGGCCGCGATCAGGACTGGAGACGAGGACGCACTCCTCATGGCCGAGCTTGCCCTGTCCTGGGCCGGGGAGGTGGCGCCTTCGTATGACCTTCGCGATGCCGTCCGGGGAGCCTACGAGGCGACGATCAGGGCCCAGCTTGCTGGAGGTGAAGGGGAGCAAGCCATTGGCGCTTCTCCTCCGGCTCCCTAAGAAAAAGGGCGGCACCGTTGCCGCCCTCGATCGTTGTCGTTCCTTCGTCCCTACCCGAAGGCCGGAGCCTGCGGTGCGGGTCCATGCTTGGCGACGACGTACTCGATTTCCTCGTCATCCTCGTTCGCCGACTTGATGACGAGATCCTCCCTGACCGCTGCGATGTACTCCTCCGCCGTCAGCAGGAGCCAGTTGTCGTGCCTGGCCTGCTGTGCAGCGAACCAGGCCTCGGTCGCCTCGTTCCTCGGGATCGGTGCGAGCTGGTTTTCGTCGGTCTCCAGCGTCTTCAGGTAGTCATGGATTCCCGAGACGGAGGCCGTGAAGGATGAAAACCATCCGTCGGACTCATACGGATTACCGATGAGGATGGTGCCGTCCTCGGCGTTGTAGACGGGGATGGCCGTCAGGATCTCGGCCATGTCGTCGCCGTCGCGTCCATGATCGTCGTTGATCTTCCTCAGGGACTCAGCGAGGTCGATCCTCTCTGAGCTTGAGGCCTCCCGGATCGCTTCGCGTGGGCTGCGGGAAAGCTTCGTCTCGAGTTCTTGGATCGAGGCCTTCAGCTCAGCGACCCTGGCTGCTGCGTTCTCCGGCAATTCGTACCCGCCCGAGGTGTAGCCGCTGGTCTTGAAGCGGCACTTGAAGTTGTCCTGCATGAGCCTGATGCGGACGTACTCCTCCACCGCCGACACGAGGTCGGCGTAGAGATCGGCCGCGCGCTGGGGCGCCATGCCCGTCTCGTTGACGATCTCCTCGGTGTTGCCGTCTACGTCCTCCATCAGCTTGCTGAATGGGCCGCTCCCCCCGACGCCGATCACGAAGTCGGTCTCCCAGGAACGCCAGCCGATCTCCACCGTGCCACCGCTGGCGAGGCTCAGGAACTCGTCGTCGAAATAGGCGTCGTCGGAGGTGTGGCGTCCGCGGCGGGAGACGGAGAAGCCAAGTTCCTTGCCGATCCTCGCGACCGCATCGAGGAGCATCTCGTTGTAGTCGTCGTACTGTTCCTGGCTCCAGGTCTCGTAGTCCGGGATCGAGAGGTCGTCGTCTTCGTCGTCGAGGCCCATGAGTTCAAGGGCGCCTGTGGTGCCGTTCTCCTTGCGGAGTTCCTTCAGGCGCTCCCTTCGGTAGTCAGCATAATCCTCCTCGCTGGCGTAGATGCCATCGACGAGAAACGTTCCGCCCGTTCCGTTGAAATCAGAATCGTATACGCCGACACCCATATGCCACCTCCGAACGGTCCTGTGATGACCTGTCGGAGGGAACCTAACTCCTGCGCATGAAAGCCGCCAGCGGGGACGCGCCGGGTGCCGGGCTTCAGCGGGGAGTGGGTCCGGCGGCAACGAGGTCCGCGCTGGCGGCCAGGACGGCCTCGCGGGCGCTCACGGCTCCCAAGATCTCCATCCAGGCTCTTTCCCCGCAGTCCGCCGCGATCTGGAGGACAACCCCTCTGTCGAACTCGCCGGCCTTGACCATCCGCTCGAGGGTCTCCGCCTTCCTGATGTCGTCCCTGCGCCTCAGGACCGTAGCCGCTTCCGACAGGAGGGTCGGCAGGGTGGTGTCGTCCTGACCCTTCACGTGCTCGGCGGCGATCTCGTCGGCCAGGTCGGCGTTGAGGCTTACCTCGAGGGCGGTGAGGATGCCGTCACGGGGAGAAAGACGGCTGATGCCGTTGTTGTAGTCGAGGAAGTCGGGCCTGTCAGCGATGAGGGCGACGATGTCAGGCGCAGCCCTCCTGACGGCTTCCTTGACGGCTACGTAGGCCAATTCCTTTAGCGTCGTCTCGGGAACGAAACGGATATGGCCTACGTGTTTGTCGTTGCGGTAAGCGGAGACCTCGCTGGCGAAGAGGGTCCGAGAGTCGTCGAGATAATACTGATACGCGCCCATCCTGACCCTTCCCCATGATTATCCGCCATCGCTGAGGAACCATAGTCCGATCCCGACGCACACGACCAGCCCTCGCAGGTGCTGGTCACGTAAGGAGTGGATCCGGTGCAGCTAGGATTTCCTGACCCGATCGAGGAAGCGGCCGATCTCCTCGCCGAGCCGTTCGGCGTTTCGTTCCAGCTCCGCGGACAGGTCGGCGACGGATCGTGCGGACGCGAGGGACTCGGCCGCCACGGCCTGGACGGATGTGATCGACGCCGCACCGGCCTCGGCCTCCACGGAGACCCGGGCGGCAGCCCTCGCGATTTCCGACACCGCGCCCGTCTGCTGCTCGACCGATACCGAGACGGCGGCCACGACCCCGGCGAGGTCGTCGACAGAGGATCGCACGGAGCCGAGCGCCCCGAGGGTGTCCTGCGATGCTGCCTGCACGGACTCGATCTGCCGGGCGATGTCCTCGGTGGCCTTCGTGGTCTGGGTTGCCAGTGCCTTGACCTCGCTCGCCACGACGGCGAAGCCCTTGCCTGCGTCGCCTGCACGGGCGGCCTCGATGGTCGCGTTGAGGGCGAGCAGGTTCGTCTGGGAGGCGATGGAACGGATGAGTCCGGCCACCTCTCCGATCTGGGTCGTGGCGGCGGAGAGGGTTGTCATTCTCTCCGATGCCCCCCGCACCTCGGCTACGGCCCTCTCGGAGGCCTTCGCGGAGGCTCCGGTCTGGGACGCGACATCGGCAAGCGAGGCATCGAGTTCATCGGCGGCGCTCGCCACCGACGTGATGTTCTGAGAGGCCCTCCCTGACGCGTCGCGTGCGGTCCCCGCCTGCTCCGCAACCTGGTTGGCCGAGTTCTCCAGAAGGCCGGAGGCATCCGTCAGCCGGGTGATCGCATTCCTGACCTCCGACAGGATGTGCTTCACCGATCCGTCGAACGATGCGATCTCACGGGAAATCTCCAGAGCGCGTTCCGTCTCCAGCACGACCTGCCGCTCGCGCTCGGCTGAGAGCCGCTCCCGCTCGATCGCATTGTTCCGGAACACGAGGACAGTCCGCGCCATGTCGCCGATCTCGTCGGTGGTCCCGGTGCTCGGGATCTCGCCCGACGTATCTCCGTCCGCCAGGCGGCGCATGGCTTCCCGGAGACGCTTCAGGGGAACGGAGATGGACCTCCCCACCAGCAGGGACAGCACGAGTCCGAGTCCGAGGGCAGCGGCCATCACCGACAGGATGACCTTGAACGTCCATTCCTGCGAGGCGACCAGCTTCTCGTTCGCGGACTTCTCCTCCGCTCCGACCTTCCCGATGAACTCGTTGAGTACTGGGACCAGCATCTCGAATTGCCCCGACAAAGCCTCGCCCCGGCCTGACACCTTCCTTTCGAGATCGGCCCACGACTGGAAGGCCGACTGGTATGCTTCCCCGGCGGCCGCTATCGCAGGCCCGGCCTGGGCAGATTCCCCCTCGAGCCTCGCAACCGCACGGGTGAACCGACCGCTCTCGACCTCGAATGCGCCGAGGGCGCTGTCGTCGAGCACGAGGCGGGCGCGAGCCTCCTGGTTCAACATCCCAAGGGTCGCTGCCCAAAGCCGCAGGGCATCGGCTCCGCCTCCGCCGACGAGGGGGCGGACGAGCTTCTCGAGCTCGGCTCCGGCCGCCGCAAGACGTCCACGTGCGCCATCTGATGGCTGGTAGCCGATCTGGGTGTAGAGGGCGTCGAGTTCCGCCGCCTGTTCCGCAAGGACGGCGGATCGCTTCTTGAGGTCTGCCACTTGCTGCGAGACCCCAACCGAACCGTCGGAGGTCTCCATCTTGACGACCTGCACCACGAGATCGCGATGACGGTCCTTGAATGACTGGGCATGGTGGCCGAGTCGGCTCGCGGTCCATTCCATGGAGGTCATCTTGAGCTGGTCGGCCTGGGTTCTGAACCGATGCGCCTCGGACGCGAGGGACGCATAGGTCTGCTGCGTCGCCAGCGCCTGATCGACCTCTGTCCTCCCGACATGGAAGACCGCTCCATTGACAGCGAAGCCAAGCACCATGACGCCGCTCAGGGCGGCGATGCGCAGCCTTACCGACGGACTGCGCACAACGACGTTAGATGACATCCCGAGACCTCCGCCGGGACACGGGCGCACGTCCGACGCCACCCGCCCATGCGCCGCTCCCCTTCCGAGAGCTTGTCACGCCGCCAAACAAACCTGTAACGCCGGCTGATCACGAGCGGGCGCCGGATGAATGCCGACGCCCGCTCGCCTGTCACGCTGCGGAAGCTGTTGCCTCGCTCGCTAGGGCGATCTTCTGGGCCTCGACGAAGTCGACCTTGCCCGATCCAAGCAGGGGCAGCCTGTCGAGGTGCATGATCGCGGACGGAACCATGAGCTCGGTCGCCCCTGCCTGACGTGCGGCCGACTGGACGTCCGCTTTCGTCAGCCCCTGGCGCGTCGTCATGAGGACGATGCGCTCGCCCTTCTTGGGGTCAGGCAGCGTCACGGCGACGTGGCCGTCGTTCGGCCATGCGGCGGCGACGTAGGACTCGACGGCGGCAAGGGAAACCATCTCCCCGCCGATCTTGCAGAAGCGCTTCTTGCGTCCCTTGATCGCGACGAAGCCGTCGGCGTCGACCGCCACGATGTCGCCCGTGTCGTGCCAGCCGTCCTCGAGCGGCTGGAGCACGCCCGGGCTGTCGGCCTTGAGGTATCCCTTCATGATGTTCGGGCCGCGGATGAAGAGCTGGCCACCCTCCTCCACGCCCGGGACGGGGTCAAGGCGGTGCTCGATGCCCGGCACGAAGCGGCCGACCGTCCCGCTCCTGAAGTCGAACGGCGTGTTCACGGCGACGACGGGCGCGCCCTCGGTGATCCCGTAGCCCTCGAGGATGCGCAGCCCGAACTTCTCCATCCACACGGCCCGGGTCTCGGGCTTCACCTTCTCGGCGCCCGCCACCACGTAGCGGATTGAGGAGAGGTCGTAAGGATGGGCCTTGCGGGCGTAGCCGCTCAGGAGCACGTCGGTGCCGAAGATGGCCGTCGTCCGTTCCTGGTAGACCAGCTCGGGGATGATCTTGTAGTGCACCGGCGACGGGTACATGAACGTCCTCATGCCCGTGACCAGCGGCAGGATCAGTCCGCCCGTCAGGCCGAAGGAGTGGAATACCGGAAGGGCGTTGAAGATCGAGTCCTGCATGGAGAAGTCGAACCTCGAGGTCACCTGGGCGCAGTTCGACAGGATGTTCGAGTGGGACAGGACGACACCCTTCGGCGTGCCCTCGGAGCCGGAGGTGAACAGGATGACGCCAGCGCTGTCGGGCGAGACGTTCCGGTGCCTGTGGCGGGCCAGGAAGCCGATCACCTTGTCGCGGAGGCCGATCCGCGGGCGGACGTCCTCCAGCATGATGACGGTCGCGGCGGACTGGATGGCCTCCAGCGAGCGCTCCAGCTTGGCCTTCTCGATGAAGGACCTCGACGTGAGGACCGTCCTGATCTCGGCCGTGTTGCAGGCGGACACGAGGTTCGCCGGGCCGGCCGTGAAATTGAGCATGGCGGCGGTGCGGCCGCGCCGCATGACGGCCAGCATGACCGCGACCACGCCTGCCGTGTTCGGCAGCATGATTCCGACGGGGCCGTCGCCGTCCAGGTCCTTGCCGAGGACGCGGTCGAGGGCGGACGCGCCCGCGAGGAGCCTCCCGTACGAGAGTCTCGTCCCCATCGGGTCGGATACGGCGAGCTTCCGGCTCCCGAACCTGCGCTCTGCGTCGATGACGGCTTCCAGGACGGTGCGGGACGTGTCGAAGGTGGCCAGCCGCGAGTTGGTCATCAGGTCCTGCAAGGCACGACCCGCAGCGGTCCGCCGCGCCCGGCCGACGATGCCCTCGTCCACCGCGAGGCGGGTCGGCGGCAGGACGTGCAGGGCGACCTTCGGGAAGGGAGACTTCGGAACCTGCGAGTTCTTCAGGTATGAGAACGGGCTGCGCTCCAGCCCCTCGATCCACATGGGGACGATCTCGGCCTCGGCACGGACAGCGATCATGGCTGTGCCGTCGTAGACCTTCATGGGTGCGCCCGTGACGGTGATGCGGCCCTCCGGGAAGATCACGAGGGTCTCGCCCTCCTTGACCAGCGCGGTCATCGTCTTCATCGCCATCGGCTTCGTCGGGTCGACCGGGAAGGCGCGGACGGTGCGGAGAAACGGCTTCACCCACCACTTCTGCGCGATGCCGGTATCGATGGCGAAGATGGCGTCCTTGGGAAGGACGCAGAGCATGAGGGCGGCGTCGAGCAGGCTGACGTGGTTGGCGACGATCACGCGCGGCTTGCGGTCGTGAGGAAGGTTGTCGAGTCCGTGCACGTTGACGCGGTACATGATCCTGAGGGTGAGGAAGATCAGGTCCCTGAGGAGCGGTGCCTGCATGTAGCGCACCAGCAGGGGAACGGCCGCGAGGTTGGCGACGCCGAGGGCCGCGAGGATGGCCTTCGTGGAGACGCCTGCCTTCTGTGCCGCCATGAGGGCGACGGAGCCTGCCACCATGAAGACGGCATTCAGCACGTTGTTGCCCGCGATGAAGCGTGCGCGGCGGTCCTCCGGTGACTCGTCCTGGAGGGCCGCGAAGGCGGGCACGACGAACAGGCCGCCCGCAGCGGCAAGGCCGACCAGAGACAGCGAGACGTGCAGTCCCTGCGGGGACAGCAGGTAGGCGATCCAGCCTCCGTCCGCCGCAATGGTGCTGCCCCCGAGCGTCCATGCGAGGTCGACGGCGAAGGCGGCGATCAGGATAGCGCCGACCGGGACCAGCGTGCGGACGATGCGTCCGGCGGAGATCTTGGCGGCGAGCATCGATCCGAGGCCGATGCCTACCGTGAACAGGGAGAGGAACAGCGTGGCGATGGACTGGCTGCCCCCGGCGAACTCCGTCACCAGAACCGGGATGATGGACACGAACACCGCGCCCACCGTCCAGAACCAGCTAATCGCGATGGACGAGCCCCATGCGGACCTGTCCTGCCTGAGGTCGCGCACGAGGCGGAAGGAGGAGCGCAGGATGTTGGGGTCGACGCGCAGCCCGGATGCCTTCGAGGGAGCCGCAGGCAGCTTGAGAGTGGCCAGGAACGCCACCGAGGCGACCGCGACCGCAAGGGCGCCCGCGATCCAGGGATCGGGCGTGCCGAGAATCCCGCCCACCACGGTGCCTCCCAGGATTGCCACGAAGGTGCCGGCCTCGACGAGGGCATTGCCCGTGACGAGTTCGTCCCTGCGGAGGTGCTCGGGAAGGACCCCGTACTTGATCGGACCGAACAGCGTCGAAAGGGTGCCCGTCAGGAAGAGGGTTGCCATGAGGAAGGGGACGGATTCCAGCAGGAACCCCGTCAGCGCGAGCGCCGCGGCCCCGACCTCGGCACCCTTCACCCACACGGCGACCTTCGCCTTGTCGCGGGAGTCTGCCAGTTCGCCTGCGAGGCCCGAGAACAGGAAGAACGGGAGGATCAGCATGATTCCGGCGAGGGTGACCAGCATCGCCTTCTGGTCCGCCTCCATGCCGGCGATGCCGAACATGACCATGATGGCGAGCGCGTTCTTGACGAGATTGTCGTTGAGCGCGCCGAAGAACTGGCTCCAGAAGAGAGGTGCGAAGCGCCTCGACGACATGAGTCCTTTGAGCATGGAAACCCCCGGTCGGCCCTGCGCGGGATCGCGAGGGGCATCTTGGACAAGAGGCTACCCGGTTTGTGAACATCGTTCAAGGATTGAATCCTTTCAACCTGGATTCTCGCCCAGGCGCGCTGCGAAGCGGGGGCGTTGCCGCCCTGGCTCCGCCGGCGCCGTTCAGGTGGAAACTGCCGGGTTCGCGGCCTGCCGGAGCCGGTGACTGCGTCCCCGTCGCCCGGTCTTGGCATGCGATCCGCGGGTCTGGTTCGCTTCGGACACCAGAAGTCGCCGGGACTGAAGGCGCGCCTCACCCGCTCAGGGACGTGAGGCGTGAGGCGTAGCACAATGCCGGGGGCGCGTTACGTGGGCCATCCCGCGAACGGACCGTGGACATTGTGCTGAGAGGCACCTTGCAAGCCGAGCCGAGCGATGCGAGCCTCATACATGCAGTGCCGGATCGTTTTGAGCAGTCCGGCCTCACCGAAGGCACGGGTCCGGCTGATCGAGAGATCGTCCGGACCCTCTTCGTTTCGGGCCCGAGCATCCGTGGCAAGCTGCCCGAAGAATTTTCGCCGCCGCGGCGCAACCAATGTTTTGACGCTTGCAAGCGGCGGGACGATTTTTCGGATGAGGCATACGCCGCCGGGAGAATCCCAACATGGAAAAGGGCATGCACCAGAACCATCAGATCCAGACCGCAGGCGCCGGTCACTCCCTCGCTGCCGCAACGACGGGAAGGCGCGCCAACAACTTCTACGCCGACTACCTCAGCGTCGTTAACGCCGAGATGCTTGCCCTCGCGGGCGTCAAGTACGTGGATCACTACAGGTCCCTCAACGGCAGCCTCGAGGCGATGAAGACGGCGGCTGACCACGGTGCCGACCCGAGGGACTTCTCGGATGACGTGATCCGGGAATTCGGCCTCAAGAGGTGCGAGCCGGGCAACGACCCCGACGAGGTCGAGCGCCACAACCGCGTCAAGGCCGCGATCGTCGAGTACGCGAGGGTCACGCGCGAAACCGCGTTCGGCGACGAGAGCGACAAAAATCCTGGGAAGTCGTGGACATTCGGGATTGACGGCAACGTCTATCTCGATGTGGACGGCGGCCTCATCAGCATGGTTCCCGTTCCGCCGCCCGGCGGGGGGCCTTGCTGGATCGGAATCCTGAGACACGACGGCGCATCCCTTGATTACGCGATGCCCAGGGACGTAGGCGTCGGCGAGAGGATCGCCTGCGAGTACGACATCGGGGAAGCCGTCGAGGCCGCCAAGGTCGCTCTCGAGAACACCAATTCGATGAAATTCTGACGGCGGCGCGGACTACCGCGCCACCATCCCCTCGAGGACTTCCTCGATCCTGCGCCCGTCCGTAACGGTGACCACCGCGGACGGGCGTTCCTCGTCCGCGACCGTCTCCAGGACCTTGATGCCGTCGATCGAGTTGAGCCTGTCCAGCAGGGACGGGTCCCCTGCCGTCAGGCGGTACTGATCGATTCCGTCGACCGTCCTCACGCCCGTGATCTCGAACCTGGGCCGGGCCTTGCCGGAGAGCAGGTCGCCGATCAGGCGCAGCGCCCCCTCCCGGGTGTCCTCTCCGGGGGCGGTCAGGTCCCACGCCGCCCCGTGGCCGGGCCTCCATACCGCCACGGCGGCATCCCCCTCGGCACCCTCCATCACCACGGCAACGGCCGGGGCACGGTACTTCAATGCGAGCCGCCCCAGGGCCGAGGTGTCCATGTTGTCTATCTGCGTCCCGTCCACCAGGCGCGCGTCCTCGGAGTCCCCGGTGACGGCGACCGTGCGCAGGTTGCCCTTGGCCGGCCGGGGGACCACCCACTTGCGCATCCACTGCCCGGAGCGGTTCCAAGCAGTGACGTTCCCGTCACCACCGCGGGTCGCCGGGACGACCAGGACCCATGCGGGCCTCGGCAGGGCGACCCCCCTCGCCTCAGGGGGCCAGTAGCCCTCCGCGCCCGCCAGGGCCGCTGCGGGTGCCATGGCCAGTGCGGCCGTCAGGAAAAGCCTCTTCATGGGAAACCCCTTGGGAGCGAGCCGTATGCAGACGAGGCTACCCTCCGGGGGAAGGTCGTTCAACGGCAGGATTGAGTCCTATGCGCCCCCGACGCATCATAGCGGCGGAGGCACCATGGCAAGAGACATCACCAGACGGACCCTCATCGCCGCGTCGGCGGCCTTTGCGGCTGCGCCGGGGCGGGCGAACGCCCTCGGCCTCCCGGCCGGGCCGGACGTGCTCGGGGCGTTCTCGTCCCTGCAAGGCATCAGCGAGGGGCGGGGACGGGCAACGCTCCATGTCCTGTTCGCGCCCTGGTGCCACGTGTCGCCGACCCTTTACAGGGAATCGCGCGGCATCCTGGACAGGCTGACGCTGAGGTGGATCCCGATGTCGGGTGGCCAGCCCGAGGGCAAGGAGTCCGCCGAGGTCCTCCTGAGGAACATGGACCCGGCTCTCGTGCCCTCGGCGTTCGTCCCGCTGCGCCCCCTGGGAGTGGCGATGAGGACGCCGCTCTGCGACCAGCAGGACGCGATGGTGTCGCGGCTCCTGGAGCCGCTGCTGATCAGGGACACGGGCCGGCCCCTGACTTCACCCACCCTCGCCTACAGGTACCTCGACGACAGGGTGAGGGTCATCCCTGCGGGCCTGTCGCGTGACCAGCTCCGGCAGGTCGCGGAGCTTGCCTCCTGAGCGGGACGACGCCCGGCCCAGGAGGCGCCGTCCGTCAGGACTCCAGGCCGTAGGCCGTGGACTTGAGGGCGCCCATGGCGTAGCCCGGGTCGCACTTCGTGATGCCCCGGTCCGAGATGAAGGCGGCGATCATCTCCGCGTCCGACATCTGCCCCGGCGGCGGGGTCTGCGGCTTGCGCCGCCTGCGGCGTTGCTGCGACTGTGGCTGCATGCCCTTGCCCTTCTGGCCCTGGTTGATCTGCATGTGGTTCCTCTCGTTCATTGCTTTGCGGTCCGCCACCAGGCGGGACAGGGGAGGAACTAACCAAATTCCAAGGACTCATGCAAGCCTTCTGTAAGGATTCGAGAGAAATTCCGCCTCCTCCGTCGCGCACGAGTCCTTTGGGCCACCCCATCGATCGCGCCCCGCAGCTAAGGACTCCCTGAATCAATTGGCGAATCCTTTTAGGGATTCAGCCGGTGAACGTGCGGGGGTAGCCTTTTCCGACGGGGGATCGGGAACGGCGCGATGAGCGATAAGGCAATCAGGGGTCCATCGGAGTCCCAGATAATCCAGGAAGACCGCATCGTCCGGGATACCAGGACGCTCGGCGGCAAGGTGATCGACTGGCTGCGCGTGCCGCGCCAGATGGCGACGGCACTCCTGGCGATCGCGGCCGTCGCGTTCGTCGTCCCGGCGATCCTGGACCTCTGCCTGATCGTGTCGGGCCTCCTCACGTGGTGGGGGCTCACGCGCACGGAGACCCTGCCGCTCAAGTTCCCGGTGATGAGCGACAGGCTGGACCCGCACGAGCGCCACCCGGCGACGGGCAAGCCCTCGAAGGCCAACGGCATCTTCTTCCTCGGCAACGAACTCAAGACGGGCAAGGAGGTCTGGCTCACCAACTCGGACTGTAGGCAGCACTTCCTCGTGCTCGGCACCACCGGCGCGGGCAAGACCGAGGCCCTCCTCGGCTTCGCGGCCAACGCCGTGACGTGGGGATCGGGCTTCCTGTTCTGCGACGGAAAGGGCGACGTCGCGCTCTTCGCCAAGGTGTACGCCCTGTGCCGCAGGTTCGGACGCGAGGACGACCTGCTCGTCCTGAACTTCATGACGGGCAACCAGGACGTCGGCGGATCGACCGACGGCAAGCTGCGCTCCAACACCCTGAATCCCTTCGCCACAGGCTCGTCGGACACGCTGACGCAGATGGTCGTCGGACTCATGGACGACGCGGGCGGCGACGGCGCCATGTGGAAGGGGCGCGCGACCGCGATGTTCACGGGCGTGATGCGCGCCCTGACATGGCTGCGCGACCAGCACATCGTCGACCTGAACGTCGGCGAGATCCGCGACCACCTCCAGCTCAAGCGCATCATCGACCTCGCGGACCACGCGAAGTTCCCGGAGATGCCGCAGCACATCCGCAAGTCGATCAAGAGCTACCTGTCCTCGCTGCCCGGCTTCCAGGAGGACAAGGGATACAAGCAGGCACAGACGACGCTCGACCAGCACGGCTACCTCGAGATGCAGTTCACGAAGATCCTCGGGTCGCTCGCCGACGTGTACGGGCATATTTTCAAGACCCCGTACGGCGAGATCGACATGGCCGACGTGGTCCTGAACCGCCGCATCCTCGTCGTCATGCTCCCGGCGCTCGAGAAGGCGTCGGACGAAATCGCCAACCTCGGCAAGATCGTCGTGGCGACGCTTAAGGGAATGATGGGCGGCACGCTCGGCTCCCAGATCGAGGGCAACTGGTACGGCGTCGTCGAGCAGCGCCCGACCACCTCGCCCACCCCGTTCATCTGCATCCTCGACGAGGTCGGGTACTACATGGTGGACGGCATGGACCTCATGTCGGCGCAGGCCCGTTCGCTTGGCTTCTGCCTGGTCTTCGCGGGCCAGGACATCAACGCGATGAAGCGCATCAACGAGAAGGTGTTCGGCTCCGTGCAGGGCAACACGAACACGAAGATCGTGATGCGTACCGAGGACCCGGACACCGCCAAGATCGCCATCGATGCGGCGGGCAAGGCGTACCGCGCGCAGATGAAGCAGTACGAGGGCAAGGTCGGCGAGATGGGCAAGTCCTATGCCGACGACATGAACGCGCAGCTCGAGCTCATCGACCGGATCAACCCCCTCGACCTCAAGGCGCAGGACGAGGGCGAGATGCACATCCTGCACAAGGAGTGGCTCGTCCGCGCGAAGTCCTTCTATGCCGCGCCGGAAGGCAGCCTCAACAGGAACGGCCTCAAGCTGAGGGCGAACCACTTCATCACGGTGGCCAAGCCTGACCCGGAGGAGATCGCGAGCCACCAGAGACTGCCCGAGCTCGTCGGCCGCCTGGTGGATCCCGACTTCGCGAAGCAGATGAAGGCCGAGGCGAGGAACGGCGCCGAGGACTTCTCTGCCGAGGACGAGATCTCGGCTCTCGGCACCGCGCTCCGGGAGATCGAGCAGTCGAAGCGAAAGCCGGGGAACCCGGTCGAGATCGCCTGCGCCGCATTCGCCAAGCTCCTGGTCGAGAACAAGTCCATCAACGACGCCTACTCGGAAGGCGTGCGCGCCGCCGGGGGCATGGTGGAGGGGCTTCCCAGCGACTATGACGAGGAGCCGATGCGGCGCGATCCCCGCGCACGGCGCGACCGCCACCTGCCCCCGCACATGGACGATCTCGGGCACATGGGAGGGTTCGACGGCTTCCCCAGCGACCTGCCGCCAGAGTTCGCAGGCGACCCGAGGCATCATGGCCGCCCTGCCCGCCCGGACATGCACAGGCACGACCCGTCGTTCCCGGAC
>Ga0256851_1000007_pt1 | contig 37125 bp, 54 predicted proteins | sample BONnt4_FD_181165 | JGI IMG/M metagenome (GOLD analysis project Ga0256851, IMG submission 181165) | Terrestrial sediment cell enrichment communities from Utah, United States - BONCAT_SYTO_Terrestrial_sediment - 4 | ecosystem: Environmental > Terrestrial > Deep subsurface > Rock core/Sediment... | reverse complement strand
TCATTTCAGCGCCTTAGCTCCGCCTCCCTGCCGTCGCCGCGCAAGCCGCCGGGGGCGCGGCTTCACCGCAAGGGCTGCGGCAGGCCGCTTCCCGACCGCGATTATCCGCAAGCCAGTTGACGAATATCCATTTTTGGATACCTATCGGATAGTGAAATATCCAATTGTGGATAATTAAATGCCGACGATTACCCAGGAGCGGATAGCATCCAGGCTCAAGGACCTAGGCCTGTCGGCTGGGCAGGCATCACTGGACGCCGGGCTGAGCCGCTCCCTGCTCGGCAAGTTCGTCCGGGGCGAGGTCGAGCGCATGAGGGACGACAACCTCAGGGCCGTCGCCGCCACCCTTAAATGCTCGCTCGCGTGGCTCATGGGGGAGACCGACGTCATGGAGGAGCCGCCCTCCAGGACCGGGGCGGCCCCGTCCGCCTCCGCCCCGGCTCCCGTGATGACCCTCGTGGCCGACGGGCCGGACAGGGCCCGCATCCACGTCGAGGGCACGGTCACCTTCGAGGCGGCGCTCGCGATCATGGATCTCTTCCGCAAAGGGCAGGCCGGCTAGCCAAAGAGTAAGGGGCCGCGCATGGCACGGCCCCTCCGTCCTTCCCGTCCCGGCGGGCTATGCCGACCGGATGGTGGCCAGGAACGCCTGCATCTCCTGGCTGAGCGCGGCGGAGTTGCGGGCAAGCTCTCCGGCGGAGGCGAGGACCTGGGTCGCGGCGGCCCCGGCATGGGTCGATGCCGCCTGCACGTGGGACAGGGTGCCGTTGACCTCCTGGGTTCCCTTGGCGGCCTCGCTCACGCTGCGGGCGATCTCCTGGGTGGCGGACTGCTGCTCCTCCGCCGCGGCCGCGACCGAGGACGCGATCTGGTGCATCTCCTCGATGGTGCGACCGATCTCCTGGATGGCGGCCACCGCCTCGCGGGTGTCGTTCTGGATGCCCGTGATCTGCGACGAAATCTCGTCCGTCGCCCGTGCGGTCTGGTTGGCGAGCCCCTTCACCTCGGACGCCACGACCGCGAAGCCCTTCCCGGCCTCCCCGGCGCGGGCCGCCTCGATGGTGGCGTTGAGGGCGAGCAGGTTCGTCTGCCCGGCGACGTTCGTGATCAGGGAGACCACGTCACCGATGCGCTGGGCGCTCTCGGCCAGGGCCGACACGCGGGCGTTCGTCTCGCGGGCCTTCTCCACCGCCTGCGAGGCGATGCGGGAGGACTGGGAGACCTGGCTTCCGATCTCGCTCGCCGACGCGGCGAGTTCCTCGGTCGCGGCGGCGACGGCCTGCACGTTGGACGCGGTCTGCTCCGAAGCGGAGGCGACCGTCTGGGTCTGGAGCTGCGACTGCTCTGCCGTCGAGGACATCTCGCGGGCCGTGGCCTCGAGTTCCTGCGCCGCGGCGGACACGTGATGCACGAGCCCGCCCACGCTGGCCTCGAATTTGTCGGCCAGCTCCAGCATCTCCGCCCTGCGCTGCTCGATCGCCCTGCGCTCGGCCTCTGCCTGCTCGCCCCTCAGGCGGTCAGCCTCGGCCATGGACCCGGCGAAGACGTGCATCGCCTTCCAGATGTCGCCGATCTCGTCGCTGCGGCGCTTGCCTTCCTCGATGCGGTAGTCGCCCGACGCGAGCCTGTCGATGGCCGCAACCAGGGACCGGAGCGGGCGCGAGACCTGGCCGTGACCGATCAGCCCGCCGAGGGTTAGCCCTCCGAGCAGTCCACCGACGGTGAGGATCAGCAGAAGCATCTGCTCCTGCTCGTACTTGGCGTCGGAGGCGGCGTCGATGGCCTGCACGTCCTCGTCGGCATGCTTGGTCATCTTGTCGATGCTCTCCTGGAAGGCCTTGCGGTTGGCCCTGTTCGTCTCGTTGTTGCCCTGGGCGTTGGCGGCCTCGGGCGAGACCGTCGTGCCGAGACGGGCCGTCTCCGTCCGGAAGGTGCGGAAGGAGGCGGCATCCTTCTTGATCTGCTCGAACAGCCCCCTCTCGTCAGCGGGGACGAGAGGTTCCCATTCCTTCAGAAGGGCGTCGATGCTGTCGAGATTTGCGCCAATTCCCTTGGCGAACCTCTCTGCGTCCTTGGTGTCCTTGGATGCGTAGATGCCCCGGGCCTCCATCACCACGGCGGTGACGAGCTGGTTGAGGCGGGAGCTGTAGAGGGCGCGCGAGCCGGCCGCCCTGGCTGCGTTGAGTTCCTCGTTCATGGTCGAAAGGCTGTAGCTGCCGACTCCCGCCAGCGTCAACGCGATGAGGCTCATGGCTCCCACGAGTGCGAATATCTTCGTCCTGATGCGCATTGGTACCACCCCACGTCACTCATCCGCCGTGCGGATGTTCAAGCCCAAATTGTTTTCCTGCCGGGCAAAAGGCGATGCCGGCCCGAACCAAGGTTGGCACCTTAAGGCAGCGGAAGGAATGGGAATCCTTTATTCTACGTATATTTCCTGATGCGCCGTCGCCGCACCCAGTCAATCCTGGCGATGCGCCTGCCAGTCCTACGTACGGCCGGCCTTCTCCAGCGCGCGGCGGATCCCGGCCCTGAGCAGGCGTGGATTCGTCGGGCTGATGGGCCAGGGGACGAGATCGGCCCCCTGTTCCGCAGCCATGGCCTTCCACTCCGAAAGGATGGCGTCGGCGGCGGCTTCGACCATCTCCTCGGTGGGATCGGTGACGGCGTTCCCGCGGAGGCCCTGCTCGAGGGCGGGCGCGAGCCAGTAGGCGAACCATGCTGACCAAGAGGTGGGCTCGCCCTCGACCATCGGTTGCCGCCCGCTCTTGGCGAGGGAGACCATGTCCGCGACGAAGTCGCTGTCGACAGCCTCGTGCAGGGCGCGGGTGACGGCCTCCGAAGGCTTCCTCGAGGCCCGCAGGGCCTCGAGGAAGTCGTCCATTGTCTCCTGGTCGACGCTCGCATCGCCAGGGGTGCCGGACGGGATTCCCGACCGGACGGCACGCTCGTCGTCAGACGCGTCCCCGCCGGAGCCATCGTCCCTGGCCTGCGTGACCACGCGAGGCGCACCGTCCGGCGGGAAGAGCTTCCTCAGTTCCTCGGCAACGTCGACCCGCCCGGGAGGCCGCGTCGAAGCGGTCCGGTCCGTCTCGGTCGGCTTCTCGGCCTCGGGGTTCCTCTTGAACGCCCACGTCTCCAACCCGATCGCGTCCATCAGCCCGCCGAAGGCATACGCCCCTGCGGTGCTTCCGGGACGGGACGAGTGCAGCCAGATCAGCATGTGGATGCACCTCAGGAGCCGGTCGCGGTCGTGGAACTTCTCGCCGAGATTGGCCTCCTCGAGGTCGGACAGGAAGGTCTCGACGCGGGAGGCATTCAGGTAGTTGTACAGGCTGGCCAAAGTCGGTCTCCGGAGATGTCGAAGACCGATTGTTGTTGTCAGGCAGGCAGGGATTCAACCCCGAAGGCGCTCAGCCCTCGGCGCCTGCCATCGCTTCCCGCGCCCTGCGCAGGGACTCCTCGTCCACGACGAGCGTGACTGCCACCGGGTCAAGGCCGCCGCTCTCCTCGATCTCCTCGCCGAGGAAGCCGCCGTAGGCGTTCTCGAGGACTTCCTTCGGGTCGTGCCCGATGGCCCGCAGGGCATGGCAGAGGTTGCCGATCAGGTCCTGGATGTCCTCGGCGAGCTGGTCGCGCTCGTCCTCGTCGGCCGGGTCGAGCGATGCCGGCTCGACCGCCACGGTGTGCTTCTGCTCGTTGAATGCGTCGATGGCGGGAAGGGCGGTCTCCGCCCGTTCCAGGTTGGTGGTGATCATGGCTTCTGCCTCTCCGTTCAGCGCGTGCCGGGACTCATCTAGGGCAGGACTCGCCCCTCAGGAAACCCGAAGGGGTCGTGCGGCTGCGAATCTCGGTCCGGGCCGCCGCATCCTGGCCCATGTCTGCCTCCCTGACCATTGCCCTGAGGAGGGATTCCGTGGCCAGCTCGACGTGCCTCTCGGCGACCTCCTCACGCCATTCGTAGACGATGCCGAAGACCCACATCGCACCCGCCCCGATCGCCCAGGCGATGAGCCACGCCGGGATCGGGAAGCGCACGTCGGTGAGGGTGTCGAGGAACATCCACGTCGCCGCGAGGATCAGCAGCGTGGCGCCGGGGACGCCGAAGAGCTTGAGCAGGGCCATCCCGGTTCCCCATACGGGGTCGGGCTTCGGCCTGAAGGGGTTGTGGCCGTGGGGCATGCCGAGGTAGCTGCGCCGGGTGTGGTTGACGATGCCGACGAGCGGTCCCTTGCCGAGGTCGATCCGGCGCACGTAGAGAAGGGAGACCTCGTCGTCCCTCTGGAGGTTGAAGCTCTTCGGCAGCGCGACGGTCCTCGACCTGCTGCCGGCACGGGTGTTCCGGAACCGGACGTCATGCCACTGCCGATTCACGCCGATGCGGCCGAGGGCGGACGGCTGCTTGGCGTCGACGTAGCCGCACCAGCGCCAGAACACCACCTCCTGCCCGTTGATCGTGGTCACCAACTCCATCAGAGCCTCCCCGCCTCCTTTAGGGCAGGGATGGTTACTGCTGGGCTAACGCCCTGGGGCGGTCCGGCAATCGCGCCGGGCGGCCGAAGGCGCCATCAGGAGGCGGCCTTCTCCCCTGAGGCGTCGATCCCGAGCACGCGCGGGAGCAGTTCCATCAGGCGGGCATACTGCCCGAGGACGCTGTCGAGTTCCTCCTCGGACATGGTCTCGATCCCGGCAAGGGCGCGCTCCAGTTGCTGCTCCGAGAGCGGGAATGTCCCGACCGCCGCCCGTACCTGTTCGCGCTTGTCCATGTCCGCCCCTTTTCACCGTGCCGTTGAGTGATGGTGCACCGGGGCCTTGAGGATGCCAACGAGCTCGGCATCGAGATTGCCCGGGTCCGAGACAAAACCGAGATGGTTCCGTCCCTTCGCGATCTGACGGTCGTAGGCGATGAGGATCGACAATGCCCGTCGGAGAATCTCGCCAGGCACGACGCCTTCCTTCTCGGCGAGGTCGTTCATGATGTCGACGGAACTCTCGGGGAGGTCCATCCGGAGCTTGCGCATGCGCCTCCTCATGGTTTCATCCCCCCGGCTCCGGGAACCTGATCCGGCAGGGCGCGGATGCCCACGTCGACCTGTCGGCAGGCGTCGCGGTATCCCGCCTCGTAGTAGTCGGACATCGTCCCGGCCACGAGGCGGTTGAAGCGGTCGAGCACGGAGGCGACGCAGGATGCATGGTCCACGGGGCGGCCCGTTTCCTTCACCTCGTCGAATACCTTCGTGATGTCGTCGCATGCCTCCAGGTAGCCGATTGCGTAACGGCCCTGCGGCCCCTTGAGGACACGTCCCGTCATCTCTTCGCGCTTCCCTCGGACCACGTCCTCGGGTCCGTCGTAGACCGGGCGGATCGGGCCGGGCAGGGGTGAGATCATGGACAGCAGCTCGGCATCCTCCGCCTTGGCGAAGTAGTCGGTCCCGAAGAAGGCGACTTCCTTGGGCTCGCCGTCCCGGAACCTGACCTCGGCAGCCACGACGTCACCCTCGAAACGGACCCACCAGGTCTCGTTCCGGTCGTCCGCCGGACTCCGCTCGGACTGCCCGCCGGTCCCGTAGCCCGCGATGCCGAGAAGCTTCATCGCCTCCTCGTAGGCGGACTTGTAGGCCTTGGCCTCGTTCTCGTCGCTCTCGATCGTGTCGGCGATGTCGTTCGCGAGATGGCTGAAGTCGATCTCGAGCTTCCCGCCTGCCCAGTCGACCGGGATGTGCGCGTCGCGGATGATCTCCCATGCGCGGTGCTCGCACTCCTTGCGGTGCGGGGTCTTCTCGTCCGTCCTGGTGCCGTCCTGCTGCTTCGTCATCGGCTCTTCCCGTCAGTCCGTTGAATGGCCATCGGCCTCATTCCCTTGATGGCGTACGTGCGCGGAGGCGGCTCGGGCACCGGAGGCATCGCCCCGGATGACCGTTCCTGCCTCCACGCCTTGAGCGACATGCGCTCCTGCCCCTCGTCCTCGCGGCACTCCTGGCAGACCCAGCGGTCCCAGAACGCCCTGTCCTCGTCGTACTCCTCGACCGCGATGTCCCAGCACAGGCTGATGCCGCACTCGTTGCAGATCGGGGTGAGCGCGCCTGGCGGCGTGCCCCTGTGCCTGTGGACTCCCATGGCATCAGGCCGCAGCCTGGGCGGCGTCGACGAGGGAGGGGAGGTCGGCGTCGCCCAGGCCCCGGCGCCGCACGCGGTCGTAGAGGTCGCGGATGGCGGCGCGGTTGTCGTCGATGGCGATCAGCCCGGCCACGTCCCCTTTCCGGGCCGCGACTTCCTGCGCGCCGTCGAGCCTGGCGCTCAGCTCCAGAAGCCCGTTGAGGATGAGGGCGGTGTCGCGCGGCGTCACGTCGAGGTTTCCGGTGATCATGGATCGAATCCTTGTCATGAGGCGAGATCGCCTGCGTGGACACCTTTCTACCGGGGAGGGGCCACGCGGTCAATATAATGTTGACAAGAATTCACGGCGGATTTCGACGTGGCCCTCAGAACAGGACGAATCCTGCGAGGATGCCGATCCCGGCTCCCCACAGGAAGCCGGGGGTGCGGGCAGCCCCCCTGACGCGGTCCAGCGTCGGGGCCGCCGCCCTGCCGAGGAAGTGGAGGGCGAGTTCCATGTCGGTCACCAGCCGGTAGTCCCCTGCCTGCTCGAACCTGTAGAAGTGGGCGTTCCTCCGCCTCGTGATCCTGACGGTTTCGTGTCCGTCCCCGTGTTCCAGCTTGGTCCTGCAAGTCTGGCAGAGGCACGCCAGGTCCTCGCCGCCGTCCTTGACGCGGCTCATGAAGCAGTCGAGGTCATCCTCGTCCACCGCCCCGCCGCAGTCGTCGCAGGGCAACGGCGCGTCATCGTATCCGGCCCGTCCGCCGACCTTGGCGAAGGCGTCCTGATCGTCATGCGGCTTGAGGTGCTCGTCGATGAAGTCGAGATCGATATCCGCATCGAGGCCGAAGTCGTTGAGGTCGAAGTCGTCGAGGTCGAGGCCGTCCTGGGGGCACAGACCCTCGGAGCCTGCCTTGGGTGCCGTAGCATCGTCCTTCGCGGCCTGGTTCGCGGACTGTAGGGGGGCCTCCTCGGCAGGGGCGGCAGCGGGCTTCTTCCTGCGGGACGTCGCCGTCCCCTTGCCTGAGGAGCGGCTCGACTTCGGGCTCTTCATCTGTCCGTGCTTCCTGTCGTCACTACGGATGTAATCCTGTCCCGAATTCCTGTCGGCGGACACAGGAAACCCGCAGGCCGGGGATCGGCCCCGGCACCGTTCCAATAGGCGCGCCCCTTCAGGGAGTGATGCCGGTCAGGTCGCAATCCGTGTCAGTGACCTTCGGGAGCGGCCGGGACATGATCGCGTTCTCGACGCGCCCGGCCCAGTGGTTGGATCCGGCCATGTCACCCGCGATCTTCGCGCAGGCGGCCCGCTCGGCGAGAACGGCCTCCTCGATGAGCTGCGCCACGGGGACGCGAAGCCGGGAGAGGTCGCCGATCATGGTGGCGATGGTATCGAGGTACTCCGGCATCCTCGTCTCGGCGCCGCCCTTGGCGACGTAGTCCCTGACGATGTAGCGGGCGACCCCGAGCGTGTTGCGGGCGGCGAGAAGCCCCTCCCAGAGTTCGTCAGCTTCCGCCTGGAGTTCCCGGACCTGGTCTTCCATCGCTATGTCCCCCGTGTTGGTCGCCCATCGTCCCTGCGGAGGACGCAACGGGCAAGCCGAACTCACTTTGCGGCTTGCGGGGCCTTGCCCCAGCATCCACCCATCGAAGAGGAGACGCATCCAATGCCGCGCAAGCCTGTCGAAGTCAGCCTCCAGTGGCGTGACGAGAGCTATGGTTCCGTGTCCGCCGACAGCGCGTTTCGGACCTTCATCGACCCGGATGTCTCGGACAGCATGTACGAGAAGATCTGCCGCAAGTTCAGGAAGCACGGCTTCCAGATCAACCACTCCCGCGCCGCATGGATCGCGGAGAGTCCCAAGCCGAACTACCTGACGAACCTCGTCGCGGAGCTCGAGGCGCTGGGCTGCGTCGTGCAGCACGAGGGCCACGTGCCCGCAGAGCTGAGGGCGATGGATCCCGTGCGGGACGAGGCCCCGGCCGAGGCAGATGCCTACGCCCCGAAGATGTGAGCAGGAGCGGGACGATGACCAGGAAGAAGATCGATATCCAGTTCGTCGACCTCGAAAACACGCCCGACCTTGGGGAGAGGGGGCGCACCGAGGAGATGTACGTCTACAGGAACGACCCGCCGACGCCGGAGGTTCTCGCGGCAGGCGAGGTCACTCATGCCTACGCTCAGGCGGTCATGAACCTGAACGCCCATCTCGTCGGCTTCTCGTCCAATCCGGGCGGAACGGGGATGTGGCAGGTGATGCCGCTGGCGGCCGAGGAGGCGGCGAACTACGAGGTAGGGGACAAGGTCCTCTTCCACTACCGCCGGGATTTCGACGGACCGGGCTGGCCGGACCTCGTCGCCATCGGCCGCGAGCCGAAGGCTCCGACTCCCGCTCCAGGGATGTGAGGTACTATCCGATCCTCGGACCAGCCTCGGGTTCGGGCCACCGAAACCTGTCCCTGTACAACTCGGGACGGTATCCCTGGTAGCGGTGCGAGATCCCACCGAAGGTCTCGACTTGCTGCCCGATCCCGTCCTTGCGCGTGAGGTCGTGAACACCCCGTGCCAGCTCGTCCAAGAGGATGCCCTCCACGAAAGCGATGCGGTCCGCCCTTACGCCTCCGGTGTCCTTCGGATCGGCAAGCCGTCCGTCCACGAACAGCGCGTTGCCGGGACGGTCGCTCCGGTTGTGCTCGAGCCAGCTCTTCAGTCCCGCCTCGTCGCGGACCGTGTGCTTGGCCTCACCGTTGGGGTAGACGCGGACGCAATAATGGTTCGTCATGGCTGCACTCCCTGCGCCTTGCGCTCCGCCTCGACCCGGTCGACCTCGTCCTCGGCGAGGGACGCCAACCGCCTGCGCTGCGTCTGTCCCATTCGCAGCAGGATCTCGCCCAGGGCGGCCCCCTCGGCGTCCCCGCGCTCCTGTGCCCACTCGATGGCTCCCCGCACGTCCTTGTCGCGGACGTTGAGGTCGTCGAGGACCGAGTGAAGCGATCCCCAGACGCCGTTGCCGGGCAGCATCTTGTAAGCGACGAAGCGATCGAGCACTTCGGGGATGGTCGGCTTTGCGGTGTCCATGGGTTGAGTCCTTTCGAGGGGCGAAACCATGCTTAAAGGAAGGTTTCTTGTCAACACATGTGGGCACCGAATCCTTTTGACAAGCCGATTCCTGAGGGCTTCCATTTAAGGTCAAGGGGATCAACCAGGGAGGCGGTCATGTCGGCCACGCGCAAAGAGGTTTACGCCGCGCTCGACGGCGAGAGGGACTACCAGGAGGAGAAGTGGAACGAGAACACGACCGCCTCTGCCGGACGTCACAGCGTCGGCGAGTTCGTGGTGTTCATGGACAACTACCTCCACGAGGCGAAGGCGCAGCTCTCGCGCATGGCCGAGCCTGCCGCCACCGAGGCCGCCCTGAACACGATCCGCAAGATCACGGCCATGGGGGTCGCCTGCATGGAGCAGAACGGCGCCCCGCAGCGTGAGTTCGACGGCCCGGTGAAGCACGTGCGCACGGAGAGGCCGAAGGGAACCGCGAAGGGAGCGACGCCACCCCGTCGCAACCTCAGGAGCGTCGGCTAGCCCGCGCCCCTGATCGACGCAGAAGGCCCGCCGCTCCCATGTGACGGCGGGCCTTCTGCGTTGTGGCCCAGCACCTGACGAAGGCCGTGGCCCCGCAAAGGAAAGCGCCCCGGCCGGGGCCGAGGCGCTGGATGGCCTGGACCGTCGACGGCCCGTGATCAGACCACGAAGAAGTCGTCGATGGTGAGCTTCGCCTTGTTGGAGAAGGTCGCGATCTCGACCTGCTTGCCCTTTCCGGAGCCGTCCGCGTCGTAGTAGAGGACGCCCTTCTTTTGGTCGTAGACCACGTAGTCGTTCTTGTCCTTGGCCTTGGTGCCGATGGTGAAGAAGTCCTTGTTCATCTTCACGGGCTTGGCCTCGGTGCCCTTCTTGCCGAGCTTGGTGAACACGGCGTTGTCGAGGTTGATCTGGTCGTCCTTGACGTTGAAGTCCGTGACCTTGTCGGCGTTGGACTTGGACGCCTTGGTGTTGAACACGAAGCTGTCCTTGCCCTTGCCGCCCGTCAGCACGTCCTTGCCGACGCCGCCGTAGAGCTTGTCGGATCCCGAGCCGCCCTTCACGCTCTCGCCGGCAACGTCAATGAGGTCGATCGCGAACGTCTTGGTGTCGGTCGCGCCGAACTTGTCCTTCACCTCGACGGTGATCGTGTGGGTCTTGGCCACCTCGTAGTCGAGCTTGGCGCCGTTGGCCACCTGCACGACGTTCCCGTTGAGCTTGAAACGTCCGCCGGCATCGTCGACGAGACGGTAGGTGACGTTGTCGCCCTTGTCCGGATCGAACGAGGAAAGGTGTCCGACCACCGTGCTGTTGGCCGCGTTCTCGGACACTGCCTTGTTGGACAGCCCCGTGATGACGGGAGCGTCGTTGACCTCGGTGATGGTGAGGCCGAAGGTGGACGTCTTCAGGTAGCCGTCGATGTTGCCGACGACCTTGATGCCCAGCGAACCGGTGAAGTCCTGCGGAGGCGTGCCGGAGAACGTCTGGGTCGTGCCGTCGAACTTGATCCACGACGGCAGCGCCTTGCCGTCGAGGTCGGTCACGGTGAAGTTCGCCGTGTCGAAGCCTGCGGGCAGCTTGAACGACCAGGCGGCATCCTCGGCGGAGGACTGGCTCGCAATGGCCACGGGAATGAAGGTCTCGATCCTGTACTGAACGCCCTGGAACTCGAGGAACTCAATCTCGCCAATGTAGTCCGTTCCCTGGTTGTCCTCGGCGGCGTTGTGGGTCACGCGGGTGTAGCCGTACTCGTCGAACGCGAAGGTGAAGTCGTTGACGTTCCCTTCGAAGACCGCAACGTCGACACCCTCACCGCCCAGCAAGTCGTCGTTGCCGCTGCCGCCGTCGAGGGTGTCGTCGCCCGCGCCGCCCGTGAGTCCGTCGTTGCCGCCGAACCCTCGGATCAGGTCGTCGCCGTCACTGCCGAAGAAGCCGTTTCTCTGGTCGTTCCCGAGAATGATGTCGCTGAGGTTCGTCCCGTTGACGGATTCGATGCCGCGGATGACGAGTTCGGCCCCGTCAAGGCCTCGGCCGATTTCCCCGGTGAGGTTGACGAACACGCCGTCGTCGAAGCCGGTCGTGTCGAGCTGCTCGAAGCTGAGGAGGTCGCCGTTCATGCCATCGTTGCCGCCGCCGTCGATCGTGTCGGCGCCGAGGGAGGCGTAGATCACGTTGTCGTCGGCCGTGCCCGTGATGGCATCATTGCCCGAGAGCAGGAACTGGCCGACGGCAACGGCATTGCCAGCGTCGATCACGGCGCCGAGGTCGGACAGTGCCAGATCGAGACCGTCGATCACGAGGAGGATTTCCTCGCCGTCCGGGTTCCACGGGTTGATCACGGAGACCGACGTCACGGTGCCAGCGACCCAGCGAGCATCCGCATCACCCGCGTCGAGGCCAGTGCCTTCGATGCGAATCTCGAACTCGTTCTCCGACATGAAGGAAACGGCGGTCCCGCCGTTCTTCGTCGTCAGGGGCGTGGAGGCTCCGACGCCCTCGATGTAGGAGGCGAGGCTCGAGTTGTAACCGGGGATGATCTGGATGTTAGCCATGTGGCTGAGTTCTCCGTTGAGCCGCCCATATGACACAGGTTTTAAGCCTTGTCATCAGGATTCACGAAGACGTTCGATAATCTTTTGAGGACTCGTTAACCAACAAACCAGCACCCAGCTATGGGGGCTAGATTCGGTCGTCCGGGTTCGTGATGGGGGACTCGGGCCGGATTCGCTGCCCGAGCACCAGCTCGCGGTGGGCGAGGTCGGCCGCGGCGACGATCGCCTCCACGACGGTGTCCCTGTGAGCCGAGTAGCGCAGGGCGTTGCTCCGTTCGTGACGGATGGTCGCCGTCGGGCAGCTCGGTTCCGTGAGGCAGTGGTGGACGTGCAGCTCCAGGTCGCCGTGCTCACGGGAATGCTGGCCGGAGAGGGGCTTCAGCTTCTCCTGGACCAGCGCCGCGAGCTCGGGCAGGGGGAGGGGGTCGATGAGGCGGGCCTTCTCCCTGGCAGCGAGGAAGCGGATGAGGTCCATGGCCTCGATCACGAGACGCAGGTCGGCACTCTCCTGCCAGTTCCCGAGCCGACCGCCGAACACGACGTCTCCGAGTGCGTCGAGCAGTTCCTCTGCTCCTTCCGGGAGTGGGGCTGCGGCGAGCAGGTAGGACGACACCGCGTCCCTGACCTCCTCGCGGACCTTGACCGTGATGTCGTAGGCGTCCTGCCCCTCGTCAGGCGTGGACGCGTAGGAGAAGCCGCGGCTCTCGAGGACGCGTGCCGTTGCCGCCTCGACTGCGGCGTCGTCTAGCCTTGGGGGCCTGCTCTGTGCCATCGGTCTCTCCCGTATCCTTTGCCTCGACCCACTCCGCGAGGTGGGCAGGGGAGGACGAGGTTAGCTCATGAAGGATTCGTGTCAACGACGGCCTGCATCGGTCGTACGTCAGGGGAGCCTCGGCGACGGGGATGAAGTCCTCGACGGGCTCGCCCCGCACGGAAAGCATCAGCCAGAGGCTGGGCCACCCCTTCTCCGTCGTGGGGTTCTCGCCCTCGTTCAGCAGGAAGCGGCCGGCCTTGTGCCAGACGACCCTGTCGCCGACGTACCCGTGGACCTCCCAGGGGGCGAGGTTCACCATTAGCATCTCCTGAATCCTTATCCGAGTTTCGCCCAGGGATTCGGTTTTGCAAATGGGACTAAGGATTGAAACTGCGCAGTTTGACGCGGATCCTTTGCGCCTCAGCGGGGCCTGGGAGTCGCGGCCTCCTCGGGCGCATGCTGGGCGTCGGCCGCCTTCAGTCCGTCCTGCGCGATGAGGCCGACCAGTTTCAGGAAGTACTGCCGGTCGCCGCGCGGCATCGTGAATTCCGTGCCGATCCGCTCGAGTGCGTTCCGGACGGGATCGTTGCCTAGCGCCGCCCTGGCCCTCTCGCCGATCGCGTTCACGGCCCGGTCGAGTTCGCGCCCGGTGAGGGTCCGCGCGTGGGCGGCCGCCGCCTGGATGGCCTCAAGCTCCGCTCTCAGGTCGTCCATGTCGAAACTCCTCGGTGATCTTTGCCCATAAGAGACGGAACGGTACAGCAGATGTCCACCAGCCTGCCCGCGGCCGGTCAGGAGCCGGAGCCGATGCGCGCACGGCCGGCAGACAGCTTCAGCAGCTTCCATGCGAAGGCGCCGATCACCGCCACCTCGAACGCGAGCGTGCACGCCCCTGCGACCCATCCCCACTTGAGCCAGGCCACGCCCGTCGCACACACCATGTGCAGCAGCGCGAGCGGCATGACGATGGCCAGCGCCCCGTCCGGGGAGAGGGGGAACACCCGGCCGAGGGCAGGGCAGATCCTCAGGAGCAACGAACCGATCTTTGCGAGCATGCGAATTCCCTTCCGTTCCCTCAGTCAGCATGGCCGGGCTTCTTTGTCAACAATTGTCCGCGCCCCCTTCCGCCGATTGGGGCTGGCCAACCGCCTCTTGCCGATCCAGCATTGCCCAATGAACACGAACACCCTCCTCCGGCTCCTCCCGTGGGCGCTCCTCGCCGCCGTCGCCTTCGCGACCCTGTCGCCGATCGAGATGCGCCCGGTGGCCACGGCCGATCCCGACTACGAGCGCATGGCCGCCTATGCGGTGCTCGGTGGCATCTTCCTCCTCGCGGCCCCGAGGCATCCCGCCCGGCTGGTGCTCGCCATCGTCGTGGTCGCGGGCCTGCTCGAGTGGCTCCAGAACTTCGTTCCCGGACGTCACGGCGAGCTGCACGACTTCGGGGTCAAGTCTGCGGCGACGCTGGCGGGCGTGATGGTGGCCATGTTGGTGAGGAGGGGCATCTCCGCCCGTCAGCGCACGAGGGCTGCATGAGCACCCCTGCGGCATGTCTCCGCGAGCCTTGCGCGTCCGATCGAATCCTCGCAGACTTCACGTTTTCCGGCCCCAATCCTTCAGGAAGCACCATGCCGATCCACGAGTTCTCCATCATCGCGTCAGGTCTCGACCCGCAGGCGGAGGATTTCGAGCGGCGCTTCTACGATGCCGGGTGCGACGACGCCACTGTGTCCTTCCAGGGCGGCAGGATCATCCTGGACTTCGCGCGCGAGGCGGACTCTCTCGGAGCCGCCATCGCGACGGCGGTGTCGGACGTCACCAGGGCGGGGGCCACCCCGGAGCGGGTCGGCAGCCTCGTCACAAGCATTTGAGAGACCAATGACCCTCCACCTCGTCAAGCTCTGCGTCGGCATCTCCTCGGTACAGGAACTCCGCTCGAGGATCGCGGAAGCGGCGGCCTCGGCCGGCCTTCCCGTCGAAGCCGTCACCACCTCCATCGTGACGCGCTCGGCGCCGACACGGGCCGACGAGATCCTCGGCGGGGGTTCGCTGTACTGGGTCATCAAGGGGCACGTCTGCGCCCGGCAGCCGATCCTGGGCATCAACCCCTTCACCGACGGGGCGGGCACCGGACGCTGCCAGATCGTGCTCGGCCCCGAGGTGATCGACGTGGAGCCGCGCAAGAGGGGCGCCTTCCAGGGATGGCGGTACCTCGAGGAGGGCGAGGCGCCACGCGACGTGGGGGCAGGGGCGACGGGCGACCTCGACGAGATGCCTGACGCGATGAGGCGCGAACTCGCCGAGATGGGCCTGCTCTAGCGCGGGGCCGCCCGAATAGATTGTTGACAGGAAATGGACTCCGCGGCATACACCGGACACTGGAAAGGATTCCTTCATGGTCCCGCCGACGTCCTGCCCACCGGAAGTCCCTGAGTCCGACGGGGCGACCTACGTCTCCGGCATCTTAGGCGGCATGGCGGTCAGGGAGACGAAGGCCCAGCCGGCAACGGGACGCCCCCTCGAGGAGTCCGGCCTCAAGGTCCAGGTCTACCGCAATCTGCACAAGGGACTGTGGAGCGTCCGCAGCAAGGGCAGGGTCATCACGCACCGTCCACTCATCATCCTTAGGAACTGCACCATGAGGGTTCAGGAGAGCGAGCGCCAGCGCGTCATCCGCGAAGGCCAGCGCAACGTCCATGCATGGATCGTCGGCGAGCCCTGCTGGGGCACCGACGGCGAGGACATGGTCGAGATCGGCTACAACCCCTTCTACGCCCCGACCTTCACGAGCCGACCGAGCTTCGAACCCGTGACCACGGCCCGGTACGTCATCTTCTCCCAGGAGGGGAAGGCTTACGCGATCCTCTGAAGGTGTCCTGCGTCGCGGGATCGGGAGGATGCCCGATAACGCCAGTTCTCGTGCACCTTGCGGCCGGCGAGGCTTCCTTCAGAGTCTCGGCATCTGGCCGTTCATTGAGGGCACTTGATCATGTCTGCCACCATGCGCCTTGCAGTAGCCGCTCTCGGCCTCATCGCACCTCTTGAGGCAATGGCTTGCAAGATGAGGATCATCGACCCTCAGCTCGAGGAATACCTCTCTCAAAGGCATACGGTGTTCCGGGGCAGGCTGGAGAAGACCGAGGGCATGGATTGTGTCGGCCCTGCGAACTACAAAGCATGCGGATATTGGCGCTACGAGATTACTGTCACCGCCGTTCTTAAGGGGGATTTGGAGCAGGGTGAGACGATAACCGCTTACTCGCCAGGCACCAATGGTGGTTTTTGTGGCGGGTACCTTCTCTACGAGAACTGGGGGCCATGGTTCACCGTATATAGGGGAAGCGACGGACGATATACGGCAGAGCAGCTCCGGTATCCAGAGCGTGACCTCGACGCTCTCCTGGCGTCTGGTGTGCCCTCAAGAGGGGGCGAAACCAAGTAAAGAAGTCAGCGCGATGCCTGACCACGTCGGTTCTCGTCCGCTTTTGCGCCGGTCGCAAGGGCATGGCGTCCTAGCAGCAGGGGAGGAACACCATGAGCAATGTCGGCGACCGGGAACGTACGAGTGTTCTGTTCAGGGTGTCAGTGACAGCCTCCATCGTGATCATTGCTCAAGTCTTCATGTTCCCGCTTGCCTTCTTCATGGCCCTGAATCCAAACGGCAGCAATGTTGCTATCATTGCATTCCTGCTCATCCCGGTTGTCGGCGGCGTGTTGGTCGGGGCGTCACGGGGCGACAAGCCCATAATGATCGGAGCGTTGATCGGCCCCCTGTTCTGGCTGTTGAAGCTGATCCGCTGAAAAGCCGTTCTGCCCGATAACGCCACCTATCTTGCATCCCGCACGCCGGCGCGACTCCTCCGGTAAGATCGTGAGCACATCGAGTCATGGGGTGAAAAGGTGAGGTACGTCCGGCACAGGATCCATCTTGGCTGCCTCCTTGGCATCAAGGTCGTCCTCTGGCTGATCGCCGCGGTTCTGGTGGTCACGGGCGTGCAGATCGTGCTGCACTTCCCGCAGGGAGCGGACCTCGAACATCTCTTGACCGGGATACTCCTGTCGGGCGTCCTCCTCCTCGGTGTGCTCCCGGTGCTCTTCGTCCTTCTTGCCCTTCTCCTCGCCGGCAAGCGGCTGACGGACGAGCCGTGGCCCATCAGGCGATAGGTTGCTGCTTTTCTAGCAATCTAGCCCTCACATCCGCGGGATATCACCAATCGGCTCGAGGTCGCGGATGTTCAGCCCCTTCAGCCCCAGCAAGGCCTCGAGGCTGCGGTACCCGGCCCTGTTGGACGGTTCCTCGCCCTTCGTCACCTGATAGACGGCCCCGTCGTGCCACACCGAATAGTCGCCGACGAAGCCATGCAGCTCCCACTCACCCGGTTTGGCTTCAGGCTTCCCGTAGTCGGGGACGCGAGAGTTCTCAACGAAGTCCGGGTGACCCTCGGCTGCCCTCATCGCAGCATGCGCCTTCTCGTCGAAGACCGGATGCGGGTCCATGCCGACCTGCTCGCAGTAGCTGAGGTAGGTCGCATCCGCCTCCCTGAACCATGGTTCGAAGAACTGGTTCTTCTGCATATGGTCGTACGCGATCTGCCGGGCCGTATAGAAACCATGGGCCACGGCGACGATCATCTTGCGTTCGTCGATGTTGTTCGTGTTCGCGTCCATGGTCGGTCCTCCTTGTTGGGCCAACCCTACACGGGAGGCTCGCATGATGCGATGGCGAAACGACTAGCGGGGCTGCGGCCCCGACCTCCGGAAGCGCCCGACCGCTCGGCGCATCTGCGTGAAGGAAGGCTTCAGCCCCAGGCGTCCGGCAACCGCGTCCGCGGCTTGGAAGAGGTCCGCATCGTCGGAGGCATCGAGTCCTTCCCAACCGACCATGAAGGCTCCATTGAAATCCCGCTCAAACGCTTCCAGGATCTCGATGACCGTCCTGTCGCCTTCGACCGCAGCACCCTGAATGGCAGCGTGCAACGCTTCAGCGGAAGCCTCGTCCAGCCCGTCCATTCCGACCTCGAAGCATGCCGTCAGCGCGTTCGTCTCGTTTGTGTCCAGTTCGAGTCTCATGGAAAGTCCTCCGTTGTTGGCGAGGGATTCTTACTCGATGGGGCAGGGGCCTTCCACCAACCGGCCGGTTGCAATTCATGTGGCGGTGGCGGATGTCTCAACCTGAGGCGTCGCTCGCCCGTCCGGCGGGTCAGCCCTGTCATCGATGAACAATTCAAGGGCGGAACCGTTATGCTTCCGATGTCCATCCGCGAGGAGGGAGCCATGATCGGTCCCTTGCGAAAGTCAGCCATCCGGATTGCATGGATCGCTGCCCTACTGACGTTGCCCGTGATCCACCAAAATGCCTTCGGCCAGACCATGGAGCCGCTGTTCCGCCTGAAGTCGTATGCGCCCGACGTCTTCACGCGAAACGCGGAGGGGGGTCCGATCGAGGATGCTCCCTTGGCCACCCTGGACGCATGGTCGATGACCGTTTCGCCGGCCTCCGACGAGGTGCTCCTGCTCGATCCAGGGTTCCAGGTTCAGGGTGTGCAAATCCCTCAGGGAGGCATTCGGGCCCGCCGTACCACTGTCGTCGGCCCAGATGGCGAGTTCACTTGGTTCGGCAACCTGGTCGGCACCGAAGGCTTCCTTTCGGTGACCCGATCCGCCCGAGGCACACGCGCCGCCATCGTGATCGGGGACAGGACATTCGAGATCGCCCCCGAGGGGAGCAACGGCTTCGTATTCCGCGAGACCTCACGCAAGCTTCGTCTCCGCGACCATCCCTCCGATTACGATTCAGGGGGACGGAGGGACGGGTCGCGTTATGAATACATGGACCCCAACCCGGGCCAGCCACCCAACAACGATCCTGTCGAGATCGACGTTCTGGTCGTGTACACCCGCGATGCCTTCACGGCCATGGGGAGCACCGAAGACAAGATCATGACCAGGGTGAAACAGGACCTCGATACGGGGACCGCGGCCGGGCAGAACAGCAAGACGGCACCGAGGTTCAGGCTGGTGGGACTCAAGCCTGTCAACCTGGCAGAAGCCAGGACGTTCGCGGCGAACATCGACCGGACGCAGGACCCTGACGACGGCGTGATTGACGAGGTCCAGACGATGCGCAACGAGATGTCTGCGGATGTCGTCATCCTCCTCGTCAACCTCAACAACAATACCTGCGGCCAGGCCGACGACATCTATGCGGCCCGCAAGTCGGCTTTCGCGGCCGTCAACGCAGGTTGCGTCGGGGAGCCGCGATACACGATCAGCCACGAGATCGGGCATCTCTTGGGCGGGCGGCACAACGTTGAAGAGGACTCTTCCGTGAGGCCTTTCCCCGAAGGACACGGGTACCTCAGCTTGAGTGGACGCTTCAGCACGATCATGTCTTACAACTGCATGAAGTCCCGTTGCCCGCGTGTCCCGTTCTGGTCGACTTCCGACCAAAGCGTACGACACGGTCAGCATCCCGTCGGTAACCAGAGCGCTGACAACGCGAGCGTCTTCCGCAAGACGGCACGTGAGATCGCCGGCTTCTGCACCCCTGGCCAAGGATGCGGGCAAGCGAGGTAGGAACCGCCTTGAGTACGGGTCGGCATCCGGACGACCTGCGAACGGGTGCCGAACTCGCTGTGAGAACGCCTCAGCCCATCCCCGGCCCGGCAGGGGCTTCGATCGGGGTATCCGCTAGATGGATCGATCCCTGCCACCAAGGATCGCTCGACACCCTCTCCAGCAGTTCGGGATCGGACATTCGCAGGGTCCGTACCAGCCCCCTGCGGATGTCATGCAGGTCGAAGGGGTTGTCCACGCCCTCCACTGCTTCGATGTCGTAGTGGCGCTGCCCGAGGGTCACCCATACATGGGCCTGGTCGATCCATCCACCGTCGCGCAGATAGTCCCAGCTCAGGCCGGGCGGCGGCTGCACGGCAGGCCAGCGGGCGAGCAGGTCATGATCCCAGTCCTTGAAATCCCCATTCGCAAACCCGGCGAGATCCATGACCTCGATGCGGCGCCCCGTCGAGTTCCAAGCGTAGTCCGCATTGTCCCCGCAGCCGCCTTCCTCGATGTTCTTGGCCAGGCCACCCCATTCGTTCTCGATCATCTCCAGGTACGAGCGCATGAATGTCACGAGCTCTTCGTGGGTGAGGGGCGTCTCGGCCGTGCTCAGGGAAGCCACAATCTCATCGTGCCTGCGGGCGATCTCCGATTTCGTCCCAGCAGTAACCGTCCCGCTCATCGTACAACCTCACAGCCTCGCGCATGACCTCAGGGACCATGCTGGCAGGACTGTCCATCTCGGCCTTGAAATCGTCCAGCCGTACCGGAACCACGTCGCATCCAACGCCAGAGCCTCGCAGCGGCCGCCGGACCCATCCGAAGTCCCTGCCGTTCTCGCCGTCCTCCGGCCGGGTCACCACCAAGAGGTCGAAGTCGCTGTCGGGCTGGTGGCCCCCTCGGGCGCGGCTGCCGAACAGCCACACCTCGACCGGGTTCAGCCCGTTCACGAGCCGCTCCACGACGCCACGCAAGGCTTCGTCCTCAGTGGCATAGATGCCTTTGTTTGGCGGTGCGATGACCTCCGTCACTTGGCCTCCTCGCTGTCGTCGGAAAGCCTCTCGGTCCTCAAGACCCGTCTTCCGTCGATGATGTCGTACACGTCTCGGCCATTCTCCGTATTGACGATGAGGACAGGTCGCCGATCCCGTGCCTCGCTCGGGATCGGCTCTCCTGCCGCCGCCTTCAGGCGCCTGAACTCGGCGGCAGGCATGAGCACGTAGCGCTCGCCCTTCGGGGACACGAGCACGGCGGGATCATCTCCGATGGTGGAGACCACTTCCTCGAACTCCTTCGAGAGCATGAGAAGCTTGGCGTTTTCCATCATCCCTCCTTGGCGGATACGACCTTCAGGAATTCGTTGCCCTTGAACCACCTCTTCGGGTCCTTCTTCCCGGTGCCGCCGACAGTGAAGTCCCACTTGTAGCCTGCCCTGGCCTTGAGTTCCTCGATCGGTGCCGCTTCCAGGGCCGCCAGGCCGTCGTTGTAGCCGACCACGATCTCGTCGCCCTTCTCCTGGCAGAGCTTCCTCACCTCCTCGAAGCGGAGACGCCCATGGAAGTTATTGATGGCCCCGCCGGACTTTCGGTCCGTGGCCTCGGACGTGTTGCCGAACAGGTAAGGCACGTACACCGTCTTGCCGTCCGCCACGTACTTCCGGATTTCGACGGCGAGCACCTCGATCTTCATCTGCTCGTTGAGGTACTCGACGACGCGGCGCAGCTTTGGCGGGATGTGGTCGGCTACGAAGAGCAGGCGAACCTTGCGGTCATCGAGGTTGCGTTGCAACTCCTTCCAGAACTCGGTGCTTCCCCGCTTCGAGAACTCCTCGACGAGGGCATCGGGATCGACCTCCGGGGAGCGGAGGGCCTCGCGGATGTGGTGAGCCGTCCAGTGCACGGAGGCATTCGCCGCGTAGTCCAGCATCTGGCCGACTGTCTCCCTCCGAATCCTCGGGTCGCTGGCCCGCTTGACCTCTACGAAGGTGGGGATGGCATCCTGGTCGAGGAACAGGTGGTCCACCGACCACCATCCCGTCCCGGTCTCGGCGTCGTGGATCGTCATCTCCCTGCGGACGAGCTGCCATCGGCGGGGGTCGTCGGGATCGATCTGGTCACCCCCGAGCAGGTGGGGATTTTCGGCGATGAGCTGCTGGAGCGTGGCCTCGTTCTCGTAGCCCTGCCACAGGAGCGGCTCCAGCTTGCCGTCGGGTCCAGCCGCGTAGATCGCCCCCAGTCCCTGCTTCATGCATCTTCTCCCTGCCAATCGAGGAAGGAGACATAGGGAAGAACAGCGAAGCTCGCCAGTGGCCTTTCGGGCGTACCCGAACGGCCACCTCCCAGGTTGGCCTCAAGGCCTAGTTCGCCTTCACGTCCTTCACCGCAACGCCGAGCCGCGCCGCGAAAGCCTCCATCTCGGCCCGGTCGACCACCCGCGCGCTTCCCCTGACGTGCCTAGGAGCCTTCTTGAAGAAGCGTCGGATCTCCCTCTCGGCATCCTTCCTCGTGGGGAAGTGGCGGACGGGAACGACACCGGGGCCGTAGATGGTCCTCATGATGGCGACCTCCTCCTCCGGCAGCATCAGGAGACCCTCGTTACCATCCTCATCGGTGCTCATGATCCCGAAGGTCTCATCCGGTTTAGGCATTGTCGGGACCCTCCGCGATCAGGCGCGCACGGATGATGGCCATCTCGATCAAGGTCATGCCTGTCCCGTAATCCCTCTCACATTCGATGCCGAGCTTCTTGCGATACTCATCGACCTTGAGCAGGGAGTTGAGCACCCACGCCGCCTGTTCCTTGTTCGGCCTCAACATGCAGGCATACAGTCCCTCGAATGGCCTCCTCATCTCCGGTGGGATTTGGCCGCCGAACCCTTCCTTGATCTTAGGTCCGATCATCCTGAGGATGCCCATGATCATCCGATGGAAGGAATCCCGAGGAAGGAAGTCAGGGATGTGCTCGACGACCGACTGGGAGAGTTGAAACGGGTCCTGGCCCTTCCTCTTCCGGATACGGTCCAGCACGAAGACGAACCGCCTTACCCCATCGAGATCGTCGAAGTCGAACGATCTCACGAGATCAGCGAGGGAGTTCATGTTCGTCTCGAGGTTGGCCATCGAGCCGTCCCGCAGGTCCGACACGAAATACTGGGGCACGGTCGTTCGCGTCAGCACCCTTCCGCGATCCGAGATCGCATGCTTCGCGATGATCCCGGGCAAGAGGTTGCCGACATTGCGGGCGATCCGTTTCGTGGCGCCGATGGCAGTCGTCTCACGCCACGGGAAGCCGACAAAGGCCGGGGGTTCGTCATCCGCGCCGATGAGTCCCTCGGCCTCGTTCAGGATCGCATCCCTGATCTCCCCGACGGCATCCTCCGGTTCCGTGATCTCGTAGAACGCGCCGCTCGCCTCGTCGTGATAGATCCGGTCCTCGCGCCGGAAGTCCTCATCGCGAAAGACCCGCGTTGCGGCGAGCTTGAGACGGGCCTCGGGCACCACCGGCACGTGCGCATCCATGAGGACCGGAATGCGCCAGATGCCGTCCTTGGGGCGCACGGTTGCTTGCGGGTCAACGGACCACATGTCCTCATGCCGGCTCACGAGGACGTCGTCGAGACGGATGACGATGCCTGACCCCATCAGGGACAGGTCCTTGGATTGAGGGCTTCGGATCAGGTCTCTCAGGATCCCCAGCCCAGCCACGCTGGCGGCCGTCCCATGGGCGATCGCGTTCCCGTCCAGCCGGGAGCCGTTGCGTTCGATGACGTGCTTGAGGGAAGCCCGCAGGATGTCCTTGTAGGCTCCGATGACGCCGGAGGGAACCACTTCCGCGAATGACAGCACCTTGTCGGGCGACTTGAAGTAGGATGCAGGACCGAGTCCCATTGCTTCCTCCAGCTCGACGAGGATGTTCGCAAGCGCCGGATCGTCGGGACGGTATCCGTCGATCGAGACCCGTTCCGACAGATGGGAGGAGAGGCTCGGGAAGCCGTCCAAGAGCTTGGACATGCCCTCGGTCCTTCCTGCCAGCACGAGCCTGCACAAGTGCGACAGAGCGTCGAGGAACCCTTCCATGCCCGGAGCGATGGTTCCGTCGGGCCTGAGGATTTCCTCGAAATCATCGATGCCGATGATGCCTTGGTATTTCGACACGATGTCCAATGCCGACCTGCACGCGCTCTTCGCCGTCGCCCTCGTGGCATCGACCTTCCCGGGAGCGATGGCACCGCAGATCGCGAGAGCCAAAGCCTTGGGCGTCGAGCAGTTGTCAACACTCAGGTAGATGCCCTTGCGAACGGAAGGAGGGGCATCGTCTTTCTTCGCGGGATGGAGGTGCCTTCTCAAGGCGTGGGTCTTGCCGGCCCATGCGGGCCCCTCGATGACCAACGGGTATCCGACCTTCAGGGATGCAATCGATTCATCGACGTGCCTGGTGGCTTCCGTATCCACCGAATGCTCGCGAAAATGTTTTGGCCTGTCGTCGAAGTCGAGGGGAAAGTAGCCGCGTGAAATGTTCTTGAGTCGCTCAAGGCGAGCGTCGAACGAAGGTCTCGTCATGGGAACCCCTTTCAGGAGGTCTCGCAGGTTGCGAACCGACTCCATTGCGGTGTCGGCGGCAGCAAGCTATCGCCGTCAAGGACACCTTGTCAAAGGGGTATTGTCTGCCCGTTGGGGGTAGAGAGGCCCGTACTGCCTGCCGGGGACGCGCAGGGGTCAGTCAATGCAAGGTGCGCCAGCTTGCCCCTTGCGCATAGGTAAAATCCCTCACTAGCCTTTAGAACCAGCAAGGGCGTAAGTGGCGGCAAAACGGGGGCAACGATGCGATATATTCACGTTGATGAAGGATTCCGGCTGCGTTTCAAGGGCCGCACCGAGGAATTCGACCAAGGAGTCGAGATCGGCATCGCCGCCGTCCTGATGGACCAGGGCAATCTCGAGTTCACCCGCCGCTTCTCCAAGCAGAACGTGGAGCAGGTCCGGTCCCTCGCCGAGAGGATGGGATACCACGTCATCGAAGCCGAGGACGAAGGGGAGTGGGTCGACCTCGTGTTCCGGAGCAGCGCCGTCCGCCCGAAGCTCAGGCTGGTCCACACTGCCGGGTGACCTCAGGGGGCGGGGGACGCCCCCGCCTCGACATCGGCTCCGAAGCCTTCTACCAGGCGGAACGGGAACGCCCTGACGGCCTCCACAGCCCGCAGGTAGCGATCCTCGTCGCCTCCCCATTCGTCGCAGTCGAAGAATGCGAGCGGGTTCCCCTCAAGAGCTGCCATCGCCCTCGCGTGGTTCTCGTGGGTGATGGCGATCTCGAGCACGTAGTCCAACGCCGGCTTCAGGTTCTCGGTGACCGTGTCCACCACGAACTCGATGCCGTCGTCGCCGCTGTGGTACAGGCTCGGCGTGATCCCGTAGCCGGCCCTCAGGAGGGCGTTCGCATCCAGCGCGATGACCCCGCCGTGGTAGTCGCCCCAGTCGTTGTCGCCGACATATCTCGCTGCGACCTCGAGCTCACCGGACGTGAAGGTTCCGGCCATGCCGTTGTCGTCGTCGTTTCCCCAGATGAGGTTCTTGCCGATGATCCCGATGAGCCTTGAGAACGAAGTTCCGTGGTAGAGGCGTTCCAGGGTGGTGCAATCAATGGTCCGCACCTGGTCGTCGGCGATCCCGTTCATTGGCATGGCTCGTCCTCGTCTGCCTACGGGATGATCGTCCGCCTCCAGACGGCAAGCAGCAACGTGGACAATGCCGCCCCCGGTGAGGCTATCATGGGTGAGAACATCCCAAGGATGGGCCAACCTTCATGCTTCGCGCTGCCGCCCTTACTTCCCTCCTGCTGTGCGTCGCGACCGCAGCAGCACAGGCTTGCTCCGTTCCCGACCTGATGGACAGGCGTGGGCCGCAGGTGGTTCTGGTCGGTCAGATCCGCAGCATCTCGACCGGGGGCGGCGGTCCCGAGACCCTGAAGGGAGCCTTGTCGTCCATCCTGAAGGGGGACGAGGCACGCCCGACAAGGACGATGGACGTTGCCGTGGGACGCGCCATGAAGGGCATCGTCGGCCAGAACGTCGACGTGATCTACGACCCGCAGGATTCCACCGACATCGGAACCGTCATTGGCGGAGGGCCGATCCTGATTGCAGCCAACCGTCGCGGCGACGGCACGCTCGTAACCGATAGCTGCATGATGTTGCCGATGGAGCATGTCTTCGCCCCTGACGGCACCAAGAGGCCCGAGATCGCGGCAGACCCGAAAAAGGGTCCTCTCGACAAGGCCGCAAGCCTCCTCTCCGACGTCGCCATAAAGATCGAGGCGCTCGGCGACCCCCGAACCCCTGAAAAGGTCGACAGCCTCCTCGCCATGGACGAGCTCCTCACGATTGCCGGGGATACCGAGCGCCGTGTCCTCATGTGGGAGGGCATGGTGGAAATCGTTCCTGCCGCGGAGACGAAGGCGCAGCTTGCCGACGCATACCTCTTTGCCGGCAGGTATGCCGAGGCCAGGGCGGCGGCTGCGAAGGCCGCATCCGACGGATCCGCCAGCATTGCCGACATCCTCGAGACGTCGAAGCTCTATCTCGGGGAGAAGGGCGATCCGTCCAAGGCCAACTTCAAGGACGAGCAGTTCGATGCCCTCGACATCTCCGGCGCTGACATCAGCGGCCGGAACCTGTCCGGCATGCGGGCCCGCCCGCTGTCGGCCTCCAAGACACTGATGACGGGAGCAAACCTCTCTCGCGTTCGTCTCGGGGAGGCAAGGCTCGACGGGGCCGACCTGTCGGGTGCGAACCTGACGGGTGCGAGCATCGGTGCGGTTTCGATGAAGGGAGCCACCCTCAAGGGTGCCACCCTGGACGGATCAGGAATCGGAGGGAACGCGGCAGAGGCGGACCTCTCAGGGGTGAGCGGGAAGGACAACATGTTCCTCGGCGAATTCTCCGGCGCCAACTTCGCCCGGGCATCGCTGGTCGGCAGCCGCTTCTCGGACATCAACCTGGATCGCGCCTCCTTCGAGGGAGCGATCCTGGACGGCGTCTCCTTCCGGAAGGCCACGCTCCATGGAACCGATCTCAGCAAGGCGGTGATCGGGAACGTAAGGTGGGAGGACGTCACCTACGACTGCTCGACCCGTTTCCCGCCGGGGTTCGATCCCGCAGAGGCCGGACTGAAGAAAAGCGCCACGTGCGGCGCAGGGTCTGCGAACCAGAAGGGGACGGCTCCCGGCCCGAAGGCTCCGCAGGTCGCGCCCGCACCCGCAGAGGTCAGGACTCGCGGAAGGTTCTGACGCCGTCCGCCCGGTCGATCCGGCCCGAGCTTGGCCACGCAGTTCTAGGGACAGGGTCCGGCTGCTGGCTCCGGGTCTGCTTCCTCAAGGACGGGGCGGGGAAGCGGGTTCGGATTCCATGTGACGTTCTGGTACGGCGAGAGGTTCATCATCTTCCGCCGGACATTTGCCTCGCCCCGCTCAGTGATGTCGGCGTACTTGGCATAATGCTCCTCGACTGCCTTGGCTTCCTCGGGAAGGTAGGGGAACCGTTCCATCAGTTCGGCGCTGCTGCGCTCAAGCACGGCCTTGTGCTCGTCGTACTCCTCGGCGGTGAGGACGAACCGCCTGTTGTGAGGGGCGACGTCGAGAGCGACCTCCGCGTAGGCATGTGCGGCGAGCAAGGTGCCAGTCAGACCTGTGCTGTCACCGAACACCTGGACGGTGTAGCCGACCTCCGGGAACTCCCCGACCTCAACTCCGCCCCTGTAGATCTTGCGGGAACCCTCGTTCTTCCGGACCACGTAGGATTTGCCATGCTTCAGTGCCATCTGCCCCTCCCGGTATCGGTTCACATTTTCGGCGAGTTAGCGTCCAGCGGTATCCATCCGTAGTCGGCAAGGGCCTGCTTTACGAGCGCCGCGTTGTAGTCGGTCTCGTCCAATCCCTTCATGAAGGCACAGACGGCGCCGATCTTGAGGACCTCGATGGCGTTCCAGCCGCCTTGTTCCTTGAGCATGAGATGGAAGTCGCGGCTCTGCGCGTCCTGGGTCTGCCCGATCACGCCTTCGGCCAGGGCCACGACGGCCGACCGGATGGCAGACCTCGTGATGTGATTGAAGGAGCTGTTGGGGTCTCGGGGAAATTCGTGCATTGAGCTGATCCTTGCTTCGGACGTCGGCCAGGCGTGGGCTGACGCGACATGTATCACGGCCTGCTCGGTACTGTTGCCTCGTCGGTGTCTTCGATGGAAGGGCCTGAGTACTTCCGCATCTCCCCGCCCTTGCCAAGCACGGTCTGGGGAGAGATCGCCCACCATGGAGCGTCGAGCACTTGGACATTGAATGGACCCTCATGCGTGCTCATGCCAGGCAGATCGTCCTGGGTGACCACCCGTCCGACCGGGCGGATACCCTTCTCCTTGGCATTCTCACCCCATGGTCCACTCCAGTCCCATTCCACGAGCATGCCACGCTCGAATTCCTCAATGCGGAGGGGTTCGCTCATCTCACTCTCCTGGGGTCGAGTCTTGTGCGACTGGATGCGATCGTCTCTTATCGCGGGATGCTGAGCAGATATGCCCGAGCCTCCTCGTCTCTCTCCTCTTGGGACTTGTAAGGCTGCCAGATGCCAAGGCAAGCCTGAGCCCACCCTCCGGTCCATGCCCTCGCGTAGTGGACTTCGGGATGATCAACGTACGGGTTTGCTTCGCGCCCGAGACCATCCTCATAGGCTTGCGCCCCCTCAGTCTCGATACGCTCAAGGGTTTCCTCGAATGCGTTCTGACGAGCTTCCGCCTCCAGGAATTCCTTGTCGTCCATCATCCAGCCCCGTCCAGTAATGTTTCCACCCGACAATGCAGCGGGGTGGCAACGCGATCTACAAGGGAGGTCCATCGGCCTCAGTCCTGCTGGGCCATAGTGCCCGAGAAGGTTACTTATCGGGCATGGCCCTCAAGCTACCGCAGTCCCCCTGATCACGCCTGGTTGTGAGTAGACGACGTCGTGATCCACTGGGATCCGCGCAAGAACGGCATCGAATTCAGGGATTGAATGGACTGAGCGGATGTACTCGCGTCGGAGTCCGAATCTCAGTTCGTAGTCGAAGTATCCGGCGAAGTCCTCCTTTCCCCAACGCGTCAGACGATCGAGGGAATGGCGCAGGTGCCGTATGTGGCCGCCCTCGACCGAGAGAACGTGGAGGTGCGTCTCGCTGACCGCATAGGCCAGGGACTCCCTCCACGCACGAATGGCCTCCATCCTCCCGGCGGATCGGCTTTCGAACCAGTGCCAGGCAAACGCCACCCCGTAGTAGCACCATGCCGCTCCGGCGATGATCCACGCGGCAACGACGCCGTGCCAGACAGGGCGCTCCATTCCTGCCGGGGCAGAAACGGAGACCAATCCGAAAAGCAGGTAACAAAACAGCAAGTTGGCAGTCATGGCGAGCGCCCACGTCCTGTGGGCCTTCCTCTCCCTTTTCCAACGTTCTCCGAACGGTCCGTGAGCCTTCACGTAGCCGTTGACGTCCGGGGCGATGAAAGCCTTCAGCCCGGGGACATGCGCCAGGCTATGTTGGGCAAGCCTCTCGATGTTCGCCCGGCGTCGCGGCGTGTCGGACGGGCGGGATGCCGCCGCCACGAGATCCTCGGCCACACGGGCGGAGGGCTTCCTGATCGAGGAGATGTCCATGCCCAGAACGGCAGCCAGGGCGAGCAGAGTCTCGTCAGATAGCGTCCCTCCGTTCTCGGCCCGTTTGACGGTTCTCTCCGAGACCCCCGCCGCCTTGGCGAGGTGCTCCTGCGTCATGCCACGGGCGTGGCGGGCGCTCTTGATGGCTTCCGCCTGGGAGATGGTGATGTCGGACTGCTGATCGCTCATGTCATCGTTCCTCGGACCGGACCTGTCGATCTACTGTGGTATCCAGATCGTTGGGCGAGCAACCGCCACAGAGGGGACTGGCACCCAAATGACCCCCGATGGCACCTCGGTCATCGTGCCCTCGGACGGCGAGAGAGTCGCTCCGCGGGATGGCAATTGCGCCCGATAAGGCTCTCTATCGGGCACGAACCACATGAGCGCCGGCACCTCCCTTCCGCTAGGATGCAGGGGATTGGAGGGAACCGCATGCTCCGCACCTTGTCGCTCGCGTCCGCTGTCCTGTTCACTGCCCCGGCGCTGGCATCGACTTGCTCGTCCCCCGACCCCTTGGACAGGAGAGGGCCTCCGGTCTGGATCGTGGGCAACGTGACCAAGGTCGTGACCCGCGAGGAGACGCTTGGCACCTACATGGGGGCGGCATCGGTAACGGTCATGCCCGGCAGGCGTCGCGGTGGGAGCAACACGGCCACCATCGAGGTCACTCGTGTCCTGAAGGGCAACGTCGGCAAGCAGGTGGAGATTTCGAGCGATCTCCAGGACGGTGTCAATCTCGGGTTCTCCTTCCGGGAGGGGCCGATCGTCATCGCGGCATACCGAACGAAGAACGGCGTGCTCGCGGCCAATGGATGCTCGCTGATCTCGAGCGGGGACCGCGTTAACGCCATCAAGTGGGACGGCCCTGAGACGGTCGAAGGCTTCGGAGGGGAGACCCGCCGCAACCCGCTGCTCGTGCTCTCCAACCTGTCCAACAGGATTTCCGCACTTGGCGATCCCTCCAACGGCGGCGCCCTCGACCCGCAACGGGCAAGCGAGATCGACGGGCTTCTGGGTTCCGCTGGGGACACGGAACGCCGTGTCGTCCTGTGGGAAGCGGTCGTGAAGGCATCGCCGTCCGCCGTGAGCCGTGCTCGCCTTGCATCCGTCTACCTGGAAGCGGGAAGGCTGGCAGAGGCCAAGGGTGAGGGCGAGAAGGCGGTTGCGGCAGGAGCGCCCGAGGCGGCGGCCACGGTGGCGACGGCCATGCTCCATCTCGGCGAGAAGGGCGATCCATCGCTTGCTTCCCTCAAAGGGGAGCGGTTCAGGGAGCTGGACGTCTCGAACGCCGATCTTCGCGGCAAGGACCTCTCGCGATTGCATGCCTACAAGTTCAACGGGTCTGGCACGAAGTTCGGCGGAGCTGACCTCACTGGCACCTATCTCGGCGGCGGACTCCTCGACGGCGCCGATTTCACGGACGCGAACCTGACCGGAGCAAGCATCGGCTCGTCCCTGAATGGGGTGACGTTCAAAGGAGCCACCGTCGACAAGGTCAGCATCAGCAGCAAGGGGGAAGGGGCCGACTTCACGAACGTCAAGGGGAAGGGCGGCGGCTTTTCGGGCGAACTCACCAAGGCCAAGTTCGACGGTGCTACCCTGAGCGACACCCGCTTTTCCTACGTCAATCTCGACCGCACCTCCTTCGACGGCGCGAAACTCGAGAACGTGACGTTCGAGAGGGCATCCCTGAAGGGGGTCGATCTCAGCAAGGCAAACATCACCAAGGCGACATGGAAAGAGATCACCTACGACTGCTCTACTAAGTTCCCGTCCGACGTCGATCCCGTTGCCTCAGGGTTCAGGAACAACGAGGCCTGCGCCGGACAGCCCGAGCCGGATCTCTCCAACGTGCTCTTCAAGGCCTGCGACGACGATTGCCTGCGTTGGCTCGTGGCGAAGCCGGGGAGGACGATCCAGCTCACGGACACCCGCAAGGGCTTCGCTACGATGAGTGCCTCCTTCCCCGGGAAGGGCGAGTGCCCCGATGACGCGGCATACGCCGTGCAGTCGGTGGTTCCGAGCAAGAACGGGTACCTTGGCCAACTGCTCGAGCAGGGATTCTGCCCCAGCTTCCGGCTTCACAGGGCCAATCCCCCCGAGAAGCTATTCTCGTTTGAAGGACCGAAGGACGTCGGCAACCAATCCCAGCTCCCCCGCGTGCCGTCCATGCCTGCGTTCCCTCCGCCGATCGGGCAAAGACCTTCGATGTCGGATCGTCCGACGAGCCTTTCGGACGCCATCCGCGTCGACATGAACCAGGTCTCCGTCCTTGATTATGCGACGGTCAGGAACGTCATCCACCCGCAGCTCACCGCCTTCTTCGAGCGCGGCGGCCCGTCAAGCCTGAGCGCACTCTCCTCGGCCATGAACGCTTACGGCAAGCAGACCTACCTGCTGTCCGACATGGTGGTGGCCGCCCTGTCCATCCCGTCGCCTTCGACAGCGGACGTGCAGGGTGCCGGGGCTGGCAGCTCGGAGTCCGTCGCCGTGAAAGGGATCGGCATCGAGTCCGTCAAGTATGCCGAGCTCTCGAAGAGGGTGATGGACGCACTTGAGGCCAAGCCGTCGCTTGCCTCGGCACCGGGCTTTCAGGCCTACCTCGAGGAGTTCCTGGGAACGAAGCCGTACCAGCTCAGGAGGCCCGGCACCTGCGAGAACCTCGACAGGGCCATGAAGCACTTCCCGAAATGGGGCAGGAACGACAAGACCGACGCCGACCTCGTGCTAGTCGCATCGCAATGCCAGAACTCCGACTTCGGGATCGTGACCAAGGGACTTAAGGACTCACGCCCCGAAGTAAGGGAGCGTTCCATGCAGGCTTGGGCGCTCGCGGCGGCGAACAGGACGCCTGCCGGGCCGGCCGGGGCTGACGCCGTGAGGGCAATGCTGGCCGACGGCAGCGTTCCTGCCACATGGATGCGCCCCATCAGGGGAGGCGACCCGAAAGCCACCCTTGAGGAAGGCTTGCAGGCGCTCGAGAGGGGCAAGGACGGCCCGGCGCCGAGGATGATCCAGATTCCCACTCCGCCCGGAGGAGGCGCTCCTGCTCAGATCCTCGCTCCATCTCCAGCCGTCGCCCCCGTTCCGCTCCCTGCGGCACCCAAGGAGGAGAAGGCTCCGGCGGATGTCAAACCCCGCGCCCGGTTCTGACCCCCGTCCTCGTTTGGCCAAGTTCTTCGGAGCGCCCGGTGCCCCAAGCAGACCTGGATGAGGCCTTCCGCCTGATCGATGCCGCTCCGGAGACGCAGAAGCACGTCGCCGGCCCGGTGTCGGATGCCATGATCGCCGATGCCGAATCCCTGCTTGCCGTCACCTTCCCGGCCTCGTTCCAGGCGTTCCTCAGACGCTACGGCTGCGGAGGTGTCGGACCGGTCGACATCTACGGCCTCTATCACCCGGTGGATGCCACGTACCCGATGCCGCCGCCCCTCATCAGCTACAACCTCGATGAACGCGCCGAAGGGATGCCTCTCGACATCCTGCTGATCGAGAGCTGCGGGACAGGGGACCACTACGCGCTTGAGCTGACCTCTCCTGGCTTTTCTGGCGAACCCCGCGTTGTGGTCTGGCCGTTCGGTGGCTGCGAGGATCGCGACTGGCTAGAACCCGTTGCCGATGATTTCAGCGAATTCCTCAGGGCTCGTGTCTCCAAAGCTCTCCAAGTGATCGAGGAGTTCAGCGGCAAATATAAGACGAGCGGAAAATGGTACGCGAGTCGGGCCGGCTGAGACGTCGCATGCTCCTCATGTGATACTTTGACCTAAAGAATGGGGGATGTGTTCATGGCCGCCAGAAAAGGAAAGCCACTGGAATCTTGGTCTCATAAAGCGGCACTGGCGGCTCTCGGACTGGCCGTCATTCTACCGACTGGCGCATTTGCAGGTGCCATATGCGCAGGACCAGGTCGAATAGACTGGGTCTTCCCAAGCGATGATGCGGGAAAGCGCTATCTCTCCCTCAATTACACCCAGACCCAACGCGAGGAGTACGACACGACAAGGGGGCGTGTGACTTATGGCACACCATCCCCGACCGGAATGCCAAGGGTCATCTGGAGATTGCACAAGATAGCTGACGGATACGCACGAGAAGTCATCAACATGGTATGGGTTCGATGCCGTTCTGGGAATGAATCATGCACCCCTGACAACCTTGCATACGGCGATGCCGAGTACGCATTCGTCCTCCTCGGGGATGGGCGAACATTCGTGACACTCGGGGCAAACCGGCCAGATTCCTCCGACTCAGACCTCGTCGACCCTACCCCGGAAAGAATCCGTTGGATGTACGAGCTCTTCCCAAAGGCAGTCGGAGCCTGTGTCCGATAGGCATCCTTCAGGGGCAGGGGAGTATCGGGCTGGACCAAATCTTAGAACCTGAACTTGGGCGCTGCCCTCCCAGCCATCTCGTCGAGGTATCCACCTTCGAGGAACGCCCTCAAGGAGTCACCGGGAGGGAGCACGACATCAGGCTCCGGGACGTCGAAGAGCATGTTGTCGCCCTCATCGGCAACGGCCTCGCCGATCCTGATGTACTCTTGGCGAAGCGGCTCGGCCACGACCTGGACGGCTGCGGCGTCGAGAATGGACCTGAGATCGGCAGTCGCGGGATCGATCCCTTGCTCCTTCAGGGCGCGTTCCATCTTCGGGGTGAGGTCTTCCAGGTCCACTTCACCGAGGCATAACTCGAAGACATTCTCGGGTCCGTCCCTGTACGCTAGGCAGTCGACATTGACGACCTGGAAGGAGTGGGTTCCTTCCACCTTGCTCCGGAAGTAGAAGCTACGGGCAGCGGGAATTGCATTCTCATCGCCCACGTAAGTCCAGTTGTCAGCCATGTCCCGCAGTCCTCCACGAACACCGTCAATCTGTGGCCACGGTGCGCCAAGCACAACTAGCGCCGGGGCTGTTAACGACCACCTGGCGGCACCAAACCTCACAGCCTCCGGGATTGCGGCTTTCCTCCCGTGAGAGGATGCTCGCGACAACGATCCTGGAGTGGTTCAATGAATGACGGCGTTTCGGTTTGGGAGCGGGTGTACGAGCTGGCTGACAAGGTTGACCCGTCCTACACGCTGGTGAGCGCTCCCGCATGGACCGACTCCTCCAAGCCCCTGATGGTTATCGTGCATCCCGGCGACGTCACCCGCCTCGACCTTAGAAAGGAGTACGACGAGGACTTCGTCGAGAGGGATTCGCAATACCTATTCCAAGGAGGGATGGGAGATGAGATTCAGCAATGGCTGAACCATGAATGGGATGTCGTCGTCCTGCACGGGCGCACAAGCGCAGGCTTCCTACGCCGCGAGGACGAGGCCCAGTGGGCGTACCCCGCCGTCGGCGGCCTGCACGACAACATCGCAGCCATGGCAATGTTCGATGCTGCCCTGGAAGGCGTCCACAGGAGGTGCGGCGTCATGTACGGCGAGGAATTCGGTGCCGTAGCCCAGGAACTCCTGGACGCGAGCAAGTACAAGGCCGCCGGCCGCCCAGCCGTCGTCCTGACCGGATCGTATTCAGACCTGGCTCGCCCTATCAGCAAGCTCGGCCAAATCCTCGAGGAGGCGGGTGTGACCGTCTACACATCTGTCAACCTCCCGACCACCCTGAAGGATGTCGAGGAGTGGGAGGCAAAGGCGGGATCCTTCAATTATCAGGTCGAGCAGGAAATCGGGAAATCTCTGGAGCACGGTTCACTTCGACCATAGGGCGGGTCGCTGGAGATCGGCGATGGGAGAACGGGCATCGGGTTCCGAATGTCCTGAGCTGACGCCGGAACCCGATGCCCCTCAGGCCGCAAGGACAACTTCCTTTTGAATCCATGCGGCTGATGGCTTGCGCCCGTTTGGCCGCGCCAATGCGACACGCTCCTCGAATCTGGCCTGTGCTTCCCTGAGCAGCCGACGTTTCCGGGCGAGCGGCTGGGACGCGACCTTCATGTCGTTCACGACCGCCGATGCCGCAGCGAAGAGGTCGGTGGTCGCCGCATCCAGTCCCGGGTTCCTCTCGAACATGACGAGGATGCCGGACAGGTTCCTCTGCAAGAGTCCCTGGATTTCGCGGAGGTAGTTTTCGTCACCTCCAGATTGGAGCGCCTTCAGGGTCGCGGCGATCAAGTTGACCTTTTCCTGTATGGCTTCCGCTGATGTCGTTTCAGTCATGGGCAATCGTCTCCGCTTGAGGATGGCCCGCCCAGTCCCCGTTTCACGTCGGTGGAGAATGCCCGACCTTGGTTAACCAAGGCTTTCCATGACTGATCCTATTAGCCGACAGAACCCCGTGTTACCCATGAGGTGCAGCAAAGGGGGTAAGCATGTTGAAAGCAGGAGTTCTCGGGCTGGCGATGGCTGTCGCATCGATGGGCATCAGCGCCCCCGCCATGGCGATCGGACCCGGCACCTACACCGTGAAGGGCAACAACGGCGAGCCGAACACGAACTACGAAGGCACGCTGGTCATCGTCCAGACGGGCGAGAGCACCTTCAAGCTCACCTGGAACATCGGTGGCGACAAGTACGACGGCTTCGCCATCGGCACGCCGGAGATGCTGGCGGCGAGCTTCACGAGCGGCAAGTCCCTCGGGACAGCCCTTCTCGTCGAGGACGACGACAACAAGGGCGGCTACAAGAGCGTCTGGGCCTTCAAGGGCGAGACCAAGCTCGGGGTGGAGCTCATCGCTCCGAAGTAAGGAAGCAGGCATCGGGCATGCGTCCAGGGTCCGGCGAGAGCCGGGCCCTTTCCTTTGGGACGGCTACCTCCTCCGGGCAGGCGTCGACGGTGCCAGAACACCTTGAAGCCCCAAGGCGCCGTTCTATCTCCATACGCCTCAGACATATACACAGGTGTATGATGGCCCCCGATCCGAAGCCAAAGAAGACAGCCTCAGGGAAATCGGCAGCGAGTTCCAAAGCACCGAAGAAGCTCCGCCCGCTCAAGAAGACCCCTTCCGCTAAGCGTACGGCAAACGCGAGCTTGCTGAACGCCGCCGCTCCCGTCCGGAAGTCAAGACCCAAGAAGAGGACACGGCCTCATAACGACAAGCCCACCGCGAATGACCTTCCGTCGCCCGTCAAGTCCAAGGACATCCAGATCCGCATCGCGGATGCCGTCAACGACGTGCTCCAGCGCAGGCGCAGATTCGAGATCACCAACAGGGGCAGGACCGTAGCCATCCTCGCTCCCGTCGGGGACTTGCCCAAGGGCATGCGGATCAACGAGACGATCACGACGACGGACATCGCCAAGGGTAAGCGGAACTTCGGCAACGTCGCCGCCCATGGTCCGTACATGGTCCGGCGCGGGCAGGACAACGTGGCAGTCCTGTACAGCCCGGGAGCCGACCTCGGGCAGAAGATCGACTTCGTGCTGGCGAGGATGGAGGAACTGGACCTGATCGAGGCCGGCATCGAGAAGCGCAAGCGCATCCGTCAGACCGCCGACGACATGATCCGTCAGAGGATCGCACTTCTCAGGAAGGCAGGGGACGATGCGGCTGCCGACAGGATCGAGGAGGCGTTCAAGTCCCTGTAGGGTTCCTCCCTGGCTCACGGGATGTGGCAAGGGGCACCGGCCGGGTGCCCCTCATGCCCACAGGTCGAAGTCCCCGTAATCAAGGGTTGATGCCTTCACGCCCGAGAGGACGATCTTGTCGTCGCCATAGGAGATGACTGCGTCCTTCCCGACCTGCTTCACGTGACCCTTCTTCCAGGCTTCGAAGCCGCGGGAGGACACGCGGAAGACCGCTGACAGGTCGATGACGTCCTGATCCCAGAGACTGTCGCCGAAGCCGACGATCCGGTCCTTGGCAACGCCGTCCGCATCGTCCTTGAACACGTACCTGTCGTTGCCCTTTCCGCCGGACAGGATGTCGTTGCCGTTGCCCCCGAGGAGATAGTCGTTCCCGTCGCCGCCCTTCAGGTAGTCGTCGAAGGCCGACCCATAGAGCTTGTCGTTGCCCTTGCCTGCGTCGACGTAGGCAAGCTTCGAGACGCTGATCAGCCCTCGGAAGTCGAAGGTCTCGGAGGAGTTCGTGCCGACGATGGCGCGGCCCTGTCCCACAAGGTGCTCGACCTCGGCCTTCGCTGCGCTGAACCCCGCCAGGTAGACCTTGTTGGACCTCAGCTCGATCGTGTCGCCCCGCACCTCGTCCGTTTCGCCTGCACGGATGGTGTCGTTGAGCGCATCGGACCCGTAGAGCCGGATCACGTCGTCCCCGCTCTCGCCGTAGACCTTGTCGACGCCCGAACCCGCGTTGATCACGTCGTCGCCTCCGGCGGCCCTGATCGTGTCGTTACCGGCACCGCCGCTGATCGTGTCGGCACCCTGGGTTGACCGCAGGGCGGCCTTCGAGGCCGTCGTGCTTACGACGTCGTTGCCCTTCGTGCCCGTGACGACCCTTCCGGGCGG
>Ga0256851_1000004_pt1 | contig 43993 bp, 56 predicted proteins | sample BONnt4_FD_181165 | JGI IMG/M metagenome (GOLD analysis project Ga0256851, IMG submission 181165) | Terrestrial sediment cell enrichment communities from Utah, United States - BONCAT_SYTO_Terrestrial_sediment - 4 | ecosystem: Environmental > Terrestrial > Deep subsurface > Rock core/Sediment... | reverse complement strand
CCCCAGGCACAGCCCGCACCGGCATCGCCCCCCGCCGCCGCCGCGTCGGCCGTCCCCGCCGCTTCCGTGAAGGTTCCCGCGCCGCTCGGCAAGTCCGACGTCAGGGAAGGGACACCCATCGACAAGGACGAGGTCTCGCTGGCGAAGGCCCGCGCGCTCCTGGCGGACGGTCGCCCGGAGGAGGCGAGGGAGGCGGTCCGCAGGGTGAAGGCATCGCCGCTCCTGCCCGACGACGCGGCGGAGGCCGACGCCATCGAGCAGGCCGCCCAGCTCATGACGGGCCAGCCTGACCGGGCGGACGCCGTCCGTTCCGCCGCCGCCGCCGACAAGGGGTGGCTCCCGTTCGAGGTGCTTCGCCTCTCCCTTTCCGGGGACATGGCGGGGGCAGGCGGGATCGCCCCGGCAGCGGTCGCCGCCGCGAGGAACCTCCCGACGGAGGCCGCATGGCGCGTGCTGCCCTACATCGCCGAGGCCGCGTACAGGAACGGCGATCGCATGACCGTCAGCGAGGCCTCCCGGCAGCTCACCTCGCTGAGGACGAACACGGGTTCCGAATCGGTGCTCAACTACGTGAAGGGACTCAATGAGGCCGGCCTCGGCCGCCACGCCGAGGCGCTCGCCGCCTTCCAGGACGCGGGCAGGGGCACGGGTCCCTGGCGCGACAAGGCCAAGATCCTCGCCGTCGCGGAACTCGGACGCTCCGGCAAGGGCGACGCCAGGGAGCAGGAGGCGCGCTACGAGGAGCTTCTCTCCACCACGCGCGGCACCCCGGCAGAGACGGACGTGCTCACGGCCCTCGCGGGCCTGCGCAAGGCCGGGGGCAACCCCTTCGGCGCGCTCGCCGCCCACGAGCGCCTCGCCGAGGTGGCGAAGGGAACCATTTCGGAGGCGGAAGCCGGGCGCGCGTTGCAGGAGGCGGTCGACGCGTCCTACGCGGCCGCGGTTGCCGACCCGCGCCTGGCGGGCAAGCTCCTGAAGGTGCATGAGACCTACGGATCGCAGGGAGCGGAGGACGTTCGCAAGCGCCGCTCGGACCAGTTCGCCGGGATCATCGCCGCCCTCGGCCTCGCTCCGGCCGCGGCGAAGGCGCCCGATCCCGCAAGGGCACCGGAACCCGTGAAGGCTCCCGAGGCAACCAAGGCTCCCGAGCCCGCCAGGCCTCCCGTCGGGCCGAAGGCGGAGGCTCCGTCCGCGCAGGAGGAACCCATGGTGTCCGCCGCCGCTGAGGAGACCAGCACGGAGGAGACCCGAGAGATCCCGCCGCAGGGCACCGGGCTGGCCGCCGTGAGGGAGAGGCCGCAACCGAAGGCCAACCCCGCGAAGGAACCCAAGCCGGCGCAGGAGGCTCCCAAGGCCCCGCAGGCCTCCGTGGAGAGGGCCCGCGAACTCTGGGCCGCCCGCGACATGGCCGGGGCCGCGCGGGAGTACAAGGCGCTCGCCGACGGCGGCGTCCAGTTGGACCCGGCCGACGCCTCGCGCTGGGCGGCCGCCGCGCTGTCCTCCGGGGACGAGGAGACCGCCCGCGCCGCGGCCGAGATCGCCGGGGGCGAGATCAGGGACGCGATCCTGTCCATGGGGTCCTCCCCGGCCCCGGCGCCGACGCAGAGGCAGTCGCAGAACCCGCTCGAGAGCGCCAGGTCGGCGCTGGATTCGGCGTCCGCCCTGCTCGACGCGCACAAGAAGCAGTTCCCGGCGACGGAAGGGGAGTGACGCCGGCCCGAACAGGGTGAAGGATTGGAGTAGAGACTCGGCGGGAGGGTAAACCGGATTGAAACCTTGCCATGCAAGGATTCATGAAACCTCCCGCCGGAACCCGGCAGATCCAGTCCAAGGGAAATTCACAATGAGAATGGTAATCGGCGTGATCGTGGTCCTCCTGTGCGTCGTGGGAGGATTCACGGCGATGGGCGGCCATCCGGGAGTGCTGTGGCAGCCGTGGGAGATCGTGATCATCCTCGGCGGCGCGATCGGCGGCTACATCGTCATGAACAGCAAGCACGTGCTGATGGACACGATCTGGGCCATCGGCAGCCTGTTCAAGAAGGCCCCCTACAGCAAGGAGGACTACCTCGAGCTGCTGACCATGCTCTACGTCATCCTCCGCCAGGGGCAGAAGGGCCTCGACGCGATGGCGGGCGACTTCGACGAGCCGGAGAAGAGCGCCTTCTTCGCCAAGTTCCCGAAGATCCACAAGAACCACGAGAACCTCCAGTTCGTCGCGGACTACCTGCGCCTCATCCAGCTCGGCACCAAGAAGGGCCACGAGCTGGCCGACCTGATGGACGAGGAGATCGAGACGATCCGCCACGAGCTGTTCGAGACCCCGAAGGCCATCCAGACGGGAATGGCCGACGCCCTCCCGGCGCTCGGCATCGTCGCGGCCATCACGGGCGTCGTGAAGGCCATGGGCTACATCACGGCCGCCCCGGAGGTGCTCGGCCACATGATCGGCGGCGCGCTCGTCGGCACCCTCATGGGCATCATGCTCTCCTACAGCTTCTTCGGTCCGGTGGCCGCCGCCGTCAAGACGCGCCGCGAGGCCATGCTGACCTACTACGTCTGCATCAAGGCCGGGCTGATCGCGTACCTGAACGGCAGCGCGCCGCAGATCTCGATGGAATACGCCCGCAAGGTGATCCCGTTCGAGGTGCGCCCGACCTTCTTCGAGGTCGAGAAGGCCATGCAGGCCGCCAAGATGAGCGCCTGAGGTACCTGACATGGCAAGCAAGCCGAGACGCTCCGACGAAGAGACCATGATCATCATCAAGCGCCGCAAGGGTGGTCACCACGACGACCACCACGGCGGCGCCTGGAAGATCGCGTTCGCCGACTTCATGACCGCGATGATGGCCCTGTTCCTCGTCCTCTGGCTCATCAACGTGACCTCGGAGGAGCAGAAGAAGGGCATCGCCAACTACTTCAACCCGATCGCCATGGACACGAGCTCCGCGTCCGACGGCGCCCTGGCGGGGCAGGAGGTGTCCAAGGACGGCGCCGAGACGGGCGACGTGAAGTCCGGGCAGAAGGCCGAGCAGGACGCGGGGGAGACGACCTCCACGAAGGAGAAGCCGAAGTCCGCCGAGGAGGTCGCCGAGGAGGAGAGGAAGGCCGCGGAGGCGAAGGCCGAGCAGGACCTCCTCGACGCCGCCCACAAGGAGATCACCGAGCGCATCTCGGCCTCCATCGACCTGAAGATGCTGGCCGAGAACCTGATCATCGAGAACACGGACGAGGGGCTGCGCATCCAGATCACGGACAAGGGCAAGGTCTCCATGTTCGCGGTCGGCTCCGCGAAGATGAACGAGCAGGGCGCCAAGCTCGTCGGGATCATCGGGGACGCGATCAGGAACCTCCCGAACCGCGTCTCCATCACCGGGCACACCGACGGGCTGGCCTTCTCGAGGGCCGACGGCTACGGCAACTGGGAGCTGTCCTCCGACCGCGCCAACGCCGCCCGGAGGGGCGTCATGGCGGCCGGGGTGGACGTCGCCAGGGTGGCGCGCGTGGAGGGGCTTGCCGACCGCGACCACCTCTTTCCCGGGGAGCCGTCCGACCCGCGCAACAGGCGCGTGAGCATCACCATCCTGCGCAAGGGCGCCGCCCGCGAGGCCGCGCGGGACTGACGCGCAAGGATTCGTGAAAGAACCCGCGCACGGGGGTTGATAACGCCCCGTGCCTATGGGCAGGATTGAGTCCCTCGGGACTTAAACCTCCCTTTCATCAGGGCTCAGTCAGACTTAATCGGTCCCATCTGGAGAAGAAGCAAACATGAGCATCAACAGCGCCATGCGCTCGGGCGTATCCGGTCTTTCCTCGCAAAGCAGCCGGATGGCCGCGATCTCCGACAACATCTCGAACTCCGGCACCGTCGGCTACAAGCGGACGGGCGTGCAGTTCTCCACCCTCGTGACCCCCCAGAGCGGCGGGGGCAACTACGCCGCTGGCGGCGTGACCGCGAACGCCCGCATGGAGATCTCCAAGCAGGGCCTCATCCAGGCGGCCTCCGCGTCGACGGACCTCGCGATCGCGGGCAGCGGCTTCTTCGTCGTGTCCGACAAGGCCGCGGGCCTCGGCCAGGCCCAGTTCGGCCTGACCCGCGCCGGCTCCTTCCGTCCCAACGAGAGCGGGTTCCTCGTGAACACGGCCGGGCAGTTCCTCCAGGGCTGGCCCATCGGCCCTGACGGCACCGTGGGAGACGTGTCGCGCGAGACCTTCGCCGACCTGAAGCCCGTCAACCTGGCCGGCTCCGCCGCCGCCGGGCAGCCGACCACGCAGATGAGCTTCACGGGCAACGTTCCCGCCGACCGGACCGGCCCCGGCGCCCCGACGGTCCCGTACAAGACCTCGGTCGAGTTCTTCAGCCCGCTCGGCGCCTCGAGCCGCCTGTTCATGGAATGGCAGCCCTCGACCACCCCGAACTCCTGGACCATCAACGTCACCGACTCGCTGGGCGCCTCCTTCGGCTCCGTGGACGTGGCCTTCAACGACAGCGGCGCCTTCGCCGGCTCGCCCTCGGCCTACTCGGGCGTGGTCGTCGGCTCGCCGGGCTTCGCCTTCGACGCGACCACGGGCCGTGCGACCATCCAGGTCCCGAACGGCACCACCCCGCAGCAGATCACCATCGACTTCGGCGCCCCGAACAGCTTCTCGGGCGTGACCCAGTTCGCGGGCGACTACGACCCGAAGATCACGAAGGACGGCGCGTCGGTCGGCCAGCTCTCCAGCGTCGAGGTCGACGATGCGGGCACCCTGTTCGGCGTCTACGACAACGGCTCCCGCCGCGCCCTGTGGCAGATCCCGCTTGCCGACGTGCCGAACCCGGACGGCCTGACCGCGCAGGACGGCAACGTCTTCACGGTTAGCGGCTCCTCCGGCGCGGCCCGCCTGGTCGACGCCAGCACCGGTGCCGTAGGCTCCGTCGCGGGCGGCGCCCTCGAGGCCTCCAACGTCGACATCGCCACCGAGCTGACGGACCTGATCGAGACGCAGCGCGCCTACAGCGTGAACGCCAAGATCGTCACGACGGCCGACGAGATGCTCGAAGAGACCACCCGCCTGAAGCGCTAATCCGGAAGGGATTGATCCATGAGCATGACGCTGGCGCTTTCATCCGCGCTGAACAACCTCAGGGCGAACCAGACCCAGTCCTCGGTGATCTCTCGCAACATCGAGAGCGCCAGCATCGCGAACTACGTCCGCAAGGACTCGGAGATGATGACCCGCATCTCCGGCGGGGTGAACCTCGGCGTGCGGGTGGTGATCGCCCGCAACGTCGACGAGCGGCTCATCCGGGACGTCCGCGGCGAGACTTCCGTCGCGAACGCCCTGTCCGCGAAGGCCGACGCCCTGAAGGTCTACGCCGACGTGATCGGCCAGCCCCAGGACGAGTCCTCGGTGTCGACCAAGGTCGGCAACCTGAAGACCGCCTTCGGCACCCTCATCGACAGGCCAGGTGACGAGGTGGTGCAGCGCAACGCCGTGCGCACCGCCGACCTGCTGGCCTCGGGCATCAAGGACATGTACGCCGAGACCCGCAGCGCCCAGACCGACGCGGACAACCGCATCAAGTCGGGCGTGGAGCTGGTCAACTCGAACCTCAAGCGGATCGAGGGGCTGAACAAGCAGATCGCCACCGGCAAGGCGGCGGGCCGGGAGGTCACCGACCTCCAGGACCAGCGCGACATGCTGGCGGACCAGATCTCCGAGCAGATCGGCATCACCACGTACCAGCGCGACAGCGGCGAGATGATCATCCTCGCCCGGGGCGGGGCCACGCTGCTCGACTCCACCGCGAACCTCCTGACCGCCACGCCGTTCGGCACCATCAGGACCGCCGACGGCACGGACCTGACACCCGGGACCATGAACCCGACCGCGATGAAGTCGGGAGCCCTCGCCGGCCTCTACGAGATCCGCGACACGATCATGCCGGGCTTCCAGGACCAGCTCGACCAGCTCGCGGGCGGCCTGATGAAGATGTTCCAGTCCTCCGACGCGACCGTCGGCGCGGCGCCGAACGACACGGGCCTGTTCACGGACGCCGGGACCGCCTTCAACCCTGCCAGCGTCAAGGGCATGGGCGAGCGTATCAGGGTGAACCCGCTGGTGCGCCCGGAGGACGGCGGCAGCGTCTGGCGCGTCAGCTCCGGCGTGCACGCGGCGGTGCCGGGTCCCGGCGGCGACAACACCCAGGCCAACAGGTTCCTGAAGGCGTTCGGCACCGCGGTGGCCTTCACGTCGACGGGAGGACTGCCGGCCTCGTCCACCGTCGGTGACTACGCGACCGCGATGATCACGATCCAGCAGAACGTCCGGACGGAGACGGAGGCCCAGAACGACTCCCGCCAGACCACGCTCGAGACCCTGAAGTCGTCGCGGTCGAACCGCGACGGCGTGAACATCGACGACGAGCTCCAGAAGATGCTGATCGTCCAGCAGAGCTACGCCGCTTCCGCAAACGTGATCACGACCGTCAAGGAACTGATGGATCGCCTGATCGCCATCTAACGACCGAAGGAGACACCAATGCCAATCGGAGGAATCTCGACGCTGGGCATCTCGTTGCAGCAGCGTTCCATCGTGACCCGGACCCAGACCCAGATCGGGCAGGTCACCCATGAGCTGGGCACCGGGTTCAAGGCCGACGTCGCCCGCTCCCTCGGCTCCCGCATGAGCGAGGCGGTCGAGCTGCGCAACGCGATGAACAACTACGAGAACTACAAGAACTCGATCGAGACCATGGCGACCCGCATGGAGGTCATGGCCGACTCGCTGACGCAGATCGACAAGTACGCCAGCGACGCGGCCGCGCTGCTCGCGACCGCGGTCAACGCCGACTCGCAGATGAACCTGTCGATCCAGACGGGCGCCCGCTCGGCCCTCGAGCGGATGATGAGCTCGGCGAACGTCTCCTCGGGCGACCGCTTCCTCTTCGCCGGGGTCGACATCGACAACCAGCCGCTGTTCGGCACGGGCGAGGTCGCTCCCGCCACGGGACGCACGCCGCTCCAGACGATGCAGGTCATGATCACCGGCACGCCTCCGGTGGACGCGGCTTCGGCCACGGCCCTCACCGCCCAGATCAAGGCCGCCTTCGCCGACTCGACCTCGGTGCCGGCCGACCTCAGGTTCGAGCAGGCCTTCTACAACGGGACGCCGAAGCTCGACGGACTCGGGGCTCCCAACCCGCGCGTGAGCGCCAAGTCGGACGGCGAGACGACGGTACCCTACGGCATGCAGGCCAACGACCAGGCCTTCCGCGACATCCTGCGCGGCCTGTACATGGTTGCCTCCGTCGACGGCTCGACGATGCCGAAGGAGGCGCGCGACGTCTACTTCAAGGAGGCCTACGACGCCATCAACGGCGGGCTGCTCCAGCTCCGCAAGGACGTCGCCGTCCTGGGCGGCCAGCAGGCGGACCTCGACACCGCGACGGAGCGCAACTCGCTGCGCATGAAGCTGATGAACGAGCGCGTCGTCCACCTGGAGACCGCCGATCCCTACGACGCGCAGGCAAGGCTGACCGTCCTCCAGCAGCAGCTCCAGGCGAGCATCAGCATCACCCAGCGCCTCGCGGGGATGAACCTCTCGCAGTACATGCGCTGACGTCAGGACGACGGATGACGTGAAGGCGGCCCCCGGGCCGCCTTTTCCCGTTTTGGCGCTCCTGCCCCCGGGTCCCTGCGGCGGCCGGGCCCTGAGCAACGAAAAGCCCCGCCGGGATGGCCTCCCTGCGGGGCTGGGTCAGTGCGGTGCCGGCATTCAGGCCGCCAGGGCGGCCTGGGCCTCCGGCGCGGCGAGCTTGTAGCCGCGGCCGTATACCGTCTCGATGTACTCCGGTCCGCCCGTCACGGCCTTGATCTTCTTCCTGATCTTGCAGATGTAGACGTCGATGACCTTGTCGAACGGCATCTTGGTCTGCATGCCGTAGACGGCCCCGAAGATCGAGTCCTTGGACACGACCTTGCCGGCCTTGAGCGCGAGGTGGGTGAAGATGGCGTGCTCCCGGGCGCTGAGCTTGAGCGGCTGGCCGCCGATCTCCGGCTCCCGTCCGTCGAAGAAGATGCGCATGTCGCCCAGCATGGCGAAGCCGCCCGTGTGGCCGTTGATGCGCCGCGCGATGGCGGAGATGCGGGCGATCACCTCCCTCGGCTTCGCGGGCTTGTACAGCACGTCGTCGCACCCAGCTCCGAGGAGGCTCACGACCCTTTCCGACGACCGCGCGTCGAGGATCCCGAGTATGGGGTTCTCCACGCCGGCGGACCGCAGCGACAGGGCGATCTCCTCGGCCTCGGCGCCGCCGAGGATGATGGCGACGTACTCCATCCCGCTCTCGGCCTCGGCCGTGGCGAGCGACTCGAGGTCCTCGCGGCCAACGGAGACGCATTCGAGTCCGCCCCGGTCGAGGAAGCCCGCGAGCGCGAGTCCCATGGTCAGGTCCGTGTCGTAGACGTAAGCCCTCATGTGCGTCCGATCCTTCGCGTTGGTTAAATTCTTGATACGGCAATCCCGAGAACAGAGGCTAAGTCCTTAACCTTCCGGCCGCAAGAAGGCATTGACCGAATCCTGGTCCGCAGGGATTATGGGTGCCGTCAGAGGCGGGACCGGTCCCGCACACGCAAGGATTCGAAATGCATCCAGTCCTCCGGGCGGCCGCGGCCGCGTTCATGGTGGCCCTGCCCGTCGCGCTGCCGTCGGCGGCGCAGGCGCAGTCGAGGCTCAAGGACATCGTCGACATCGAGGGGGTCCGCGAGAACCAGCTCGTGGGCTACGGCCTCGTCGTCGGCCTCAACGGCACGGGCGACCGCCTCCGGAACTCCGCCTTCACCAACCAGAGCCTGAAGGGCATGCTGGAGCGTCTCGGCGTGAGCGTCCGCGACGCCGACCTCAGCACGCGCAACGTGGCCGCCGTCATGGTCACGGCGAAGCTGCGCCCCTTCGCTAGGCAGGGCTCGCCGCTCGACGTCAACGTCTCCTCCCTGGGCGACGCGACCAGCCTTCAGGGAGGGACGCTCGTGGTGACGCCCCTGCTGGGTGCCGACGGACAGGCCTATGCGGTGGCGCAGGGATCCCTCGTCGTCGGCGGGTTCACCGCCGGAGGGCAGGGCGCGCAGGTGACCCAGAACACCCCCACGCAGTCCCGCATCCCGGGCGGCGCCATCGTGGAGCGCGAGATCGGGTTCGAGATGGCCTCCATGTCGAACATCCGCCTGTTCCTGCGCAACCCCGACTTCACGACCGCCCGCCGCGTCGAGACGGCGGTGAACGGACGCCTCGGGAAGGGGTCTGCCAGAATGACGGACAACAACACCGTCGAGGTGCGCATCCCGCAGCGGTACGCGGGCAACCCGGCCGCCCTGGTGGCCGACCTCGAGGCCACTCCCGTCAACCCGGACACTCCCGCGCGTGTCGTCGTCGACGAGCGCTCCGGTACCGTCGTCATCGGCGAGAACGTGAGGATCGGCAAGGTCGCCGTCTCGCAGGGCGGGCTGACGGTCAAGATCCAGGAAAATCCCGTCGTCTCCCAGCCCGAGGCGCTGAGCGAGGGCCAGACCGCCGTCGTCCCGAGGACCACCGCACAGGTCAAGGAGGAGGAGGGCGGCCTCGCCGTCATCGACGGTCCCGTCTCCCTCCAGGAACTGGTGAACGGCCTCAACGCCCTCGGCGTGAAGCCGCGTGACGTGATCACCATCCTCCAGTCCATCAAGGCGGCGGGCGCCCTGCACGCCGACCTCGAGGTGCTGTGATGGACCCTGTCGGCAAGGTCGGAGGGGTGGCACGGGCGCAGGCCGCGGCACCGACACAGGAGATGCAGAGGGCGAGGAAGGCGGCGGAGGAGTTCGAGCAGGTGATGCTCGCCCACGCCTTCGAGACCATGATGAAGGGCGTCAAGACCCCGGGACTGGCGGGCGGAAGCTCGGCGGAGGGAATGTGGCGCTCGTTCCTCGTGCAGGAACAGGCCAAGGGCGCCGTCAAGGCAGGCGGCATCGGCATCGCGGACCAGGTTTACCGGGAAATGGCCGGAAAGATGAACGGAGCAGGAAAATGAGGAAGTCAGCCGCACGCGGATCGCGCCGCGACAGGAACGAAGCACCCGCGACCGTGGTCGTGAAGCCCGAGGTGATCGCACCCGAGCTTGACCGCTTCCTGCTCGCGCTCGACACGCTGTCGTCGGTCCTCGACGAGGAGACGGCGACGGTCAGGAAGGGCGAGGCCGCGACGGTGGACGTGTTCGTCCAGCGCAAGCGCGAGGTCGAGCACGAGATCCGCGTCGCCGGGAACTCGATGGCCGAGGCCGGGGTCACGTTGCCGGAGCAGGGTCCGTTCGCCGAGCGCGCGCAGCGTTCCGTCGACCGCCTTGCCGAGGCGGCGCGCCAGAACGGCATCGCCCTGACGGCGGCCCGCGACGCCGTGGAGCACGTCATGGGCGCGATCCGGAAGGCAGCCGCCGACGCGGGGAGCGAGGGTATGTACGCGCGCAGCGGACGCCAGATCGAGGGCATCGCCCGGACCATGAAGGGTTTCGACACGAGGCTCTGAAGGTTTCGCTCCCCGGGGCCGCCGCAGGGGCGGCCCCGCACATGGCCCGAACACGGTTCACGGAACCCTGCTGCGGTCAGGATCGATTCGTTAAATTCCGTTTTAATGTTCCGGCGCATACCTTCACGATGCGCCCTGGGACGACTGGTTCCCCGGCGAAGGCGGCAGAAAGTCGTCAATCACCCAGAAATTGGGGAATCCAGCCATGTCTTCCATCAATACGAACCTCGCCGCGATGACGGCTCTCCAGTCCCTGAAGTCCGTTCAGGGCGCGATGGCCACCACCCAGGAGCGCGTCGCGACCGGCCTGAAGGTGAACAACTCGAAGGACAACGCCGCTTACTTCGCCATCTCCACCACCATGAAGGGCGACGTGTCGACCTTCAAGGCCATCGGCGACAACCTGGCGCTGGCCGGCGGCTCAGTCGCCACCGCACGCAAGGGCACCGAGCAGATCGGCAAGCTGGTCGGCCAGATGATGGAGAAGATCTCCCTCGCCCAGGCGAACGAGACCGTGGACCGCGGACTGCTCCAGAACGACCTCGACGCCCTGGCTTCCGACATCACGAACGTGATCGAGCAGTCCGGCTTCAACGGCCAGAACCTGCTGAAGGGCGCTGCTGCCGTGCAGACCGTCGTGACCGGCATCAGCCGCGGCGCCGGCGGCACGGGCATCACCGCCACGAACTTCACCTTCAGCTCGCAGAACATGACGGCCGTCCAGACCGCCGTGGACGCGATCGACGTGAAGACCCCGACGGGTGCAGGCGCCGCTGCCGCTCTCGCCACCGCCCTGAGCACGGTCGAGGCCCAGATGAAGGTCGTGACCGAGGCCAACGCGGCCTTCGGCCTTGCCGAGACCCGCATCAACAACCAGAAGGACTTCATCTCCAAGGTTGCGGATAACTTCACGGCCGGCATCGGCGCCATCGTGGACGCTGACATGAACCAGGAGGCCGCGAAGTTCCAGGCCCTTCAGGTCCAGCAGCAACTCGCGGGCCAGGCGCTCTCGATCGCCAACCAGCAGCCGCAGCAGATCCTGTCCCTCTTCCGCTAATAGCGGCTAGGGACGGGGCAACCCGACAGCGACTGACGACTACAGGGCCGCCCTCCGGGGCGGCCCTTTCCGTTCAGGTGCCTGAACCCCATAGGACAGGTCGCGCGCACATGAAGGATTCACGGACTCTCCCCTTCCGGCGAAACCTGGATTTAATCTTCGCCCCTTAGCCTCGTAAGGGTTGCGGGAGATCATGGGTCCCCGTGCCGGGCGGCAGAAAGTCGTCATTCTCCCAGAGAACGGGATGATCCTGACATGTCTTCCATCAATACGAACCTCGCCGCGATGACGGCCCTCCAGTCCCTGAAGTCCGTTCAGGGCTCGATGGCGACCACCCAGGAGCGCGTCGCGACTGGCCTGAAGGTCAACAACTCGAAGGACAACGCCGCGTACTTCGCAATCAGCACCACCATGAAGGGCGACGTCTCGACCTTCAAGGCGATCGGCGACAACCTCGCCCTCGCTGGCGGATCGGTCGCGACAGCCCGCAAGGGCACCGAGCAGATCGGCAAGCTCGTGGGCCAGATCATGGACAAGGTCTCGCTTGCCCAGGCGAACGAGACCGTGGACCGCGGTCTGATCCAGAAGGACATTGCCGCTCTCGCAAGCGACATCGACAACGTGATCAAGCAGTCCGGCTACAACGGCCAGAACCTGCTGAAGGCTGCCACCAACGTCACGGTCGTGACGGGCATCAGCCGCGCCTCGGGCGGCGGCGGCATCACCACCACGTCGTTCGACTTCGCCCAGCAGAACATGGACACCATCCAGGCTGCCATGGCTGCCGTTGACGTCACTGTTCCCACGGGCGCAACCGCTGCCGGCGATCTCGCCGCGATCCTGACGACGGTCGAGGGCCACATGAAGACGGTGACGAACGCCAATGCGGCCTTCGGTCTTGCCGAGACCCGGATCAACAACCAGAAGGAGTTCATCTCCAAGGTTGCCGACAACTTCACCGCCGGCGTGGGTGCGATCATCGACGCCGACATGAACCAGGAGGCCGCGAAGTTCCAGGCTCTCCAGGTGCAGCAGCAGCTCGCAGGCCAGGCGCTCTCGATCGCCAACCAGCAGCCGCAGCAGATCCTCTCGCTCTTCCGCTAATAGCGGGGCGGGGAAACCCGTCGGCGACCGAGGACTACAGGGCCGCCCTCCGGGGCGGCCCTTTCCTATTGGTTGCTGCCGTTCGGAGGGGTTCAGGCCGTACCCACGAAGCGTCTTCGCAAGACGAAACCGAAACCCCGCTTTAATATGATGAGTCCTATCGTCATGGCTGTGCCCGGTGCGTCCGATGACGCTGGCCACGAGGCGGCAGAAAGTCGTCATTCTCCCAGAGAACGGGATGATCCTGACATGTCTTCCATCAATACGAACCTCGCCGCCATGACCGCCCTCCAGTCCCTGAAGACTGTTCAGGGCTCGATGGCCACCACCCAGGAGCGTGTCGCCACCGGCCTGAAGGTGAACAACTCGAAGGACAACGCCGCGTACTTCGCGATCAGCACCACCATGAAGGGCGACGTCTCGACCTTCAAGGCCATCGGCGACAACCTCGCCCTCGCAGGCGGCTCGGTTGCCACGGCCCGCAAGGGTACGGATCAAATCGGCAAGCTCGTCGGCCAGATCATGGACAAGGTGGCTCTCGCCCAGGCGAACGAGACCGTCGACCGCAACCTGATCCAGAAGGATATCGACGCCCTCGCCGGTGACATCACCAACGTCATCAAGCAGTCCGGCTTCAACGGCCAGAACCTGCTGACCGCTGCTGCCGTGGCCGCTGGCGCCAACACGGTCGTCACGGGCATCAGCCGCGCGGCCGGCGGCGGTGGCATCAGCACCACCTCCTTCCAGTTCGACGCGAAGGACATGGAAGACGTCGCGACCAAGGTGAAGGTCAACGTTGCCGGCGCTGCCAACGCAGCCGCCCTCGGCACGCTGCTCGCCGACGTCGAGGCCCAGATGAAGGTCGTGACGAACGCCAACGCGTCCTTCGGCCTGGCCGAGACCCGCATCAACAACCAGAAGGAGTTCATCTCCAAGGTTGCCGACAACTTCACCGCGGGCATCGGCGCCATCATCGATGCCGACATGAACCAGGAGGCCGCCAAGTTCCAGGCCCTCCAGGTGCAGCAGCAGCTCGCGGGCCAGGCGCTCTCGATCGCCAACCAGCAGCCGCAGCAGATCCTCTCCCTCTTCCGCTAATAGCGGCTAAGGACGGGGCAACCCGACAGCGACTGACGACTACAGGGCCGCCCTCCGGGGCGGCCCTTTGCTTTGGTGCGCCCAAGACCGCCGGAGGCAGGAGAGCAAGGATTCGCAACCGTTCCGGGCACACCGAAACCGCGCTTTAACCTTGCAACGCTAACCTCGTAAGGGTTACGGGAGACATGCTTCCCCGTGCCGGACGGCAGAAAGTCGTCAAGCTCCCAGAGAACGGGATGATTTCAGCCATGTCTTCCATCAATACGAACCTCGCCGCGATGACGGCCCTCCAGTCCCTGAAGTCGGTTCAGGGATCGATGGCGACCACCCAGGAGCGTGTTGCTACTGGCCTCAAGGTCAACAACTCGAAGGACAACGCCGCGTACTTCGCGATCAGCACCACCATGAAGGGCGACGTCTCGACCTTCAAGGCAGTCGGCGACAACCTCGCCCTCGCAGGCGGCTCCGTCGCCACCGCACGCAAGGGCGTCGAGCAGATCGGCAAGCTGGTCGGCCAGATCATGGACAAGGTCTCGCTTGCCCAGGCGAACGGCACCGTCGACCGTGACCTGATTCAGAAGGACATCACCGCGCTGTCCGGCGACATCCTGAACGTGATCAAGCAGTCCGGCTTCAACGGCCAGAACCTGATCGACGGCTCGAACATCGCCGACCCGGTGACCGTCGTGACGGGCATCAGCCGCGCCGCAGGCGGCGGCGGCATCACCACCACCAGCTTCAACTTCAACCGCCAGGACATGCAGGCCATCCAGACCGCCATGGCCGGCGTGACCGTGAACGGCGCCCAGACCGACGTGACGCTCGCCGCCACGCTGACCGCCGTCGAGGGCCACATGAAGACGGTGACCAACGCCAACGCGGCCTTCGGCCTGGCCGAGACCCGCATCAACAACCAGAAGGACTTCATCTCCAAGGTTGCGGATAACTTCACGGCCGGCATCGGCGCCATCGTGGACGCTGACATGAACCAGGAGGCCGCGCGCTTCCAGGCCCTTCAGGTCCAGCAGCAGCTCGCGGGCCAGGCGCTCTCCATCGCCAACCAGCAGCCGCAGCAGATCCTCTCGCTCTTCCGCTAATAGCGGGGCGGGGAAACCCGTCGGCGACCGAGGACTCCAGGGCCGCCCTCCGGGGCGGCCCTTCTGCTTCCGCACCAATAAGGACTCCTCATCGATTCAAGGATTCGCGCCCCCACGGGGGAGGTTAAACACGGTTTTAATCATCGCCGCCTAACCTCGTCTGTGTGCCGGGGCGCTCGCGCCCCGAACGCGGGCGGCAGAAAGTCGTCGTATCCCAGCAGAACGGGAATCCTTGAAGATGTCTTCCATCAACACAAACCTCGCCGCGATGACCGCCCTCCAGTCCCTGAAGGGCGTCCAGAACAGCATGGCTGTGACCCAGGAGCGCGTCGCGACTGGCCTGAAGGTGAACAACTCGAAGGACAACGCGGCATACTTCGCGATCTCGACGACCATGAAGGGCGACGTCTCGACCTTCAAGGCGCTCGGCGACAACCTCGCCCTAGCTGGCGGCTCCGTCGCTACGGCCCGCAAGGGCACCGAGCAGATCGGCAAGCTCGTCGGCCAGATCCTGGAGAAGGTTTCGCTCGCCCAGGCAAACGAGACCGTGGACCGCACGCTGATCCAGAAGGACATCGTCGCCCTGACCGCCGATATCGACAACGTGATCAAGCAGTCGGGCTACAACGGCCAGAACCTGCTGAAGGCTGCCACCAACGTCACGGTCGTGACGGGCATCAGCCGCGCCTCGGGCGGTGGCGGCATCACCACCACGTCGTTCGACTTCGCCCAGCAGGACATGACCCTCGTCCACACGGCCATGGCCGCAGTCGACATCGACAACGCGGGTGAGACCGCAGCCAACCTCGCGACGCAGCTCTCGAACGTCGAGGCGCAGCTCAAGGTCGTGACGAACGCCAATGCGGCTTTCGGCCTGGCCGAGACCCGGATCAACAACCAGAAGGACTTCATCTCCAAGGTCGCCGACAACTTCACGGCGGGCATCGGCGCCATCGTCGATGCGGACATGAACCAGGAGGCCGCACGCTTCCAGGCCCTTCAGGTCCAGCAGCAGCTCGCAGGCCAGGCGCTCTCGATCGCCAACCAGCAGCCGCAGCAGATCCTGTCCCTCTTCCGCTAAGCGGGAGTCCCCGGGCGGCCCACGGGCCGCCCGGTTTCCTTTGACGACGGGAGCCGCCCCACGGGCGTCGCCCATACGAACATCCCCCAGCCACGCATTGCCAGAAGGTTTCGATGAGCGTAGCAGCCTACAAGAAGACGATCCGCACGACCGAGACGCCCCGCGACATGGAGCGCAAGGTCTTCAACAAGATCACAGGAGGCCTGGAGAGGCACGCCGAGGACGGCCCGTTCTCGATGGAGCTCAAGGACTACCTGGAACAGAACCAGAAGCTCTGGATGACGCTCCGCGGGGACATCATGCACCCCGAGAACGCGTTGCCGGCCGAACTGAAGGGTTCGCTGTTCAACCTCTCGCTGTGGGTCGACAGGCACACGATCTCCGTCCTGAAGGGGGAGGGATCGGTCCAGCCGCTCATCGAAGTCAACCGCAACATCATGGCCGGTCTCGGCGGACAGGGAGGCCTCTGATGCCCCTTAGGATCAAGTTGAAGCCGAACGAGCGCGTGATCGTCAACGGCGCGGTCATCCGCAACGACGACAAGCGCACGGTCATCACGGTCGAGAACCATTCCCACGTCATCCGCGGCAGCGACTTCATGGTCGAGGACGACGCGACGACGCCGACGAAGCGCGCGTACTTCGCGATCCAGATGCTGCTGATCGACCGCAGCAACATCAAGCACCGCAAGTCGGAGGCAACGGCGATGCTCGCCGACCTGTACACCGTCTTCTCGTCCCCCGAGGTCCAGGACGCCGTCATGGAGTCCGTCGACCACCTGGGAGCCGAGGATTTCTACAAGTCCCTTGCAGCCCTGCGCCCCGTAATGGCGTACGAGCGCACCCTCCTCTCGGTCCCCGGGGGAGCTGTCGAGGAACGGGCGGCCTGAGGGCCGCCCCAGCGGGAGAGGAGCAGAGGCCATGTCGACGCTGATGGACTTCCAGGTCATTTCGCGGACCTACACGAAGGAACTCGAGAGGTTCAAGGCCCAGCCGCAGCAGGCCCGCGAGATCGCGTACTTCAAGGAGAAGGCGGGCAGCATCAAGTCCGCCGAGGAGTTCGTGAAGGACCCGAGGCTCATGAAGTTCGTGCTCACGGCCTACGGCATGGCGGAGCAGAACTTCCCGGGACTGATCAAGAAGCTCCTGGAGGGCGGGGTGTCCGATCCCTCGTCGCTCGCCAACAGGTTCACGGATTCCCGCTACAAGGAACTCGTGAAGGACCTCGGCCTCGAGAAGGGCCAGACGGGCAACCTCAAGTTCGAGAGCGTCCGCAACAAGATCGTGGAACGGTTCCAGACCGTCGCCTTCGAGACGAAGAAGGGCGAGGAGAACGGCGCAATCCGCAGCATCCTGTACTTCCAGCGCAAGGCCCCGTCCATCACGAGCTGGTACCAGGTGCTCGGCGACCGGGCCATGACCGAGGTCCTCAAGACGGCGTTCTCCATTCCTTCGCAGACCGCTTCCATCGACGTCGACAAGCAGGCGGCGATCCTCGAGAAGAAGTTCCCGATCAAGGACATGAAGAACCCGGCCAAGGTCGAGAAGATGCTCAAGCAGTACGCGATCATGAGCGACATGCAGACGGGCAACACCACCACGTTCGTACCGACCCTGACGCCAATCTCGATGGACGGCTCCCTGTCCTTCACACCGCAGTACTTCACCATCGACACGTCGATGATGAGCGCCATCTCCGCGTACAAGCGTTACTGAGCGCGAGCCACAACCGCCATCCGGAGGGCCGGGTTCCCGTTCGGGACCCGGCCTTTCCTGTTCCTGGCTAGTGAATGCCGGCGGGACGCCCTTGTCCCAGCAACGCCTCGAGTTCCCTGCGGAATTCCTCACCGATCTCCTCGCGCTCCAGGGCATAGGCGACGTTGGCCATGAGGAAGCCGATCTTCGAGCCGGTATCGTAAGTCCTGCCCTGGTACTTCATGCCGAAGAAGGGCTGCTCCTTCATGAGGCGGATCATGGAATCCGTGAGCTGGATCTCGTTGCCCGCGCCGCGCTCCTGGGTCGAGAGCAGGTCGAAGATCCCCGGCTGGAGGATGTAGCGGCCGGAGATGATGTAGTTCGACGGCGCGGTGCCCTTGGGCGGCTTTTCCACCATGCCGGTGATCTCGAAGGTCTGGCCGAATTCCTGGCCCACCGAGACGATGCCGTATTGGTGGGTCTGGTCCTCGGGCACTTCCTCCACGGCGATGATGTTGCCGCCGTGCTTCTCATAGGCCGCAATCATCTGCTCCATGGAGCCGCGGCTGAGCATGTCGGGCAGGATCACCGCGAAAGGCTCGTCGCCCACCAGCTCCCGGGCGCACCAGACCGCGTGGCCGAGGCCCAGCGGTTCCTGCTGGCGGGTGAAGCTGGTCTGGCCGGCCTGGGGCTGGTCCTTGGCGAGGATCTCCAGCTCCTGCGTCTTGTTGCGGCTCTCGAGGGTGCGGTTGAGCTCGTAGGCGATGTCGAAATGGTCCTCGATCACGGCCTTGTTGCGGCCGGTGACGAAGATGAAGTGCTCGATCCCGGCGGCGCGCGCCTCGTCCACCACATGCTGCACCACGGGACGGTCGACGACGCACAGCATCTCCTTGGGCACGGCCTTGGTGGCGGGCAGGAACCGGGTGCCGAGGCCGGCGACGGGCAGGACGGCCTTGCGGATAGGCTTCTTTGCTGGGGACATGTCGACGATCCTGTGCTTGCGGGCTGACCGTCGACAACGCCCGACCGGGGCCATGGTTTGCCCCGGCCGCCGGAAACTCACATGGCCATGTCGATCCGGCACGCGCGGGAAAGGTCCACCATCATGGACGGGTCGACGGATACCTTGACGGTGGCCTCGATGCCCAGCTCGCGGGCGACCCTGTGGGCCTCCCCGAACGTGACCGGTGAGGCGGAGGGATCGTTCCTGGGAGGCAGGCAGACGAGGATGTCGAGACGGCTGTCCACGGACGCGGCACGGGCCTGGAACCTGGTCCCCGCCTCGGTGGGCACGTCCACGATGATCTTCCGCACCCCGGCCTCCTCCTTCCATGCCAGCCATCCCCACGAGATCGGCTCGCGCGTCAGGAAGGGGAAGGGGGCAGCCTTCCACGCCCCCATGCCGGGCAGGTCGACGGATACGGGCCTGACGACGAGGTCGGCTCCCGGAACGTCGGCGCCGAGGCGCAGCCACGCGGCGATGCCGCCGGAGGACAGGGCCACGAGCATGTTGGTCAGGGAGGACACCATGCCGTCGCCCGTGCGGGGCAGGAGAGCCTCGAAACGCCCCTTGACGAGGCGGTCCGACGCGGACGCCCTGGCGATGACCTTGGAGAGGCGGTCCCCGGCCTGCGCCGCGTGCGCCGCGTAGAGGCTGCCGCTGGGGGTGGCCCTCGGCTTCTCGGCGGCGTTCCTGTACCCGCGCAGCCCCGAGGACTGGCGGATGCGCCCCTCGTCGTCCTCCGGCATGAAGCTCACCGGGGCGGCCTGGTGGAGCGGCTCGGCGGAGGTGACCTGACGCAACTGCCCGACGTTCGTGCCCGTCAGCGTGAGGCTGATGGTCGATGCGGGAATGACGTACGGGGGCATGTCCTCCGACCGGAACACGACCTCGCCGAAGCCCGGGACCGACATGATGGCGGTCTTGTCGGCCACGGCGAGGACCTTTCCGACCGAGCGGCCGCGATGCGGCAGCCCGACCGGGATGGAGACCACGTGAACCGTGGCCGCCGGAAGCGTGAACCTGGCCTTCCCGTCGTCGCGCATCGTTTCCTCCTCAGTCGATCAGGCGGTCTTCCTCGGTCTCGGACTTCAGGCGGATCTCGCCTGTGGCCTCGAGTTCCTTGGCTTTCTCGAGCACGGTGGCCTGGGCCTCCTGCACGTCGCGCGCCCTGACGCGGCCGAGCATGGCGAACTCGTCCTTGAGCATCTGGGCCGGACGCTGCGGCAGGCAGCCGAAGAAGCGCTCGCGGTGCTCCTCCTTCTGGTCCTTGAGGGCCAGCGCGATGACAGCGTTGTCCACCGCGCGGAGCAGGGTGGAGAGGTCGCCGGAGTCGATGTCCGCGAGGTCCTCGAACGTGAACATCTTGGCCTTGATCCGCTCGATCTCGTCGGGCCTCGACATCCCGATGTCGGAGAAGATGAGGCTGAGGGTGTCGCGGTTCGTGCGGTTGAAGATCTCGGCGAGGATGTCGTCCGCGCTCGCGCCGCCCTGGCCCTTCGTGAAGTTCGCCATCAGCTCGCTCTTGAGGACGTCCTCGATCTCCTGGATCGCGTCGCTCGGGACCTGCTCGAGGGTGATCATGCAGTCCACGACCTCCAGCACCTTCGGACGGGGGAAGGTCTCGAGGATGCGGGCGGCATGGTCGGAGCGCAGGCGCGACAGGACCACCGCGGCCGTCTCCGACGTCTCGTTCATGAGGTAGTTCGAGAGCGTCTCGTGGCTGACGTTGGTCAGCTTCTCCCAGGTCGTGCGTCCCGACGGCCCCGCGATCTCGGACATGATCTGCTCGACGCGCTCCGGCGGCAGGAACCGCATGAGCATGCGCTCGGCCGAGGTGAGGTTGCCCACGGACACGTCGCCGCCGCGGTCGAACTTGCCGATGAAGTCGCGGCAGACGGCCTGGACGAGGGTTGGCGACAAGCGCCCGGCGGTCGCCATGACGCGCGTCACCTGGGTCAGCTCCTGCTCGGCCAGCTTCTCCATGAGCTGCGCCCCGCGCTCCTCGCCCAGGACGAGGAGGACGGTCGCCGCCTTCTGCACGCCCGTGAGGGCCTCGAAGGGGAAGGTGCCGAACGGCTTCAGGGGGGCCATCGATGCCATTTTCAGTTGCTCCGGTTCTTCTTGTCGGAGGAGTCCTTGGGACCCCGGTCGTTGTCGAGGATTGCCGAGATCACGCTGGCGACCACGGCGAGGGGGCGCGGCCCCATCGGAAGGCCGGGGCCGTCGGGCAGGGCCTTCGCCATGTCCCTCACGTCCGTCCGGGCCTCGTCACGCTTTTCTTCAGATTCCCGCATATGACCTCACCAGCGCTCCCGCGAGCAGGTTCCACCCGTCGACGAGCACGAAGAAGATGATCTTGAAGGGCAGGGCGATCATCGTCGGGGGCAGCATCATCATGCCCATCGACTGGAGGACGCCCGACACCACGATGTCGATGACGAGGAAGGGCAGGAAGAGCAGGAACCCGATCTCGAACGCCCTCTTGAGTTCCGAGATCATGAAGGCGGGCACGAGGATCCTCACGTCGGGACGGACGTCCGCGCGCTTGCCCACCGCCGGCTCCGCGTCGGCCGAGGGTGCCTCCGCCTTCGGGGCCTCCTTGCGCAGCTCCTTCGGGTCCTTCCCGCGTCCGGCGGCAAGGGATTCGAACAGCGCGAGGTCCTTGTCGCGGACGTTCGCCTCCATGAAGGCCCGGAACGGGTCGAGCATCTTCTCGAAGGCGACCTCCTCGGAGATCTCGTCGTCGATCAGCGGCCGCAGCCCGTCGCTCCACGCCTTGTCGAAGGAGGGCTGCATGATGAAGGCCGTCAGGAACAGGGCCAGCGACACCATCACCATGTTCGGCGGGGACTGCTGGAGCCCGATGGCGCTCCGGACGCAGGAGAGCACGACCACGATGCGGGTGAAGCTCGTCATCATCACCAGCAGGCCGGGCGCGATGCTCAGGACCGACAGCAGGACGATCGTCTGGACGACGCGCCCGCTGAGGCTGCCGCCCTCGGACTTGTTGAGGTCGATCGTCAGGCTCTGGGCCTCCGCCGATCCCGCGAGGAGGGCGACGGCGGCCGCCGCGACGGCAGCCACGAGCCCCGCACGCGCGACCTGACCGGAGGTCAGGGACATTCTCATGACGGGTCGCCCTTGATGATCTCGGTGAGCGTCACGCCGAGCTTCTCGCCCTCGAAGATGACCAGCTCGCCGCGGGCCAGCACCTTGCCGTTGACCATGATGTCGGCAGGCTCGCCCACCATCTTGTCGAGGTCGACGACGACGCCGCGGCGCAGGTCGAGGATGTCGTTCACGGCCATCACCTTGCGGCCGATCACGACCTCGACGGTGACCGGGATCGCGAGGACGGAGCCGCGGATGTTCTCCTTGTTGGAGCTGCCCGGCTCCGGGTCGGCCTCGATGGGCGCGAACTCGGCCTTGCGGACCGGCTCGGCCGCGTTCGCGATCTCGTTAAGCTTGGCCAGCTCCCTCTCCATGTCCTCGGGGCTGAGGTCCGAATTCATGATCCGGTCGAGTTCGGTGTTGTAGTCGCTCATGCTTCTCTTCCTTTCAGTTTCCCGGTTGTGAGGCCTGCCCCGTGGGTCAGGACTGCTGGTCCATGATCCACCCGCGGATCACGGCGACCGCCTGGTCGGGGTTCTCGTCCACCGCGTCGAAGACGGCGTCGGCGAGTTCGTCCTCCTCGGTGCGCACCTTCGGCTGGGCCTCGTCGTCGTCGCCGATGACCACTTCCGTCGCTCCGGGGGCCGGGAGGGTCTCGCTGGCCGTCTCGCCCGGCACGACCAGAGGCTGGATGCCGACGACCTGTTCGAGGATCGGGGTCACCTTCTGCATGGCCGGACGGAGCACGAAGAGGATCAGGAGGGCGCCGATGAAGGCGAGGGCCAGCCACTTCACGATGTCGCCCATGCTGCCCCCGAGGAGCGCCATGAAGGCGGACCCGGAGTCGGCGGAGAGAGGATCGGCGAACTGGAGGGCCTCGACGGTCACCTGGTCGCCGCGCTCCTCGCTGAAGCCGATGGCCGTGCGGGCGAGCTTGGTGAGGCTCTCCAGCTCCTCCGGCGTACGGGGGGTGTACTGGCGGGTGCCGTCCTCGGCGGTCGTGTAGGTCCCGTTGACGAGCACGGCCACGGAGAGGCGGCGCACCTGGCCGGGTTCCTGCACGCTCTCGACCGTGTCCTTGGAGATCTCGTAGTTGATGGTCTCCTCGCTGCGGTCCGTGCGGTTGCCCGTGCCCCCGGCCTGCTGCTGGTTCAGCATCTCGGCCTCGGGCAGGTTCTGCTGCACCGTGGTCGGCTGGTCGGAGTTGGCCTCCTGCGAGCGCTGCTTCTCCTCGACGGTCTGGGTCGAGCGGACGACCTGTCCCTTCGGGTCGAACCGCTCGCTGCGGGAGACCTGGCGCTTCATCTCGAGTTCCGCCGAGACGCGGACGCGGACGTTGCCGTGGCCGAGACGGGCGGCGAGCAGGTCCTCGACGGTCTTGGAGAGGCGTCCCTCCAGCGAACCCTGCATCCCGTCGGAACCGTCGGGGGAGTTGCCCTCGCTGCCCTCGGCGAGGATCACCTGGCCCGCGGTGTCGAGGATGGTGACGGCCGTGGCCTTGAGGTTCGGCACGGCGGAGGCCACGAGGTGGCGGATGCCGCGCGCCTGGCTCCGTTCGAGGGGCATGCCGCCCTTCATGCGGATGATGACGGAGGCCGTCGGCGTGGGGGCCGTGCGGGAGAAGGATTCGCGCTCCGGCATCACGATGTGCACGCGGGCGCCGTCGACGCCCTCGATCTGGAGGATCGAGCGGCTCAGCTCGCCCTCGAGGGCGCGCCTGCTGTTCACGTTCTGCATGAAGGACGTGAGGCCGAGGCCGTTGTCGGCGTCGAAGATCTCGTATCCCGTGCCGGAGACGCCGGGAAGCCCCTGCTGGGCGAGCGCCATCCTGGCCCGCGCCACGTCGTGCGAGGGAACCTGCACGGTGGTGCCGTCGTCGGCGGCCCGCACCTGGACCCCGAGCTTCTCGAGGGCGGTGACCATCTTGCCGGCCTCCCCGGGAGGAAGCCCGGCGTAGAGGGTGGTCATGTTGGGCGCCAGCGCCAGCATGGTGAGCACCGCGATCGTGGCGACGACACCCAGGCCGACTGCGCCGAGGGCGATCAGCCGCTTGGTGCCGAGCGACCGGAAATTCTCTAGGATCTTCTGCACGGTTTCCGCAGCCCCTGAACGTTCAGATTTCCATGTAGAGCCAGCTTCGCCCGATGAAGGACTCGAAGCAAGGACTCGAAGCCCACGGAACATGACAAATCACCACCGGCAGCGCAAGCTTAATCGAGTCCTTTTTTTAACAAATGAATCCTTGCCCTGGATAAAGGACTCGGTAATGTAGGGGTCGATTCAGGCGCACAACGTTACCGGAGGCTGCGTGTCAGGCGATAATGGCGGGAAACCCGCGGGAAAGAAGAAGGTGATAGTCGCGTTCGCGGCCCTGTTCCTGGTGGCGGCCGCGGGCGGCGGCGGCTTCGTCGGCTACAAGAAGTTCTATGCGGGCGCGGCCCAGGCGGCCCCGGAGGCCAAGGCGGACGTGGACGCCCCGCCCCCGGACGACGCCAAGTACACGCTCGTCAAGATCGACAACCTGGTCGCCAATCTCGCGCCGGGTTCGAAGTCGAGGATGGTCCGCGTGTCCGTCGTCGTCCCGGTGGTCGAGGCCAGCTCCACCAGGAAGAACGGCGACACGGAGGACGCGCTGCGCGAGGCCTTCCTGACGCACCTGCGGGCTGTCGACGCGGCGGACCTCGAGGGCGCGGCGGGCATGCAGCGCCTCAAGGACGCGCTGCTGTCGCGTGCCAAGGACGCGGTCGGGCGCAACGCCGTCAAGGAAGTCCTGATCCGGGACTTCGTGGTCAACTGAGGGAACAAGCACTATGAAGAAGGCAGCCGATCTCCGCGTCAGCACGTCCGGGCCGCTCGCCGTCCGCACGATGGCCATGGCGGCGACCAGCAACTCCGACAGCCTCCCGATGTTCCATTCCATCGCGGAGCGCTTCGGCCTTCTGGTCTCCAGCCAGATGCGCCAGTTGCCCGTCACGAGCATCAAGAACAACGGCGTCCACGCCCGGACGGTGCGCTTCAGCGACGCCATGCAGCAGATCCCCTCGCCGAACCTGATCGGGGTCGTGAAGGCCAAGGAGTGGGAGGGGCAGATCCTGATCGCCTTGCAGGACCAGTTCGCCCGCCAGCTCATGTCGCTGATGCTCGGGAACAAGAACCCGTCCGCGCGCAAGCAGGAGGACAGGCAGTTCACGCCCATCCAGCTCGGCCTCGTCAAGCGCTCCATGACCTGGATGCTCAAGGCCCTGAGCGAGGCGTTCGACACGATCGGCTACGTGTCGTTCCAGATCGACAGGATCGAGACCCAGCCGCAGTTCGCGAACATCATCCCGGCGGCGGCGCTCTGCGTGTCCGTGAAGGCCGAGATCGAGATCGAGGGCACGAAGGGCACCATCCACGCGGTATTCCCCCACGCCACCCTCGAGCCCATCCGCGAATCCCTGACCCACATGGTCCTCGGGGACTCGAACCCGCGCAAGGACAGTTGGGGCAGGGCGGTGCAGGGAGCGGTCAAGGAGGTCGCCCTCGACGTCAACGCGGTCTACCGCCAGGTGGACATGACCCTGGGGCAGATCGTCGACTGGAAGGTCGGCGACAGGATCGTGCTCCCGCAGGGCAGGGGCAACGAGGTGACGCTCGTCAGCGGCACGAAGGTGGTCGCGAAGGGCAGGGCCGGCGAGTCCAACCGCATGATGGCGGTCCGGATCGAGGAGACGCCCATGGCCGACGCAGAGCAGCAGTCCAAGGGGAACGCATGATGATTACCGATCAACTCGTCGGATACCTGCCCAGCGCGACCAACCTGGTCGACTGCGCGCTCGTCGGCGCCCTCGCCGTGAGCGGCTACTACATGTTCAGGGCGAGACAGGCGATCCGCGACCTCAAGCGGACGCAGGCGGAGGCCCCGCTCCAGATCAAGGCTCTGATCGACAACCTCGAGGCGGTACGCGCGGCGGTGTCTGCCACCCTGGCCGAGGTGAACGTCACGATCGGGGCCATGGCCGAATCGGTCTCGAAGGCCGATGTCCTGAAGGACGACTTCGACCATCTGACCGGACGGCTCCAGCGCCACCTGGTGAAGGCGCAGGAGACCATCGACGAGGTGGTGCAGGTCACGGCCGCCGCCGACCGGATCGCCGACCGGATCGTGGAGACGACGGGGCTCGCGAAGGAGTTCCTCGCGCCGAAGGCAGGCGCCGAGGACCCCGTGGTCCGCGAGGAGGACGAGTCCCAGTCGGTGACGGCCGATGCGGAATCCCAGCCGGCCCCGCCTGCCGAGGCCCCGTCCCCGGAGGCTCCCGCAGCCCCGGCCGAGGAGTCACGGGTCGCCCTCGCCGCCGTGCGCTCGCCCAGGATGTCCTATGCCTCCCACTCGGGCCGCGGCAGGAGACGCGCATGAAGCTGCGCATCATCCCCGCCGCGCTCCTGCTGACCATGCTCTCGGGCGCCTCGCACCTCGCCGAGGTCGGCACCGCGCAGGCGCAGAACGAGCACGCGGACCCCAAGGCCGGGGCTTCGGACGCGAGCGCGTCCCAGGCGGAGGCGAAGCCTTCCGAGGCAAAGCCCGCCGAGGCGAAGGCGCCTGCTCCGACCGAGCAGCATCCCGGCCTCGTCGCGACCATCAAGGACGCGTCGGGCGCCACTCCCCAGAAGGACGCTCCCGCAGCGGCTCCGGCGAACCCGGTCGCCGCCGGGAACCTTCCGAAGTCGCTGGACACGTGCACCTTCGCCGAGGGGGCCGACCTCCTCAAGCAGAAGGAGGACGCCCTGAAGGAACGCGAGCGGAAGATCGCCGAGCGGGAGGCCCTGCTCGTCGTGACCGAGGTGCGGGTGAACCATGAGATCAAGCGCATGGCCGCCCTGAAGGAGCAGCTCGCCAGGTACGTGGACAAGGCGGAGACCGCGCCGCGCGAGGACGCGAAGCGCCTGGCCGCGCTCTACGGGTCGATGAAGGCGGCAAAGGCGGCCGAGCGCATGGACCTGATGCAGCCGGACATGATCGTGGAGATCCTCGACCTCATCGACGAGACCCGTGCCACGGGAATCCTCGCCGCCCTGGAGCCGAACAAGGCCAAGGAGGTCACCGCCCTCATCCTGGAGCGGCACAAGCCCCCCGTCGTACGCAAGCGCTGAGGCGCGGCGGGAACGGATGCCCGAAATGGAGAGGCCCGCAGCGACGGCTGCGGGCCTCTTGCGTCAGGGACGGGCGCGCGGGACCTCAGGCCATTGCCAGCGACCGCGCCGGGGCGACGTGGACCTTGGCCAGCCCCCGGTGCGAGAGCACGCCAACGCGCCCGAAGCACGAGGCAAGCTCGAAATCGTCCTCGACCCCGTCACGTCCGGTACCGACGATCACGAGCGGCCTGTCGCCCATGGTCTGGGATTCGAGCAGCTCGACCACGTCGTCGCGCAAGGCCCCGTACCGCGCGTCGGAGAGAAGGTGGAGTCCCTCGAAGATGACGACGCCGCCCCATGCGGCGACGTTCGCGAAGGCCTTCCGCATGGCGTCGGCCCTGCCGAGGCACTGGAGGACCGGCAGGCGGTGGACCTCAACCCCGAGGGCCTGGGCGACCGCCCCGGCATAGCCGTGCTTGGCGTCCTCGTCGCCCCCGATGAGGAGGACCGAGCTGCATGCCATCTCGTTCCCGGAGTGCGCGGCCTGGCGCACCCACTGCTGGGTGTCCATCACGATCTCGAAGACCTCCTGGCAGACGGGAGGGGGAAGCTTTGTCCCCGTGCGGGGATCGCGGATGCTCATGTTCGTCGCCCTTTCCGGCGTTGCTGTCGTGAGGCGGGGCGCCGTCCTCCCTCGGGACCGAGTCCGGCACCGCAACAATGAAGCATACGGAAGGACTTGGATCCTTTTCCCTGGAGGAGCGGATCGGCACTCGGGCCGCCGTCAGGAATGGTTATGAGACCCTTAAACACGATTCCTACCGGAAAGGCAACGAATTCTTGACACAATCCTGCGGAGTTGGCAGAAGGCAACCCGAATTGGTGAAGGACTCCCCGTCCTTGAAGGTTTCAGTCCCGCCCTGCCGCTCCCTCCAGGACGACGGCGGGGCCATCGAGAAGGAATAAGACGTGCTCAAGACCAGCGTCCTCGTCGCGTCGGCGATGATAGCGGCTACCCTGACCGCGCCGAAGCAGTCCGGCGGATGGGAGGCACTCCGCGACGCCAGAATGGAAAGCCCGCAGGAGCTGCTCGGATACGACGAGACGGGCGCGGCCTTGCAGGGGCTGGCCCTCAGGGCCGGGCTGCCCGCCGCCGAACTAGCGCCGGAGGCGGCCGAGACCAGGAAGGTCGGTCGGTACACCGTGATGTCGGGCTGCAATCCCGGGACCTGCGAGGAGGGAAGGGCGATGCTCGTCGGCGATGCCGGCAGTCAGGCCTTCTACGCCGCGTGGAAGCCGAAGGTCGGCCGCGCCGTCGTCGTTCCCGATCTCAAGACGTGGCCTGCCGAGGCGAAGCGGGAAGCCATCGCCTGGCTCAAGAAACCGCAGTAGCAGCACGCGCTGGTCGCTTGCGTTCGGGACGGCCAGCATCTACCGCATCCGATCGAGGGAACAGTCCATGTCAGAAGCCGTCAAGCAGCAGGTCGAGGGTCTCAAGGGGCTGCTCGAGGACATCTACGAGGGTTACGAGCTGAGGAACTACTCCGCGCACGCGGCCGCGGCCGAGCTCGTGCAGAACTGGGAAGCCGCCCTCCACGACGGGACGGCGCTGAAGGACCTCGTGGGCGACGTCGACATCGTCGTCAAGCTCCTCCAGAAGTTCAAGCAGGATGCCCTGGCGCTGGACGTGTCCGCCGCCCCGGCTCCCGGCCGCTGAGACAGGAGCGTCGTCATGGATGCCTACGACAGGAGCGAACACCTCGCGGCGCTCGTCAATGAGTACCTCCACGCGGACGACGTCCGCGATCTCGCGGTCCACCGCGCCCTGGGTTGCCTCTTCACGAACTGGCGGGACGCGATGACGGACGGCACCGGGCAGGGCATGACCGAGCTCGCCGACAGGGACATCCCGCTCGTCATCGAGGCGCTCGAACGCTTCCGGGAGAGGGTCCACGCGCTCGACGCCTCCCTGGACGCCTCGGCCGATCTCAACAAGGGGCCCTGAGGCCGGATCCCGACACCCCATGCCGACGGAGGCAGCGATGAACCAGGAAGCCTACGAAACCATGCACCAGCTCAGGCGGCTGCTCATGTACGTGAATTGCGGGACGGCCGCCTCGTCCTTCCGTTCCCCCGCCCATGCGGCGGCGGACATGCTCGTCGGGAACTGGAACCAGCGGATCTGCGGCGATGGCGCGTCCGTCGAGGACGTCGCCGGGGACATCGACAAGGTCGTGGAGACGCTCCTGAAGTTCAAGGAGGAGACGCTGGCCCTGTCCCCTTCCGCCGCACCCGCGCCGGGACGCTGAGGACTCCATGTTCTCCTACGAACTCGACATCGACCTGGGCGACGGGGTCGGCGCCACCAAGGCCTCCGGCATCCGCGACGGCGTGCAGGCCATCATGGGCGAGGCCGTCATGGAGGACGAGACCGTCGAGGTGGAGCTCGTCTCCCCGCACGAGATCAGGGTCCGGCTGAGCACGCCCTTCGACCTGATCGAGAACGATGCCGAGGCGCTCAAGGAGGCGATCCTCGAGGCCCTGTACGAGAACCTGCCCGTCAGTGACGTGGCCTCGGTCGGCAGGTTCCAGATGACGGACTGCCCGAGGCCCGCCTTCCTCAACTGAGGGCTAGGGCGCGGGCTGGGGCGCGGCAGCGATCGGCTCCCTGTACGTCGCCTTGTGTCTGAAGCAACTGACGGCCTCCCTGAAGGGCCGGGCCTCGTACCTCCCGCCCGTGGGATCGCTCGCCCTGATGCGTACTGCCATCTCCTTGAAGGCGCCCGGGTCCCTGACCTCGTCCTGCTCGACGTGCCCGAGCCTCGCGACCTCCTCGTAGAAGTCCAGGAACCGCTGCTCCATCCCCAGCGACTCGAATGCCTTGGCGCAGGCGTACCCGGCGGACTTGCCCCTCCGCATCGCGTGGAGATAGGCCTCGGCTGCCGGCCCGGTCACCTCACGGGTCGCCAGCCGCCGCCAGATCGCCGGGTTCCCCCTCTGGGCCATCTCGGCCCCGACGTGGACCTGGAACGCGACCGCGTCGGCCTCCATGACCCACAGTCCCGCGAGCTGCTCCTCGGCGGGTACCCGGGCTAGCAGGTCGATGATCCCCTGCCTGGCGTGCCAGACATGACGCAACTCGTGTCCCGCCAAGGACATCTTGCCGTCGCGCTCCAGTCCGGAGCGGACCTCGAGCCTCAGGGACCTGTGGTCCAGGTTGGCGTCCCCGAGGTCGGGAATGGCATCGACGTCATGGAACGAGTACCCGAGTTCCCTTGCCAGCCCGATGTGACTCCCGGCGGCAGGGGATCGCTCCAGCACGCCGATGATGTCCGCGATGGTGTTGCCAGGTGCCATGGCGCTCACGGCAGCCTCATGAAGGCCGGAAGCCCGCAGTCGTCGTTGCGCGGGGCGGGCGCATCGAAGGCACCGGGATCGCCCTCGAGCATGCGCGCGATGTGCTCGTCGGCCTCCGCGAGCAGGTCGTCGGTTACCTCCCTGAGCTCGCCGTCGTCCCCTGAGAGCGCGAGGACGGCCTCCTCCGTCGAGTACTCGAACCAGAGGTCGTCACGACCGAGGAAGTCGCGCACCGCGTCGACGGCCTGCACGCCCACGACGTCGGCCACGATGGTCTCCCCATCCCCGTCGGGATGGACGGCAACCACGTGGATCGGGGAGCCGTCCTCGTCCCTGAGGATGCCCGGCGTCCAGCCGAAGCGGCGGCACAGGGCGAGCGCGTAGACGTGGCACTGCCCGCGCATGTACGCCTCGATGGCCATGTAGCCCTCCATGTCGCCCCCGGTCGGATGCCTTCCCCGCCGTCGACTACCTGCGTCGACGGAAAGCCACAAGCGCGGGGCAACGGCGTGCCCGACGCGGGACGTCCCGGCTTCGGCACGTACCCTGCCCATGAATCCTCGGGAATGGAACCCCAGTAAGGAATCAGTCCAGCGGGTCGATCCGGAACCCGATGTCAACGGAGGAATGCCTGCATAATCCTTAGGGAGTATTTCTTGTTTTGGATATCGAATCCTTGCGAATCCGGTGGCATAAGGATTCCCGTCCTGAGGCATGGTGCCCCGGGACGCCAACGCCGCGCCTCGTCGGCGCGGCCATGAGAAGGGAACCTACGTGATCGACCTGTACACACTGCTCGAACGGCTCTCGGCTGACCTGGTCAGTACGGGGAAGTCGTTCCTCATAATGGTGCACCTTGTCGGGCTGGCGCTCGGCATCGGCGCCGCGACGCTCCTCGACGTCTTCATCCTGCGCTTCCTCGTGCTGAGGAACATCACGCAGGCCAACCTGGAGGTCGTCGAGTTCGCCACCAAGGTGGTCACCATGGGACTCGTGATGCTGTGGGGGTCGGGCGTCGGCTTCCTGCTGCACTACGGGTTCTTCGACCCGGCGAAGCTGATGAACGAGAAGGTCTGGGCGAAGATCGGGATCGTGATGATCCTGACGATCAACGGGATGTTCATCCACCGGATGGTGCTCCCGCTGATCCGCTCGAACCTGGGGCGGCCCCTGTTCGACGGTCTCCCCGTCGGCAAGCGCAGGGTTCTTCTCCTGACGGGTGCCGTATCCGCGGTCTCGTGGTACGTGCCGCTGATGCTCGGGTCGCTGCCGCAGCTCAACTTCCTGCCAGCCGGCACCATCCTGGTGGCGTACGGCATCCTGCTCGGTGCGGCCGTGGCCGTGACGCAGTCACTCGTGGGGCTCCTGCCGACGGCGGAAGCGGCCAGGGTGGGACACGCAGGCCGCGAGGCCATCTGATCGGGTCTCTGACCCGGCCGAGTGACGTGTAAAGGGACACCGGGGGGAGTCCCACTTTGCGCGGAGACGGCTGCGGCGACCCCAAGAAGAGTTTCATGCGTCTGCCGCGATGCCATCCCGCCGCGACGCCGCCCGGAAGGCCGGGCACCTGACGTCAAGCTCTCCGTTGACATTCCGATGCCGTCCGTTAAGTCCTCAGCAGAGGGGACGCGACATGGATTCAAAGCTCGCCCACGGACTGGCCAGACAGGACTTGCGCAGGAACGGGAAGGTCATCGAATCCCACATGGAGGCGCACCACCGCCTGCTGGTCCCGGCCGCGAAGCTCCTCGGCAAGCGTCCCAAGATGTCCTTCGACGAGGCGAGGTCGATCTTCTCGAGGTTCAAGGCCTCGCAGGAGGCCACTCCGGGCCACGTCCTGACCCACGTCTACGCGGACCCCAAGGCGACGTCGCTGAACAAGCGGTTCGACAGTGCCGCCGTGACCGTCCACGGGGTTCCGTGCAAGAGGGTCTTCGACGACGGGGAGGAGGACGTATTCGAGCTCCATCTCCTGGCCACCCGTGTCACCCGCCAGCGGGTCACCATCGTCCAGAAGGCGATGGACTTCGTCATCCGGCACCATGCCATGTCCCGCTACCACGAGCGGCTGGACGGGCGCAGGCCGAAGGACGCGCCGCCGCCGAACATCTACCGCGACCTCGCGGCAGGCGTGTCCCTCAACCTGTCCGCCTCCCTCGACACCGCAAGCCCGCTGAAGCCCATGGTGGTTCCGACCACGGACGGGGCGTTCCTCGGGCTGTCGTTCTTCCGTCCCCTCCACCCCGAAAGGGACTTCGTCGGACAGACGATCATCATCGAGCACGGCGATCTCAGGGACACCGAGAAGGTGATCCGGTCCGACCCATGGGTAACCGAGTTCTGGATCAACACCTTCCTCCACGACAACGACATGAATCCCGAGCAACGGGCGCTCGTGCAGATGCTCAGGGAGTCCGACGCGCACATCTCCCGCCCGATGATGCTCTGGTTCACGCTCTCGCTGTTCGGGGACCAATGCGAGGAATGCCTTCCCGAGCACATCTCCCCGCGGGACGAACCCGTGGGCGAACTCATTTCCAAGTGGATGGCGAAGGTCAGGGAGGCTCCCGACTGGGGAGGCATGATGAGGACGGTCAGGGACGGCCGCTTCAGGGTGCTCGCCGAGACGGTGGAGCAGTGGATGAGGGAGGACATGCCCCGGAAGCGGGAGGAACTCAACCGGCTCAACCAGATCGACCGGATCAGCAAGGCGATCAAGGGTGCCGGCGAGGAGCCGGAGCATGGGTTCACTTTCAGGCTTTGACGTGCCACTGGGTACTGTCCGGCTGGAGGTGATCACATGGACCCTAAACTTGCGTTCGGGCTCGCCCGACAGGAGTTCCGGAACAGGGGGAAAGCCTTCGACACCTACATGGCGGCACACCTCGGGCTTCTGCTTCCCGTGGCCAAGCTTCTCAGACGCCCGAAAATGTCCCGCGACGAAGCGGCAACGCTGTTCAGGAAAGTCAGTCTGTCTCAGCGTTCCACCCCCGGACACATACTCACTTTTGAGTTCTCCGACCCTGACGCAAAGCCCGTAAACGGACGGTTCGACCGATCCGTGGCGACACTCCATTCGGCTCCCGAGAGGCGATCCATCGAAGGCCATGATGAGGAGGTGATCGAACTTCTCCTGCTGATCACGAGGGTGTCGAGGACAAGGGTCGCCCTTGTGGACAAGAAAGTCGACTTCACAATCCGACACCATGCCGTCTCCCGCTACATCGAGAGGTCCGGAAAATCCGCTGCGGACCTGTACCGGGACATCGCCGGGGGATTGCTGGTGAACATGTCCTCATCCATGTCTCTCGATGACCCGGTCCGCCCCTTGGTCGTTCCGACGAGCGACGGCGCCTTCCTCGGACTGGCATTCCTTCATTACAGGCCAAGCGATCGCAATACCGGGCATGGCATCGTCATGGAACATGACGACTTTCGACACGTGGACGGGGTTCCGGGGGCATCGGAGTGGGGCACCGACTTCTGGTGCAACACCTACATACCAGAGAGTGACATGACGCCGGAGCAGCGGTCGCTCCTGGGTGCCCTGAGGGAGGCCGATGCCCAAGGGCAGCGCTATATGATGGCCAGCCTCGCAGTGGATTACCTCGGCGACTTCGCGACCGAATGCCTGCCGGGGGGACTGCCGGAAGAGGACACGAGGGACGCGAGCGTCCTCGACGGTTGGCTCAAGGACCTTCGTGACAACCCCGGATGGGGACGGCTGATGAAGACCGTCCGCGACGGCAAGTTCAAGGAGCTGGCGGAACGTGCGATCAGGTTCAGGGATCAGATCCTTCCCGTCGCCATGGAGGAAATGGAGAGGCGGGAGGAAGCCGACAGGATCGCGTCCCTTATCGGACTCGGCGGCGATCGGGACTAGGCATCGACTTCCCTACGGCGCGTGGGACGACAGCTACGCCTTCCACCGCCCCACGGCCAAAGCCGAAAATTTTTCGCCCGGGAACGTCTGAGTTGACGCTCCCCACGAGGAACTTGTTCGGGAAGCAGGTCGTCATCACAGGCCGGCCATCGCCCGGACGGGACAATCGGAGCGCCCAGCAGCTCATACCGCCTGCTTCCCGCCTATCATGGAAATCGAAAGGAACCGACATGACCGACGGGATCGACAAGGAACCGGGCTTCCCCTGCGTAGGCATCTTCTGGGGAGTTCCGATCAAGGAAGGCAAGGGTGAGCGGGTCGTTGTCGCCGACCGCTCCCAGGTGGCCGACGCCGTCACCTACGGCGACTGCCTCACTCACGAGCGAGGGCATTACGAGGTTTGGGAGACATGGCAGCGCCTCGGGCCGGCTGGCCTCCACAAGCAGGGACTGACGCCCATCATTGCCTGGTACGAATATGAGCACTTCCCGCGCGGCCGTGTCGTCTACAACACCGTCGCGGAACGGTTCGTGATCTATGCCGACCGTTGGCTCCACGGGGAGAAGGACGTTGCAATGATCGTGAGGGCGTTCGGCCTCGACAACGAGACATGGTCCCTCAAGTCCGACGACCACTACCGTACGAGGATTTCGGTCTGATTGGCCGTCATCAAAATTTTTCGAGATCACGAAGTCAACTTCAGGGGGTGAAGGGATTGGCATGCGCCGGAAACGAAACACCCCGATCCGGCCCCTCGGCCGGCCAGAAAAATAATCTTCCGAGCGAAGGGTGAATTGAGACCTCTCGAGGTGTTCTAGCCTGCCGGGAGGAACTTCGCCCCCGGCAACCACCCGAACTTCCGAAACCACACGACGCCCGCTGCACCCGCCGGGCGATGGAGGACCCTTGCCATGACGACAGACGACATCTTGGATTTCGACCTCATCACCATCCTCATGGCCCGCGTCGGCCGCCTGAACGCACCCAACAGGAAACTCGGCCTCGAGGTTCTCGCGGCAGCGGAGCCGACCTCCGAGCAGGGGATGGCGGCCCGAGCACTTCTCGAACGGCCTCACCTAGAGGACGGCGACGTCCCGCGCGAGCTGGATGTCACCGGGTCGATGGACGCGGCCTTCGACTTCTACGAGAGGGTGCACGGGCTTGCGGAATGGTCGATGTTTCTCATGCAGGGCAAGTACCCCGCCAGAAAGCAGGAGAGGAAGCTCCGCGCGGAGGGGCCGTACCACATCCAGATCGAGCTTCCCGGCGTGCTGTGCTGCGGCGACGGCTGGACGAAGGCGACGTGCGTCGTCAACGGCGTCCTCCGGGCGATGCTGCCGCTGAACGTGGAGGTCGATGAGCGCCTCATGCTGGCCTGCGGCGAGGAGGAAGCGGTTCTCCTCCAAGGGCTCGATGGTCTGCTGCCGCCGGGCGAGGGGCCGAACGGCGAAAACACACCCTGAGAGCCTTCGTAATATGCGGACACCCGAATCCGCCTTTTGAACCGCCACGACACAGGAGAGAGACATGACGCAGAACACGTTCCCCGCCATTGAAATCGATGGCTCCGGACAGCCTTTCATTCGCTTTGAGAACGTCAGGATCACGATCTCGAAGAGGCCCGCCGACAAGGATTGGGAGGGCGTTGACCGCTATCTCACCATCCGCGCCTACAGGGACAACACCACCAACCACGTCCTCATGGGACCCGACATCCCGATCAGGAACGACCGGAGCGATGCCGACATCCTCATGGCCGCTTACATGATGCTGAAGCTCACGGTCGCCTGACGGTACTCGATCCGCAGGGAGGTTCCGGACCCTATGGCCGGGGCCGGGCCTCCCTCGCGGACGACACCGCGTCCTGCCCCGCAGGGCTGCCGAGCCAGGTTCCGGCCTCGTCCTTGGACGGGAAGCTTTCCCCGAGAACCTTCGGCGTCAGCCTGCCCCAGATCGGGACCACGACACGCCACGCTCCCTTCAATGGCATCACGTACGCAGGCGAATGGAGGATTTGACGCGCACCCATCTCCGAACTCCCGAACGCAACCAGCGACCGATCTGTCGAATTCAAGGCATGAAAATCATACCAGTCGGTTAACGGCTTGGGGCCATCTCAGAACCAGCGCCCCACGCGCGCCATGTAATCGTGGTACTCGTTCCCGAAGGCCGACAGCAGGAACGCCTCCTCATCACGCACCTGCACCTCGCAGGCCACCCAGAAAGCGAAAGCCGCCAGAACCATCAGGTCGGCAGGGACCGCCACGGCCAGTCCGAGGGCGATCATGAGCATCCCGGCGAAGGTCGGGTTCCTCGAGAACCGGAAGAGGCCGGACGTGACAAGGGTATCCGGTGCCTGGTCCGGTACGCCGACCCTCCACCGACGTCCCATGTCCGAGCTGGCGTAGACGGTGAGGACCGCCCCGGCCGTCGCCCCGATGAAACCCGCGAGCGTCAGCCAGAAGCCGTTGCCTTCCTCCGGCAGCGGCCAGATCACGATGCTGTCGATCCCTGCGGCATGGATGCCCGTCACGAGAAGGCCTGCGGCGATGGACAGGCGGAACAGCCACTGTGCGAGACGCTGCCTGCCGGATGTGCCGAAGCCGTAGGCCTTGTGGCCGATCTCGGACGAGGTCCGGCGCGTCCTGACGAACAGCAGTACGAACGTGATTGCGAGGATCAGGAAAGGCCCGATGCGGAGGACGAGGTCCATGTTTCAGTCGTTGTCCTTGGAAGGGGCAAGATCGAAGCGGATGTAACCCGCCCCGTCGATCGGTGCCGTGAAGAAGGCGCTCTCACGGTCAAGGTTGCGCGCCGTCTTTTCCATGCTGCGGACCGGAGCCGATGCAAGGCTGGCACGGGTGCGGTAGTTCGCCGGATCATTCTTGATCCTGGGCTTTGCGCCGTCTGTGGACGTGATCATGCATTCCTCCCGAAGATCCCTTGTGCCAGGGCGATGGTGTCGACCGCGAAGGCCGGGTGGTAGACGACGTTGCGGTCAAAGGCGGCGAATGGCGATACCTGCGACTGTCCTGCGTGGGAGATCGCGACAAACCTGTCAGATCTCGGGAACGCTGGCTGCCTGAGCAGTCCGGTCGTTTCGACGTCGAAGAAAGCCCGCTTGGCATGGATGCGGATGGCCCGGTCGGATGCCCGCGCCGCCGCCTTGATCGCCCGGCGCGCACGGCGGCGCTGGTTGCGCGGCGACATCCCAGTCACTCGCCTTCCGCTACCGATTGCTCGGGAGCCTTCGTGCTGCCCACGAACTCATGGTGCCCCATGATGAAGCCGAGAGCGGTTTCCGCGGAAAAGTCGTTGATGATCGGTCCGTCAGTCCCGGCAAGGACATCAGCCTCGCCGAAGAACGGGATCGTCTTGCCCGTGCGCAAGGGCGGCGCCCAAATGAACCCCGACTTGCGCACGGCAGCGAAAAGCGGCTTGTCGGTCTGCTGGCTGCGGGTGCTGTCGTCCATGGGCGCGAATTCCTGTATCTTTGCCCGAACGGCTTATCCCTCCCGGCGGCCGGGGTCAAACGAATCCTTGCGACGGCGCCATGTCCCTTTCCATTTCCCGTGAACGGCAGGCGTGCATGCCGGGCATCGCCTCTCTCAGGCGGGCGACGTTGTGCGGGGTCAGCCGCTGGTCGGGCGGGAAGAGCTCGGCGACTTCCAAGTAGGCATCGCGCCCCCTCGCGCTGGGGACGTAGCGCTCGTCGCCGACACCCGACACGCGGACGTCCGGCAGACCGAACTGGGAGGCGGTCGCGTCCACGATCATGCCGTCCACCTCGACCCAGGCGTGGTCCTCAAGCCGGCCGTCGGGACGGCAGAACGATCCGAGGACGAAGACCGGGTCGGCGCCCCGCATGCGAAGCAGCTCGCACAGCATCCAAGAGGCGATGGCGCACTGGCCTCCAGGGCAGCCGTTCCCGACGGCGATGGCGGCCTCGGCGACGGCCTCGGCCGGGGAGATGGAGTAGGCGTCGGTGTCGTGCATGGCCGGGTTCCGTGGTGATTGCGCCCTGTATCCTTGCCGAAGGATTCGCTTACGTCCATGCGTCGTCGCGGGAGAGAAGGGGAGCCCGAAGGCTCCCCGCGCTCACCAGTAGAAGTGGTGGGGCTTCTTGTGCATGGACCAGATCGCCTCGTCTGCGTCGACCCTGTCCATGAGGACCGCCCTTGCCACGGCCTTGTCGCGGCGGCGGACGGGACGGCGGAGGTAGATCACGTCCCAGTATGCGGGCCAGTTCCCCAGCCAGTGGTAATGGACGCCGCGCTCCTCGAGCTGCTTCACGTCCCACTTGTTCCGTCCGCGGTTCCCGAAGGTGCGGGCGGCAGGCTTCTTGCGGCGGAAATTCGCCATGACATGCTCCTGTTTTGTTGGTGCTATGTCATGGCCGCCTCCCATGGGCTTGAGTTCGAGGACTCGATCCTCTCACCGGGCAGGACTTGCCGCAAGCGGGTGTCTTGCCGACGGCGGCCGCATCATGCATCAAGCACCCGGAGACGCATGATGTCCGACGCCGAAGACCGCATCCTCATGTTTCACGGAACGTCCACGAAGCACCTGGACGCGATCCTCTCGCGCGGGATGCTGCCCGAGCCTCCGGTGCGTCTCTCCGCGCTCATGGCCGAGGCCAACGACAAGCAGGGCAACCACACCGCGTCCTTCGGCGGCACCTACATGACCGTGAGCCACAGCCTCGCGGTGAGCTATGCCAACTCCGCCCGCGAGCACATGGGCGGGGAGGGGGTCGTCATCGGCTTCAGCGTGCCGAAGGCGGACCTCGTGCCCGACGAGGACGAGATCCTGTTCGCCCTCGCTGTGCCGCTGGCCCATTCCTTCGGCTGGGATCCAGAGGCGGGCGAGGAGTTGCCGCTCGAGGATTGGACACGCGACAAGGCCGCCGAGCTCGGAAGGAAGTTCGCGTCCCAGTTCGGCATCGAGGACGAGGAAGCCTTCGCGAAGGTTGCCGACTGCCTCGACAGGATGGTCTCCGCCACCTTGGGAGAAGGCTGGGATCACGACCCCGCACTCTTCGACCCGGAGGGCAACGACTTCGGCTGGTCGTCGCCGACCTGGATCAGGAAGCTCACTTCCACGCCCGAGGGGATGGTGCTCTACCGAGAGCAGATGGATGCCATGTGCCAGGCCATGGCGGGGGCGGACCCGTGGCGCTATCCGTGCGACCTGGAATCCTGCAAGGGGCGCATCCTGTACCCGATCGGCCTCGCCGAGGGGCAGGGCTGCTTCATCGTATCCGTCGGCTCGCCAATGGAACCCCTGAAACACTTCGACAACACGGCGGCGCTTACGGGGCGGGAGATCGCGGACCTTGGTGCGTTCGAATTCCTGCGTGAGTCCCAGCCGACGATGGAGATGTGAGATGGCGGGCAAAGCGCGGCGCAAGGTGCTCTACCACGGCACCTCCATCGAGTGCCTCGCCGGCATCCTCCTGGACGACCGGATCAATCCCTGCGTCCCTGACGAGTACGACAGGGCGCATGACGGCGCCAGCCTGACGACGGCGCTGGCCGTTGCCAGGAAGTTCGCGGACGAGGCCAAGGAGAGGGGCTACGACCGCTTCTGGGACTCCCCCGTGGAGGACGGCGTCATCCTCGTCTTCGACAGGGATGCCGTCGTCAGCGGGGTCGGCGGCCAGAAGGTCCTGTGGGACGGCTGCGACACCGAGAGGGAGTTCCGGACCTTCGGCGCGATGCACCGTGTCATGAAGTACCTCGTCCAGGTAAGGCTGGACGAGTCCGCGCTGCCGTGGTGGATCAACGCACTCGAGGAAGCGGGCGAACCGGAGAAGGCAGCGGCGTTGAGGAACATCCCTGCGGACCTCCTCACCAAGCGAGGACGGGAGAGGCCTGCGGTCCCGGTGGATGCCCCCTCCGAGCACGTGTCCCGCTATCCGCTCGAGAAGCCGGAGCGGGTGAGCGTGGGCGACCTGTTCACGGGCAACTACGCCTTCGATACGCCCGAGTACCAGGTGCTTGAAGTGCGGGAATCATCCGACGGGCCGATCGCCGTCATGTGCGTCCGGGAAGCCATCGGGACCGAGCGGCAGGGCGATGCCACGATCGAGAGATCATGGGAAAAGCTGGCAGGCCGGGAGTACCTGTACTACGGCACCGAGCCGTTGCCCGGACATGGGAATGACGGCTACACCTTGGGTGTGCCGTCTCCTTAAACGGCCGAGATGATCTGGTCTTCGCCCCGGTCAGCCGCCGCCACATCCGCCGCCGCAGCCACCGCCTCCGCCGTCCCAGCCGCCGCTGCCGCCGTCGGATCCGCCTTCCGAGCCGCCGCCTGACCCTCCGTCCTTGCCCCCGGCGCCGCAGGTCCCGGCTGCATATACCGGGCCGCCGCCATCGCTGCCGGAGGACGTTTCCCGTCCGCCCTTCTTGGCCGTCGCTTCCGCTGCGGCCGGGGCTTCGGACCCGCCGAACATCTTCGCTGCGAGGAAGGAGCCGGCGAGGCCGATGACAGCCGAGAGGTAAAGGCCCGGATAGCTGTCCGCGATGCTGATGCCTGCCAGTGCAAGGGTACCGCCCGCCCAGAATGATGCCGATCCCATGAGGGACTTAGACTGCGTCCCTGCGGTTGCGGGCCGTGGGTACTTCTTGCCCGGCGTTGGCCAGCAGCTCTCGGGAGGCGGTGCCCCGAACTCCCGCTCGTAGCTGGCGAGCGTATCGAGGTAGAGCTGGCGGTAGCGTTCCTCGTCGGAGGTCGAGGTGCCCGGATCGTGGTGGAGCGGGCGTCCGATCGCCTCCCGGCACATCCTGTCGTAGTTCCGCGTGAAGAGGAGGTGTTCGTGCCAGACCGCGTCGATCCTCTGGGATGGCGTCGCCCCGTCGGAGGACACGGCTGCGAGGTAGAGGAAGCGCCTGTACTCGGCGATGGCTTCCTTCGCCTCGGCGGCGGTCCATCCGGTCTCGGCCTCAAGTCTCTTCTGGAAGGCTCCCGGCTGTCCGGGCGGATCGATCTCGAAGCCCAGGATGCGGGAGAAGAGGGCTGCGTCGGTGGTCTTTCGTTCTGTCATCAGTTTCCTTTTCCGGAGCGTTGCTGCTCTTCTTTCTTCTTGAGTCCATGGTCACAGGGTTCCGTGACACTTCCATGACAGAAGGATTCAGTCCTCTCATCCGTTCGTCGAGTGCCCGCCGGCTGCCCGTCAACAGGTTTGTCCTTCCCGCCGGCAAGGAATCCGTTTGAAGATTTGCGGTTTGCCCTTTATGGAGGTGCCCATGATCCGTCTTCTTCAATTCAACGTCCTCGAGGGACTCTACCAGCCCGGAGGCGAGGCCCTCGACCTCGAGCGCGTCGCTGCCGCCCGCCAGCTCGTGCATGCCCTCAATCCCGACGTGGTCGTCGTCAACGAGGCGCTGTACGTGGAACCCGGCCGGGAGCGGTACACCGACTACGCCGTGCTGTTCGGGCTCACTCATCAGGTGGGGCACCAGTACGACCTCGCCTGGGGCAACGCCATCGTGTCCCGGTTCCCCATCGGCGAGGTGTCCTGGCACGTGTTCTACCGCCGCAGCTCGCTCGTTTGCACCATCGCCGCGCCTGACGGGGAGTTCAGGCTCGCCACCTATCATCCGCACCCGGGGCGCCGCGGCTTCCTGAGGGCAGGTGACTTCGAGACCACGCTGGCGGCAGTCGGCACGGGCAGGCCTGCCGTGATCTCCGGTGACTTCAATGCCGTGATGCCGTGGGACAATCCCTGTCGCGAGAGCCTGATGGACGGCTTCAGGCGTTTCACGCTGCCCGAGAAGGTCGAGGGCGACGTCGACCGCTTCATCGATTCCGGCATCCATATCGCCAGCGTCATGGAGAGGCACGGCTTCCGTGACCTCGTCGAGGACCGCGCCCACACCATCCCAACGGACTTCCTGTCGCTGGACAAGGGATCGGCGATGAGGATCGATCATGTGGTCGGCAACGACCTGATCAAGCGGGCCAGTGGCTCCGTCGTCCGCCACGCCCACGCGGAATGGGCGAGCGACCACCGCCCGGTCATGGTGGACCTCACGATCTGACGGGGCCGCCTCCTCGGCGGCTTTGTCCCCTGCTTCCGGGCGGTCTACCCCTTTTCCAACAGGAAGAGGGGCAAACATGGACTCGAAGCTGGCGCACGGCCTGGCCCGTCAGGACATACGCAGGTTGAAGGCATCCTACGAGCCGCACATGAAGTCCCACGTGGGGCTGATGCTCCCGGCGGCCAAGGAACTCAACAGGCGCCCCAAGATCTCGCGTGACGACGCCAGGGCGCTCTTTGCCCGCTGCCGGGCGTCTCACGAGAGCATCCCCGGCCATGTCCTCACGCACGTCTATGCAGACCCGAATGCCCGTCCTGCCAACGGACAGTTCGATTCGTCAGCGTTGACTATCCACGCCATGCCCCTGACCCGGATGATGGAAGGTCGCGAGGAGAAGGGGGTCTCCCTGGACCTTTTCGCGTCCCGTGTCTCACGGCGGGAGATCGGCTTCGCCCACAAGCGCACCCATGTCTGGATCCGCCCCCATGCCCTGGCACGGTACCATGAGCGTCTGCACGGTCGCCGCAAGGACCCGAATCCCTTCCACGACCTCTCGGCCGGTGTCTGCGCCCATCTGGGCACCAGGCACATTCTCTCGCCGGAAATCGCCCGGCCTCTCGTCATCCCCACCCACGACGGCGCCTTCATCGGCGTTTCGTTCAACCGTCCCAGCATGCACAGGTTCGACAGCGAAGGCTTCGCCCTTTCGATCGGGCACGGACGGACGAAGGAGAGCAAAAGCTTCGCGCCAAGCATGTTCTTCGTGACCGAATTCTGGGTGAACACGTATCTGCACGACAACGACCTGGAACCGGAACAGAGGCAACTGCTCGCAAGCCTCCGCCAGGTCAATGCGGAAACGTCGCGCTCCATGCTCGTCGAGTACGCAGGCGCCCTTTTCGGCGACATGGCCGGCACCTGCCTCCCGTCGGAGCTTGCGCCGGAGGACGTTGCGGACGTCGGGACCGTCAACGAAAGGCTGCAAGCCATTCGTGACGATGCGGGCTGGGGGAGTCTCGGAAGGCTCGTCCGTGACGGGCAGATGCGCGATTTGACGGAACAGGCCGAACACTTCAGGACGACGTCGTTCCGCGAGAGGATTCAGATCGGGAATGTCGAGGATGCCCTCAGGGCCGAGGAAGACCAGCCGATACCGTTCGCGTTCGGCGGTTGACGGGACTCAAGGACGCGCAAGGACCACCCCCGGCGGTGGTCGTTTTGCGCATATTCGGAACCGGGAAGAGTTTAGGGGCCTACCCCGCAGGATAGACCCGACCTCAGACATCGTCCTCGGTCGGCTGAAAAGGCGGGTGAACGCCCCCAGCAGAGACCTCACTGTGTCGGCGGCTCCTGCGAACGTCAAGCCGCCGTTGCAAGACAGGCGGCATCGCTCCAGGATCAGGCACCACCACGACGGAGCAAGCCAGTGCCGATGCTCATAAGGACGATCGACCAGATCATCGCCGAGAGGAAGCAGGACATCCTCCTCGTCGAGTTCAGGCCAGCCCTGACGAGCGATGCGCTCCTCAAGACAGACCGGCAGAGGCAGTTCGACCGACACGTGGAGTGGTTCGAGGCGAACGGGCTGGCCTACGAGCTTGCGGCTCCCCGCGGCTGGATGGGAGGCGATCCCGCTATCCTCGCGGTCCACTTCGACGGCAGGAACGATCCACGCATCGCCTCGTATTCCGCCGAGTTCGAGGACGAGAGCGGCAGGAGCCTGGCCCCTGGCGAGTACCAGATGGTGGTCCTCCCATACGACGCCTGGTGCCGGAGGAACGGGCGCACCGCCTGATCCGGGTTGACGTG
>Ga0256851_1000003_pt1 | contig 44855 bp, 39 predicted proteins | sample BONnt4_FD_181165 | JGI IMG/M metagenome (GOLD analysis project Ga0256851, IMG submission 181165) | Terrestrial sediment cell enrichment communities from Utah, United States - BONCAT_SYTO_Terrestrial_sediment - 4 | ecosystem: Environmental > Terrestrial > Deep subsurface > Rock core/Sediment... | reverse complement strand
CCGTGGGGATGATGGTCGCGGCTGCCCTCGTGGCGTACGCGTCGTTCGTCGCATACGGATCGCATCTGGGCCTCGGGGTGCGGTTCGCGGAGATCGGGGGCCTCGTCAGCATACCGTTCGTGTGCGGCCTCGTCGGACTGAAGGTCTATCCCAGCCATGTCATGGAGGCCACCACGACGACGTGGTCCCGCGCGTGGATGGTGATCTGCTACGCCCTCGCCGCGCTCGTCCCGCTGGTGGCCTGAGGCAGCCGGGCGTCCGCGTCGCCCATCCTCTTCGCGCTGGCCTGCTCGATCGAGATGTTCCACGCCTTCATGTGATGGGAGAGAACGAACCTCAAGGCCTCATGCGACAGGCTCCGGACCTCGTGCAAGGGCCAGTGGTGAAGGTTGACCACGTGGAGCCAGACCGCCTCCAGCCCGCCCGCCGCATAGCGGTGGCGGTGGGCCAGCTCGTCGCCGTAGCACTCGAGGTCGTATGCGAGGTCCGCCAGCTTTCGCAGGGAGGCCCACCTGGCACTTGCCTCCGTCGGCCTGGCCGCAGCCTCCAGCTTCCCGAAATCGACCTTGCGCCTGCTCCTGGCCGACCCGAGCTCCCTGCAAAGGAGCAGCCTGAGCACGTCCCATGACGTGTCGCGGGTCCGCTCTACGGGAGTGCCGTCACGCTCGAGCAGGTACATGGCGATGGCATCGATGCCGCCGAGGCCGTAACCCCTCTCCGAGCCCATCCTGTCGCCGAGCGACAGCGTGGCGAAGTGGGACCGGGCCCTGTCGAGGAGCGCGGCGTGGCGGGCCGCCAGGGTCTGCCTTCCGTGGTTCATGGGCGTCACGATCTCCGAAGCGCAGACATCTAAGCAGGATCGGGCCGCAAATTCCAGATGAATCCTACCGAGGATACGCGATGGCTAGGATTGACTACCCCATCGGGGCCGCATAGGTTGCCGCGAGTCCTTTGGAGCCCGTCCGCGCTTGCTTATCCCGCCGAAGATCACCCGCTTCCTGAGCCGCCTGCGCGGGACCATGTCCCCGGGTGAGGCGGCCTCGCGGCTGTCGCCCCGCCCCGACGCCCCGGCGACCATCAGGACCGTGCCCCGCAGCAGCGCGGGGACGGTGTCGCGCCTGTGGTCGCGGATGGCTGCGTCCGGTGTCCCCGAGTCATCCCGCGCCGCCCTGGCGGACGACGCGACCGTGGCCTCCGCAGAGGCGTACGGGGCCAACATCGAGAGCATGATCGGCACCGTGAAGGTCCCGGTCGGCATCGTCGGTCCCCTGCGCGTGAACGGGCTGAACGCCCACGGCGATTACCTCGTCCCGCTGGCCACCACCGAGGCGGCCCTCGTCGCCTCCTACTCGCGGGGAGCCATGGCATCCAACCGCGCCGGCGGCATCTCCGCCACGACGCTCTCGGACGGCGTGCTGCGCAGCCCCGCCTTCCGCTTCGGCTCCATCTCGCAGTCCGGCCTGTTCGTGGACTGGATCGCGGGCAACCCCGACCTCCTCACGAAGGCCGCCAACGCCACGACGCGGCACGGCTCCCTCGTATCCGTCGAACCCGTCATCGACGGCGAGATCGTCTTCCTGCTCTGCCGTTACTTCACGGGCGACGCTGCCGGACAGAACATGGTCACCTTCGCGACCGACGCGCTCTGCCGCGCCGTCGTCGAGGCATGCCCGGTCAAGCCGATCTCGTGGTTCCTCGAGGGCAACTACTCGGGCGACAAGAAGGCCACCTTCCTCGGCGTGACGCAGGGGCGCGGGCGCAAGGTCACCGCACAGGTCGACATCCCCGCCGGCATCGTCGAGGACGTGCTCGGCGTGACGGTCGATCGAATCCTTGAATACGGGCGCATCGCGAACCTCGGCTCCCTCATGAGCGGCCAGATCGGGGCGCAGGCGCACTACGCAAACGGACTCGCCGCCCTCTACCTCGCCACCGGGCAGGACGTGGCGTGCGTGGCCGAGTCCGCCGTGGGCTACACCCGCATGGAAGCCTCGGCCGCAGGCCTCAAGGTGACCGTCACCCTGCCGAACCTGCTGGTCGGCACGGTGGGCGGCGGCACCGGGCTGCCCTCGCAGTCCGCAGCCCTCGACCTGATGGGGCTTCGCGGTGCGGGCAAGGCTCCCGCCATGGCCGAGGTCGCGGCCGCCCTCTGCCTCTGCGGCGAGCTGTCCCTGACGGCCGCCGTCGCCGGGGGCCAGTTCGGCTCCGCCCACAAGCGCCTCGCCCGAGGCAGGAAATGACAACCATGACGACGAACCCCGACGGCCTTGCCGCACGCCTGTGGACCTACCAGAAGGAGCGGTTCCCGCTCGCGAAGACGGTTCCGCTCCTCCTCGCGTTCTCGGCTTCGTCCGTGACCGCATCCGCGCATCTCGCCGGACGCGGCATGCCGGGCATGGCCGCCTACGCGGTCGCCTTCCTCCTCGTGCTCGGCTTCTTCTGGCAGATGAGGGTGGCCGACGAGCACAAGGACGCCGAGACGGACAGGCTCTACCGCCCGGAGAGGCCGATCCCGCGGGGACTGGTCTCGTTCCTGGAGATCGGCGCCCTCGCCGTCGTCTCCGTCGGCGTGTCGGTCACCGTCGCGGTCGCGTTCCACCCGATGCTGGTGGTCCTCGTCATGGCGGCCTGGTTCTGGCTGGCCATGATGACCGCCGAGTTCTTCGCGCCGAAGGTGCTGCATGCCTCTCCCGTGCTCTACCTCGCCTCGCACATGCTGATCATGCCGCTGATCGACCTCGTGCTGACCGCATGCGAATGGCTCCCGGCCGGATCGATGCCGCCGGGCATGTGGACCTTCCTCCTGATGAGCCTCGCCAACGGCTGCGTGATCGAGTTCGGGCGCAAGGTCTGGGCACCCGCGAACGAGCGTCCCGGCGTCGAGACGTACTCGGGGGCATGGGGCATCCCGCGTGCCTGCGAGGCCGTGTACGGCGCATGGCTGCTGGCGTACGCCGCCCTCGTCGCCTACGGGGCCTACTTCGGCATGGCCGCTTGGTTCTCGGCTGCCGGGACCGCGGCAGGCCTTCCCCTGCTCCTCGCCGTCCACTCCTTCGAGACCGCACCTACGCCTGAGCGCCAGAAGCGCATCGAGACCCTGTCAGGCGTGTGGGTCCTGGCCTGCTACGCCCTCGCGGGCCTCCTTCCCTTCCTCGGCGGTAACTGACCATGACGATCGACATCGACGCAGTCCTCATCAATCACTCGCCCGCATCGTACGTCCTCGACGTCCGGGGGATCATCGCGGCAGGCTCGGCGAAAGCGGGCGGCAAGGCGTTCGCTCTCGCGGCGAGTGCGCAGGCAGGATGCCCGGTTCCGCCCTTCTTCGCCGTCCTGCCGGAGGCCATCGAACCTCTGGGGGCGCGGCTCCGGCCGATCTCGGAAATGGATATCAGGAACCACCTCGAGAGGCTGGCTGCCCAAGGATTCACCCGCTTCGCGGTCCGCTCGTCCGGTCGGTCCGAGGACGGCGAGAAGGCTTCGCACGCCGGCCAGTTCCTGACCGTCCTCGACGTCCCCGCCGAAGGCGTGCCAGACGCGGTCGTGCGCGTGATCCAGTCGGGCATGGCCGAGAGCGTCATCGAGTACCAGAAGGCGATGATGGTGTCCGACGTGCCTGGCCAGGTCATCCATGCCGTCGAGACCGCGGAGCTTCCCGCCGTCGTCGTGCAGGGCATGGTCGATGCCTCGGCCGCAGGCGTTGCCTTCGGCGCCGATCCCGTCTCGGGGCGTTCCGACATCATCGTCATCTCGGCCGTGAAGGGGCTGGGCGACCGCCTGGTCGGCGGCGAGGTCGACGGAGCGACCTGGCGCCTTTCCGCGGCGAACCTGGCGCCCATCGAGGAGCCCTCGGACTCCCCGATCACCCTCGAGCAGGCCCGCAAGGTCGCGCTGATGTGCCTCCACGCGGGCGTACGCAAGGGAAGCCCGCAGGACGTGGAATGGGCCTTCGGTCCGGACGGCGAGAGGGTCTTCCACCTCCAGGACCGCCCCATCACGACCCGCCTTCTCCCTTCATGGGAACCCGAGCGGAAGCTCACGGTGCTCGACAACTCCAACATCGTCGAGAGCTACCCCGGCATGGTGTCGCCGCTGACCTTCAGCTTCGCCTCCATGGCCTACGCCCGCGTCTACCGCTCGTTCCTGCGGATGATCGGCGTGCCGGAACACGTGATCGCCGACCACGCGGCCGACCTCGCCAACATGCTCTCCCTCGTCGACGGGCGCATGTACTACAACCTCGGCAACTGGTACCGCCTGCTGTCGCTCCTGCCCATGGCCTCCCGCAACCGGCAGAGCATGGAGACGATGATGGGCGTGTCGCAGCCCATCCCCGAGGAGGCGCTGGGCGAGGTCCGCAAGCCCGGCCCGCTTGCGGCTGGCCGCATGGCCTGGGGCCTGATCCGCGAGGCGATCCGGCTGCGCTGGACGAACGAAGGCTTCATGCAGCGGATGTATGACTCCGTGCCTGCGGGCCGTAGCAGCCGGGACCTCCAGTCGAAATCCCTCTCGCAGCTTGCCGCCGAGTACCGCCGCATCGAGGCCTCCCTCCTGGACAGGTGGGACGCGCCCATCGTCAACGACTTCCTCTGCATGATGGCGTACGGGGCATCGCGGAAGCTCATGGAGCGCTGGGCCGGGCAGGACGGCATCGCCCTCCACAACGAGGTGATGATCGGACAGGGAGACATCATCTCGGCCGAGCCGGCCCGCCTCATCCGCGAGGCCGGGCAGGCGCTGGCCGAGGCCGGACCCGAGACGGCCAAGGCGTTCGCGGAAGGCGATGCCGACGCCGCCTTCGCCCATCCGGTCCTCGGACCGATGCTGCGGAGCTACGTCGACCGCTTCGGCGACCGACGTATCGGCGAGCTGAAGCTGGAGTCTCCCACGCTCTCGGACGACCCGAAGCCGCTGCTCACGGCCATTGCCGCGGCTGCCGTGAATCCTTCGGAGACGAAGGCCGTCAAGGTGGACCCAGCGGCCCGTCTCGCGGAGCTGTTCCCGCAGTCGGGACTGAAGCGGAAGGTCGCCGAGGCCCTGCTCTCCTACGCCAAGGCCCGCGTGCGTGACCGCGAGAACCTGCGCTTCGAGCGCACCCGCATCTTCGGGCGTGCCCGGCGCGTGTTCCTCGCCATGGGTTCGGCACTGGCCGCAACGGACCGCATCTGGAAGGCCGACGACGTGTTCTTCCTGACGGTCGAGGAGGTGCTCGCCGCAGCCGAGGGCAACTCGGTGACGCACGACCTGAAGGGAATCGTGAGGGTCCGCCAGCACGAGCACATCGCGAACGCGGGACTGCCCGATCCCGAAGAGCGCATCCTCGTCCGCGGGAGCGTCGGAGACCGCGCGTCCCGCGTCACCGCAGGCAAACGCGTCGGCCGGGGAGAGGACGACGGAGGCCTCGAGCGCAAGGGCACCGCCTGCGGAAGCGGCAAGGTCACGGGCCGGGTGCGCGTCATCCGCGATCCGGCCGAGCAGCAGGTGCGCAAGGGCGAGATCCTCGTCGCCCGGCACACCGATCCCGGCTGGATCTCCCACTTCACGAACGCCGCGGCAGTGGTCGTCGAGCGGGGCAGCGTCCTGTCCCATTCCGCCATCGTGTCCCGCGAGCTGGGCATCCCCTGCGTGGTCGCCCTCAAGGACGCATGCACGTGGCTGTCGGACGGCGACCTGGTCGAGGTCGACGGCGCGGCCGGAACCGTCAGGAAGGTTGAATCCAATGACTAAGGCGGGCATCGCCGAGAAGGCGAACTTCGACATCATCCGGTACGCGCAGCTCTGGGAGGACGCGGACGTCCTCGTGGAGGCGCTGAAGGGGGAAGCCGGCAGGTCGTTCCTGTCCGTCTGCTCGGCGGGCGACAACGTGCTCGCCCTGCTCCTCCTCGACCCGAAGCGCGTCGTGGCCTGCGACCTCTCCCAGGCCCAGCTCCACTGCCTGAGGATCCGCATCGCCGCGATGAAGTTCCTCGAATGGGACGACTTCAGGAAGCTCATGGAATCCGGACGCTCCCCGGAACGGCGGGCGATCATGACGCGCGTCCTCTCGCAGTGCTCGCCGAACATGCAGGATTTCTGGTTCGCGAGGATGGACGGGATCGAGCGTCATGGCCTGGGCGGCATCGGCAAGTTCGAGCGGTACTTCCGCGTCTTCCGCCGTTTCGTGCTGCCGCTGATCCACTCGCGCGGCACGGTGAAGGACGTCTTCACCGACCGGGCCGAGAGGCTCGAGCGCGCCGAGTTCTTCGAGCGGCGATGGAACACGTGGCGCTGGCGCCTCGCCACGGACCTGTTCTTCTCCCGCTTCGTCATGGGACGGCTCGGACGCGATCCGGCCTTCTTCAATCACGCGGTCGGCAGCCTTTCCGAGCACGTCCGCGGCAAGGTCCGCGAGGCGGCCGTCGAGCAGAGGCCGTGGTTCAACCCCTACATGCAGTGGATCCTGCTCGGCCGTCACTCGACCGCCCTGCCCCTCGCATGGCGCAAGGACAGCTACGAGACCATCCGCTCGCGCCTCGACCGCATCGAGATCCATCACGGCCCGGTCGACGACACGAGCCTCGGCAGGTTCGACGGCTTCAACCTGTCCGACGTGTTCGAGTACATGGACGTCCCCGAGTTCGAGGCCTCGTACGGACGCCTCCTCTCGATGGCGAACCCGCGCGCCCGTCTCGTCTACTGGAACATGATGGCCCCGCGTCGCGTGCCCGACGCCCATGCGGAACGCGTCATGACCCTCGACTCCCTCGAGGACGACCTGAAGCGCAAGGACAAGGCCTTCTTCTACTCCGACCTCGTGGTCGAGGAGGCCATTTGATCTTGCCCGGCCACATCGTCGCCCTCGGCTCCGTCGCGGCGCTGTTCGTGATGGCGTACGCCGTGCGCGCTCTCGGCGTGCGGAACCGCTGGTCTGCGGAGACGCAGCGCAAGCTCGTCCACGTGGGCGTCGGCGTGCACGCGATCACGCTGCCCTTCGTCATGGACAAGACGGCTTTCTTCGGTTTCGCCGCGATGGCGCTCGCAGCCCTCCTCGTGCTGCGCCTGCCGTGGGTCTCGACAAAGGGACCGGGAGCCTCGGTGCACTCGGTCGAGCGGCAGTCCTGGGGCGACGTCCTGTTCCTCCTCGCGGTGACCGTGCTTTTCGTGCGCTCGCCCGGCGATCCCGCCCTCTACGTGCTGCCGCTCGCGGTCCTGACGCTGTCGGATGCCGCGGCAGCCGTGATCGGCACGGAGTACGGACGTCTCAAGTTCGGCTCCGGCGACAGGCGCAAGAGCATCGAGGGCACCGTCGTGTTCTTCGTCGTCACCTGGATGGTCTCGGTGACGATCCTGATCACGGCGACCGACATCCCGCGCGTCAACACGGTCCTGCTGGCCACCGTGGTCTCGGCCTTCGCCGCGCTGGTCGAGGCCGAGTCCTGGAAGGGACTCGACAACCTGTTCGTCCCGTGCGGCATCCACGCCCTGCTGTCCTTCAACGGGCATGCGGAGCCTCTCCTGCTCGCGCTGATCGCGTCCGGCTTCCTCGGGGCCATCGTGATCGCGGACGCCTGCTCGAAATGGACCGGGATGACCTCCCATGCCGCCCGCTCTACGGCGGTGTGCCTGTTCCTGACGGCCGGCATGACGGCCCCGCACCACGCGATCATCCCCGTTGCCGCTCTCGCCGCACACGTAGCCTCCCGGCGCGATGCCAAGAACCCGGACAAGGACGACCTCGACTTCGTGGCCGTGCTCTGCGTGATCGGCGTGTTCTGGCTCTCCGCCGCAGGCATCACGGGCAGGCCCGGCACCGAGTTCTACACGATCACCTTCGCCGGGCTGTTCGCGGGACTGACCGTGCTCGCCCTGCCGACGCGCGTCCTCGCCCTGAGGGCCGTCGCGGCCCTGCTGATCTCGGGAGGCACGTGGATCGCCCACCACGAGATCGTCGACATGAACGGGACCGACCTCCTCTGGCTCGGCAGGACCGAGGCCGCCGTGACGGCTGCCGTCACGATCCTCGCCTGCGCCGTCGGCGCCGCATGGAGGCCGGTCACCCCCTTCCGGCGCGGGCCTCTCTTCACCGTCGCCGCCCTCGCCATCCCCGCCATCGCCTACACGGCGGGCCATCTCGACCTGCTTGAACACCTTTGACAAGGACCGCCGCCATGTACCTGATGGACAAGATCGTTTCGCCCGCGCCGTCCTGGAACGGCATGAGGACCGCTGCCGTCGCGCTTCCGTTCGGCGACGACGCGGATGCCGTCGCCGACGTGCTGAAGGGAGCCGTGGCGAAGGCCCGCGAGCAGGGCTACGAGGCCATCGTCGGCCCGATGATCGGCGGAACGTGGGGAACGTGGGGAACCTACCGGATCGTCACGTGGTCGGACGGCAGTCCCGGCTTCATGGGCGAGCCGCTGTCCCACTCCTTCCATCTCGAAGCCTTCCGGATGGCCGGGTTCGACGTTGCCGAGACGCATTTCTCGGCCGTCACGGAGTCCGGCTCCAAGGGCTTCGGGAACGTGGGTTCAGCCGACCTGAGCGTCCGGCACTGGAACGGCGCCGATCCCGAGACGCTGCTCGCCGATGCCCATGCGGTCGTGATGGAGGCGTTCGCGAAGACCCCGTTCTTCACTCCGATCCCGCGTGAGCACTTCATCGGCGCCTATGCCCCGATGCTGGCCAAGGCCGACCCGAGGCTCATCCTCGAGGCCCGTGACGGCTCCGGCCGCGCGGTCGGCTTCACGCTGGCCTATCCCGATCCCCTCCGTCAGGGGGCCGTGGTCCTCAAGACCTACGCGGGCCTCGTGCCCGGCATCGGCCGCCGCATGGCCGACGTGATCCACTCGACGGCAGCCGACCTCGGCTACCCGGAGGTGGTGCATGCCCTGATGCGCGAGGGCATCGCCTCCGCGAACCAGAGCCGCAAGTTCGGAGGACGCACCATCCGCAGGTACGCACTCATGGGGCAGGTGCTGTGACCATCCTCGGGCACTTCTACGACCGGGCCGACGAGCATCCCGACAGGGTCGCGATCATCGAGGCCAGCGACCGCTCGGCCACTTACGGCGACCTCAAGCGGCGGTCCGTCGAGCTTGCGGCCGCCTGGTCGAAGCAGGGTATCCTGCCGGGCGACCGCGTCCTCGTGGCGGTATGGCCCGGCATCGAGCTCTACGCCTCGCTGGCGGCCATCTGGAGGCTCGGGGCGACCGCCGTCCTGCCCGAGGCCTCCATGGGTCTCAAGGGCTTCCTGCACGCCGCCGAGGCATCGAAGCCCAAGGCGCTCCTTGCCGGACCCGGAATCTGCCTCCTCTCGCGGTTCATTCCCGAGACACGGGGCATCCCGTTGCGGATTTCCCCCTATGCCAGGGGCAGCCGGACGGTGGCTCCCGTCGCCCCCATCGGGAACGACACCCCTGCCCTGATCTCCTTCACCAGCGGGACGACGGGCAAGCCAAAGGGCATCGTGCGCACGCATGGTCTCCTGCTCGCACAGCACGAGGCACTCGCCTCGATCATCGCCCCCAAGGACCGCCCCGAGATCGACCTCGTGGCCTTCCCCGCCTTCGTCCTGACCTGCCTCGGACACGGCACGACCGCCGTGATGCCGGACTGGGACGTGCGCCGGCACGACATGGTGAACGTCGGACAGATCGGCGTGCAGGCGCGCAGGATGGCGGTGACCCGGCTGCTCGTGCCTCCGGTGATCACGGCGAGGATCGCGGACGAGCGACTCATCGCCCCGACGGTCCGCCGTGTCATGACGGGCGGCGGACCGGTCTATCCGGATGTCGCGCGGGCCTTCCTGAGGGCGAACCCCGGCATGGGGCTGACCATCGTCTACGGCTCCACTGAGGCCGAGCCGATATCCCACGTGGAGGCCGAGTCCCTGTCCGAGGACGACTGGAGCCTGGCCGCGAACGGCGGCGGCCTGCCCGCGGGGGATGTAGTGCCCGAGGCCGCGCTCAGGATCGTCGACGGCGAGATCCAGGTGGCGGGCGGGCATGTCAACGAAGGCTACATGGACCCGGCCAGGGATGCCGAGACCAAGGTTCGTGTCGACGGTGTGGTCTACCACCGGACGGGCGATGCCGGCAGGATCGACGACAAGGGGCGCCTGTGGCTGCTCGGCCGGACCTCCGCCTCGGTGGAGGGCATCCATCCCTTCGCGGTCGAGACGGCTGCCAGGTTGCAACCCGGCGTGACGAACGCCGCATTCCTCGCCCACGCAGGACTGCGCGTGCTGTTCGTCGAGGGCGAGGACATCGTGCTCGACAGGTCTTTCCGGCAACGCCTGAAGGAGACAGGCGTCCTCGTCCAGAAGGTCGGCGCGATGCCGATGGACAGTCGGCACAGGTCGAAGCCGGACTACGCGAAGTTGAGACGCAAGGTGAAGGTCCGCTCCCTGCTCATTGGGGGTGCAGCAGCTTTCAGGCGGATCACAGGAGCGCAATCCGGTCCGGAGTGACTCTCACCCGGGCGTTGAGCCGACGACAAGCTCGCTCACGGGCAGGCGCTCGTGACGGGCGGTCCGATTGCCCCTTGGGCATCCGACCTTGAAGACATTCACGAGCAACCTGTCGTCGGCAAGGCCGCCCATCCCGGTGAGCGCCTGGTTTGACGACCACAGGTCCGCCAGTGCGGAGACCGGACAGCCAGCAAGGCCTGCCCGCTCGATTTCCAGCCAGACACGGAGGAAGTGCCGTCCGGTCTCGAAGGGATCCTCGTCGAACGGGCGGTGAAACAGTACGAACGCCGCGGAGGACGCGTTCTTCGACGCCTCCGAAAGGACCGCCCTCGCCAGGCCCATGCGGCGGAACGCATCAAAGAAGGGGCCGATGACGAGCCTTGCCCCGGCGGCCTCGACGGCGGAAAGATGCATCGCCTCGCGCGACAGCCCGTCGCGGCCGTAGTCCCGATGGCCTCGCGAAAGCCGCATCCAGTGCAGAAGTTCCTTCCGGTATTCCGGATCGATCATGAACTGGAAGCCGGCATCGTCAGCCATGCGCGACAGCTCCCTGACCTCCTCGCGGGAACGCAGGATGACGATGTCGTCCCGCGAGGAGGCGAGGAGGTCCAGCCGTGCTTCGGCTTCCGGACTCCCGTCGAGGAAGGGGCCGCGCCAGCTCGTCCGCGACACCAGCAGGTCGGATGGGACGGCATCGGTCCGGCGTGCCTTCAGGGAAATCCTTGCGATGGTGGACCACCGTCCCTCCGCCTCGCCGAAAACGGGAGAGACATCCGAGATGTCGAGGCCACGTGCGGCCAGTGCGATGGACAGTCCCTCCAGTGCGGCCCCGTGGGACAGCCTGACGTCGTGTCCGGTCGGATCGGCGGCTGGAATGGACCGCGTGAGGTCCTCGAGGAGGCGCACCGTGCCGTCCGGGTCGAGCGCCCAGCGCGTCGGCTGGATGTTGTGGACGCTCGGCGCGAGCCTCGCAACCGCGACGACGGAGCGGAAGTCATCGTTCGAGATCATGGCCGTTCTCCCAGTGTCTTGCGGAACAGATGCAGGCGATGAACCCTCTGCGCCCCGACCTTCTCCACCTGCCGAAGGCTCGCGCCGTTCACGTCGGCGATCCACGTCCCGCCGACCATGCGGTACCCTCCGCTGACGAGGGCATGCAGGAGGTGGTGGAGCATCGCGCCATTGAGGCCGCGGCTGTGGTATTCCCTGGCGACCGCATAGTAGACGATCACCGCCCGCTCGCGCCTCATCCGATGCTTCAGGAAGTGCCACGGCGCCGTCATGCCGTACCGCGAACCCATGTCCCTGACCATCGGGTTGAGGTCGGGGATGCAGATGACGGCACCCACGGGCCTGCCCTCGTGATGGACCACCACGGAGAGGCGGGGATCGAGGATCCACATCATCTCACCCGCCTGGAACCAGAACTCCTCGCGTGTCGGGGGTACGAACATCGGGTTCTGGTCGAAGCCGTCGTTCAGGATCCTGCGGGCGTCCTCGAGGCGGTCCTTGAACGTCCTCCTGGTGATCGGCATCCAGCGGTAGGACGGGTCGTCAAGAAGTTCCCTCTGCTTCGGGCCGAGCAGGTTCCCGCCCGGGACGGCGCCCACCGGGATCTCGAAGGTGCTCATCGGGAAGGTGCGGGTGTACCCGTTCGCCTCCAGCAGCGCGGGGAGATGGGGGGGACTCCAGAGCATGTCCGTGTACGGGGCGTGCTCGAATCCTTCGGTCATCACGCCGACCTGCTGCATGGCGGTCAGGTTGAAGTTGCCGACGATCTCGTCGCAGCCCCGCGCCCCCGCCCATTCCTCCGCCTGCCCGAGAAGCGCGGAGGCGACTTCCGCGTCGTCACCGCAATCGAGGAAGCCGAAGCCTCCGCGCCTGGTCCCGTAGCGGGTGTTCGAGGCGGCATGGACGGACGCGACGATGCGGCCGACGGGACGCCCATTCCTGTGTGCGGTGAACAGGCGGAAGGTGCCGTGCCCATCCCTTTCCAACGGGTTCCTCGCCGGATCGAGCATCCGGTCGAGATCGCTCCACATCGGGGATACGTAGGGGCTGTCATTGCCGTAGACGGCGAACGGCACCTCGAAGGCCGCCCGCCTGTCGCCTTCCCTGATCTCGATCATGATGCAACTCCCGAGTAGAGCGTCTCGCCGATCCGCCTGGCCACCTCGATCTCGCCCTCGGTTCGGGGATCGGACGCAACCGCAGGAAGACAGAACACCGCGACGCGCAACGGATCGTGCGAGAGCAGCATCAGGTGCGAGGCATCGTGGGACGACATCATGGACCTGGCCCGCTCCACCCCGTCGTCATGGGGCAGTCGTCCCCATGGCGCTTCCGCCGCGCGCAGGAGCGGCCTGTCTGAGAGGAGCCTCCTGAATGCCGGGTCGTCCACGTCCGCAAGGTCCGGACCCGACAGGATTCCGACGTCGCCCAACAGGGGGTGCCCGGCCAGTGCCGCCTCGAACTCCGGCACGCTGCCGGCGGACAGGAGCGGGCTGACGGGCTTCGACCGATCCGCCCTCGCACCGAGCTCCTCCGCCACCAGCGCCGCAAGGAGAAGCGCCGAGAATGCCACGGCGGCGACCCGCACCATGCGAGACGCGTCAGGGCGGCCGTCCGCCGCCACGAATCCGGCGGCGAGCGCCATCGAGATCAGGGTGAGGCCGACGAGGATGGAGAGGCGGGTGCGCCCGGTCGCCGCGAGTCCGCCGGCACCGAAGCCGCAGTAGAGCACGAGGAGGGTGCCGACGGCTCCCAGCCGGATCGGCACCTCGGGCATGATCGAGCGGAAATCCGTCAGGATGAGCGGGATCAGGCACGCCACCGCCACCAGCACCCTGCGGATCAGCCTGTTCTCGGACTGAGCGAGCGATGTGCGGTCCCTGGACAGCAGCAGGAAGGCCCCGATGGCGAAGCCGCCCGCGACGTGGGTAAGGCGCAGGAAGTCGATCCACAGGTCAGGCAGGATCCTCAGGGTGCCGACGGCGGCCAGGCAGAGCGACGCCGTCACGATGAAGGCCTTCATGCGCCACGGCGCATGCCGGCGGAGCAGCCCCTCCGCGACGAGAAGCGATGCGAGAGGGACAAGGGACGCGATGGCCGTGGTGAGGCTGTCGAGGGACGCGACCCCGGTGAGCCATTCCGTCGACCTCGCGAGGAAGAGGCAGCAGACCAGCACGAGCAGGAACATCACCCGCACGGAGAGTGCACCCCTTGGGTCCACGCGGCGGATGGACGAGGCGACCACCATCGCCCCGGTGGCCGCGAACACGTTGACGAGGACGTCGGCGACGAGGGCGTGGTTCATGCGCCACCCGCCATGCCGTTCAGGAACCTTCTCACCATGGGCGCCATGACGGCCGCGACCACGGGATGCCTCGGCCGTTCGACCGCAGGACGGTAGGGATTGAGGAACCAGCCGCGGCAGTCGGTGCCGGTCGGCCTCGCGAGCAGTTGCCCGATCGCCTCGTAGGCCATCAGCATGCCCGTCCCTATGACCATCGGCGCGAAGGACATCCTGCTCCTGCGCCCGGCGACGACGTCGGCGGCGGCGGCGAGGTCGATGTGGTTGCGGGACGACGAGTGGACGAACACGTACTCGAGCTCGCGCATGAAGGAGGCACGGCGGTCATCGTCGGTCACGTCGCGCCAGTCCTTGCCGACGGTCGGGAAGCGAAGGCGCTCCTCCGGCATGGGGTCTCCCGGCCTGACGAGCACGACCGAGGGAAGCGGTGACGTGTAGGCGTCGATCACGGGCACGCCCTTCGAACGGGCCGTCCTGTAGAGGTGCAGGGATGCGGCGAGGTCGTCCGTCCCGTTCACGATCACCCCGGCACGGGACGCGATCCCCGACAGGTGCTCCGGCCAGTCGTCCTTGTGGACCTCGACCTCGATGCCGGGGTTGATGCGTCGGCAGGCATCGGCGGCCTCGTCGGCCTTGTGCCGGCCGACGGTGTCGGAGAAGGCGAAGACCTGTCGGTTGATGTTGGAGACCTCGAAATGGTCGATGTCGGCAATGACCAGGCGGCCGACGCCCGCCCTGGCAAGGGCCATGACGCATGCGCCCCCCATTCCGCCCGTCCCGCAGACGAAGGCGGTCGACGACCTCAGGCGCGCCTGCTCGTCCGGGGTGACGAACCCGATGTTGCGCGTCGTCAGTTCGTCGTAGCCGGAGTCGGTTCTCAACGTGTCCATGGTCTCAGGATTCCCCAGTGTCGTTCCGCGCTGAACCAGTGCACCGCCGGCAGGGCCGCCCTCTGGAACGCGACCATGAGGAGCGTACCCAGCACGGACGGCAGGAAACGACGCGGCACGTCACCCAGGAGCCGGCGGCCTGCGGCGAGGTCCATGCGCCCGAGTTGAAGGACGTCGTCGCCCCGGTCGTAGTCGAGCTGTTCGGCACAGAACGTGTTGTACGTGTCGTTCCGGTGCTTCGGCGCCTGATCGAAGGTCTTCCTCAGGTCGTCCGATCCCCCGGTGTAGGCATTCGTGATGACGAAGCGGGCCTCGTCGAAGCCGGCGTCCGGCCCCACGCCGAAGACGTGGCGGTGGGACTCCATGATGCGGCGGGCAATGAGCAGGTGCTCGAAGGACCGCCGGGTCGGCGCGGCGGGGTGCGGGTAAACGTCCGAGAAGGTCTCGCTCATCATGCCGATGAGCGCCGGAACCTGCGTCACGTTCGAGTGCCACAGGGGGCGGAACTGGTTGCGCGCGAAGAGGACCTGGCACGTGAGTCCGTAGAGCACCCAGGAGAGGCCCTTGCTCCTCACGTCCGGATCGACCATGACCAGCCCCAGGTGAATGACCTTCATGTCCCGCCCGTGAACCTTGAGGTCGATCCCCGACAGGGCGTTGAAGGCGATCGGCTTCCCCGTGGCGCGGTCACGGAGGATGGTGATGATCGCGCGGGACAGCCGCTCGCGGTCGCCTGAGAACACGCCGTAGGTCAGTTGCCCGTCGGGAAGGGTCTTGGAAGCGACCGACCTCAAGTCATCGACAAGCTGTCCAAGCTCCTCGTCGGCCATCCACTCGCCGGGATACTCGATGATGCGCGTCGTGATGTGGCTTCCGGTCTTCAGTGCCACGTCCAGGTGGCGCTGGGACAACGCGGAGGTCCAGAGTGCAATCGTAGACCAGGCCCCGGCCAGGTGCGACGCGGCGCCCTTGACCGCCCGTGCAGGCGATCGGCTTCGGGATGGCTCTGCGGACGGTTCGGTGCTCATTGCTACGATGCTCCGCCCTGGCGGAACTCACCGTCAAGTCGGAGCGATCGGCAACTCGGGGCGGCCGCAAGGGGGACTGCCGCTACATCCCGGCCACGGCAGCCTCCCGCGCTGCAAAATGCGATGACGGCGGCTCCGTCATCCGTTTCGCGTGCTCGTCCTCGATCAGCAGGGCAATGGCATCTTCGTCGGCATCCGACATGTGCCGGAACACGCCCTCTCCCGGCAGGGAGTGCAGGCGACGCAACAGGGCGTCGACCTGGTCCGTCGGCCCGCTCGCCTCGCAGACCATGTCGATCTCGACGCGGGAGGGCGCCTGTTGCCGCCGCTCGTAGAGGCGGCTCCCGTCGGCGCCGACGAGCATCGCAACGGCGAGTTTCGCCCATTCCAGCTCGGCTTCGGTAAAACGGAAGTCCCCGGTGCCTCCCAGATGCACATGCGTCAGGTGGATCCATCGGTCGTCGTGGAGGTGGACCGAGCGGTCGACGATGATCCAGCACGGGGCGGCTGAGCGTCCCGGGAATGGCCCCCGGCTGAAGGCGATCGCGAAGCGGTTCTTGCCGTCCACGACTGCCAACTCGGCAGGGAGGTCACCCGACGGCAACACCGCCGACAGATGATCTCGGGCATTCTCGGGCGTCGCGATGATGCGTCCGTAGGGGTAGGCGTCATCGGCGCCGCGGTTGGAGTTGCGTCTGGGCCGAGGGGCGACGTAGCGCATGTCCGTCCTCATCTGCCCGTCCATCTCGAACGGAGCTGTCCCGTCCTGGAGGAACCGGGCATCGGACGGGGACATGGCGAAGCCTACCGCCAGGGTAGGCACCGAGAGCCTTTCCTGGATCGTGGCTGCACGTTCCGTGGACTCGGGGTGATGAGGGAGCACGGGATCGTCGACGCGGCCGCCGCGGGAGGCGTCGAACACGAGCTGGCAGGGCCTGTGCAGGCTGCGGAGGCACTCCAGGTTGTTCGGGGCGAGCAGCGGATGCCGCCTGCCGCCATAGAGCCGCTTCCTGAAGACCTGCGTTTCCAGGTCGTCAACGATCGGGTCGGAACCCTTGCGAATGTGATCGGCGAACCGCTCCATGACATGCCGGATCCGGTCCGTGAAACACATCTTCTTGTAAGACACCTTGACCGAATTCTCGACCACGAAGTCGATGTCCCCCACGTCTTCCCTTTCGGGGTCGATCATGCTGCCGAAGACCCAGATCCTGTCCGCGCAAAGCGTGACGTCGGGGTCGCCGTTGATCCCGGCCGCCCGGTCGAGCAGGGCGTCGAGAACCTTCTGCGCGTTGCGCTTCGGCGCCCGCCTCGTCGCGGTGGAGCTGGTCAGCCCGAACCCCCTGTCCGTAAGTCCCCGGTAGGAAGCTCCGAACATCGCGTTGCGCTCGTCGCCGATCAGCCCGTTCTCCTCGAGTTCGGCTAGTACGGCGAGCACGCGCCGGGGGTCTTCACCGACATCGGCCCTGGAGCCGATCCCGACCGGGTCGCCGTTGCCGAGCCGCCAGGCCCGCAGGATGTCGCGGACCTTCCTTATCGGAAGGCCCATGAACTCGTCGTCTCTCCTGATGTTCGTCGTCATCGCCCTGCCCCTCGGGACCCGTCGCCGGACTAGGTCCACGGAATGCTTGTTCGGGGCTCTCATAAATGATCCAATCCTTGATTGAAAGCACTTTCCAAAGGATTCAATGTGCCGTCTTCAAGGGCCAGTCCGGCCCTGCCGGCCGCCTCCCCGAAGACGTCGTGCCGGAGAAGGAGGTCGTCCCGGCTCAGGTGCGCCCCGTTCCCGAGGAAGCGGTGCGGGGAGACGACCACGGCGTGGGGAACCTGGCGCCCGACGCCGTCGCGCGTGCCCCGAGGAACGTGCCCTGCCCTCTCCATGGCCTCGTAGGCGCGGTCCCGGAAGGGGGCGTCCACGTCACCGGCCGTGACGAACACGCCCTTCGTGGCCCTCCGCTTCGTGCCCCTGATCCAGCCGGCCAAGGCCGGGCAGTCCGGGTCGGAGGCCGGCTCGGCGCCCAGTATCTCGCAGGCGTGGTGCTTGAGGAGCTGCATCTCGGGCGACGCGGCAACGGCGTTCTCGGCCCGCTCCCTGGCGATGCCGGCCTTCAGCCCCTCGAAGCGGGCGCGGTCCCGCTCGTAGACGCCGTGCTCGATCATGGCCCGCATGATCTCGCGGGCCTCGTGCCCCTTGGCGTTCGCGCGGAACGCGCATTGCGTGGCCATGAAGACGTCCCTGCCGGTCATGGCGTGCACGAGGTGGTGCCATCCCCGCGAGATGCCGTCGAGGACGGGTTCCTTGCCGTCCTTGTGCCGGACCCGGTAGTTCGTCTCCATGAAGCGCGGCACCTCCTGCTGCCAGACCTCCCAGCCGTTGCCGATGTCCCTGATCTTCACGTATTCAAACGCCATGTGGGCCGCCTCCCTGTGGCGATTGAGGCGGCATGGCCCGAAAGGGGCAAGGCGATGCAGCCTTTGCGGTTGCGGCCGTACCTGGCAGGATGGCCGGGAAGAGGACGGGAGCGGCACATGGCGCAGAAGACGATAACCGAGGCGCGGGAACTCATCGCCAGGGTGTGGGGCGACGATCCCGGCGCGGCCATCGCCAACGCGGTGCTCGACCACCTCGAGGAGACCCGTCCCGAGGAGATCAGCTTCGCGGAGGTGATCAGGATCGGCGGGCGTGAGGATCTCGACGACGACGTCACCCGCGCCCTCGCCATGCTGGCCGGCAGCCCTGCCGCCGTCCTGGACTCCCGCTTCCGGTTCGAGGAGGAGAACGGGGACCTCATCCCGACGAAGAGCCGTATGCTCGACGACGACAGCCCGTTCTTCCACCCGGTCACGGGCGAGGAGGTGCACGACTGGGACAGTCGCGTGAAAGTGGACTTCACGGTAAGGGAAGGCATCTACGACGTGGCGCCGAGGCCCTGAGCCGCAGCGCCGCCGACCGTCGTCCCGCATGGCACAAACTGCGTGCGGGCCCGTTGAGGAAGACCGACAGGCACGAGGGCTTCGGAATGCGCGACACCGCAGAGATCATGGACTGGGTCAGGGACAACCAGGACCGCTTCCGCATCAAGGGCAGCTTCGACGGCTACGAGACCTGGCGCTTCGACGGGTCCCTGACGCTCTCGCTTCCCGGCCCCCTCAACAGCGAGGCCGAGTTCGTCATGGCCGTGGCGGCCCAGTACGGGAGCGACCCCGAGTTCACGGCCGCCCTCGCCGAGGCGATGGACGCCGAGGTCGTCGCCAAGCCCTGACGGGCCGTCGAAGGGCGCGCCCGGCGCAACCCTGACATTCGCCGACGTTATTGCCCGGCTAAGCTGATGCTGCGGGAACCCCGCAGACGCTGGGCGGCGGCCCGTGCGGGGCCGGAACCGTGCCGCCGGCGAATCCTTCGTCCCTGGAACCTATTCCTTTCATGAATCCTTCCCCCATCGGGGCGCCGCATCGCGGCACGGCCCCGTTCACAACGACGGGAGGGTCTCATGGCACGCAGGAGGTCTCTGGCACGCGCAGCGGTCGGCACTTTCGCCCTGCTGGCCCTCTCCGCGCAGGCGGCGGAGCAGGGTCCGTTCTATCGGTTCAAGGGCGACGTCAGGGACATCGTCACGAACCCGGTCACCCCGCCGCCGCCTGCCGAACCCGACAGCGTCGGCATCACGCTCAACACGGCCGAGATCAGGGCCAAGGTCGGCAAGCCCTTCTCGTTCGATTTCAGCGACCTGGCCGTGCTGGACAACCCCGCCGTGCCGAAATCCGAGCTCCGGTGGTCCCGCTATCCCGCCGACGACTCGGCGTGGCTCTCCCTGAACGGTACGACGGGGCGGGCCGAGGGCACCCCGACGGAGGCCGGGGACGTGGTCATCGAGGTCACGGCTTCATGGAAGGACTCGACAGGGCAGGAGGTGTACAGGATCGAGGTCGGCGAGAGGACGCTCGACGCGGTCATGATCACCGGAGGCTCGAACTTCTCCTGCGGCCTCGGCCCGACGGGGGCGGTCTACTGCTGGGGCAACGGCGCGAGCGGCCAGCTCGGCAACGGCTCGTTCGCCTCATCCCTGACCCCGGTCCCGGTAACGGGCCTCGAGGCCGGGGTGAAGTCCATCGAGGCCGGAACCAGCCACGTCTGCGCCGTGACCTCCACGGACGGTGCCGTGTGCTGGGGGGCCGGCGCCAACGGCAGGCTCGGGAACGACGCCATGGCCAACAGTGCCGTCCCGGTGCCCGTCTACGGCCTGGGGAGCGGCGTGGAGTCGATCTCCGCCGGTGAGGCGCACACCTGCGCTGTGATCACGGGCGGGACCATCAAGTGCTGGGGCGCTGGCGCCAGCGGCAGGCTGGGCAACAACGCGACCGCCGACAGCGACGTGCCCGTCGACGTGCGCAACATCCTCTCCGGAGCCACGGTCGTCACGGCGGGCGGTTCCCACACCTGCGCCATCGTCTCCGGCGGCGCCAAGTGCTGGGGCAGCGGCGGGAACGGGCGTCTCGGCAACGACGGCACGACGGCGAGCAGCGTCCCCGTGGACGTTTCCGACCTCGGGCCGGGATCGGGTGTCACGGACATCAAGAACGGCAACGCCTTCACCTGCGCCCTCGTCAACACGGGCGTGAAGTGCTGGGGGTACGGCGGCAACAGCCAGCTCGGCACGGGCGACACGTCCGACCGCGACGTGCCGACGGACGCACGGGAGCTCGGGGCGGGGTCGGGCGTGACCAGGCTCTCGGTGGCCTACAGCCAGGCGTGCGTCGTGATCGGCGGGGCCGCACGGTGCTGGGGCTACAACAACAGGGGGCAGCTCGGGAACGGCAGCACCACGAACAGCCCCGACCCGGTGCTCGTGTACGGACTCTCGACGGGCGTGACCGCCGTCTGGGCAGGGCGTGACCACCATTGCGCCACGCTCTCGGACGGGGGAGCGATGTGCTGGGGCTACAACAACGCCGGGCAGCTCGGGAACGGCGAGACGGGCGAGAGCCACGTCCCTGTGGACGTCATGGACAGCATCGACGGGGGTGCATGAGAAGGACCCGCGTCAAGCGGGGGCCGATGCTGAAAGGTCAGGCGGCCGTGACCACGTAGTCCTTGGTGACGTAGCCGATCTCGGCCGTGCCGCGGTGGTGCTCCTTCACGCGCCAGCGCTTCTTCTCGCAGCAGACGCAGGCCTCCCTCGTCGCGGTCTCCTGCACGAAGACGTGCTCGCAGTTCGGGTCGCCCTTCTTGCGGCTCTCGGCCCAGTATCCCCCGACCTCGTGGCGGCGGCGCGGGATCGACTCCCCGAGCTGGCGGACCATCCTCTTCTCGACGATGGCGCGCGGCAGCTTCAGCTTCACGAGGTGGTGCGAGAGGTAGGGGACGACCTTGCCCGCGACGATGCGGTTCTTCCCCGCCTTCCACGGTTCCTCGCTGGCGACGAAGTCGCGGGCGTTGAGGAGCGCGAGCATCCCGATCGCGATGCGCCACGTTCCCGAGAACTCGAGGATGTTGTGCTGGAGGATCCTCCTCGCGAGCGGATAGTAGTGCTCGTAGGCGGGCCGCTGGTCCTCGATCCCCTCGAAGCGGTAGTGGCCCGTCAGGAGCTTCCGGTAGATTTCGCCGACCACGGGGGTGAAGCCGTACGTCACATGGGACGTGAGCGCGTTGCACTGCTGCTTGCGGAACTCGGCCTCCTCCCCGTCCATGGCCTCGAGCCGTTCGTCGCCCTTCCCGACGTAGGCGCTGCCGACGAAGACGTTCCGCATCAGGACGGGATTGATGGCGGCGGCATTCTGGAGAAGGTCGAAGTCGGACGCACGTGCGGGGATGTCGTACGGGTCCTCGAGGTTGTAGACGGCGCTGAACGGATGGGCAGACACCTGGTTCGTGCCGTCGGTGGTGACGCCGATCTCGGTCAGTCGGTAGATCGGCTTCTCCTCGTCGAGAGCCTCGATCAAAACCCCGATGCGGTCGGCGGCGTCCTCGTACCGCTGCGCGTATGCGGCCTCGAGCTGCGCGGGCACGTTCCACTCGATCCAGACCTTGCGGAAGGGCGTGCGGGCGCGGCGGAGCATCTGGAGGAGGATCTCGGGGTGCTGGACGCCGAGGGTGACGGCGGCGCGCGTCACGTCGTCGTCGAGGACGTAGCGGCGTGCCGACGTGAGGCTGTCCTTGATCCAGTTGGACGCGCGGTTGCGGTCGCCCGGGTTCGCGAAGCCCGGCTGAACGCGCTTCCCGTTGCGTCCGCACAGGGCGATGACCTTGTCTGCGAAGGCTTCCTTCATCGGGGCATCTCTCCTGAATGGGCCGTCACCATTACACGGATTCGAATCCTGTTGGAGCCCGGCGGGGCGATAATTTTTGCGTTGCGGCCGGGACTCGAAGGCGACTTCCGCCGCCGAATCTCCCATGGGGAAAGATTTCGATTTCCCATGGGATATTTCCCCGACCTCCCATGGGACATCGAATCCCGGCGATCCGGGGCGGAGCCCGCCACGCGCAGGGGCAATGAAGAATCCGTGATCGGGGCCGAGGGAGGTGCAGGCGCGGTCGCCGGTCGGTATCCTGTCCCCATGGAACTTGAACCGGTCACACTGTCCGTCACCTCCGCCCTCATCTCGGTCATCATGGGGACGCTCCTGATGTTCGCGTGGGTGGCCGACCGCCAGACGCGGTCGCTCCTCCTGTGGGGCTTCGGCTTCTGCGCCCTCGGCATCGGCATCAGCCTGATCGGCAAGCACGGGGCCGAGCCGTATGCCCCGCCCGCTCCCATCGCGGCAGGCAACGTCCTCGTCCTCGCGGGGCTTGGCCTCCACTACGTCGGGTGCAGGCTGTTCAACGGGCGACCCATGAGGCTCCATCTCGCATTGGCCGGCATGATCGCGTGGGTGGCGGTCTGGACACTGGCACCCGAGAAGGTGTCGACGGGGGTCGGTGCCCCTTCGGTCATCATCGGCATGGTCCTGATCGCCCTCGGCCTGGAACTCCGGTGCAGGTCCTCCGACAGGCTCGTCGCCCAGTGTGCGGCGCGCTGCCTCTGCCTCGTGATCGCCGTGGTCTACATTCTCCGCGGCACGGTCGGGCAGGCGTTCGCCCATCAGTGGCCCGACTTCCTGTCCATGCACTGGTCCTTCGCCCACGCGATGATGATGTTCTTCTTCGTGCCGTCCTTCGCGGTCCTCCTGCTCTCCATGAGCCGCGAGCAGGCGGAGCGGGCCCTGAGGAAGGCCGCCACCACCGACCCTCTCACGGGCATATCGAACCGCCGCGCCTTCCTCGCCGCGGCCGAGAAGGCGCTGGCGCGGCCCGGCGCCAAGGTCGGCTGCCTCCTCTTCGACCTCGACCGCTTCAAGAACATCAACGACACCTACGGGCATCCCTTCGGCGACCAGGTGCTGATCGCGTTCGCACGCACCCTCGAGCGGGTGATACCGGGCTGCCCCTTCGGCCGCCTCGGGGGCGAGGAGTTCGCCGCCATGGTGATCGGCGACGAGCACCAGGTCGCGGCAGCCGCCGAGCGCATCAGGGCAGCGTTCAAGGAGGTCAGGCACGACGCGAACGGCACCGAGGTCCAGACGACCGTCAGCATCGGCTACACGACCGCGCCGAAGTCGTCCCTGACCGAGATGATGCTGCTGGCAGACAAGGCCCTCTACCGCGCAAAGGCGAGCGGGCGCGACCGCGTCGTCGGGCACGACACCTTCGCCTGAAGACCTCGCGTGTCGTATTCGCGGCAACGGCCCAGATTGCCTTCATGCGCACGTGAGGGGGCCGCTGCCCATGGACGTCAACGACAGGTACCTGTTCCACTGGTTGAAGGCGGAGAGCCTGGATGAGTTCCACGCGGCCGGAACCCTCTTTCCCGGCTGGACGCACTGGGTCCTGGAGGCCAACCGTTTCGTCAAGGGCATCTGCACAACCGACGAGCCGATGCTGTGGGTTCCTGACGAGGGCAAGAAGCGCGAGCCGTGCCTCGTCATCGACCGGACGCGGATCGCCCATCCCATCCACGCGATATCGTCATCCGAGAGCTTCCACCTCACCAAGGAGATCCGGAGGCTGAAGCGCGAGCGGAAGGATTTCCAGACGGCCATCGACAACCGCTGGAAGCGCCGGGAGTTCTCCCGCTGGACGCCGGACGAGTACTTCGTCGAGGGACCCATCACGTGGGACGCGGTGGTCCTCATCGGATTCGAGGACGACGAGAGGCCATCCACTGCGAAAGCGATCGAGATCGCCCGGCAAATAGCGGATGAAAGGGGGATCGGGATGCTCGACATGACCGGCTGGACCGTCTCCAGCCCCGGCATCAGGGACACGGCCGAGATCATCGAGGATACCATCCGGGAAACGGTGCAATCCCCTCGCCCTTGAGGGGATTGGACGTGTATAGCAGCCCCGGTGGGTTGGTCGTTGTCTCGCCAGCCTGCCATAATCCACCGGATGAACGGAGCGTCCATGGCCATCATCGACCGCCTCTTCGGCAGGAAACCGGAAAACCCGAAGGAAGCCGCACCGGCGGCGGCTGCCCGCGTGCCGATGCCGTGGTCGCTGATCGTCCACGATGGCGGTGACGTCTGCATCTCCGTCAGGCAGCTCGACCGCCCCGTCGCCTCGTTCGCCGTCGTGTTTAATCCGGAGTTCTACGACGAGGCGCTCGGCACCTCCCCCCTCCGTCTCGTCGCCGCCCACCGCGACGGGACCGCGACGGAACTGGACCTCGCCGTCATCGATGCGGTTCCGGGCCGCGAGACCGCCCAGATCGAGGCGATGGGAAGGATCGCGCGCGCCCCGTCCGTACTCCTGTGCGAGACGGACGGCGTGGGCATCGCGAACATCCACCACGCTCCCGTCTACATCGACGAAGTGGTCCAGGCCCCTTCCCCGAGAAAGCCCGGCCCCGATGCCAGGACCTATGCCGCCACGGTCTTGAACGTCCTCGACGCGGGCAACGCGCTGCACGAGTGGAAGGGCCTCGTGCGCCTACGGGCAGGCGAGTTCGAGGTCGGCGAGGTATTCATGACCCTCTACCCCGCCCCGGTCCTCCAGCAGGGTGCGCGGACGACCGTCACGGGCACCCTCAGGGCCGAGGGCGGACGCACCTCCATGCAGTCCTGCACCGATGCCGTCATGACCGAGATGGTGCGCCTGACCGGGTTCTCGGCGCCCTTCCGTCTGGAGATGGAGCTGGGCGGGGTCGGTGCCGAGGGAAGGTCCGCTGCCCGCGAGATCGCCATAAGCACGATCGCTGCGATGTCGGCCGCCGGATGCAGGGCGCACGGCTACATGGAGGGCACACTCGCTCCATACGTGAGGATGCTGGGCAACCCGTTCGACAGGGAGGCCGCCGCCAACGTGGAGCGGTTCGCCGTCAGGCTCGACGAGACGGAGTCCGGTGCAAAGGGCTACTTCGCGGGGGAGGATATCGTCCATCCCGACCGTCCTGTGCCCGTGACCTGGCAGGTGCTGATCGGCCCAGGGGATGCCTTCTCGTTCTACATCGACAGCACCTCGCCCACGCGGCCGATGGACGCGAAGGTCCTCGTTCATGACCGGACCCTCCTTGGCAGGTACGGACCCGCTTCCCCCGTCGGCATCCTGCTGACGTTCGAAAACGGCTCCAAGCGCCGCCTCCTCGTCGGACCACTCGATGAGGACACCCTGTCCGAGATCAGGGAACGGGACGCGATCAGGGTCGTCGAGCTGCACGACGACGAGCCGATCCAAGACTACGAGGCCCGCGTCCATGTCCAGAACCCGGAGGCATCCCATGTCCCGAGGGTCTGAGGAAGCCGCTCAACCGAAGCCTCAGGTCGTCAGGGCCACCGTCGAGAGGGTTCTCGACGACGGCGCGAAGGGCACCTCATGGAAGGCCATCGTCGTGCGCGCCGTCGCCCCGGAGGAGCCGGAGACCGCGCGTCACGTGGCCGTCAAACGTCCATCGAAGGACAAGCTCGAGCGGATGGTCGTCACCCTCAAGGAACCGCCTGCGGCGAAGGCGGGACACGAACTCATGCTCTTCGGGACCGTATCCCCGTCACCCGACGGGTCTCTGCCCCGCTTCAGGAACGCCATGCCCGGAGGCGACCTCGCGATGACGTACCGGGCGATGCCGGGGAGGACTGCCCCTCCCGACCTGGCCGCCCTCGTCAGCGACCAGCTCAGGGCATCGGGGTCCGCCAACGCGGTCTCCGTGCTCCGGGCGGAAAGCCATCCCGATCCCGCCGTCGCCGATGCGATGCGTCTCATGAGCGACCCGAGCGTGGAGATGTACCGCCCCCAGGCCGTCCTGGTCGCCGACATGGCCGCCATCAGGAGCGCCGAAGACCCGATGAGGAGGGTTCTCTCCCGTTCCCTTCCAAGCGGGATGATAGAGGATGCCAGGAGGGAGTTCGCGGAGTACGCGGATGCAGGCTCAGCCGCGGTGTTCGGGCTGGACGGCGCCGAGGGGTGGGGAAGCGGCAACGTCGTCCTGCCGACGAGCGACCTCTCCCCGTCCATGACGTCGCTGACGCAGATATCCATGGTCTTCGACGGGAGCCTCACCCCGCGGGCCGGGGTGGATGTCCGTGTCGACGCGAAGTACACCGCGCTCCATGAGCTGGCTCACAGCCACCAGGCCGGGTTCGGCATAGAGGCCTCGGACGGCGGTGTCCGCCAACGCGACTTCCGCCGCCGGAGGGGTGAGTGCTTTGCCGACGGCGTCGCCGTCGCGGCCATGGTCCTCGACGGGGAGGACCCGAAGCAGGTCGAGCGCATCGTCATGGCGAGGGAGGTGTCGGGCATCATGGGACCCGGCACACATGTCGCCGGCCTGGGGGCGAGGCGCGCCTTCGACTGGGCCATGGAGCACGTCCGGCGGCACGGCGTGTCACGCGACGAGGCCCGGCGCGTACCCATGCACAGGATCATGACGATGGCCGCCCGCTTCGCCGAGGAGAGCGCCATCAGGTCAACGGGCGACCTGATCATCGCCAGGGAGGCGGTCCTGACGCGGGCGGGCTCGATCGGGCGGGAATCCGCCGAGGCAACCGCAGCGCACGTCAGGCAGGCCGTCGCGGACCTGCGGGCGGATCCGGTGGGGATCGAGGAGCCGGAGAAGCTTTTCGCGACCATGGAATCCGCGGCAAGCGCCATCGAGCGGTCCATGTGGACGGCACACGACCTTTCGGACCCGAAGCGGGCGGCCCAGCACGCGGAAACGGTGAGGAAAGACCTGTTCGCCACCCTGTCCGACCTCAACCGCAAGGGACTGCCCAGGGCCGTCATCGACCAGGTCATCGAGAGGGAGCGGAAGAGGGCTGGCATTGCGCACGCGAACGCCGTCGACGGCGTAAGGGAGCGGGCCGAGCGGCGCGGAGGAATGGAGGGACTCGTCCACAGGTACGTGAACGCCTACCTTGCCGGGGACACGCTGGCCCCGATCAAGGAGATGCTGGGACGCCAGCCGGCGGGCGGCCCATCCGTCGAGCAGAGGGCGTCCAGGCGGTGGTCGGAGTTCGTGGGAAGGAGCGGCTTCGGCGGACGCGTCGCGGACGCGGTATCGGCGCTGCGCGCGGTACGCCTGCTCGACCCGGCCTTCGACAGGGATCTCAATCTGGCACGCACGTCGGCCCACGTCGTGTACATGGCGGTCGCTGCCGCCGAGCAGGCCGCCGGGAAGCTGCCGGACGCTCCTCCCCCGGCAGGCCAGAAGGATGCCTTCGTCGCGCTGAGGTCGGAGAACCTCGTCACGCCGAGGAACCCCTGGCACCACGGACTCGACAAGCGCCTCGAGATGGCCGGGCGGCTTTCCCAGCAGGCGGCCACCATCGCCCTGCTGGCGGAGAGGGACCCGGCCAGGGCTGGCATGCTCCAGGAGAGGTTCGACTACCTCATGTCCCGGCGCGCGCAGGTCCTCCTGTCGCTCACTGCCCTGGAGGAGACCAGGACCACCCTCGAGAAACGGTTCAAGGCAGACGATCCCGGCGCGGGGAGTCGGATCGACGAGGCCGTCAGGAACATGGAGGGCAACCTGGAAGGCATGCCCGCCGAATTGCGGGAGGAAGTCCTCCGCAATTTCAGGAACCGGCTATCGGAGCAGAGCGATGCCGGGGTCAGGCTCGTGCGGTCGCTCCAGGGACAGGCGCAGTGGGACGTGACGGCAGGGGAGAACCAACTGCCGCTCCGGCTGGAGGCGCGGCTCGACGCCCTGATCGAGACCGCCGAGCGGCTCGGGCACAAGGTCGTCATGCCCGAGACATCCCCGAAACCCGAGGCTGCGGTTGCCGCACCGAAGCGCGACTCCCGCGGCTTCGTCATCCTCCGCAATGCCGAAGGGAGGCCGCACTGCGCCGATGACTGGGCCGTCATGGGACCGAACGGCGAGAGGCATGCCTTCGTGAACGGACAGAGGGCCTTCGTCGTCAGGATGGAGACCCCCGACGGCGAGCGCATGACCTCACGCCTGATGTCCGAGAGGGACGCGACGACGCTTGCAAACGCCTATGGCGGGCTGGTGCGCAAGCCGACTGAGGAGGACTTCCAGGTCATCCGGCGCGAAGCCAGGAACGACGTGGATTTCCTGCCGATCATGCCGGAACCCCCGGTGCGACGCGCCATCAACCTTTGACCCGACCAAGGACTCCCCGCTCACCTCCTCGAGGCAGGCAGCGGAGGCGAACTCCCCTCCCCGAGCGAGACGGAGCCGATCCATGGCAACCGGGCGGCGGCTTCAGGGATGCCGGGGTCACGCTCCGTCAGTGACGGCATCCGGTCCGGATGTCTCCGTGCCGCTTCCGAAGCGAGGACATGCCAGCCGAGCGCCAGAGCATCCCTCGCCTGCCCGGTCGCTTCGAAGGAGTTCGGGACGGTGTCGAATGCCTTGATCAGCGTCTCCGTCCCCTCGAGCAGATGCTCCAGTCGGTTGTCTCCTAGCTCGGACACTTGCTGCCTGAGGCCGGGCGATGCCGTCAGGCGCACGGCATTCAGCGCGAGGAACGGCCTGTGTCGATCGTTAAGGCGTGCGGAAACATCGTCCAGCAGGCGGGGCCTGCGCCGCAGGACTTCATCCGGGTCGCGGAACGCGCGCCGCGCCCAGTCCGGAAGTGCTGCCACCGCGGAGACGATGTCGTCGTGGACGCTGGGTCGGCTCATCCTCTCCTCGGCGATCGACAGCAACCCGTTCGGGTCGAAGAGGTTGCGGAAGCAGTTCGCGGCGGCCCCTGCCCCGTTCGCCAGCCTGTTCATGGCCGGGCAGCTTCCGTCACGCAGGGATGGATCGCCGTACAGGCCCTGCACGGCCGAAAGCATGTGCATCGCCTCGCTTGCGTTGCCGTCCCTCAGGGCGTTGGCGAAGGAAGGCAGCGCCTCCCTGAGGAGACGGTGGCCGACATGGTCCTTGCGCATGTCCGGATTGGCCGAGACGGTTGCCTTGGCGTCGCCGAGGATCTCGCCGCACAGATCCGCCATCGTGAGCGAGCGGAAATCCCTGATCGCCGGAAGGTCGCTGACCGTTCCCGCCGACTTCTCGAGCATGTAGCGGTGGAATTCCGCCTCGGTCACCGGGTTTCCGCCCTTCAGCATGCCGTTGCGCATGAGGCCGAGCGGGTCGAACGTCTCGGCCGCCCTGTCCCACATGGGATCGCCGACGGCGGCGCAGGCCTTGGCAAGGCCGACGCGCAGCTCGGCGGGCGTCGAGAGCTTGTAGTCGTACGTGAACCCCTGATCGAGGTAGAAGGCGGTGAAGACCGCCGTCTCGGGCCTTCCGAAGCGGTCCTTCCCGCCGCCCAGGATGACGAAGTCGCCGGGATGGCTCCCGCGCTCGAACAGCCGGGGCACCGCCTCTGGATCGATGGTCTCCAGGACATAGCCTTCCGTCGGCAGGATGTCGGGCCTCGGTCCCTCGTGGAACGGCGCGGCGTCGATCCGGGCCTTCCGCAGGGTGCAGACGGCAAAGAGGCGCGCGTCCTCCTCGGACCCTCCAGGCGGGATGACCGCGACGAACACGGGACGCACCGGGAAGGCGCCCTTCGGCCAGGCCACCGTGGGCTGCCCCGTGACGGGCATGTCGAGATCGATCAGCATGTGGCCTGCTCCCTTCCGATTGTCACGGTGTCGACGGCCTTAGGGGCGGAGGGCTTCAACCTCGGGAGCGTACCGCTCGAACAGCTCGGGTCCCCCGATGCGCTCGACGGCGATCCGCTCGCGCCAGACGTGGCCCTTCTCGTGGAGTTGCCACGGATGCATGCCGATGAGGTAGGTGCCTTCCTCGGTGGCAAGGGCGGCCGCCGTCCAATGGCGGTACTCGTCGCCCTCGTCGCCGCCGAGCTCGTTCACGATGGCGGAACGCAGGTTCCCGGGGATCGCCGCGCGCATGGCCTCCGCCACGGCGTCCCTTACCCTGGCGTGGGAGAGCGGGGCTTCGGTGTGGGTCCAGTCCTTCGTGGATCGGATGACGGGTGACTCCTCGAGGCGCCGCCAGAACGCGACGTTGTCGAACAGCAGGGAGCCGTCCTCCGCGACATGCCTGTCAAGGGCGAGGCAGGGCCCTGCCGCTCCCTTGGCGACCTTCATGTGGAAGAAGGACGAGATTTCGGGAACATCGTCGCCCGGGTCGGCGGCCAGGTGATAGGGGTTCAGCTCGCGCCAGGTCGAGATGTAGCCTAGAGCCTGCTGGTAGACGGCATCGTCCGTCCGGATGAACCGCCTGTGGTCGCTCTGGCCCCGTCCTGCCGCGACGTAGAGTCCGAACGGCTTTCCGTCGAGGGTGACCGCCGTGATCGAGGCCGCAGCGGAGGACGAGTCCATGCGCCCCGAGAGCTTCAGGTGCGTCGCCAGCCTGCCCTCCGAGGCATTGCGCGCGGAATCGCAGTCGAGTTCGTGGAGCTCAAGCCCGAACACCTCCCAGATGAGGCGCTGGTCGGCGTCGTGCCACGCATGGGTATCGATGGTCGGCAGGGAATAGATTTCGTCGGGGGTCATGGGCGCTCCTTCGTGGGGTCAGTGTCGCGACTCGAGCGGCAACGAACCAGCCCGACGTGCTCCTTGCGGAGGTCAAAGGATGAAGTCGATGCCCTTGCGCTCGACGAGGTCGAGGAGGCGAAGGGCCGCGCCGGACGGCTTCTTCTCGCCCCGTTCCCACTTGCTGACGAGGGAGACGGTCACGTTGAGCGCGGCCGCGAACAGCGCCTGGCTCATGCCGGAGGCCTCGCGGATCGCACGGATGCGCTCGGCGGACATGTCGACGACACGTGCGATGCAGGCAACGTCGAAGTTGCGCATCGTGATCTTGTCGACCGCGCCGACGGAGTGCAGTCCCTTGACGGCGAGGTGGACGGAGCGAAGCGCGTCGCTGCGGTAGGCGGTGTCCCTCTTCGGCATGGCGTCCTCCCTCCTCCGGATTCCGCCCGTCTATAGCACCCGGTGCCATAGTCAAGCCGAATCCCTGAAAGTCGCCTATGCCGGGGGCAGGTGCCGCAGGAATCCCTTGGCCGGAATCCGTCTGACGATGGCGGACCGGATCGAGTCCCATCCGAGACCGAGCAGGATCACGCCCGTGCCGATGATGAACATGGTGGCGAAGGCGGCGTTCGTCCGGTCGCCGACCGCGGCCATGGCGTAGGCGACGGCCGCCCCGAGGTAGCCGAGCGAGGACACGAGCAGCGCCCTGCGGTCGATCACGATCGCCACTAGACCGATGACCGCGACGGTGGCCAGGATCATCGCGGCACCCGAGGCCGTCATGGCGGACTGCGCGTGGGAGAGGACTGGGACCGGGAACGCCATGCGGCTGAACAGCGGCCCGTAGACCGAGAACATGACGGAATGCACCACGAGGGGCGCGGCGAGCAGGTGGAGCCAGAAGGCCACCTGCGAGTGCATCCTCCTGCGGAGCGGGTCATTCAGGTCGAGGGTCATGGCGACCGCGAAAAGGGCGAACCCGCCGATGAGGGCGGTGACGCTGAAGCCCATGGAGAACGGGTCGTTTCCCTTGCCGTCAAGGACGAGGAATAGGGCGACCAGCAGGCTCAGGCCTGCCGCGAAGGCGGAGAACGGCGCCCTGTAGCGTTCGAGGCACAGGACGGCAGCGAAGGCAGCGCCGAGGGCACCCGTGATCCCCGAGCCGAGTCCCAGGAACACGGAGAACGGGAGCAGGGCCATGAGGATGTTGCCCGGCAGGACGTGCCTGTTGCGCCGGAGGACGAGTTCCGCGAGACCAGCCGCGCCGGCGGTGGCAATGAGCCAGGCCGGGGGCACGCGCGTGCCCCCGATGAAGAGAGCGGCCCCGGCCGCGAGGATCAGGATGCCTATGGCAACGAAGAATTCGTTGAAGTTCCTCGCAACCTGGAACCTCTCCGCGGATGCCTTCGGGGCGGTGACGGACGCGCCCGGCAGTCTCCTCATGGCCTCCGCCTGCTCCGCCGTGATGATTTCGGCGGCGACTGCCGCGTCGAGGTCGACTTGCGTCATGCCATATCCCTTCCTGCGCATTTCCGCGGCCGTGCCGCTACGCCGACCTCGCCTTGTCCAGGAACTCGGAGATATCCGCCCTGATCCGCGCGAGCTGCTGGTCGAGCGTGTGCTTGGCGGAGGCTGCGGTCCGGGACGCCTCGACTGCGGCTGCGGCCGAGGCGTTCAGCTCCTCGATGCTCCGCACGACCGACTGGGTATGCGAGGTCGTCTGCTGCACGTTCATCGCGATCTCGGAAGTCGCCGCGCCCTGCTCCTCTACCGCAGCCGCGATGGCGGTGGCGATGCTGCTCACCTCCTCGATCACGTGGGCGATCTCGTCGATCTGCTCGGAGTTGACCCGTGTCGCCTCCTGGACGGCCCCGATCCGTGATGCGATCTCGGTGGTGGCCTTGGCAGTCTGCATCGCGAGGGTCTTCACCTCCTGTGCCACGACGGCGAAGCCCTTGCCGGCCTCTCCGGCCCTGGCTGCCTCGATGTTGGCGTTGAGTGCAAGAAGGTTCGTCTGGGAGGCCACCTGTCCGATGAGGTCCACGACGCCGCCGATCTGCCTCGCCTGCTCGGCGAGTCCCGCGACGGATTCCTTCGTGGCGCGGGCGCGGGCGAGTGCCTCGCGGGCCACGTCTGCGGAGCGGTTCGCCTGCTCGCCGATCTCGCGCACGGAGGCCGTGAGTTGCTCGGTGGCTGCCGCGCCGGACTGCATGTTGCTGGCCGTCAGCCCAGCCGTGGAGGCGACCTCGTCCGCGAGTGCGCTTGCGGCCTGTGTGGCACTGCCGACGATGGACGCGCTGGTCTCCAGAGCCTGGTTGGCCTCGCCGGAGATGCGAAGGCTCTCCCCTACGGTTTCGGAAAAGACGGAGATGGCCGCCGAAAGGGCCTGCCCGCGGCGCTGGCGCTCCTCCACGAGGGCTTCCTCGTAGACAGAGATGGCGAAGGCCATGTCCAGCATGACGGCCTTGTTCATGGCCGTCACCTTGCGGGCCATCGCCGCGCCGCTGAAGCGGTGGCTCTTGGAGAGGGCGAGCACCAGTTCGTTCAGGATGAAGTTGTAGCCGCCGATGTACCAGACGGGCTTCAGGTCGATCCTCTGGTGGACCAGCCCGATGCGGCGGATGCTGGAGACGTACTCTTCGTCGAAGCGTCCGCTGAAGAGGTGTTCCCAGTGCTTGGTCTGTGCGTGCACGAGGCGGGGCTGATGGGAACCCAGCATCGAGGCCATTGCCGGGACGCCGGCGAGGTGACGGTAGAAGCGGTCCAGCACGCCCGGCAGAACCGGGGCGATCAGTCCCCAGACCGCACGCAGGTCCTCACGTGTCTCCCCGTCTATGCCGAGGAAGCTGAGCCTGTCGGCGAGCCGGACGTCGTTCTTCGTGTTGGTCATCATCTGCCCGTGTAGTTCCTTGTCCTTGCGCTGGGCGCCGATGCGGCACCCCCTAGAGGATCGCAGGTGCGACCTTCTGGCGCAAGGATTCGACGAAGGACTGCGGCGGGCATGCGCCTTCAGGGGGGCTGCGGGGGTCAGGAGTCCTAGCGGCTGCCCTGGCCGGCCTTGTTGACCTTCTGGTACGGACGCATCTCACGCGACTGTAGCCTGAGGACGACCCTGCTGATGCGTGCGGCCTCCGAGTAGCGCGTCTCCTCGTGGGGCGGCTCGCCCGCGTCGCCGTTGACGAGGCGCTCGGCCGAGGCGAGGGCACGGCGCAGCGGCGTGGCGATCCAGTCGGCGAACAGGTAGAGCAGGAAGAGCGCCGCCGCCGCTCCCGCCCCGAGCGTGAGCCAGAAGGAAAGGACGATGGACTGGGCGTTCTCGAACACCTTGTCGGTCGGGGAGCGGACGATGACGCTCCAGCCGAAGCTGGGCATGTCCTTGTAGTGCACGGCCGGGACCACGACCGTCATGTAGTCCTTGCCGTCGGGCCAGCGCTCCTGGAGCGTCACGGACGTATGCTGTCCCGCCGCGATCGCGGAGCCGACCGACAGGACCGTGTCCTGCACGTCGGCTGGGCCGGCGAGGACCTTGCGGTCGCGGGAGACGAGGATGACCTGCGCGCCCGGGAACCTGAAGGCCTCGAGGTTCTCCTTGACCCAGTACCAGTCGAAGTGGGCCCCGAGAACGCCCGTGACGGTGCCGTCGGGCCTGCGGATCGGGGCGGAGAAGTCGACGAAGCGGCGGGCCTTGTCGGCGGCCGGGAGAAGCTTCTCGAGCAGCTTGGCTTCGTGCACGTCCTCGGCGGTCGGTCCCTTCATGCCCTTCCGGAACCACGGGCGCTGGGACACGTCCTGACCCTCGAGGAGTCCGCCGGAGGCCGCCACGACCTTGCCCTCGAGATTGGCCGCGCCGATCCACGAGTAGCGGGCGTCGAGGCCGATGAGGAAGGAGAACTCCTTGTGGAGCCTGTCGGTGTCCTCGATGTCCGCCTTGCGGGCAATGCTGTCCACGCCCTGCCAGAGCTGGTGCATGCGCCGCGCGACCTGGTCGGAGGCCAGCTCGCCCAGCGCCTTGAGGCGCTCGGAGTTGGCCTCTTCCACCTTCGAGCGGATCTGGCCCGTGAAGTGGGTGCCAGCCATGAGGGCCGGGGCGACCATGAGGATGGCGCCACCGATGAAAACGATCGACTTCAATCCGAAACGCATCTTCGTTTTTCCTTCAATCCTATTGCGATGCCAGCGTGCGCATCCACGACCTGACCATCCCCGCGATGCTGCCGGCGCCCGCGCCCGGCCGCGCGTCCGACGTGTGCAGCTTTTGAAGGATGCGGTCCTTCTGCTCGTGGGTCGGGTTCAGCGCGAGGCGGTAGCCGTCGTCCAGCGATCCCATGACGGAGACCCCGACACCACCCACGCCCGCGATCTCGAGCGTCCCGGTGGCACCGTCGTCGAGGCCGGACGGGCCACGCACCCGTGCCTCGTCGATCCCGAGGTGGTCGATCCATGCGACGTCGACCTGAGCGCCCCATTGGGTGCTGATCGAGAGCGTCGCCCTCTCCGTCGTCTCCCGCTGCGGGCGGTTGACGCGGGGGCGCTCGACGCAGGCAAGCATGGCCACGCCGAGGACCACGAGGTTGTAGATGGTCCAGAACAGAATGATCCGGATGCCGTCCCCGGCGCGGGACACGTGCTCGAAGCCCACGTCGAACATGAGCGGCAGGACGAGGCCGAGGAGGGTGAGGGCGAAGAGCACGGCGAACGGCTTCATGAGGGGCCACTGCACCACGGTCTTCGTGCGGTCGCCGCCCTTGGCGGTCACGCGGAACTTGTGCGGACCCTTGGTGAACAGGCCCATGCAGACGGCGCGCGTGACGGGCAGGGCCGCGAGGAGCTGTCCCACGTCGTTGAGGACGGGCACGATCATGCCCCGCGAGATCCAGTTGAGCGTGACGAGGACCGCGACGTAGTAGGGCACGTAGTACGACATCACGTCGGTCACGCTGGCGTTCACCACGATCACGCCGAAGTACCAGTACAGGAGCGGGCACGCGAGGCTGACGAGACGGAACGGGAAGGTGGTCGTCCAGTACAGCAGGGAATCGAGCAGGCTCAGGCGCTGCAAGGGGCGGAGTTCCCTGGACGTGAACGGGTTGTAGACGTTCCGGATGATCTCCATCATCCCGAGGCACCAGCGGCCGCGCTGGACCACGTACTCGTGCAGTCCCTCGGGCGCCAGTCCCTCGGTCAGGGCCTCGTTCAGGTAGACGGAACGCCAGCCGTGGCTGTCCAGGCGAATCGTCAGGAGGAAGTCCTCCGTCACGCTCTCCGTCGGCAGGCCTCCGATCTGCTTCACGGCCTCGACGCGCACCATGGAGGACGTGCCGCAGCAGACCGCGATGCCCCATCCGTCGCGGGCGGGTTCGATGTGGTCGAAGAAGAACCGCTGCTCGTCCGGGTAGGCATTGGCGACGTAGAGGTTGTGCTGGACGGGATCGGGATTGAAGAAGTGCTGGGGGGTTTGCACCAGGCCCACGACCGGGTCGTGGAACAGGGCGAGCGCACGGCTCACGAAGTTCCGGTGCGGCACGAAGTCGGCGTCGAGCACGGCGACGAAGTCGGGGGCATCGTCGTCCTTCATGCGCTGCGAGAGCGTGTGGTTGATGTTGCCCGCCTTCGCGTGCTTGTTGTCGGGCCGCGTGCGGTGCTCGGCGCCGTAGCGGGCGCAGACCTCCGCCAGCCACTCGCGGCGGCCGTCGTCGAGGACGAAGACGCGCACGTGCGGGTAATCGAGGGACTGCGTCCCCGCGAGGGTCCGCTCGAGGACCTCCAGCTCCTCGTTGTAGGTGGCGATGTAGAGGTCGACCCGCGGCGGGCGGGCTTCGCCCCACCAGGTCAGGTTCTCGTCGGCCTCGCGGCTCCGCTCCTTCCTGCGGGTGAGGATCAGGTATGCGGTCAGCGACGACACGAGTGCCCCGCCCTCGATGGTGACGAACAGGAGGCTCGCCACGGCGTCGAGGTTCAGGCCCAGCGGAGGAAGGGTCTCGGTGACCCTCCAGAACAGGTACCGCAGGGCCAGTGCCGCAGTGATGCCCAGCAGGAAGACGCGCACGACCGGGTGGTCGCGCCGCACGTGGGGCAGGAGCAGGAAGGCCAGGCCGAGGACGACCATGACCCCGGCGAGGCTGGAGACGGATGAGCTGACCGCAAGCATCAGAAGCCGAAACGCCCCACGAACTGGCGGATCGCCGAGATGGGGCCGCCCGCGAACACGACGCGTCCGGTGCGTCCCACGGCGCACGCGAGGTCGGGATGGGCCGCGAGGCCGGGAACCTGGAGGGTCACGTCGAAGCGGGTGAGGTGCTCGCTGCTCGCCCCGATGGCGAGGTTGTCGTAGAGGCCCGAGGCCCCCGAGCCGCCGAGGCGCGTCACCGTCGCGTCGAAAACCCGGTCGTCTCCCTGGAGGCGGAACTGGGCGGGCATGCCGACCTGGAGGGTCGCGTTGATCGTCTCGCTGACGCTCGCGGTCACCATGACCTTCGAGCAGTCCACGAGGCGGACGAGGTCCTGGCCCTTGTTCACGTGCTCGCCGCTGGCCGACAGGAAGTTCCAGACGATGCCGGGCGCCCCGGTCGTGAGGTCCGCCGAGGTGAGGTTGTTCATGCGGATGCGCTCCGCGTTGACCTGCGCCTCGGCCTGGCGGAGCCGCTCAGTGACGGCGCCGGACTCGGCTGCGAGATCGGCGAGCTTCAGGTCGAACTCGCGGATGCGCTGGATGGAGTAAGGCGCGTCGTTGTAGGAATCGCCGAGGAATACGCCGTTCCTGGCCGCGTTCATCTCGGTGCTCAGGAACGTCACGCGTTCCTTCGCGCCAGCCAGCTCCTGCCTCGCCACCTCGTGGTCGGCCTTGGCCTTGTCGAAGGTGATGACGGTCTGGAGGCCACGCCCGCTGAGGTCGGTCGTCCGAGCGAGGGCGCTCTCGGCCTCCCGGAGACGTGCCTCGGCGGACGCCTGCTGTGCCTTCGCCTGCTCGTGCCGGGTCTCGATCTGGCGGATGCGGCCCGCCTGGTAGTCGGCGGCCTGCGTCTGCATCACGCCCCTCGCCTCGGCCACGGCCGCGATCTGGCGCGCGATGCGGTCGCGGTCCACCTCCAGCGCGGAACGGGTGCGCTCGAGGTCGATGAGCCTCGCGTTGTCGAACCTCTGGTCCTCGATGCGGGCGACCGCCTCCTCCGGGAACACCTTCGCGCCGATGCTGGTGACGCTGAACTCCACCGTGCCCTCGATGGGCGCGCGCAGGACCGAAGTCCGTGCGTTCACGGTCGCGTCGGAGCTGGTCCCGGAGAGGTGCTCCCCGGCGATGAGGTAGAGGCCCGTGCCAAGGAGGGCGGTGCCTGCGAGTGCGCGTGCGATCTTCATTCCCCTTCTTATAGAGAAAGGATTCGCACAAGCAAGAAGAACTGTATCCTTTACACGAAGAATTCAGGCCGCAACTGGAAAGAACTGGTGCGGCCTCCTGCCGCCTCAGGCGCCGCCGACCGCCCTCCGGTACTCGTCCAGGACGCTGGCGGCGTAGGATTGGTCGGTCAGCCTCGCGTTGGTGAACATCCCGCTGAACTCACGGGGCACGACCAGCTCGACGTAGGGTTCGAGGAACGGGAGCAGCGTCCAGTCGGCGCCCTCCTCCGTCTCGACCTCCGCCATGGCGAAGTAGATGGTTCCGCCCTCCTCGGGCCTCGCGGTGAGGAGGAAGTCGACGTCCACGTGGTTGCCGTCGTTGTCCCCCATCACGAAGCGCTGCTTGACGAGGGAGGACACCGCTGCCTGTCTCGCCAGCTCGAAGTCCTCCTTGGAGACCCCCTCCCTCGGCTCGATCTCGAGGAGGCGGCCCCCGATCATCTGCTTGTACGTGAAGGTGTACTCGGAGACGGGGGAGCCTGGGACGGAGGGATGGTACCTGATGTGGCGGAAGCGGGCGTTGTCGTTCAGGTAGAACTGCTCGATGGTCCTGAGGCGGTACATCGCCGGGGAGAGGCTGGCGAAGAGGCGCTCCGCGTCCTTGAGGACGATCTTGTGCTCGTGTTCGACTGGCATCGCGGCTCCTTGCGGCTCAGGGTTTCGGTCCCTCGTATCCTTCCACAGGGGGATTGTCCAGATCACCGGCGGAACGCGGCTGCCGCACCATGTGAAGCGAATCCTGTCCGTCGCGGAGGAAGCGCCTGCGCCTCGCGCCGCCGCTCACGGCCACGAAGCCCTCGCGCTCGTACCACTCGACGAGCCGCCGCCGGAACTCCCTCGAGTTCTCGTCCGGGCGGGCGAACAGCTCTATCTCCACCCCTGCCCTGTCGGCGGCCCCGAGCACCCGGCGCATGGCGTCCGCCGCCCCGCCGGGCTCGCCTACCCGCGTCAGGAGGTTCAGGCCGACCCCGTCATCGTTCGACAGGCTCGGCCCGATGGAGAAGGAGTACCCGCCGACGACGAACTCGACCGGACCCCGCCCGACGTTGATCGTGTCGGACACGGCCTTCAGCTCGTTGAAGAAGGCATTCCGCCTCGACTGCCCGGCCGTCTCGTCCGACATGGCTCGCTCCTCAGGGTTGGGGCTGCCTCGGAGGCTGCCTGTCGGCGTACTTCTCGGCAAGGTCGTCGATGTATCCCGGCCCGTCGCAGCGTGAGCAGGCCAGGTTGTTCGCCCAGTGGAAGCCGGGCTTGCCGAGGTCGTCCGGCATCACCCCGATCAGGTACGTGCTCCGGTCAGTCCCGACGGCGGCCGCGATCCACATGCCGTGGCGTGAGCCGCGCTCGTGGTCCTCGATGTCGTCGACGAGGACGGATTTCAGCCCTTCCGGAATGCTGGCGAGGATGCACTGGGCCGCGATGCGCCTGAACTCCGGGGTCTTAGGGTTGGACAGCATCGGGGTCTTGTCGGCCAAGGTGGGCCAGTAGGGTCCGCAATGCTCCCCGAGGACGTCGAAATGGCGCTTCTCGTCGAACACGAGGTACTCGCCGTCCCCGACGAATTGGCTCTCGACGAGGCGGTAGCCCTCGGGTGCCTTCGCGATCCCGACCTCCCCGAGGTACTCGAGGCCGCGCATGTCCTGGTCCGGCGCCGAGAAGCCGCCAACGAACCTGTTGCGCCACTGCTGGACGTGCGAGACGGCGCGGGCGAGGAGGCGCTCGTCCGAGTGGAAGAAGGCATCGGCCGGCTTGGCCCCGCCGAGGTCGCAGACGTAGACGCCGAAGGGCTGGCCGTCGAGGGTCAGGGAGTAGACGGAGGCGTGTCGGTCCTCGGAGAAGACGTGCGTCATCTTGCGCTGGAAGCGTACCCGGCCCGCCTCGTCCCCCTGCTCGCGGCATCCCTTCTGCCAGATTTCCCACTCCCGCAGGCCGAAGACCTTCAGGAGCATGTCCTTGGGGGCGTGATGCCACGGGTTGTCGTCGAGGGCAGGCAGGGCATAGACGTCTGAGGGCTTCATGTCGGTTTCCTTTGGCTTGTCGCGGTATCTGGAATGGCGGGCGAGCTACGGTGTCGGGGCGTCGGACTCGCAGGCGTAGTCCTCGATCAGGTCAGGGCTGCCCAGGCGATGGCAGCTCACGTGCCTTGCCCACTCGAAGCTCCCGTCGGAGAGCGCCTTCACCGGGACGCGCAGGGCGTAGGTTCCCTCCTCCGTGGCCACCACGGCGGCGGTCCAGTCCGTGTCGAACTCGCATCCGTTGAGGCTGAAGTCGTCGTCCAGCACGGTCTCGCGGGGCATCTCGTCGACGACGGCGGAGCGGATTCCGCCCGGAACGCCGCACCTGATGACCTCGGCGATCCTGCGCCGCCCATCCGCGTCGGGCATGGTTCCCCGTTCGCGTGCCGTCAGCGTGCCCCTGGAATGCCCGGCGATGATCCCGGCAGCCCTTGCCGCCGCGTCCGTGTCCCCGTCGAGGACAAGGCTCCGGACGTGGTCACCGAAGGCCTTCTCGAACAGGGACTCGTCGAACACGAGGTTGCCGCAACCGTCCGAGTGCCGTTGCCTGACGAGACGGAGTCCGTCCGGCGCGGATACGACGGACATGCCCCCGAAGGCATCGAGTTCGCGCAGCTCGGCATCACGATGGGAGAGGATGCCGTTCCTGGGCTTGATGCGCCATTCCTGCACCAGGCGCACCGCATCGGCGTGGCGGGCCATGTCCGTGACGATGAACCGCCCCTCGCCGTCCGCGCGGGCGTAGATGCCGAACGGCTTCCCGTCGACGGTCAGGGCGTGGACGGTGGCTTCCCGGTAGCCGTCGATGTCTGCGGCCATCTTCAGGTGGCACTCCACGCGGTAGACCCCGCTGTCCGCTGCCGCCGCGAGGTCGAAGTCGCACGGGTCGACGCCGAACACGTCGCCCAGCAGTCCCTCGGGACCGTCGTGCCAGCAGAGCGTGTAGTGCGTCGGCATGGCGTAGACATCGGCCGGCTTCATGGGTGAGTCCTTCTGGATGAATCCTGCGGGAACCCATCTCCCACCGTGCCGCCAAAGTCAAGGATTCACGGGCGGGATACGCACGCGCGCGGAACAGTCTTTGCTACCCTTGGGTGAGTTTGCCGCGCCGATGCAACCCGGCACGCAAGCTCCCGGAGGATATCGGTTGTCCCGTTCGGAAGCGCTGGTAAGTATCGCCTCAAGCCAGACAACGGAGGTTCACATGGCACGGAAGAACAGCAAGCCCACGAAGCCGAGGGCATCGGTCTGCGGTCCGCTCGAGAAGGCGGGTTTCTCTGTCGGTTGGGCAGGAGGCGGCCTCCTCCTGTGGGGCCGTCGCCTTGATCCCGAGTCAGATTCCTCGGAGCCGGACGTCCTCATCTCCTGCGACGACGGCGACTTCATCGAAGGATTCCAAGGTGTTGACGGCGACCCATCAAAGGAAAACTGGACGGTCGGCAGGAGGGACGCGGAGGACGGGGAGGGTTTCGTCGAGATCAACGGGCTGCGGCTCGACGAGGCCATCGAACTCGCCTTCAGGCTGCCCGACCCGAAGGGGCGGCAGGTAGGCACCTTCACGGCCGGGGCCGAGCGCAGCCCCGAGGAGGCGCTCGAACTCGCCGTCGCCATGGCCTCCGACAGGCGCAACTCGCTCTAAGGAGATGACATCGATGAAGATCAAGCCGGGAGACCTCGTGGACCGCGCGGCGATCCATGCCGAGTTCGGCGGGCAGACCGCCAGCCGCATCTCGCCCTCCAAGACGTCGCCGAACGTGTTCCTGTTCCTCGACCCCGCTCACGAGGAGATGAACGGCTGGATCTGCGGGGCGACGGAGGACGGCGCCTTCCACATGGTCGGCGAAGGGACTTCCGGCGACCATGACCGGAAGCGCGGCAACCACGTCCTCCTCGCCCACAGGGACGAGGGAAGGCCGCTGCGGCTCTTCGTGAGATACGTGACCGGACAGTTCCGGTACATGGGAACCTTCGAGGTGGACCGGGACCGACCCTTCTACAGGGTGGACCTGCCGGAGGAACGCGAGCCGCTGGTCGTGAGGGAGGCCTACGTGTTCCGTCTCCGCCCTGTCGGCGAGCACGCGCCCTTGCCCGTATCCCACCTGCCCCGGCCGGGCGGAACCTTCCACCCGAGGGAGGCGATGATGTCGATCCTCTCCGTGAAGGGCGACCGGGACAAGACCTCGCTGGAGACGAGGACGGAGAGCCTGCTCGCCGACTACGCCCGCTACCTCATGGGCGAGAGGCACGAAGTCGTCACGGTAAGGCTCCCCGTCGGCGACGGCACGGAGACGCTCGGCATCCCCCTGCTCGACAGGACCACGGACACGGTCGTGATCTCGCCGGGGTCGTCCTCCCGGGCGGCCGTCAGGTCGGCCGTCGGCGAGGCACTGGACCTCCAGCGTCTGACGGGGACCGGGAGCGCCCTCTTGGTGCTCCCGTCCGAGCCGAGGGAGGACGTTCTGGCCCTCATCGAGCACGTGGGGCTGGCCGCCACGTGGCCTGTCGGCAGGGAATGGCAGATGTCCGATGCCCCTGCCCCTGCCGAGGCTCCCAAGCTGCGCTAGCCGGAGGGTGGCGTGTCGGACTCAGGGCTTCGGCGCGCCACCCTGGTGGCCGTACTTGTCGGCGTATTGCTGCAATAGCTCGGGGCCGCCGATCCTGTTTACGTCGAGTCCCCATTCCCACCGGAGTGCGCTGACCTCGAGGGCGTCCGCCTTCACCGTGTAGGCATAGGTGCCCTCATCCGTCGCCGCCACGGCCGCAATCCAGTCCTTCGGAAGCCTCTTCCCGCGTTCGGGCTTCCAGTCGTTGACGACCACGTACGGCAGGTTCGCGGGGATGCCCGCACGGACGATCTCCGTGACGTCCGGCAGCCGATCGAGCATCAGTCCCTTCCTCTCGTCCGAGCCGGGATCCTCGATCCTCGACTTCTGGACATACGCGTAGTGGGCATCCGAGAACGCGGCATGGTCGAAGACGAGCGTGCCGTCCCGGGCCGCATACTCGTCGCTCACCAGGTCGTACCCCTCGGGCCCCTTCGCGATGACGGCGCTGCCGAGGGAACCCAGCGACAGGAGATCGAAGTCATCGCCGATCTCACGGACGAGATCCTGTCGTCGGAACGTCTGGACGTGGAGCAGGGCCGCGTCGTACGCCGCGCGGTCCGTGACCAGGAAGTGGTTCTCCTGGTGGTCGTCGCTTCCGGCGGTCACGTAGATGCCGAAGGGCTTGCCGTCGAAGGACATCACGCTGATGACGGTCGAGTAATCCCTGTCCCGGTGATGGGACATCTTCTCGTGGCGGAGGATGCGCTCGTCACGGGCCTCGTAGGCGGCCTCGATGTCGATCTGCTCGTCCGTGACGCCGAAGACGTCCTCGAGCGACCGCCCCCAGCCGTCATGCCAGGGGGACACGCCCCTGTCGGGCATAGCGTAGAGTTCGGACGGCTTCAGCTTCATGGGGTTCGTTCCTTGTCCTCGGGATCAGGGCGTGGGAAGCGATGCCGTCGCACCGTATCGCGCGACGAACCTGTCGAACAGGTCCTCGCCGCCGATGCGCTCACATGCCAGGTCGGACGCGTGGTTGAACCCGCCATCGGCATAGAGCGCGTACGTCCCCTCATCCGTGGCGACCACGGCGGCGATCCACCTGCCGCTGAATCCGGTCCCGGGCGCGTTGATGTCGTTCACGACGAGCGACTTCAGGCCATCGGGGATGCTCGCGGCGATGAGATCGGCGCCATCGCGGTCGGCTACGACGCGACCGGAGATCACGAAGTGCCTACCGATGGCATCCGCCAAAGCGGCCTCGTCCAGGAGCAGGACACCCTCGTCCGTGACGAACCGTTCACCGACGAGGCGGTAGCCGTCCTTGGACCTCACGACGGTCGCGTATCCTCCGAGCCCGCCGAACGACACCAGATCGAAGCCGTCGTCTATCTCCTCGCCGATGACGTGCCTGCTGCGCCAGCTCATGATGTGCTGCTGTGCCTGTGCCTGGATGCTTCGGTCCGTCACGAGGAACCTGCTCTTGCCGAAGTCCCCCTCGCCCGCCTCCAGGTAGATGCCGTACGGCTTCCCGTCGAAGGTCACGGCGTAGATGGAAGCGATGCCCTCGTCTCCCCATTCGGCCTGCATCTTCTTGCGCAGGACGACCCGTTCGTCGTTCGCTTCCTCGGCTGCCCGGAGATCCACGTCGTACATGCTGACGTCGAAAATCCTGTCCAGCCTGACCCCGAGGTCGTCGTACCAGGCCTCGATCTCCAGGTCGGGCATCGCATAGAGTTCAGACGGCTTCATGGCAGTTCCTTTCGCGAAGCGATCCCGAAGGGTTCTCAGGGAGTGGGAAGGGAGGCCTTGGCCCCGTACCGTTCGGCGTACTCGTCGAACAGCTCGGGTCCGCCCAGCCTCTCCGTGTGGATGGTGCTGCCCGACGCGAAGCCGGAACCCGTGATGAAGCCGTCGTGGATTCCGATGGCGTACGTGCCCTCGTCCGTGCCGACCACCGCGGCCACCCAGAGGTCGATGAAGTCGGGGTTCTCCTTGACGTCATTGACCGTCACGGACCTGATGGACTCTGGAACGGCCTGGGAGATGATCGCGGCCTTGCTCTCCTTCAGCCACTCGATGCCCTGCTGCTCGTCATGGGGCATCCCCTTGAGCGTCTGGCCGAACTCACGGAAGGCTTGCAGGAACCGCTTCTCGTCGAAGATGACGGTGCCAGCGTTGTCCACGAACCTGAGGTCGATGAGGCGGAAGCCGTCCTCGGTCCTGATGGCGGCGGTTTCGTGGAAGAAGGTCAGGACGTCCAGCTCCGCCGCAGGGTCGGCGACCTTGCTGAAGCTCGGG
>Ga0256851_1000001_pt1 | contig 58655 bp, 58 predicted proteins | sample BONnt4_FD_181165 | JGI IMG/M metagenome (GOLD analysis project Ga0256851, IMG submission 181165) | Terrestrial sediment cell enrichment communities from Utah, United States - BONCAT_SYTO_Terrestrial_sediment - 4 | ecosystem: Environmental > Terrestrial > Deep subsurface > Rock core/Sediment... | reverse complement strand
TCGTTGCGAGAAGGGGGGAAAGGAATTTGGTCGGGAGATGAGTACCCACTCCGTTTCCCCATCGACGTAGAAGTGGCGCTGACACTCGACAGGGCAATTCCATATAGAAGATTTGATTTTCTCCCGACAATGTCTTCAAACCACGGGACACAGGTTCCAAGTCGCGGCCAAATCGGTGGAACAGCCAGGAGGTTCGCCCCTGGCCATGGAGAGAGGGTCTTCTCAGCCCTACTATCGATTTCGCACGGGAGAACTCCCACGTGCCCCAGTCTCATTGACTTCCCGGAACCAGACTGGGACGAGCAGTTGGACTGGTCGTCAGGGGAATTTCATTGACGGTTTCGTAAGCATCAGCCAAACGACCCCCATCACGGCGAAGAATGCAGGAAACCCGCAGGCGAACCAAATCCTAAACAGCCGATAGTACCGCTCCGGAAGCGGTGCCCCGTCGACGGCGGCCGCTTGGGCGAGATCGCGCATGCGGAGCTGGATCCATACCACGGGCAGCCAGAACGCCCCGGTGAGCACGTACAGCCCTAGGGAGAGGGCGATCCACCCCTCTGTCAGGGACCATCCTATCACGTGAGCCAGCCACGCCCCGGTGATAGGCTGCGCGATCACGGCAGTGGCCGTGAACACGAGGTCAGCCAGCACGACCGTCCCGGCGACGTGAGCGATCAGCTTGGTATCGCCCGTCCTGTGCGCGATCAGCATGAAGAAGGCAATCCCAGCTCCGGTGCCGAGCAGGACCGTGGCGCCGACCACGTGGAGCCAGCGGAGGATGTCGACGAGCTCCATCACCGCTCCTCCGAGATCGCGAGCGCCACGAAGGCTAGGACCGCTCCGGGAATAGTCTTCACGAACGCCCCCATGGGATCGAGCCACAGGTCAGGGGTGAATGCCGTCCCGGCTGCTAGGTAGCCCAGTGTCGTCAGAACCATTCCGACGGCCGCCACCCTGTGCCGGGACCGGATCAGGATTGCGACGCCGAGGGCGATGTCGACGACGGAGCCGCCAAACACGAAGAGCCTCGCTATCCCGTGGTCGAAGCTGCGATCCGACAGGACTCTGGCAGCCGCATCCATGTCCAGAAGTCCGATCAACCCAGAGGCAAGCCAGAACAGACTGAGGGTGGCGATGATAGCAGACTTCAGGAGCCACATCCGTGCGAACCATCGTTCCTGAACAGTTGCCGGGTACCGCCTCAGGGTCTCGTGGAGGCTGGGCAGAGGCTGGCCCCGTTCCAGTGTCCAGGCCCCTGGGTCTCCTTGGACCCCGTCCTCGAGCTGCCGGATCGCTGTCGTCCTAAGGGGTGGGCGCCACCCCAGATGGCTCAGGGCGTTGCCAGCTCGGGACATAATAAGGCCAGCCCAGCCGGGGACAGGGATCACACTGGCATCTGGATGCCCCTGCCACCGCCTGAAGGTCTTCACGAGGTCAGGCAGGGAGTGGGATTGCTCCTCAACGAGATCGTATGAGCGCCTAGTGGTGACCTTCCCCTCAACTGCCGCCACGATGGCATCCGCCACATCGTCGACGCTGACTGTCTGGATCGGCTTCGTGCCCGTAACAATCGGCAGCACGAACGGGAAAGATGCCAGTCCCCGGAGGAGGGCGGTACCGCCATAGGCCATAGGCGAGATCACCAGACCCGGTCGGAGGATCACCCAGTCAAGATCAGAGGACATGAGCGCCGCATCGGCATCAGCCTTGGTCCTGAAGAAGGCGGTATCGGCGTCCGGTGACACGCCTGCGGCCGACACCTGAACGACCCGTCGGACTCCGGCAATCCGGCAGGCTTCGAAGAGAGCCTTCATGGCATCGGATTGGAGAGCTTGGAGGTTGTCCCGGGAGCTGTCCTGTAGGGCGCCGGAGCAGTTCACCACGGCATCGATGCCGGACAGGAGGAACAGCCAGTCCTCCGGCTTCCTCAGGCGGGAGATATCCTGCTCGATCCAAGCAACCTCTGGTACGGAGTTGCGGGCTGCCATGGCTGAGCGGCCCAAGGCCGTAACCCGGTGTCCGGCCGATATGGACTTCAGGACAGTCGGCAATCCAATTAGGCCGTATCCGCCAAGAACGAGGACGTGCATGTAATCGGTCCATTGTCGGTGAAACCACCCTCATGGTGAGCCCTATGGAAGTCGTCGGCAAACGGATCCGGACAGGAAGCATTAGAAGGACTCGATTTGATCGGCGGTTTTGAATCCTTGACAAAAAGGATTTGCTCGACGGCATCATTGGACGATCTAAAAGCTTAGATGGACAGAGAGGGCACATGAGCAGCGGGCAAACTAGGCGTTCAGCGACGACGGACGTCTTCGATTCAGGGAAGATGCTGCTCAAGGGTGCCCTGGAGGACATTCACTCCGGCCGTCTTAAGCTCCCCAACTTCCAGCGGAACTGGAAGTGGCCTGACAACAACATTTGCAGCCTGGCCGAGTCCATTGCCGAGGGTCATCCGATCGGCGCCGTCATGTTCCTTGAAGTTGGAGGCGAGACGAAGTTCGAGCACCGCTGCGTCGAGGGATCCGAGAGCACGGCGGCCGACAACCCCAACCCGCTGCACCTCATCATGGACGGCCAGCAGCGCCTGACCTCCCTCTACCAGATGCTCATGGGCGACGCCCCGGTCCGCATCCAGTCCGACCGGAAGGACAACTACCGCCTGTACTACATCGACATGAAGAAGGCGATCTCGGCCGACATCCCAATCAGCGAGGCGATCATATCGGTCGGCGTCGACAAGAATGGCAAGATCATCAAGAAAACCCTGCCCCCCTACACGGAGTCCTCGTACCAGTACCAGAACCACGTCTTCCCGTTGAACATGACGTTCAACATCAGGGAATGGCAGAACGGTTTCAACGCTTACTGGAACGAGCAGCCAAGCGATGCCCGTTGGACCGCCCAGGGCGTACTGACCGACTTCCAGCAGAGCGTCCTGAGCTCGTTCACGAACTGCATGCTGCCCGTCATCACGCTCCGCCGGGGCATGACTGTGGAGGGCATCTGCCGCGTCTACGAGAAGCTGAACTCCAAGGGTGTCCCCCTGGACGCGTTCGACCTCCTGATCGCTCAGTACGCCGGCCGCGGCTTCAACCTCCGCGAAGACTGGATGGGAGGGGCCGGGATCGGCCGCTACGCCAGGATCAAGGAACAGACGAAGGGCATGCTCGAGCAGATGTCGGCGAAGCAGTTCCTTCAATCCATCAGCATGCTCGACGGGCTGGCCCAGGGCTGGAACGTGCTGGGCACCCAGCGCAAGGACATCCTCAGTCTGAGCCTGAACAGCTATCTCGAGTTCCGGGAGACGGCGACCAAGGGATTCATCGCCGCCCACCGCTTTATGTTGCGCGAGAAAATCTTCTCCCCACGCGATCTTCCCCCAATGCACACGGTCGTTGCCCTCGCCGCCATCCTAGGCCACCTCGGACGCAAGGCCGAGGAACACGACGTGATCTCGGCAATCTCCCGCTGGCTCTGGTCGGTCATCTACACAAACGCCTACGCGGTCGGCTCGGACATGGCCATGGCGACAGACGTCCCCGACGTGGTCCGCTGGCTCACTGAGGGCGGTAAGGAACCACGCAGCCTTGCGGATGCCTTCGTCATCGATACAAAGGTCGTCAAGGCCACAAAGCGGAGCGCTGGATACATTCAGAGCGCGCTCGGTACTCGCATGATCCGGAGCGGGGCTCTCGACTTCGGAACCGGCGACTCTGTCCACGGCCATATCTACGCGGAGGACCGCTACGACCTCCATCACATCTTCCCTGTGAAATGGTGCAAAGCGGCAGGCATCCCGATCGAGCGGTGGGACAGCATCGTCAACAAGACCCCCATGTCGGCCAAGACGAACCAGCGGATGGGGGGCACCGCCCCGAGTGAGTACATCGCAGCGCTGGAAGCTTCCGCCAACATCTCCTCGGACCGGATGGATGAAATCCTGCGGAGCCATGGCGTAAACCCGGTCCACCTCCGCAACAACGACTTCGAGGCTTTCTTCGCCGAACGGAGCTCTTTCCTGTTCGAGCAAGTCGAACTCGACATCGGCAAGCCCGTGACCAAGGCTTCCGAGCATGTCGTCGAGGACGACGAAGAGGAGGCAGAGGAGGAGTGGCTTGAGGGTGCCGACATGCGTTGCCAGAGCCATGGATTGTCCGCCTATGCCACGCTTCGCGATGGCTCGGTGGTGATCCTCCCTGGGTCGATCATCCTTGGAGTTGAGAACCCCTCCCTCGTATCCACCTACGCTGACCAGAGGGCCAAAATCTTCTCCTCGGACGCCGTGGAACAGACCGATGACGGTCATTGGCGCGTTCTCAAGGAACTGGAGATGTCGTCACCGTCTGGAGCGGCCTCCGTCTGCTCTGGAATGGTCAAGGGGCTGTCCGCATGGCGCGACAGGGAAGGGCAGACCTGGAACTGGTAAGGGAAATGAAGGGGCGGAACACTCAGTTCCGCCCCTTTCTGCTTTGCCCCGATAAGTGGCTGTCAGAACTGTATACCCGATAAGGTCTGTTGCCGGGCATCGCCCTCTTGAACCTCAGAAGGTCGGCTCAATCCGTTCCTTGGGTGAGTCCTTCTTCGCCTTCGGCTTCCTCCCGGGAACCCTGCGGTCCAGCGTGCCGGCATGGTCCACCTTCGCCTGGCGGCGGTCCGTCTCGTCAATTACCATCATGAGACGGTCCCATGGGCCGTGCACGGTGCCAACTCTTCCGGCATCGACCATGATCTCGCGCAACCTTTGAGCCAAGTCGGGAAGCCGCACGACCCCCTCCGGCACCCCCTTAGGGAACTTCGCATCGCCCGCGAACACCACGAGGCTACGGACGTCAGCCTCGGGGCCTACGACAGCCCGCACAGCCTCGGCGTGTCCCTTGTTCTGGTGCAGCGGGTTCAGGAATGACGAACTCTGGCCCTTACGGAAAGTCTGCCGCCAGTCCCGGTCCTTTGGGGTGCCGTATACGGCCCCGGCATAGTTCTTCGTCTCGATAACGACGATCGCATTGCCGATCCTAGCCACGTGGTCGATCTGGGTGGTCCCGTGTTTCGAGGGCAGGTAGATGTCGTGGACCGCAGTGAATCCGACCCTCGCGATCTCCTTCGCCACCCGACGCTCCCCCTCGGCGCCCTTAATCTCAGCTCGGGACTTCCTGGGGATCAGGAGCCTCAGTAAGGGGACGGCAACGATCAGCAGGAACAGGAACGCGAAAAGCCAGGTCATCGGGTTCCCCTGAGGCTCCGCACGTGCGGAAGGACTCCCTCAGGGGACGACGGGGTAGGGGCCGGCGCAATGCCAGGAGGTCAGCCGCCCTGTCATGGCGTTGAAGCCGGCGCGAATTCCATCACCGTTGAACGGACAGGCGTGCCGTCGGGACACGCGAAATCCGTGAGGTCACCGTGGAAGCTGTAGTCGCCATTCTCCTGATCGTCCTGCTAGTGGTGGCGCCCTGCGGCGCAGGATCCGCGTACCTTTGGTTGCGTCTCCGGTCGGCCCGGGAGGCGCTGGAACGCTTCAGCGGAACCGTTAAGGCCCGTGACGCTCAAATCGGCCTGCTGAAGAAGGAAGTTGAGACTCTTAAGCCCTTTACCGCAGTCCAGAACGCGGCCGAAGAGGCTGACAAAATCATCGCCACAGCAAGGCAGGAGGCGGATCGAATCCATGCACAAGCCAAGGAATTCGCCGCGGACGAACAGCGAATGGCCGAGCACTGGTCGCGGGAATACATATCCGGGGCCGAGTCCCAAGCGAGGGAGATACTCGAGGTAGCGAGGCAGCAGGCCATTTCCATCCTCGATGGGTCAGAACTGGAGCTTGAGTCCGTTAAGGCGGAAATTCAGGCCCAGAAGCAGAAGCTGAAGGACATCACCGAGAAGACTGATGTCGTGGCCGAACAGTGGGTCGGGGGCGCCAAGCGCGAGGCGGAATCCATCATCAGGAACGCCAATGACGAGGCCCAACGCATCGCCGGAACTGCCCTCCGCGCCCAGGAAAACGCCGATGAACTGGGACGGATGGTCCTAGCTCTCGAGAACAAGATCAGCGGGTACGGCAACCAGTACCTCATCCCTGGCCGGGACCTGCTTTCCGGACTGGCCGAGGAATACGACCACACGGCCGCCGCCGAAGACCTCAAGAGGGTTCGTTCCAAGATCCAGAAGTCAATCCGGAACGGCCACGCGGCGACCTGCGGCTATGTCGAACCCTACAGGAAGGAGACTGCCATCCAGTTCGTGACCGATGCCTTCAACGGCAAAGTCGATTCGATCCTCTCCAGAGTGAAGAGCGACAACTACGGGAAGCTTGCCCAGGAGATCAAGGACGCAGCCGAGCTCGTGAACGTCAACGGTCGAGCATTCAAGGACGCCAAGGTCGCCAAGGACTTCCTCGCGCTGAGGCTGGAGGAACTTCGCGCGGCCTGCACCCTCCACGAGATCAAGGAACTCGACAAGGAGGAGCAGCGCCGGATCAAGGAACGGATTCGCGAGGAGGAGAAAGCCAGGCGCGAGTATGAGGCGGCGATCAAGCAGGCCGGCAAGGAAGAGGAAGCCATCAAGAAGGCTCTCGATAAGGCCCGTGCCGAGGCCGCAGAGGCCGGCGAGGCCCAGCGCCTGTCCTTCGAGGCCCGGATCAAGGAGATGGAGGAGAAGCTGGCGGCAGCCGAGGCGAAGAGCCAGCGGGCACTCTCCATGGCCCAGCAGACCAAAACCGGGCACGTCTACGTCATCTCAAACGTCGGCTCCTTCGGCGAAGACGTCTACAAGATCGGTATGACCCGCCGCTTGGAACCGCTCGACAGGGTCAAGGAGCTCGGCGACGCCAGCGTCCCGTTCGAGTTCGACGTGCACGGAATGATCTACTCGACCGATGCCCCAGGGCTGGAACGGGAGCTGCACAAGCGCTTCGCCATGAAGCAGGTCAACAAGGTCAATCCTCGGAAGGAGTTCTTCCGCCTCGACCTTACCGACATCAGGTCCGTGGTCGACGAGATGGGACTCAACGAAGTGCACTGGACTATGGCTGCCGAGGCCCGCCAGTACAAGGAGACCCTCGCCATTGAGGACCGCATCTCCAAGAGCGACGAAGCCGCCCAAGCATGGCTGTCGCAGCAGACCCTTCCAGAAGACACAGACGATGAGGTCATCTCAGAAGCTGCCTGACCCCCCGCAGATGGTACCGGGCCAACTCTTGGTCCGGCATCGTTCCCCTACCGCAATTATCCTTGTTGCGCCGGCACTCTACCCCTCGGAGTATCCGATTCGGCTTGCACGAGGAGGTTCCTCCTGATGTTCAGGTCCGCCGAAAAGTGCCGCTTAGGCATGCAGGAGGAGACATCATGCGTAAACTTGGACGGCACACGACATCCATTGCGATCCTCACTGCTCTGATCGGGGGATTCGTGGCCGCCTCTGGAGAGGCACGTGCGGAAGATCCGGTCATCATGTCCGCGAAGATGGCGGCACGTTGTCTCGGAGAAACAACGGAAACGTGTAACAAATTCCGTCTCAGCATGAACTACCTAGCCAACTTTCCCAACCCGTCGCGAAGCGCCATTGGAGGTGCATTCCTATGGCAGGAAAGGAGGCTGGAACAGGTCAAAAGGCTAAGCGAGAAGGACCGCGAGTTTGATTTTGCCATGAGATATCTTGCTCTTTTCCCGAACCAGGCTCAGGCCGCAGTGGGCAAGGCCTATATCGCGACGGTAGACAAGTAGCCACCAAGCGTCGTCACGTTCCGCCCCTAATATGGGCGAGGCCGGGGCGGGTAGACATTACACCTCTTCATGAACTCCACCATCTCTGGATGCTTCGGCCATTCCGGATTGTTGCGGACGATGTCTCTGCATTCCCAAATCGGCATTCCTTGAGATTGTTGTGGGCCACCAGGAGGAGGAACCCTGTCGACAAAGGGGTTTTCCTTTGTCTGAGACCCGGCATGAGGATTCGGACCGGGCGGCCCGAACTGACGTTCGTTATCCTGCGGACGTGGATCTGAATGGGTCGGGAACCCTCCCGATCCGCCAGATGGCAATCCCCAGCTCCCGCCTCCCGAGTGACAATGGTACTCTCCGGTTCTACGAACATGATGGCAACCCGCCCCGTCGAGACCGCCTGGGTGCGCTACAGCGGAATACACATGCCCTTGGGACAGGAGCGCGACAACGCTTACTATGGCGAATTGAAACGGACGGGCACCAAGTTCCATCAGAGACCCCGAAAGCATTGTGTTTCCTGTAATAAGGGATGATCGGTCATAGACCGGCGCAAGTAGCCTATACCGTCTGTTACTGGGCATAGCCCTTTCCCCCTCGGGACTCCTGGGGGCCTGAATGGACGCCGCCTGTTGCAGCCGGCCTGAAACACCTCATCGTTGAGTCCATGCCAACGGACCCGCAAAGGTCCCACACGGCGGGGAGGGGACACCATGCGCGACCTGTTCGGGAGAAGCGACGACATACTCGGTACAAGCGACAACATATTCAAGATAAGCATGCTCGCCGACCCGATCTGTTGGTACATCCTGGTGCTTCTCATCGAGATGATTGCAGGCGCGATCGTGCTCGGTCTCTTCACGCAATCCTGGCTTGGCTGCGTTTTCGGTGCCGTTGGAATCCTTGTCCTGTCCTTCATTCCTTATGTTCGCTGGATAGTGGCCATCTTCGGCACGGTGGCAGCAGCCTTGGTCGGGTGGATCTATCACGGCATCTGGGGAGCTCTCCCCTTGGGAGCCATAGCGCTCGCCGTCAACGTGGCCGTGTTCCGGAACGTGGACAAAGGCCTCGAGCACCAGCCTTCCGAAGCCAAAGACGAGAAATGGTGGCACTTCGACTGGCTCGACTGACGCGAGTTATTTGGGCACCACCTCTCTCCCGGGCAGCCCCAGCCTCTTGCCCACTTGGGTCTTTCATCACCCTCAGCTACCAAGGAGGGGCACAACCACGGAGAGGCACAGTGTCCGACTACGCCAAAAGAGACCTCGAGGATTTCATCACGGCCGCCAAGAAGCACGGCGAGGACAGCCATCCCGACCATGAGGTCGGCGACCTCCAGGACCTGCTCCGCGCGGCGTGGGAGATCATGACCCCGGATCAAAGATACAAGCTCACCGTCAGCACCGAAGCTTGGAATGTCCTGGAAGGGGCATACGGCACCGAACTCGAGGGCGCTCCAGCCCCGAGGTAAGCTTAACCGTAGATTTTCTTGGGCACAGCCGAAGAACTTCGCGTTTGAACGGCGGCCGCCGCACCCACAGAGTCCTCGTAGGTTCAATGCGTTACGAGGACTTTTTCATGACTACCGCCACCTGCGACTGCATCCATGCCTCAGCCGATCTGCGGCTTTCCACCACTGCCGATGCCGCTACCCGCACGGCCGACCGCGGCATCTCACTTCTGATGCATATCCTGCTGACGTTCGAGGCAGCGTTGGACCGCTCCCGGGAGCGGAAGGCCATGCGCAATCTCGACGGGCACATCCTTAGGGACATCGGCCTGTCGGCTGCGGACGTCGAGCGGGAAGCCAGGAAGCCGTTCTGGCTCGGGTGATGACACCTCAGCGGATGCCGTTCATCGACTACCCATTGCCTCTTGGCGAGTTGACGGACGCGTCCACACTTGGAGGGCCGCTATTCGCTGCTCTGCGGTAGGATGCGTTCGAAAAGGTGACATCGACCGGGATGGTGCCAACCTCCCCAAGTATCCCAAGTAGTCCATGAGCGCCTCCGGGTTTCCAGTCATGGCCGCCGAATCCATGTCTGCCGTGTATTCCTGCGAACGCATCGCCGCGAACATGCACAGGACTGCCGCGAAGGCGATCATCGCGCCCAAGGCCATGGCAACGGCCATTCCTGCAAGGCCGTCCACATGCATTGCCGCAGCCACCGTCGCCCAACCGAATGCGACGACGGAACCAGCGACACATGCCTGGTTCACTCCCAGCAACAGGTGGTCGTTCCTGTAGATGTGGCTCAGCTCATGGGCGATCACCGCCTCCATCTCGTCGTAGTCTGCATCCAGCAGGAGGTTCCGTGACAGGCTGATCTTCCGGAAGCCATGAAGCCTGAAAGCGGCGGCCTCGTACCACGACATGCGGTCGTGGACGATGATCGGTGAGGGGATGCCCAACGATTTCGACAGGCTCTCGACCATGTTCCAGCTCGGGAACCGCCTGTCGTTCGTGACGTCGTTCTCCCATTCGTCGACTTGCGGGACGAACCTGTTGCACCAGGCAGCGAGGGCGTACAGCCCAGCCCATGCCAGGATGGCCCCCAAGATGACGAGGATGGGTCCGGGCGCCGGGGTGAGGGCGGATGGTATGGAGCTTAGTCCGTCGACTTCCCCTCGCTGGACCGCTGCCGCAAGGTGCACATTGGCGAACGCGCACATGGCCACCGCGCCGGACCAGACGGCCGTAAGCAGCCGCCTGACCCGTCCCCTTTCCTTCATGACCGAGACGATGTCGCCCATGTCAACCATGCTCCCTCTTCTGCTCTGGAGGCTGCCAGGGGCGGCGACGTGACCTCGCCACCCCATGAGGCTGTCACTAAACCGCCCACGACCACCCGTGCTCGGTCTCGGCCACGAAGCGCCGGATCGTGGCATAGATGTATGCCTCGATGCCGCCTGCCGCGTTGATCTCGTCGACCCGGTTCTCGCGGAGGTAGGTGCGGAGGCTGTTGCCGCCCTCCATGAAGTCCTTGATCGCCCCGGCCGTCCGGTCGGCGTAGTGCTGGGGCATCGGCAGGCTGCAAATGCCGGACTCCAGGGTCACGTTCTTCCGGGCGAGCATGATCAGCACGTCGAGGATGCCCTGCATGTCCGTTCCGACCTTGTCGACGATGACGTCGGCGGAATGGACCGTGTTGATGGTGCTGCCCTTCTTCAGCGCGGCGTTGACCCCGAAGATGCCCCGGCGCCCCGAGAGGACGGCATCGACCGAGAATGTACGGTCGACCTCGAACTCGTCGGAGAAGGTCGCCAGGAGGTTCTTGCGGACCGAGACCACGGTCAGGACGACCTCAGGCGGCAGCAGGTCGAGGATGGCCTTCCAGTCCTCATTGGCGAAGCCGTCCCGGATGAGGAGGATGTTCGCCGAGGCGAGCTGCCCCTTCGCCATCACCTGATGGGCGACATCCCTGATCATGGCGGCGATCTCTACGGCAGACCTCTTCTCCTGGAAGTTCAGGTCGAGCGTCGGCTGCATGGAGGTCACCATGCCGTACCTGGTGTAGGCGATGGCCGGGGACGGATAGCTCTTGCCCCCGTTCCTCGAGACGTCGAGCGACATTGCGGCGTCGAAGGGTCCGAGGATGTCCTCGAAGAACTGTCCGCCCTCCGGGTCGCAGCCAGAGAACTTGGCCGAGATGGCTGCCCTGATGGCCGGCATCTTCAGCGCGTCCGGCTGGCTGCCGGACCGCTCGTCGACGACGTGCTGAACGTTGATCCCGCGCGCCATCAGCTCGAACTCGAGCGGGGCGTTCGGCGGCAGGGGAGCCTTCCCCCTGCGGTGCCAGGCGACCACCACCCCAAGCCTGCCGTTCCCGTACTCCCGCACGAGACGGTCGACCAGCGCGCGCGGGTTCCTGACCGCCTCGTCGACGTCGAACTCGACCACGTCGAAGTGGATGCCGTGCTTCGCGAAGTAGCCGCCGGGGCTTGTCCAGTTCCTCAGGAACCGCTCCTTCCACACGGACCAGTTCTCGTGGTCCGACTTCGGGTAAAGCAGGAGGAGCCTCGTGTCCCTCGGGGCCGAGTACCTGCGCAGGGAGGGGTCCAACGGCCCCTTGGTTCGCTTGTCGTGCTTCACCGGAGCGAAAGTCGAGAGCCGCATCTCGATCTGCGGCGCCTGGTCGAAGAGTTCCCCGATCGTCTTCAGAACGAGTCCGAAGTTGCCGCCCTTGTTGGCCATGCGTCCGTCGATCACCTCCTTGGCCGCCGCCACGGCGGTAGCCGCGTGCTTCATGATCTCCGGCATCATCTCGGCATTGTCGCGGACCGCGCCGATCAGGGCCGTGCTGGCGGTCACCCGGAGGTCGTTCATACGGTAGCTGTACCGCTTCGCTGACCCGTAGGCTTCGCAGCGAACCATAGCCATCTTCATCAGGCTGTGGTCGCCCTTCTTGTCGAGGAGTCCGAGGCGCTTCTCCCAGTTCCCCTTCTCGAGGCGCCCGATGCTGACGAGGAACTCGCCGAACGTCGTCTCTCCCAACTGCTTCCGCCAGGTCTTCTTCTCGGAGAGGTTCGCCTCGTAGACTGCCTTGGCGACGAGGTTCAGGCCCGTCCTGTGGTCGTGGACCGGGAGGAACAGCGATCTCCGCCACTCCATCATCTGCTTGTGTCCCTTGTCCTTGCCGTCGGGCAGCTCGAGCCTGACGTCGTCGAGGGTGAACGGCTTCTCGAACCGCATGTAGCTCTTCACCACGACGTTGAAGACGAGGCTCCCGTCACCGCGTTCGTCAGCGGAGATGTGGGCGTACTGGCCCATGAGCACCGTGACGTCGCCCGAAGTCGCTGCCTCTTCCTCCTCGGAGATCCGGAAGCCGCCGCGCGGGCCTACGTCGGCAATCCAGGTTCCCTCCGGCACCCGGCAGGGCAGGATCGTGTTGACGAGGAAGGTGGAGAGGCGACGGGCATCTTCGAGGCGGGAGACTGTCCCGAGGAGGTCGCCTACGGTCTTGCTGTTCTCGAGGGCTTCGAGGACCTCGACCCGTCCGTCCAGGAAGGGGTGCTCCCTGAGTTCGGTCCGCTCGCGCTCGGAAATCCCGGACTCAAGGAACCTCGCTGACGGGACGAGCTGGAACAGGTTGCCGTTGATGTGGCGGATGTTCTCGACGTTACGCATTGAAGTCGTACTCCTCTTCTTCGTGCTCGGCGGTGGTCACGGGAACCTGCGCATCCGCGAGGCTGCGGTGGCAGTGGATGGCGTGCTGGCATGAGCGGCACTGGCTGCCTGCCACGGGCAGGTCGATGTCGCCGATGACGGGGCAGGGCTTGAAGTAGTCGGGATCGTCCAGGGTGGTCCTGAGCGAGTCCTCGCACAGGGTCTGGACCATGGCCTGCACCCTGGCGAACTTGCCGCTGTCGAACCCTTCGCCCTTCAGGATGCGGGCGTGGGCGAGGCCGGCCTCGGACCGGAAGCCGTTGCCGCCGCTGAACTCCGGGAGCACCCCGATGTCCTGCGGGACGGGCAGCCCGTCGGGAACGGTCACGTTGAGCACGTAGATGAGCTCGGACCGGACCGTTCCCGGCAGGTGGCCGTGAAGCCCCTGGTAGAGGTTCACCTGGATGGCCGTCTTGTTGGAGACGGACACCTCGTACTCCTCGGCCGACTTCTCCTCATCCTTCTGGGAGACTGTCTTGTAGTCGAAGACGTACAGCGCCTCGGGCGTCAGGATGCGGATGTCGGGGATGCCGTAGAGGGGCGTGATCGTCCCGTCGGCCGCGTGCTGGATGACCTCGCGGAGCGGCTTCTCGATCAGGATCGCGCAGCCCGGCCGCCCCCTCGCGAGCATGATCTGCTCGAAGAGCTCGGACCCCTTCATGATCGCCGCGATGTGGCGGGCGAGGGCCTCGCAGTACCTGCCGACCAGGAGGTCGGACCGTTCGTGGTCGAGACGGTTGTAGAGGGGGACCATCCGCTGGCTCAGGGCCATCAGGTGCCCGCCGCCCGGGGCATCGGGACCGAACTTGCGGAGCATCTCCTCCCGCAGCGACTGCTCGCTCAGCTCGGACCTGCCCCTGACCGCGTTCAGCGTCGCCTCGATCCAGTCCGCGATCGGGAAGACCGGGTCGAACTGGGTCTTGATCCTCTGGTTCGCAAGCGCCGAGCAGAGCGCCGCCATCGTCCGGTGGAAGAAGAACGAGTAGTCGGGCAGCGCCAGCGGGGACATGGTTGGCAGGGACCGACGCTTCTGGAAGTCGAGCCACACCCGGCAGGTGAGGCCGGCCTCGATGTTGGTGTGGCTCGTCTCCTCGTACACGGTGACGCCGCTGCCGTGGCCTTCCTTGCGCACCGGGCCGTAATCCAGCTCGCCGTCGAACCAGCCGTTCTCGGCTGCCGCGGCGTGGACTGCGCGGATGACGAGCTTCCCGCCTCCCGCCTTCTCGTCATCCTTCGCGTTCTTCGGCACGACGATGAACAGCGTCCTCGCCGCCCGGGTGACCGCCACGTAGAGCGCGTCCCTGAACGACTTCGGGCTGGCTTCGTAGTCCTTGGGGCTCGCGGCAGCCACGAAGTAGACGACGTGCTGCCATTCCAGCCCCTTGCTGGCGTGCACGGTCGACAGGTCGATCGTGACGGGGCCGCTGTCCTCCCCGGTCTCCCGGCGCTTGGGGGCGCGGCCGAGGGTGACCTCCTCGGGGGTGTTCACGAAGTCCTTGAACAGCCCGGTGTAGTTCCCGTCCTTGCCGCAGAAGGTGCTCAGCCTGCACGAGCGCTTCACCTCCATGAAGTGGTCGTTGAAGGCCCTCGCGAGAATTTCCTCGCGCCCCTCGTTCGCGAAGTCCCGGCGGAGCTTCGCCACGTGGCGTGCCATCCCGCGGGTGAACTGCCGGGTCTTCAGGTGCCAGAGAGTGGAGAACTGGCGGTAGCTCTCCTCACGGTCCGAGCGGGCGCCGTCCAGGTCCGAGCTGATGGCCGGGTTGCGCTCGGCCAGCCAGATCATGCGCTCGTGGAAGCCCTTCAGGTTCACGTCGGGGGCGCACCACTCGCGATGCAGCCCGTCCGCGCACATCTGGTCCTTCAGGACGTCCTCAATGGCGAGAGGGGTGGCGGCGATGGCCGACCAGAACCGCCGGAAGGAGGTCTTCATCTCCCGCCAGGAACGCAGCGACCTGCGCTTCGTCTCGAAGTCGTACTCGTGGACGCACTCGTAGAAGCGGCACGGCTCCGCGCCCATCCTCTCGGCATCCTTCGTGGCAGCGCGCTCGTTCCTCGCCCGCCAGATGTCCGCGGAGTACCGGGCAAGCACCGCGTAGCAGAACCGCACGCAGGCGATCTCGAAAGCGGAACCCACATGGATGCCGTTCCTGCCAAGCATCTGCCGGGCCGCGCCGAGGAACGGCTCCAGCTCGATGCGGATGGTCGCCTCCGTCTGGACGCGGGGATGGTACTTCTCGAACTTCTCCGGAGGCACGATCGAAATCCTGCGGATCTTGGCCCATGCTCCGGGATCGCGCTCGCGGCGTCCCTGAATGCGGTTCATCTCCTTGAACTTCACGTCCGCGTCGGGGTCGGAGGTGAAGAAGAAGTCGATGGCGGAGGCCACCAGCAGGTTCGAGATCGGGACGACATCGGCGATCCGCAGCTTCCCGCCCGCGTCCTCGACGACGGTCCTGTAGGACGAAAGGCAGGACGGGCTGTCGGTGTTGAGGGTGCGCAGCTTAAGGCGGCCGCGGGGATGGTCCTGCGGCTTCATCCGGTTGGCGGCGATCTCACGGCCGCAGTACCGCTCGATGATTTTCATGATCAGGTCGCGGTCGTGCGCCTTGAGGCGCTTCTTGGCCAGAATGGCGACCGACTCCCCCTCGAGTGCCCGCTTGTACAGGGCACCGATGGCTTCCTCGATTTCCTCCTGGCCGTCTCCCCCCGCCAGCTTGCCGAGGCTTCCCTGGGCGTAGGCGGGCTGGTCCTTGCGGGCCTCCCGCTTCGACTTCTTGGGAGCCTTCGGCGCCTTCTGGGTTTTCGGGGCCACCGAAGCCTTCTGCGCCATCGTGAGGGCGACCAGCGGGTCGAGGAACATGTCCTCCATGCCGCTCACGTCGCCCTCAGGAACAAGCTGCTCCTCCTCCTCGGCCAGGGCGTCGTAGTCTCCTCCGACGACGACCTTGACGGCCCTGCGGGCATGCTCATCCGCAGGGATCGTCTCGGACGGCTCGGACCTACGGATGGACGGCGGATCGATGACCGGGTTCGAGCGGATGCGCGGGTTGAGGGTCGAGGAGCTCAGGTCGACGTACTTGTCGGACAGGACCTCGGCCGCATCGACAATGCCCTTCCTGCTCCGGTAGTTGATGGTCAGGGCCACGTTGAGCACCTCGGCCTCGACGCCCTGCATGACGTCCTTGAGGATCTGGTCGGCGAAGGGGACGTGGCTGATGGCGTTCCTGAACTCGTAGAGGGTCTGCCTTGGGTCGCCGACCATGACGACGGAGCACCCGTTCAGGGCGAGGGCGAACATGTAGAACAACTGGTTGATGTCGATGTCCTGCGCCTCGTCGACGAACAGGACGCGGGGAAGGGCCACCGGGGAAGCATCGAATCCTTTCATCCGGGAGACCCACAGCCGCATGAGCGCATCGGTGGCGATGGCGAGGCTGTAGTCGGGACCGGACTCGCCGACGTTGGTGAAGGCGCCGAGGCCCATGCCCGTTGCCATCTCCCGCTGGACAAGGTTCTCAGCCTTCTCGAGGATGTCACCCGTCTCGAAGATCGACTGGACGGGGAATACCGTCTCCATGGCGGCGCCCGCGAAGTGGCGGCGGGCCGCCTCGGCGATCGTCGCGCCGTCGGGATGGTGATGGATCGTGGAGAGGACCGACAGCGTTACGGACTTGGCGAACTCGGACCTCTCGTTGTCCCCGGTCGAGCCACTGCCGCCTCCGGTCTGGTCCTCGAAGTAGTAGGAGACGCCGGGGATATGCGGGTCCAGGCGCTTAAGGGTGTCCATCGCATGGGCGTGGATCGTGGAGATATGGATGTTGTGGGGCTTGGAGAAGGGCAGGGAGCCATCCGCCGCGACGAGCGAACGAAGCCTCTCCGAGAGGTGGGACGCGATCACCTTGGCCCGGATGTCCTCAGCCGCCGCGTTGGTGAACGTGGTCGCGTGTATCTGGTCGGGCGACATGCCGCCCGCGATGAGGCCGTTCACAATGGTGGTGATCGTCTTCGTCTTGCCCGATCCGGCGTTCGCCGCGAAGGACAGGATGCAGGTGCTTCCCTTCAGGCGCTCTGTGACCGCCTGGAAGACCTTCATCTGGTATTTGTCGAGATTTGCGGCGTGCGCGACTTCGAGGCACGCGTTCCCATGACGAGAATCGTCCATTTCTTCCCCCCAACAGTCTAATCGGGGCCTCCGCCGGGGCGGTGGGCCAACGTGGTGACACAATGTGTCGATGACCACGTTGCTTGCCGGCTGGAAATGAATCAAGGACTCGTGAAAGAACTCGCGTCCGTAACACGAAACTGTTGCATCGAATCCTTAGCTGTAGTGAGCGTCGGTGGACGATGACCGATCGGGTTAATTGCACCCCCGGGGACGAGACGGCATGACATTCAGCTCCGCCCGGGACCGCTACTGACGCATCGTGGGCCCACGGACCTGTCGCCGCGTCAATGTCACCTCGCACCCTTACGGCAAGGCAACGTACGGACGGCACAACTCCGCCAATGCTTATTGAGCAAACATCGGCAGGAACGAACCGCTATGTGCAGCCTACGCCGTTATTGATATCGAGTTGACGGGGTGTTTATGTCATCCTCTGCGTGCCTTTGGCTTCTTCCATGAAGGGAGGGTGATCCCCGTAAACCCCCACGCCAAGTTGACGGGCGGTCGGTTCCTCCCTGCGCGGGAGGGTGTTCCCTACATTCAGTTCGATCAGACGTCCCTGGCCAAACTTCCTCCCTACGTGGGAGGGTGCTCAGGACTCACCGATGCCGTTCCTGTGGGCAGCAGCATCATTGTTGCTCTCCCTCTCCAGCAACCTGAGGCCATCCAACCGCTTCTTGATCTCGGCCAGCGTAACGGGTCGATACCCCCAGCACATCGTCCCGACGTCGATCGAGCGGCACTGCGGCGCCAGCCACCCGTGACTGTGACCGAATAGGTGGAAGGCGCCCCGTTGCAGGTCGCGCCACGTCCTCTGTGCGTAGTGGTGCAGGATCACGAAATCCTGGCCGTCGTGGATCTCGGCATAATCCTGCGAGGTCTCCCAGCCGGGCAGCTTCCGGACCTTGTCGTCGTGGTTGCCTGCCACGAGGTGCTTGCGCCCGTTCAAGCGCTCGAGGATTTCGGCCGTGTCCTTCACGTTGCCTAGGGCGAAATCCCCCAGGAACCAGACGGTGTCCCGGGGCCGGACGTGCCTGTTCCAGTGGCTGATGATCGAGTTCTCCATCTCCTCAAGGGAGGCGAAGGGGCGGTTGTCTTTCTCAATGACGCCGTAGTGGCGGAAATGAGTATCGGCAGAGTAGTAAATGGTCACGCGCGCGCTCCATGAGGGCAGGGGACTGCCCACGAGCTTTCAGGAATTGTGGAAGGGATGCGCGGCCGGGATCGGCTGCCGCATCAGGTGCGCGTGCTTCCTATTCGGGCGCGGAGGATCGCCTTGGACGCAAAGAGGGCGGCAGGGGCAATGAAGCCCTTTGGCGCTTGTCCTCTCGTCGTGGTCACGATGCGTCTCTCCGTGTCGAAGTTTCGCAATGTTATCAGGATTCAACAGAAAGGAAAGGCCCCTGATCATTCACTCTTGACGCCTTCCTGTGCCTGCCCGAACCTCGAATACGGACCGTGGATCCACCGACCTGTCGCCGGGTCAAACTCCACTCGCGGCTCCTGAAGCACGACATCTTGCAGACGGCATCTCCCTGCCAGTGCGTAATCGGCGAACGTTGGCATAGAGGGACCGCCATGCAGATCATGCTTTCGCTCGCCGATTCCGAGGCCGCCAAGGGCTACCTCGCCACCACCATTCCCGACGTGAAGTCGTCTCACCGGGTCGAGGCGCTCGCCCGGGCGCTCGGCTACGCCACCAACGCCGCACTCAGGGCAGACCTGTCGACGGCGAGTTCCATTCGCACGGTATCGGCGGAGGCGTTCGTCTCCTACCTTGAGGACCGCGGCTTCGAGTCCGCCGAGTGGGTAGTCCTCCACGCCTTGGCGAAGGTCGCGATCCGCCGGGTCATGGATGCGGAGCCGAACCTGACCACCTACGGCATCCTGTCATCCATCGGTCCGGACGAAGGCGCCCAGCGGGATGCCCTGCTCACCGACTATTTCGTCCGGAAGTTCATGCTGGCGTGGGAGTTCGTGTCCCGCTGCGAGAAGGCGCCGGAGTTCCTCGCGGGCTGGACGAGCTGGGACCTCAAGCAACGGGCGGAGAGCTACCACCACCGGATCAGCGGCCGCGGCGGCGAGCATATCGCCCCCGGCTGTCTGATCGCGGCCTTCCTCGCTGCGGGTTTCAGGATTCGGAAGAACCCTGACGTTACCTCGGACGTCGAGGTGGCCGTAGGCGAGAGCTGCCTCGACGCATTCGTGCCCAGGGAGTACTTGGCGCTCCCGCTGGGGCCGGGCAGGGCGGCCAGCCTCCCTGTCCGGGAGCCGATCCACGTCATGGGCGCCCGCGCCGCCGTCTGATCTCCGGAAGGGGCACACGGCTCCATGGGATAGCGCATAGATCGTTTGGGATATGGTCTTGCGCCTGCGGGCACAGACGCAGTATCCCAGCGCTGGGAAGGATTCCCGTTCGGAGGCGCATCATGGACCCGGAGATCAGCAGGCTTGTGAGGGGGCCGTCGCCGTGGAGACTCTGGATCAACCCGATGGTGACCCGGCACCTTTCCCGCGTCCTGAGCAGCGACGGCCTGACCTACTACGGCGCCATGCGGACCAAGGAACGTAAGCCCCACGGCCGCCGCCCCGAGGAGCCTCACGGGCGTGGCTACGCCTACGAGGTGCTCCACAGCGTCCACGGGAGTTACTGGGACCTGCGGAAGGCGATGAACACGCACTTCGCCTTCGACGAGGAGGAGTACCAGAACGACACGTGGGACAACTGGCAGCGGCGGCACAACGCGGAGCATCCGCCGACGGCGACGTCGTCCCATCACCACGGCTGGGTCTACGACATCTGGAAGTACCGGAACCACCAGCTCATGGCGATGAGGCCCGAGTACCGCGCCAAGCAGTACGGCATCCCGAGCCAGTCGTCCGATGACTACTACAAGGGCATGCCCTGGCCGAGGACCGCCCTCGAGCTGCACTTCGGCTCCTACGACGTGAAGCAGATGCACACGGTCTGGGTGAGGAAGGCGGCCGTGCCGGGTTCTCGGTGGTGGCGGACGATGAAGCCGGGCACGATGGTCCGCAAGGACGAGATCAAGACCCTCCACAAGGTGGAGGCACACAAGGTCGCGGTGTCGACGAGGGCGGAGATCGCCAAGCTCAGGGCGTGATCAGGCGACCAAGCCCTTCCATTGCTCCAGATCGCGCCGAACCGCATCCTCGACCGGGAGGCGGCCGGGACGAGGTGTTCTATGAGCAAGACCATGCAAGGGAAGGCCGATCCATCCCACGACACGTCCACCTTCACCGTAACCCGCGTTGACGGCACCATCGCGCAGATACAGCTCCCCATCGTTGCAAGGATGGGCATCGACTGGGGTGTGCCGCTCATCGCCGGGTTAGGCATCCTGCTTACAGGAGCAGGGGTGGCTTCCATCGTCTGGCTCATACTCCTGACGCTGATCTCCGGTCACCCGACGGCGTTCTCCGAATCGTTCGAGCTTGTCTTCGTGGCAATGATCCCGGGCTTAGGTTTGTACGGCTTCCTGAAATCACTGGCTTCCCACATCTCGGACCACAGGAACGGCCAGAACGTGATCGTCATAAGGGACGATTCGTTCTGGGACCGAAGGGAGACGACGAAGCCCGTTCCATGGGCGATCTTCCACGAGGCAGAGGTCATCGCAGTCCAGACCTTCTGCGTTCGCTTGCGGGCACGCATGCCCATCCCAAACAGAAGACCCCACCGCTTGAGGATGTTGGAGATCATGCCGAGGACATACAGCCCCGAACTCGACGTTACTCTCCCATGGATCTTCGACCACCATGAGGACGATCTGGCATTCGCCATCGCTGAGATGGTCAAGAGGCATGGCGGCAGGGCGATCCTGAGAAAGCCCTTCAGCACGACGGAGCTGTGAACCGCTTCGGCCTCTCAGGCCCCGTCCCTCATGCGGGCCTCAGCCCACGTGTCGAAGGGAACACGGTGCTTCGCCCCCCACTGGCTGCACAGGTAGTAGTGCTGGTCACCGATCCTGAGCGGCCGCGAGTAATACCTGCCCGCCCCGTTTACGTGGTGCTGCTTCTCGCTCCGGGGCAGGTTCGGGTCGTGCCATTTCAGGAAGGCATATGACTGCTTGAAGGTCCTGCTCGTGTAGTTCCTGTCCAGCAGCCTCCCGATCTCATCCTGGGGAATGCGTCCGAGGCCGATCAGTCGCTGCACCTGCTCCTGGATGTAGGCACCGACACCGTCACCCTGATCGGTCGTTTCGTCGGTTGCCTCCGCAGCGGCTCGCGGCCTTGCACGTCCAGGCTGCGCACGCTGACCCGAGATGATCCCGAAGCTCTGGCAGAGCTGGACGCTCCGGAGGAAGAGTTCCGAGGTGTCCTTGATGGACGGGGCGCAGTCCACCACCGTCTGGACGATGTCGGTGCCGAACTCCTCGTTGCAGACCAGCCTGACCCGCACGGGAAGGGAGCGGCTCTCGAGGGACTCATTGATGTCCGCGAAGCACTCCTCCAGCACCTCCTGCTTCTCGAGGTTCACCTTGGGGGATGCGAACAGCACCTCCGCCGGGATGCCGGGGAAGAAGCCGTGGCAGGAGGCGGCCGACCGGACCATCTTCTTGAGCACCCGTGCGATGGTGCGGTCCTTCTTCCCGAGGTTCAGCCCGTCGATGTGGTTCGCGATGTCCACCGCGTACAGCCGGAGTCCGCCATCACCCTCGCGCCTCAGACCGAGGACGTCGATCTCGCCCTGGCGGATGAGCTGGGTCGGGTCTCCCTTGTTGAAGATTTCCCGGCTCCGCCGTTCGCGGAAGTGAGCGTCCATCTCCTCGATGAAGGACACCAGCGCGTCCCCATCGTGCACACCCCATCGCTCGACCGATGGCTTCCAGTTGAGCTGCACGATCTGGCAGCCCATGACATGCCGCAACCACGAAAAGATCAGCGACTCCCCGGCCTCGACCTTCAAGGAAACCTCCCTGCAATTCCGCGAACCGCAGGTATGGCGCCAATCGGCTCCGGGTACGATGGGAATGATGGGCACCCAGACGGGTCAGGGGACCTACCCAAAAAGTCCATGGGACGCGAACCCAGGATGATTGAAATTCCACTCCGGATGGGGCAAGTTGCCCCCGATGCCGCCGGACATCATGCCGCCCGCACTGGCACTGGCCCGAAAGCCTCCGGCACCGTTGAAGACCCGATCTTCGTTCTTGAAATCCACCCTCCTTGGTGGGCTGAGCGGGCAAGTCCTCGCAACTGAGGAGCCGATCATGCGCGTCCATTTCCGGGACACATTCCATCCCCTGCGTGTTTCCAAGTCTTTGAAGCGCCTCCTGGATGAGGCAGGACATCCCACGAAGCTGAGCGCGGCCCAGGCCCTCGTCGCCAGGATGCTCGGGTACGCCGACTGGCACGAGCTCCACATGTCGGCCGCCGCCCAGCCGCCGTCTCCCTGGGACGGCGATGCGGCTCCCGACGTCGTGGCGGGAAGGCGGCGGCAATACGTGGAGACGCTCGTCCTTTCCGGCATTCCGAGGGAGACGGCCGAGCGGATCATCGACGATGTCCGGCCGACCGACGTCCGGAAGAAGGGCGGGGAACCCCGATGGCCGCTGCTGCCGCAGGTCGCGGATCGCCTTGGACTGTCTTCCTGGCTCGGCCGCATCGACACTCTGCCGACATTGGCCGGATATCGCCGTCTCCATGAAGATACGATGGCCGCCATCGCGGACGACAGGCACTGGGCCGCACTGTGGGCCAGAAGACACGACCTGCCGGAGCTGATCCCGGCACTGGAAGCCCTGAAGGCGAACCCCGAGCACCCGCTCTGGCCCCCCTTGATGCTCATGACGATGGCCCACACGATGCGGTTCCTGGAGCACGTCGGGATTTCAGGCATCGACATCTCGTCTGCGGTCCGCCTCGACAGGTGCCTCAAGTCAGCCAGCGACGGCACGATCTCCAGCCTGTCCCACCTCCTCCTCCAGCATGTGCCGGGCACCCTCGGCAACGCCGCGTTTGAGGCGCCCAACGACTTCCTGTCCGTCAGCAAGGCACCCGTTCGTCACGGATCGTTCTCGGCCGTCCCGTGGAAGAAACGCGGTCCCGTCCGCCTGCCGCGCCCCTTCGGGCCACGGTGGGACGACATGACGATGGATGACGTGCGCACATTCAGCACTCGTTTCGATGCCTCCTTCGACGATCCATACGGGTTCTCGTTCAAGTCCGTCGACAGGAGGGATCCCGATTTCGTCAGGCTGCGGATGTCCGAGGGCGCGACTTTCTTCGACAACAGCATCCCGTTCGGCGAGGAGAGGCAGTCGGATGAAGCCATAGCGAGGGACGAGATCATCGTCTTCGCGAGACATCCTCCAAAGGGCAAGAGGGAGTTGCTCGGTTACATCGCGCTCAGGAACGAGATGCGGTTCGGCGAACGCCTGGAACACAACATCCGCATCCACCACATGTTCACCGTCGATGGCACCCTGGACGAAGATGCCGCCGGGGCTTCCCTCACCGCGGTGACGTATCCGTTCAATGAAGCCCTCGACAAGGAGTGGTCCAAGATTGCCGCCCCGGGGCAGCGTTTGGACGTGCGGGTGCTCACCGAGTACTTCGTGCGCGCCGATCCATACTGGCTGCTCGAGCTCACCACCCAATTGAAGGCATGCGCGGATCTCGACGCGGACATGAACGAGATTGGATCCCACTTCCTGGACGTTCATGTGACACGAAGGGAGGCTGCTCGCTCATCGCAGCGGGTGCCGAGGCTCGGGAAGCTGGTAGTCAAGCCCAGGCAGACGGAGAACCTGTCCAGGCTGCGAAGGCATCTCGACGACATCGCCAACTGGAGCGAGCAGCAACCGCTGGGCATCTACGTCACGGGTGACGACCGGGAGGTGGTGCTCGCTGCCGGCTGGCCCGGCGATGAGGTCGTCATCACGCCGTCCTCGGTGAGCGAGGTCGAGGGCGAAGACCGTTGGCCGGGACGGGACAAGGTGGCGAAGGCTGTATCCGACATCACCGAGGGTGACCTTTCGGCGTTCATCCGCAAGCTGGTGCCGATGGATCGGGACGTGGTCCTCGTCCCCGTCGACTGGGTCACGCTGGCGGTCTTCGATGTCGAGGCGTGGCGCACGGGCGAGTGGTACGAGGAAGACCTCGGCATCAGCCTCGTCTACCAGTCGCAACCGAAAGCGGATGAGCGGGAATCAAGCGAGGAGTGGTTCTGGCTCCAGTTTCCCAACCAGTACCGCGACCTGATGGAAGCTCGGTTCAACTCCCATCCCGGCCTTGCGAGACGTGCCCGGTGACGCACCTTGTCCCCGGCTTCCCTGGACGGCCCGGCGGCGCTCGCTGCCGTGCCGAGGCGTCAATCCATGAAGGACCGGATCGGCGGCGCCAGCCGAGGATACCTGCATGACTCCGACTTGGAGACCACTGGCCCCTTGGCGCGCCATCAAGGCAGCCCGCATCGTGCTTGGCCTCAGTCAGCGCGATCTGGCCAAGGCGGCGGGTGTGAGCCGCGGGACCATCGAACGGATCGAGCGCGGCATCCCGGGACAGGCCAGGGTCGACCAGATGGTGCAAGAGTACCTCGAGGGCAGGGGCGTGGTCTTCGTTCCCGAAGGAGAGGGACATGCCGGGGGATTCCACCTGCCAAGGGATGAGGCCAAAGCCGAATGACCCCCCTTGGCCCCGAGTTATCCACATAAGCGAAAACATTACCTCACGCCAATTTTGGCGCATGATGCGCACGTAGCGATGCATTTGGCGCAAAAATCTGGGCCAAACAGGACAATGGGACTTCAATCCTTTTGTCGGCTAACGGAATTGATACGACGGACGCCCGCGAAACCCGGCTGAATGTCGCCTCTCCATTGAGGATCGGCTAGATTTCCGATCCTCAATGGAGAGGAACGGGCATGAGGCAAGCCTATCTGGTGGGTGAGGCGGCGAGGCACATCAAGGCGGGACGGCTCGACAAGGGGCACGACAACCTGATCCGGTTCCTGAAGGCGAACGACGGCAACGGCCCTCCTGAAGTGTTCGCCATGCTGGCGGACCTCGCGAAGGTTCTGCCGACAGCGGCGGTGAACCTCGCGGTCTCGTACCTCATCGGCCACGCCCCGGAGCCAAGCCCCGGCGAGGCCCGCCGACTTCTCGAGGGAGCCCTCGGCAGCGACGACCGCCCGACCGCTGCCCAAGCCCATTACCGCTTGGCATTGATGCTCATGGGCGAGTACGGGCAACAGGTCGACATGCCCGCCGCCGTCGAGCACTTCAGAAAGTGCGTCGAACTCCGCGCCGTCGACGACCTTCCCGAGTCGACGGATGCCGCCTACAGCCTCGGGGTCATCTACATGACCGGTGGCGAGGGAGTGGAGAAGGACAGCGACGAGGCGGCCGAATGGCTGCGGATGGCCGCCGATGACGAACATCCCGAGGCATGCCTCGCCCTCGCGCTCATGATCCTGAAAGGGGAGGCTTCGGGCGAGGTGGGGGAAGCCCTCGACCTGCTGGAGGAGGCCGCCGAGTCCGGCAACGACGAGGCCATCTCCCTGCTCGATACCTTCGACGGAAGGGACGAGGACGAGATAGCGGCAATCCTCCGGGCCGGGAAGGAAGGGCAGGCCTTCGAGCCGACGAGGATTCCCCCGGCGGACGCAAAAAGGCCTCGGCTGGTCGCGGATGCACTCATCAACGAGCTTGGCGCCCCAAAGGAGACGGCCGAGATCGTCGCGGCGCACTTCTATGGCTATCCGACCCTGGAGGAAGCCATTGCTGCCGCAGGAAGTGAGGAGGGAGAGCCGCCGGACGAGGACTGCGACGCGGAGACGGTGAGCAAGAGGCGACGGCAACAGGTCCGTGCGCTCAGGACGGCCGCCCAGTTCGAGCAGGACGAGGCCGAGATGATCGTCGAGCTGCTCAGGCCCACCTGCCGCCTCGGGCGTCCTTCCCTGGCGAGTCTCAAGGAGCGCTTGCAGAACAGACTGTTCCCGTTCTCGTCGGACGAGATGGAGGCGGCCATGGGCGACTTCCTGAAACGGCACGGCATAGATGGCAACTTCACGGACATCATGAACGCGGGCCGGACCATGATGCCGATCAATCCGGAAATCTGGCTTGCCGCGATGGAGCAGCACCTCGGCTGGAAGTTCACGGACGAGAACCCCGACGCGGAGAGGAACGGCTCCCTCGTCGCGAAGGCCGTCGGCAAGGGCAGGCGCAAGATTCCCGTCTACATGTCGTCCGTGGGCTACCTGCCGGGGGACAACGCGGATTCCGTCGTCTCCGACCTGAAGAAAAGGATCCAGGCTGCCGAGAGCATGGCCGTTCTCTTGTTCAACAAGCCTCTCGTGTGGCCCGACAAGAAGGACAAGAGGCAACGCGCCCTCCTTTACGGCGGGCAGGTGCTGAAGGACGGCCGATGGTCCGACTTCGTCCTCAGGCCGGGCGGCGGCGTCGACGATGCCTTCGAGCAATCGGGCATGATGGCACCGACCCCGAGCGTCCAGTTCGTCGAGCGTTTCAGTTTTGAAACCGCCGTCAGCCTCGGTGTGACCATCGCCGCCATGCAGCACGGCTATGAACCGGACGAGGTCGACGTGTCACTCGTGTCGGTTCCGACCGGATGGGCGCAGCCTATGGTCTCGCCGGCCGAAGGACGGAGGGGACGTCGCCAGCGCTGACCGTCCGGTCCGAGCCGACGCCCAGGGATTGCCGGGTTGCAGGTCCAGGTCACACGCTGTTTGCCCTTCAACGGGACTGGAACAGGTTCCCGTAGGTCGTATCGTCCTCCGGCTCATGCTCCTCGCGTTGCCCGAGGACCTTGCGCCCATCCTTCACCTGGATAGGGAAGGTCACCACGCGTCGCTCCCCTGACCGGGCTGCCATGAGGATGAGCAGGAAGTGCCCTGGGAGGTCCGGGTCGCCATCGGCCGGGACATCCCTGAGCCATTCCGGATGGTTCTCCGCGAGATCGAGAAGCGCCTGTCCCGCCTCCTCGGGATCGATCTCCCCGTCTTCCCCCAGGGCAAGGGCCTCGAAGCCAACCACGTAGGCCTTCAGGTGGTGACGCTCCAGCAGGTCAGCCAACCTCCCGGCCGCCTCGTCGTCCGTTCCCATGTCCCCGATCTGGACGAAATCGACCTGGTCATCCTGGGTCAGGACGATGGCCATGTCCCTCCATCCACCTTGGCGGGCAAAGACATCGACCACCTTGGCTTCGCAGTAGTCGAAGAACCTTGTCGGCGTCATGGGTTTCCTCCCGCTGCCGCCCATAGGCGACGGCGGACCAGGTTGGCATACATCCGTGGCCGTTTCGGGACCCGTTCCTTGCCTGATCGGCACCGAGGCTGCGGCGGCAAGGCTTGCTTGACCGTGCCCTAACTGTCCGATGCTACCTGCTGGCCACAGGTGCCTGACCAGCCATTCGGAGATCGTCCGTGCCTCTGACCCAGCAAGACACCCTCAAGAACCGACAGCGAGTTCTTGACCTACTTCGGTCGCTCGAGGTGAGCCGCCTGATGTTCCGTGCACCGCCATGAATGAGGAAGTCGACCGGGAAGTCTCCCGACGGGGTGCATCCTGTCCCTCGTACCGCCAGCCTTCCATTCCAAGACGCGCCATCCTGGCGGCGTGCTGCCGGGTGATTTCATAATGCTCGGCCGCCAGCGCAGCGTTGTCGAAGCGGCCGCCCGGTGTAATGACCGCCCTCGAACGAGGATGGGCGGTGCCGGATTGTCCCTTCTGGATGCCAGGCTTGCGGCGCTTACCGGGGGCGGAGGGGGCAGGTGGAGCCTCATAGCGCCATCCATCACGCCCAATGCGGATCCACTCGTAGATGGTCGGCGTGGCATAGCCCAAGCTATCTGCTGCGGCTTGGACGCTCTCGAAGCGACCTTCAGGAGTGACGACAGCACTCCCCTTAAGGCCGCGGCGCCCCTTGGGAATAGCCTGAAGGTTCTGGGCGTGAGTAAGGCAGTCAACGTTGTCCGCGGAGTACGGCCCCTGATCGCCTTTGCGAGCCATGACCAGCGCATCGGCTCCCATTCCGCGCCGCTCCCAGCGATTGTCCACTTGCCACCAGTCCCACCACTCCTCCGGCGTGAACAGGAACGGGATGCCGCGGCGCTTGGCACTATCCTTTTGCGCCCGATAAGCCTCCCATGCCGGGAATGGCAGGGTTGGATGAAGGTGACGGGTATGCTTGGCCATGGACGCTCCGGTGTCTTTTATTATGGAAGCGTTGGTGTGTGGGTCCGCCGGCGCAACAAAGGATTCAGTTCTGGGCCTTCAAGGACTCCGATGCGAGGCGACATTACGCGGCCATGTCGGCGTCAGTGGCAATGGCCCCGCCCGGGCCGAATTCACGGAATGCATGCGCCAGAACGTCGAGGAGGGGGTTCCGAGACCGGACAGGGCGCTGGTCTCTCAAAGCGGCCCGTAGACCACGGGTGAACAAAGCCCGATATCCCACCTTCTCGGGCATGCCTCCCTTGGGCTCGCCTCCATCTGCGGGGAAGGGAGCCACAGGTTCAGGGGGCTGGCGGCAGATACACCGCTTCGGCTCATGCCCCTGCCAAATGGGTCCACCAAGGATTCGATGCCCGGCGGGCACGGGTGCCTTGTCGGGGGTTCCGCCCGATTCCAGACTGCAACTTCAGGATAGGAATTTATCGGCCGCGATGGCATCGCCGCCTCAACGGGCAGGAGCATGCGGATGCAGTACGGATGGGCACAGGCAGGCATGCTGTCCGCGATCATGCTGGCACTGGCGACGCCGGCTTTCTCAGCCGACACCTACATCTTCCGTTACAAGGAGGGCACGATCGACCTGACCGGGGGGACACCGGGCGGGACCACGACCCCGCTTACGATCACGATCGGTCCCGGCCCGCTTGCTGCCGCCAAGGCGTTTAAGGAGTGGACGTTCGACTTCAAGGGCATCACCAGTGTCAGCAACCCCGACGTGGACAAGGACACGGAGGTGACCTGGACACTTGACCCGGCGGGCATCCCGGACTGGCTCACCGTCAACGCGGACGGCTCGGCCTCCGGTACGCCTCCGGAGGCTGCCGTCGGCGTCACGCCTTCCTTCGACATCGTCGCAACCGCAATCGACCCATTGGACAGCCTTGCGAAGGAGGGGCGACGATCCTTCACCGTCACCGTCGCCGCAAACAGGCTCGCGGGTCTGTCAGTGTCCTCGGGCTGGGAGCATAGCTGCGCCGTGACATCGTCCGGCAGCGCCAAATGCTGGGGCACCGGGGCAAGCGGCAAGCTCGGGAACGGACCGACAGGAACCACTGAGTCGCCTACTGAAGTCGCCGGGTTCACCTCGGGAGTGTCTGCTATATCCGCCGGGGGAATGACCACCTGCGCCATCAAGGACGGTGGGGCCTGGTGCTGGGGCGAAGGGTCCTCCGGCGAACTCGGGAACGGCGTCTCCGCCGACAGCCCGGTTCCCGTGCAGGTCCAGGGCCTCGGGTCCGGGGTGAGCTCCATCTCCGTCAGCCGCCGCAGCTTCGTCTGCGCCGTCCACAACGGGGCCGGGAAGTGCTGGGGATCCGGTGCCAATGGCGAACTCGGCAGGGCCGGGACGACCGACTCCAATGTCCCGGTCGATGTCGACGTGCTGACTTCCGGCGTGGACGAGGTCACCACAGGCGAATACCACGCCTGCGCGCGCGCCTCCGGAGCGGCCTGGTGCTGGGGATGGAACGGGAACGGGCGCGTCGCCAATGGGTCCGCAGTAGGGACCGTGGTGACCTCGCCATCCCCTGTTACGAACCTGGGATCAGGCGTTACCCAGATTTCGGCAGGACACGACTACACGTGCGCAATCCAAGGTGGCGCCCTGTTGTGCTGGGGAGGCAACGGATACAACAAGCTCGGCACCGCCGTAACAGGCCAGAAGACAGTGCCCACAGCCGTGCAGAACATGGGATCAAACGTGACCCAGGTCTCGGCAGGCGACGACCATACCTGCGCGATCAGGTCAGGCGCCGCGTATTGCTGGGGCTACGGTGGTGACGGTGAGTTCGGCAACGGAGGCACCGCGAACGCGAGCGTTCCCCAAGCCGTGTCCAACCTTACGGGGGTCGGCATGATCACCGCCGGAACCAGCCGCACCTGCGCGACCGACGGCGGCATGGTCAAGTGCTGGGGCTGGAATGGCGGCACCCTCGGAGACGGCACCAGCACGCAGAGATTGTTGCCCGTCCACGTTAGGGACGAGTGATCCGAGGAACGCTCGGGACGCAGCACCGCACAGGCATCTGCCTGGCCGCATCGTGTCCGGCTATCGTGAGTCTCGGTCTCCGAGACCAGCCTTCAGGTCGGCGGCGACGTCGATGAGCCGCATGGGAAAGTAACCGGCCAGCGTCACGAGCAGGATCGTGTACATCAGCCACTCGGGGAAGCCACGGAACCCGCTCAAGGATTCGGTGTACGACAACCCGACGTCATCCTTGTTCTTCAGGCTCCAGGCCATTCCGTGGGGCCACTTGCTGGGTTCGAGCCACAAGCCCGGGTCAGGCACCACACGAATGATCCGGTCGAACTTCGTATAGGGGACGTAGCCAAGCGTTATCGTCCGGTCGCCCTCGGCCGGGAGAGGTGGACAGGGTTGGCCTCGGTAATGCTTCCATGGCGGGTCGAACCATCTTGCTGCCCCGTCGACCCCCAGGACGATCATGTAGTCCCACCTGCCCCGCCTCTCGAGCCGGCAGCTATCCCACCTGGCAGTGACATAGGTCAGAGACGCCTCGGACGCTGGCCGAGGGGGATCGAGCACGGCCCCAGCGGACAACACGACCAGCGGGAGAACGACGAGGTCGGCGACCAGCCTTTGCCGATTGAAAGTCCTCGCTGCGCCCATCATCCGTTTCCCGTTGCCCGGCTTTCCCCCGATGATGGAGCCGAGGGGCTTCGGCGGCCAGTTCCGCGTGGGGAACCGGATTCGGCCAATCCTTGTCGGGGATGCCGTCCCATGGGAGCATTCCTGCGGAATGGGAAGGGGAGTGGTCTTGCATGGAGGTCCTGATATTCCAGTATGACCGATGGGTCGGCCTCGGACTCCTTTCCTTTGCCGCCTACCTGGCCCTCCGGGTCGTCTGGCACCTCCACTCCCGCGGTCCTTCCCTTGCGTCCGCTCCGAGCCTCCTCGGCGTCATCCTCATCGCGCTCGTGCCCGCCTGGGTGGGCCTGGACTTCCTCACGTGGCGGGCCGACTTCGACGAGAACGGGGTGTCGGTCTACCGGGAAGGCTTGCCTGCCGTCGTCCAGACCGCATTCACCCAGCCTTCGCACTCCATCCGGTGGGGCGACATCTCGTCTGTGAGGTTCTCCCCGGGAAGGCGCGGACGCGGAGGCACTCCGCCGACCCTGTCGATCACGGGAGCAGGCGGGACGATCAAGTTCCCGGTCGAAGCCGTCGGGAGGGACAACGCCAGGCGGCTGCTCACGTTGCTCGCGACGTGCAGCCCGGATTTCGCGATCCCCATCCGCGCCGATGAGTTGGTGTCCGAAACCGCCAAAATGCGTGACCCGTTCTTCTTCGAGCCAAGCATTGGCGTCTCGAGGCAGGCATCCGGCGGAAAGCCGTGCCCGTAGCACGTTTGGTTGCGAGGCTGGATGGCTCCCGGCCGGCGGACCAAGTCGGAGTTCGACCGCGCCACAATGGAGGCAGTCGCAGACCCTCTATCGCGTCGGAGAGTTCGAACAATGGGTTTCAGTCGCAAGGTCTCCCATGTCCACAGAGCAGGATCGGATGCTTCGGGTACACGCTCGAAATCCCAGACCATTACGGTCGTCCCGACGGACGGCAACCCCGTCGAGCTCACGCTTCCATTCACAGCCAGGGCCCACGCTGACAAGATCGTGCTGCTCGGTTTCCTCGCCGTGGTCTGCTTCCTCGGCTTCATTGAACTGGGCCTGCTCGCCATGGGTGAACTCGAAGGCGTGCCCATGTTTCTTATGGGTTCTCCCTTGTTCGCCATAGCGGTCATGCACCACATTCGCGATAGCCGCGATCCAAGGTGTTCAATCACGTTACACCCGGACTGGCTGTGGGACAGGCGTCTCTCGAATTCACCCATCCCATGGAATGCCTTTTCGAAGGCGGACATCATCCGCCATAGGGAGGGCGTGGTAAAGGTCAGTCTCGCGTTGCGCCGCCCCTTGCCCCAGCTACGCCTAGGTGCCTTTCGATCTCTGTTCGGGCCGCCCAGGAGTATCTCCGTTAACGTGCAGGACATGACGATCTCGCCTGACATCCTGGCAAATGCCGTCGCGCACATGGTTATACGCCACGACGGCACGGCATCCGGCACCGGGAAGTACGTGGAAGGAACCTGGCTAGCCTGGCAGCCTGCACCAACCGCTGAGGGGAAGTGAAGCAGTGCCCGATAACGCACCTTATCGTACACGGCCTCGTCGCTGCATCTCGCCAAAATCTGCGCAGACCGACCCCGCCACTGAAGGGCGAGACAAGCAGCATGGACACGCCGTGAAGTTCCTCCCCAGAATAGGCGACTAATTGCGACCGGGCTGGGCCGATAAGGAGGAACGCAGAATGATGTTCTTGGTACTGACAGTATCCCTTTCAGCCATCTGCGTCATCGCCGCAATCGCGGGAGGCATCGCGTGCACCCGGCAATCGAACTGGCAGACCGCGATGGTTGTGTGGGCTCTGAGCTTCGTCATCCTGACGCTCATCACCGTTGCGGCTGCCTACCAGCCCTTCTTCAACGTCGACGCGCGGGAAGCGTTCACCCGGCATGTGTGCTCGATAGCGTGGCTTCACGGGGCAGTCGGGTGGCTGGTCGGGGTTCTCTGGGCATCAATGACCCGCAGGCACATTCCCACGCAGTGATGCTTTCACGGTCCTGCGGTCAGGCCCGTTCCCGACCGCAGGTAGCACTGGGAGTGCCCCAAGCGCGCGATAGCGCCCGTTATCGGGCATGATGCCGTTCCACAACCATCTTGCGGGCGAAAGCGCCGCCTCCAATACTGGATGAGGCTACGGGCGCGCCAGCATCCCCGACCGCAAGGTATGGCGAAGCGTCCGCATCGGAGTTCGTTACATGGTTCACCCCCGTCCACGGCGGGGCGGCCCGTAACCGGGGAACGGAGGCTCCACAAGCCATGAGTCCGCCCTGCCCAGGACATGCATGATGCCGATCTCCAGCTCACTGACGACCGAAGCCGCCAAATCGCGGGCTCGCTCCCTTCAGGATCGCCTCCGCCAGCAAGGCGTGGATATCAAACTTTCCCTTTGCTACGAACTCCTCGCGGTTGCCAACGGGGAGCCGAATTGGAACGTCCTGTCGGCAAAGTTGCCGACCGAGAGGGGAACAATCGAGGAGACCTGGATACGTCAAATCCGCAAGGCGGTATCCGGACGCGACGATAGCAGGGAGATCATCGCCTCGTTCCAAGAGAGTGCCCCCGTCGTGATCGCCGGAAACGAGAAGCCTTGGGGATATCCCATTCCCAAGGATGGTGTCGGACTTGTCATCAGCACCGCTCGGGATCGACACAAGCACGGCCAAATGATCACGTTTGCCGTCGATGCCAAAGGTCAACTCAAAATCAGCCAAGGCTTCGGTGGGACGGGGAGCGGCTTCTGGAGACTCGGCTGCTTCCATCCCCGCTCAGGTGAAATCCGTGCTGCGATGAGGGTGCAGGCGATGACCATGCCTGGCAACGGCAAGGCTGTAAGCTTGAAGGGGCCAGCCAGACTCGCGCTTGAAAACGTTTTGTTCGAGCGGGCATCGAACGCCATCCGTGACTTCGCCCGCACCTATTGCCCGGACCTCGTCGCTTTGGCCGAAGCCACGGCATGCTGGGACATCGAATCCCTATCGGGCGCGTTGAATCGACCTGATCCCGTTCGCCTACTGAACAGGGCAGGGCGCTATCAATGGTTGATCGGCGACATCCTCAAGAACCCCAACGTTGACACCGTGAAAGCGGAATTGTTGCAACAACTCGAGGATGATCCGCATTCCGCGTACTTGAATTGGTGCCTACGGGACCAGCGTTCGGCTGGGCAATTGCCTATGCCTGGGAACCCGCCCATGCCTGATTTCCACGGGAGGGAAATCTTATCTGCTCTTATGCTGAGGACGGAAACCAGGTTCTTCGACGGCATCGCAGCCCAGCACCCGGCACTCGAACTCTCGAACGAGGAAGGCCTACTGGGATGCATGAGCTACCTAATGGGTTTCACAAACATTGGCCGTCCCTTGGACAAGGGCGATCTCAAGGGTCTGCCGGATGCCGTCGCCAACCTCGAGGATGCCTTGCTCGGGTGTTTCGCCGATGAGCGCAATGAGCGACTGCCCGTCGACCTCGCCTTGCACAGGGAAGACTTTGCGAATACCTACGGGAAGCACGTTCACCGGGCCGTGAATGACATCGCAAATCCTGGTTTTGATGACCTTAGGTTGGTTCACGGGCCGGATGGCTGGCGCCACTACTCTAGGTCTGAGGTCTTCGGCCCCGGATTCATGGAACTCGCAAGGAAGATCGGTGTCCCAGGAGCGATGAACTTCTTCGCGGAGGCGCTTAGGGTCGCCCATCCGGCGTACCGGTCCGATACCTCACATTCCCCAATGATCAATGAGTTCGCATCGGTTCCCCACATGGAAGACTGCGTCGAATGCCTTCGCGCCGAGCTGGCCCGCGCCTTGACCACGGGAGAGGCTGTTCCTGACAACCGATAGGATGTTCTTCGCGATCCAACTCCGTATCACCTGTGCCCGATAACACCTGTTCTCGGGCACAGACCATCGAGACATCTCCCACCCCAAAGGGGAAGTTGAAATCCGTTCGGGGATGGGCCATGGTGCGCTCGATGCCGCCGGACATCACGCCGCCCGCACTGGCACTGGCTCGACAGCCTCCGGCAGACGTGGACGACCCAAGACCCTGAAGCAATCATCCACCCTCCTTGGTGGGCTGAGCGGGCAAGTCCTCATAACTGAGGAGACGACCATGCGCGTCCATTTCCGGGACACGTTCCATTCCCTGCGTGTTGCCAAATCATTGAAGCGCCTCCTGAACGAAGCCGGGCATCCCACGAAGCTGAGCGCTTCCCAGGCGCTCGTCGCCAGGATGTTCGGGTATTCGGACTGGCACGAACTCCACAAGTCAGCGGGCTCCGAACGGCCGTCGCCTTGGGACTCCGAGGCCCCGTCCGAGATCGTCGCCGAGCGACGCCTCCAGTACGTCGAGGCGCTCGTCCGGTCGGGCGTCCCAAGGCTGACTGCCGAGGGGATCATCGACGACATCCGCCCGACCGATACCCGCGTCAGGGATGGGCAACCACGCTGGGTACTCATGTCCCCGACCGCGGAACGCCTTGGCCTGAGACCCTGGAGAGGCCGCACGGGTGCCTTCCCGTCATCTGCCGGATATGCACGGCTTCATGCGGAGACGATGGCGGCCATCAGGGACGACAGGCACTGGGCGGAGAGGTGGTCCAGGAAGCATGCGGTCCCCGAACTGCTGCCCGCGTTGGAGACCCTCCAGCAGGATGCCGACCATCCTCTCTGGCCATCGCTTACGGTCGTGGGACTCGCGGATGTCGTGCCGTTCGACGATTCCACCAAGGTGGACGTGACGTCGCCGGAGAGACTTGACCTCAGCCTCCGGTCCGCCACCGATGATGCAATATCGTGTCTGGCCCATCATCTCTGCCAGCGCGTCCCTGGCCTCCTCGGGGACGCCGCGTTCGAGGTCCGGAACGACTTCATGACCGTCGACAAGCCGCCGGATCCCATCGGGACATGGTCAGGAGGCCCCTGGCGGAAACGTGGCCCCCTCGGCATCCCGCGTACCTTCGGCCCGCAATGGAAGAACCTGACCTTGGGGGACGTGTACCATTTCAGCGGACGGCACGACGCTCCTCACCCCGAGCCGTACGGCTTCTCCTTCAAGTCGGTCACTTCGACCGATCCGGACTTCAGGCACCTCCGATCCTGGGAGGGGGGCTTTGACGTCGAGCCGAGCACCAAGGTAGGCGGTGACATCCACCTCAAGTCGTCCATCCGCCGGGACGAGATCATCGTCATCGCCATCAGGCACCCCGATGGCAGGAGAGACCCGGTCGGATACGTCTCGGTCAGGACGGAGATGAAACTCGGCCGGCACCCCACGCATCACATCCACGTCCACCACCTATTCATCGTGCCCGCGACGCCTCGGGCTGACGACGTCACGGCCGCGTCGATCGCCGCAGTGGTCCAACCCTTGAGCGAAGCACTCGACGATGAATGGCCGAAGGCCCTCGCCCCGGGGCAGCGGCTGGACGTGCGGATTTCTCCCGACTTCCTGAGCCAGTTCGATCCCTACTGGCTGCTCGACCTTTACCACCAAGTGGAAGGGCGGGTGGAGATGGATGCCGACATGCACGAGGCCGGCTGGCACTTCCTCGACATCAAGGTGAAGCGTGGCGCTCCAGGGAGCCCGGCCCAGAGGGTTCCCAAGCTCGGCAAGGTGGTCGTCCAACCGGGTCAGGGAGAGGAACTATCCAAGATGATGCACCAGCTCGATTGGATCATGATCTGGACCGCCGAGTTCCCGGTCGGCATTCAAGTCGGCGGCAAGGACAGGGAGATCACGATCGTGGCCGGCTACCCGGGCGACGAATTCGAGGTGACGCCGTTCACCCTCCAGGGTGCCGGGAAGCGCAGTGATGAATCCCGCACAGAGACGTTGCGAGCCGTCCTCGACATCACGGAAGGCGAGCTGTCGAAGTTCATCCGCACGCTGGCGCCTTCGAGGCGCGACGTCGTCTTCCTCCCCGTCGGATGGTTCACCTTCGCGATGTTCGATCTGGAAACCTGGGAGACCGGCGAGTGGCACGAGGATGACCTCGGCATCAGCCTCGTCTACCGGGACAAGCCGGACGCAGCGGCCCGCCAGTCATGCGAGGAGATGTTCTGGCTCAAGTTCCCCGAACAGTTTCGCGAGATGATGGAAGGAAGGCCCCTGGTCAGGGCGGGCATTCCACGCCGCCATTGGTGATCGTAGGCAACCGACACACGGCGAGCGCCCCTGTGCCCAGGCGCTTCTCCTCGGGCACGCGCGGCGATCCACCTGTCGAAGGGGCGCGTTGCCTGAACGAATCCTGGGACCGGAAGCGATCTCATCGGTTGCGCGTCCTGCCGGTCCCGCGGTAAGTGATGAATCCATCAGTGACGGAAGGAATGTGCATGATTGGACGGTTTGCGATCACCCCGGGCGGAATCCGCGTTTCCTGCCTGGCCGGCCTCCTCTGCGTCGTCACGACGTCCGCGTTCGCCCAGAGCGAAGGCCCGATCCTCCAGCAGCAGGGCGCCCGCGTGGTGGGCATCTCCCGTCTGACGGACGGCGAGAACTGCCATCCGGGCACCGTTCAGGGCCGGGTCGTCAAGCGGACCTTCGCGCAGAACGGGATGAAGCTCGAGAACGTGATCATCGAGACGGCAGACGGCTCGAGGGAACTCCTCAACATCGACGACGAGCAGATCGGGAAGGCCCTCCCGAGCTCGCAGGGAGTGATCTTGCAGGGACTCCAGTCCCTCCTGAAGGAAGGCAACCGCGTCGTCGTACGCGCCTTCTACTGCGGGGCTTCGGGGCGCGTCGCCATGCTCGACAGCGTCAGGCCCCAAGGCGGGTCGAGGCGGTAACCCCGACTGCGGGCAATGATGGTGCCTGTCGTCGGGCAGGCACGGTCAATTGCCGCTGGCATCCCGTCTGGCTAAGGTCGCAACAGTTAGGCCTCTGGACCTGGGGATCGGCATGTTAGGCTATCACGCTCTGGCGGCGGAACACGTTGAAAGCGTCATCGAGCGCGGCCTTCACGCGAAGAAGACCCGAGACTGGGGATACGGGATCGCCGCAGCAGGGCAGGGCGTCTACCTGGCCTCGTCACCCAAGCTCGCCCTGAACTTGGGACAGGCTGGTGGCATGGCCGTCTGCGAGATCGATCCCAAGAACGTCGTGGCCGATGAGGACGAGGTTCCGCGTGTGATCCAGGCTGCCATCATGGCCGTTGCGCCGCGCTTCGACATCAAGGTGTTCGACGACGACGATGGCTGGGGCGGAACGATCCGAATCTACGACGAGAGCGATTTCGCCCGCGTGCTTGGAGAGCGGCCCGGGCAGTTCAGGGATGCCACGGCGGATGCCTTTTGCCAGCTCCTTGAGACACGCTCATCGTTCAAGGCCGATGCCGTCCTGTCCAGGAGAGCGGTTGAAGCCTTCATTACCTTCAACAAGCGCCTCACGCCCTTCGGCGGTCCGTACCCCGGCATCTTCGACGTGCCACCCGACGATGCGGCACTTATCGCCTACAAAGCGGCCGAACATGAGATCTGCTTCCGGCACCGCGATCTGGGTTCACGCGGTCGCAGGGGTGCCCCTTGGTCGTTCAGGGTCATGGACGACCTTGGATACGTGGGGCCGAACCGCATCCTCGCAGTCCTCAGCCTTAATCACGACGATACCTGGAGGGTGGAGGCCGGGGAGCTTACGGTTCCGGCGGAAAGCGCTCTCAGGAAGGCGCGCCTCCTCCTGAAAACCGAGGCGGAGTGCGCACCTGCCGGACCTCCCCACCCTTAGGCCCGGTGGAACCTGCCACGACCTCGGGTGCCCTCTTCCTTTCGTGCTCACATGCTATCGAGAGCCAACCAGGGAGAGCGGATCATGACGACCAAGATCAACAATGAGATCGTCCATCAGTGGGCAGCGGGCTTCTGCGGCAGCGACATCGAGGCGTTCAAGGCGCTCATCATCCGCCACGTCAGCGACCGGACGGTGATGCCGGAAAGCGAGCGCGAAATGATCGAGGCCGAGATCGCCGCCGCCAGCTCGAGGAAGACCCTGATGCCGAGACGATCGACAGCGCCATCATCGTCGGCGTCCTGGCGGAGAACGGCTTTCACCCTGCGTTCGAGCACGGCGGCCTCATCAGCGGACAGGCAGCCTTCGATGAGTTGCGGGATACCTCCCGTCTGACTCTTGCCTGACCCGGAGCGGCATCTCTTCCGTATCGGCAGGCAGGTCCGGCTATGCCCGCCGCCGTCTGGGATGGATCGCCGGGGATTGCTCCGAAGGACGGCTCACGCAACCGCCCGTCGGTCGAGGCGGCGTGTTATGCCCGGTGACACCCGTCCCTCGGCCCCTCTCGTTGCGTCACGCCGTCCCTAAGCTCATCCTCGGTATGACTGGTCGTGGGAGGGCGGCACGATGCTGGAGGCGATAGGCGGGCCTCGCGAGGTTGATTGCAACGGCAATCAGGTGACCATCCGCCGTACCGACGGCAGCCGATGCGAGATTCGCCTCCCCTTCACCACGCGGAGGGTCTTCTCGCCCCTGATCCTGAGTGCCGTTCCATTGGCGATTGCCTCCGCCGCCTGCTTCTCAATCGGCGTTTGGGCTGCATTTGGCGCCGTCACAACGGGCCGCCCCGAAGACCTCATCCTCTTCTCGATATTCACAATCGTATCTGCACTCTTCGCATGGCTCTTCCTGGCATGCGCTGGATCGCTCTCATCTCACCTTGCCGACCTTGGAAACGGCAACGGCGTGATCACCCTGAGTGATGATGCCTTGTGGGACAAAAGGGAGCTGTCATCCCCCGTGCCATGGCATGAATTCAGCAAAGTGGAAGTCCACTCGACCCGCTACGGCGTGACCGTACGGCTCTGGCCAAGGAACACCCTTCCGAGAAGGCGCATGTCCTCCCTCGCAAGGTCGCACTTCCATCGGCCCTTCCTGCTCATGGATAGGTTACTCGTGGTCGAAACAAGGTTCTTCGACCAACCAGACGAGATAGTGGCACTGGCCATTGCCGAAATGGTCAAAAGACACGGCGGCGAAGCTCACTTCGTAACACCCTACAGCAGCAGGCAGCTCTAAAAATCCCTACCCACGCCACCGAGCCGGATAGATCGTCGGGGGATTGGTCTCCAGGCGTTGCGACAGCTCCTCGAGGCTCCTGACCCCCCACAGGATGTCCCGCCTTGCCGATTCCTCCCTCGAGGATGCCATGCCGCGCTTGACGAAGTAGACGGGCAGCGCCTTGAGGAAATCCGGCACCTTCAGATCGTTCCGCTTTCTCATGGCCCGTACTCCTGATGCCGCTCAGTGCAGGCTGGGTCCGTTCCCTCCTGCCGGCAACTCCGCCTCGAGGGCTAGAGGCGCCAGCTCCGGAAGGAGCTCCAGCCCATCGGTGAAGCTTACCGCTGGTTCGGGAGGAATCCTCCTTCCCGTCAGGTTGTCGGTCTGGCTCGCGTCCCTGATTTCCTGCGCCGACAGCGGCACGATCCATTCCATGCGGACCACGAAGCCGGCAACGGTCTTGGCAGGGATATTGCCGGAGGAAGGCTGCCCGTCGAACCGTCTCACGACCAGGACGTAGGCATCGTCTCGATCTCCATCGCGGATGAGTTCCTCGACCGCCTGCGAAAGGTACCGCCAGTTGTCGCTGGCAAACGTCATGACCTGCCCGTCTTGGGTCATCAGGGTGATGAAGAGCCTATCCCCGGCCTTGACCCGCTCATCCAGAACCTCGGCAACCTTCCACAGCCCGTGTTTCATGCGGTGCCCCCGTCCTCGACTGGAAATGCGAAACCCGGTTGCCTCCCGATCCGATCAGGGACGGAGGGCGGGATTGGCAGCCTGCACCAGCTCGGCGACGAGATCGGCCGAGGCGTCGCCGGAGATGTCGTTGGCCGATGCCCCCGTCAGGATCGTGGTCTCGTCGACCAGCACGTTCTCGAAGCGGCAGCCGTCGAGGACCGCCTCGGAAAGGTTCCACCCGCGGATGTCGAGAGGGCGGTCGGGAGTGCCGACGAAGTCCGCGCCCGCCATGTCTGAACCCGCGAGGTCCGTGGCAGGGTCGAGGTTGCCGGCCCGGAGAAGGTCGTCGATCCGGCTCGACTCGAGATTGAAGATGGCCTCGATGCCCGACTCGACTTCGGCCCTGACGGCCGGGTCCGAGAAGAGGTCGGAAAGGCTGAGCGATACCGGGCGGTCGAACTCGATGTTGACCTTGGTGTGGACGTCGCCCTTGAAGAAGAACGGCTCGACCTCCACGACCTGCCCGTCAGGGGTGTCCTTCACGTGCCCGATGACCGTCTGGGTTTCGTCCTTGTTCGCCATGCCCGCCTCCGTCAACAGCCGCAACCTAGGCCAGCCCATGGCACGAGACAAGCTGGGCCGGAGGTGTTCGCGTCGCCCCCTCCTCACACCTCGGCGGCATGTCCCTTGTCGATCTCTTCCTCCCAAGCGGCAATCGTCCTATGACCGCAAGCATACGGGAGCAGGACATGGCCGAGTGGCCCATCATCAGCATCGAGGACACCCTCTACCACGTCGGCACCATGAACCCTGCTAACAAGGGCATCGGGAGCTACGAGGGGCACGGACTGTCCATCTCCCGCGACCCCGACGACTGGCGCTCAATCGCGAAGCTGCCCGGCAGCGAGTGGGTTCTCGAGAAGCCCGGCCATTCGTTCCTCGACGTCCACGAACTCACGGACGAGCAGAAGGCCGTGATCTTCGGCTGGGCCGTCGGGCATGGCCTGTGCGAGCGCACCGTGATCTTCCAGTCCGTACGCTACGACGACGAATGGGAATGCGATCTCGCTTCGACGCACGCCACCTACGAGGAGGCCATCGAGCAGCAGGGCTGGGAGATCGACGGCGACGGCAACGTCATCGACGATGATGGCGAGCCGGTCGATGAGGAGACCCTCGGCGAGCACATCCGCCAGCACGACAGCTTTGCCGCAACACCCGCACTCATCGAGATGATGAGGGGAAACAACCACGACAGCCTCGGCTCCTCGGCCGAGCAATACGCGATCATCGCCTACGCGGAGCGGGTTCTTGGCCTCGACGGATGCTGGTGGGAGGACGAGCACGACCCGTCCCGGCTGACCTGCCCTCGCGGGGTGATCTTCCCCGAGAGGCTGTCGTCTTGGAAGGTCTGCCTGGCGTCCGAGCATGAGGCGAACCTCGACGAGGAGATGACGGACTCCGCCCCGTCTCCCTGATCATGGCGGATCTTCTCACCAAGCGGAGCGTCACGCTCCCCTGCCGGCGTAATCTCCGCCGACACCTGGCTTGGTAGAGTCCCGGCATCGACTATGCCGATGCCGGAGGGACAGGTGACCGAAACCGTAGCCCAAAACGTTGCCGTCAAATCTTCCGACACGAACATCGTCGATCAGGGCGATCCCATCCATTTCGCCCATCAGCACATCTACGGCAACGGCGTTCCCAAGGACGAAGCCCGAGGGCTGCAAATCCTCGAGGAGGCCGCAGCCGCTGGCAACGCCGAGGCGGCGCTGAAACTGGGCATACGGCACTTCTACGGATGGGGCGATCTGGCCGATGCCACCAAGGCGCGTCCGTTGTTCGAGAGGGCGCGCGAGCTGGGACACCCGGAGGCCCTCTACTGGATCGGCAAGTGCCACAGGGACGGAATAGGCGTCCCCAAGGACCGCCAGATGGCCTACTCGGTACTTGAGCAGGCGGTGACCGACGGCTGCGCCAGGTCGATGGCAGCCGTGGCCTTGATGATGGTCGTCGACAAGGGCCGTCGCTCCGACTGGGACCGGGTCTGGAAGCTGGTGCGCGGTTCCGCTGCCGCGGACGACGTGGACGGGGTTTACCTCCTGGGGACGATGTACGCGAGCGGCTGGGGATGCGAACCGGATCCGGCGGCCGCGATCCCGTGGTTCCGGAGAGCGATCGACAAGGGCGATGACCGCGCGATGTACGAACTCGCGGTGCTCATGGAGAAAGGGCATGGCCTTCAGGCGGACATCGAGGGTGCCTTCGACCTCTACGCCGCTGCCGAGAAGAAGGGCAACAGGCAGGCCAAGGAACGGATCGACCGCGCCCTCGATCTCGACGAATGGCCTTCCTTTGAAGAGACCCTTGCGGCTGAAAGGGTTCGCGGCCTGAGTCCCAAGTACGACGGCCCGAAAGACGATGACGCATTCCCCTCGATGGAGGACTTCTCTTTCGAGGACTTCCCTTTCGAGGACTTCACGGACTTCGCATTGCCCCGGAAGCCACGAGCCGGGGTGTCTTCCCTTCCGTCTGCGACCTCACGGTCCGAAGCGGCAACGTCCTCCGATCCGCTCCTGGACTGGAAGACTTCCCTGGCAGAGGGCGGCGACGTAGAGGCACAGGCCTACCTGGGCCTGCACTACAAGTACAAGGACCCGAATCCGGAGCGAAGCAACCACTGGCTCGAGAGGGCCGCCGAGGGAGGCAGCGCGGAGGCGCAGGCCAGCCTGGGTCTCGACCACATGGGCGGCTTCAACGGGAGGCCTCGCAACCGGGAACTCGGATTGGAATGGGTTCACAAGGGCGCGCACGGGGGCGACGCCATGGCCCAGTCCCTACTGGGCTGGGAATACCTCCACGACCCCACCATGAGGAACACAGAGACGGCGTTGTTCTGGCTCGAAAGGGCCGTGCGGCAGGGACACGCCCCCTCGATGACCGTTCTCGGCCGATGCTACATGCAGGGCATGAGCAAGGACTTCTCCCATGACGATGGGCTCAAGCTAATCATAAAGGCGGCCGAGCTCGGGGATGCGTCAGCCAAGGAGGAACTCGAAGGCATCTACCGGGAGCGAGGAACGGTCCATTGAAGCCGAGCGCCATGTGGCGGCGACTGCAACGGGGACGCGCCGCCCCTACGGCTTCGGGCCGACTTGGGCGCGTGCCTCGACATGGATGCCGCCGGAGTACACGCCTCCGGGGACGGTCCTGATGCCGTTCCCCCACACGGGTTCGGGCAGGGTGGCCTTGTACAGCTCCTTGTGAAGCAGGATCCAGTACGACGACCCGTCGAAGCGGATCTCCGTCTCCCGCATGTCCTCCGAGGGAGCCTTGCCCGTTGCCTCCAGAGGGACGGCCGCCGTGGAGCCGTCCTCAAGGATCTGGACCACGACCTTCTCGTCCGTGATCAGGACGGTGTTGGTCCCCTTGAAGGGAACGGCGGTATTCGCGAACTGCTGCCGGGTTCCGGCGCGGAGAAGCAGGGCCATGGTTTCCTCCCGTGAGTTAAAGAGCCATCGTCGGCATGGGCCGCTCTAGCGGGGCGTCGGCTTGAGTTCCGGCTTTGGGGTGCCGACGACGGCGCCGATGGTGAGTTCGCCCTTGACGATCTGGGCACCCAGCCGATGCCATCCGTCCCACACGTCCACGCGGCCGTCCTCAAGTTCGAGGAGCACGACCTCCTCCTCGATTTCCTCCAGCAACAGGTCGGCATAGCCGTTACGGCCGTCCTCGCGCGCCCAAGTGTTCTCGGTCCGGAACCACTCTATCCATCCGGCCTTCCCGTCCTCCATCAGGGCGAGCAGGGCATCGATCGGGTACTCGCTCTCGAGCCTCCAGTCAGCGTCCTCAGCGGGAATGTCGCTCTCGTCATATCTAGCGGCGCATCCTTCCCATGCCTTCGCGTAGCTTAGCAGGCTCTCGGGATCGCCCGGCAGTTCACCGAGGCCGCCTGAGGCAAGCGCCTCCCTTTGTTTCGCGGCGCGGTCGATGAGGTCGGGAATGTCTCCCTCGTCGCGTGCGAGGATGTCGGCCAGGACGTGGTGGGGCCACGTCAGCACGTCGTCGCCGGGGAGGGTGATCTCAGCCATGTCTCGCCATCCGCTCACCAGGGCGTGAATGCCCCTGGCCTGGAAGGTGACGTGCCGGATAGCGTCCGACAACGAAGTCCGGAGCAGGAAGCTCAGAAAGGGGCGTCGTTGGCTGACACGCAGTATCCGAGCAGCCCGAGTTGCCGCCGGGAGCCATCCTTCTCCACGACCTCGAGGACGTGCCGTGATCCCAGCGGCCTCGCCACGCGCACGCGCCGCAGGACGACGGTCTGGCCCACGCAAGGAGGCAAGCCCGTCACGTAGCCGACCTTCTCGGGGAGGGACGTGACGTCGGCACCGGGAGGGCAGTCCGCCGGGTCGGGAACCATGAGGACGCGGAAGAGGTCCGGATGCGGCTCGGACACGTCGATGACGGTCGTCCTGAGGGTCTCGAGTACCTTGCCGTCGACGTGCTGCACCGGGATTCTCCTGCGTGGCCGGACCTGACCCTTGAATCCTACAGGCGCGCCCTTCAGGGATTCAATCGGGTTCTGTTGCGACAGAACTGCCGCAGGATTCGCGTGACAGGGCAGGGCGGTTCCGCTACGTTCGCCGTTGATCCCGCCGCCCGCAGGGCGGCCCGACGAAAGGAACCGCAATGGCAGACGTGCTCGATCCCGAGGTTCGGCACCTCCTCAAGGCCCAGTCCTCCGCGTTGAGGGGCGTCGAGGAACTCGTGGACGTGACCGACGCCTTCCGGGACACCGTGCGCCTCATCGCCCACCGCATGGTCGGCAACGCCGTCACGGAGCTGTTCCTCTTCCAGGTCGTGCAGTTGTCCGAGCTGGGAACGGGCTGGAGCAGCTCCTTCGAGAACGGCAACGCCCAGAGCGACCGCAGGGACGACGTGATGTTCGAGCTCATCACGGAGATGTGCGGGATTCCGTGCACCCTGCGGCTTCGCGGCGACCGTCTGACGATCAAGGGGAACAACGGGTTCGAGAGGTCGGCGGCGTTCCCGAACCTGGACAGGTCAAACCGCGGGGAGCTTGCGCGGACGCTCGACGAACTGCTGCTGAAGTGGTGGAACGGCGGCTAGCCGCGAGGCACGGATTGCCCCTGCGTCAAACGTGGCTTCAACGCATCCGTGGATTTTACAAGTTCTAAACAGCCCTTTGCAGACCATGAAGGTCACCTGACAAATCCGCGCCGCAGTGGCGCGGGCTTCCTGCGGCGTTGCAGGCGGGCTTTCGGGGCACCATGAAATCAATGAATCCATTTACAAGGCTCAGGGCGGGACTCTCCGGCATATCCGGGCGCTTTTACGCAGGCATCGCGGCCGGCATCGTCGCCCTGGTCGCGCTGTCCATCTACGGCTCGCTCACGATATCAAGCATCCTTCTCGAGCGTAAGCAGGCGGAACTGAAGGCCCTTGCCCAGACCGCCACCACCCTCATCGCAGGTTACGAGGAGCGGGCGAAGAAGGGCGAGTTCTCGGTCGAGGAGGCGAAGAAGCGCGCCGCCGACACCCTGCGCACGATGCGCTACAACGGAAACGACTACTTCGTCGTACTCGACTACACCAACTTCGTCGTCGTGCACCCCAACAAGGCCACGGAAGGCAAGAACCTGTCCGACGTGAAGGACGCCAACGGAACCTACGTGACCCGCGAGCAGGTCGAGGCCGGCAAGAAGGGCGGCGGCTACGTGAACTTCCTCTGGCCCAAGCTGGGCGAGACGGTTCCGTCCCCGAAGACGGTGTATGCCGTATCGATCCCGCAGTGGGAATGGGTCGTGGCGGCCGGCATGTATGTCGATGACCTGTCAGCGCTCAGCACCAGCTACCGCAACGTGTTCCTCGCCTTCGTCGGCGTGTCGGCCCTGATCCTCATCGGCATCGCGTTCGTCCTCGGCCGCAGCATCTCCCGTCCCATCGGGCGCCTCGTGGAGAACATGCGTTCGCTCGCGGAGGGCAACATCGACGCGGCCATCGACGGCACCACGCGGAAGGACGAGATCGGCACGATGGCCCGCCGGGTGCAGACGTTCAAGGAGGCCCTGATCGCCAAGCGCGAGGCCGATGCCGTCGCGGCGAAGGAAGCTGCCGAGAAGGCACGGCGCGCCGAGAGGCTCGATGCCATCACGAGGCGCTTCGAGGCGAACGTCGCGAGCCTGACCCACGGACTGTCCTCCGCCGCGACGGAGATGGAGGCGACGGCCCGTTCGATGACCACCGTCGCCGACGAGACGTCCCGCCAGACGACGGGCGTGGCATCGGCCGCGTCCCAGACCTCCAGCAACGTGCAGACCGTTGCGGCCGCCACGGAGGAGCTGTCGATCTCCATCCGCGAGATCGCCGCGCAGGTGAACCAGTCCTCGCAGATCGCCTCCCGCGCCGTGACCGACGCCGAGCGTACGAACGCCATCGTCCAGACGCTCGCCGTCTCGGCCGAGAGGATCGGGAACGTCGTCCAGCTCATCAACAGCATCGCCGGGCAGACGAACCTGCTGGCACTGAACGCGACCATCGAGGCGGCGCGTGCGGGCGATGCCGGCAAGGGCTTCGCGGTGGTCGCGAGCGAGGTCAAGGAGCTGGCGAACCAGACCTCCAAGGCCACCGAGGAGATCTCCGCTCAGATCGGCTCGGTGCAGCAGGCGACCTCGGAGGCGGTGCATGCCATCCAGGAGATCGCCAAGACCATCTCCGAGATGTCCCAGATCTCCGTGTCCATCGCCGCGGCGATGGAGGAGCAGGGTGCGGCGACGGGCGAGATCTCCCGGAACGTGCAGGAGGCCGCCCGCGGAACCGACCTGGTGACCGGAAGCATCGGGCAGATCAGCCAAGGGGCCGGAGAGACCGGAACCGCAGCCTCGCAGGTGCTCGATGCGGCCCAGGAGCTGGCACGGCACTCCGAGAGCCTGGGCCGGGAGGTCAACACCTTCCTGTCGGACGTGAAGTCCGCCTGACGCCCGGCGAGGAGACGATCGAACAAGGGGAGCGTCCGGCACGGGATGCTCCCCTTGCCGTTTCAGCAACTGATCGGGGCATCCTCGGCGATCGAGTGGATGCCCCGATCAGTTCATCAATCCGTTCGCGGAAGGCATGGCGGCGGCACGTCGGCAACGGGCGCGCCAGTCGGCGGCATCGTCACTGTCGGTGGATGTCAGCAGGTCGAGGATTCTCTCGGGACAGTCGCAGGCGCATGGCCCCTCCGCCTCCGACATCTGCTTGAGCATGTACGTGCGGCCGCCCGAGTCGGGTTCGAAATCGATCAGGCATACGACGGCCTCCACCTTCCTTCCCGCAGGCCCCTTGGCCTCTATGGCGGCGTATGCGACGGCGGCGTAGCCGTCGTCGCCCTCGGTCACCTCGAGATCGATGACCTTGCCGCCGTTCGTCCTGCCCAGTTCCTCCCTCAGGGCGGCGGAGAGATCGGAGGTGACTTCAATGTCGTCCCAACCCATGGTCGATCCCCTTTCTATCAGGATATCGGATCTTCCGGCAGCCCATGCCTGCGGGGCAGGGCGGGCTGTGCGGGCGAGCAGGATGAAACCCCGAAGCACGGTTCGCAACCGGAAAGTTCTCGCCTTCTCTGAGGGATGGTGGCGGGACCCCAGCCACCGGGGCGGCACCCGGCGGCGATGCCTCAGGTCCGGAAGGCCTCAAGCCGGCACTTGAGCCAGTGGTCCAGCTTCATCCTCCAACCAGCCGACGGGGGAGGGCGACGCACCTGCCCCTGCCAGTGCTCGTGCGCATCCTTCAGGATCGTGTCGACCTCGCCCCTCGGGGTCAGTGTCACGGACCCCATGCGCAGCAGCCTGTCCTTGCGTTCCTCCATGTCGAGGACGAGCTCTCTCACGGTGCCCGGCAGCCTTTCCCAAACGTGCGCGCGGATTTCCTCGGGGATGGGATGGAAGACCTCGGCAACGCCCCCGGCGGCTGCGGCGAGGGTATCGGCATCGCCGCCCATGGAGATGGCCAGCCGCATCACCTCCTCGAAGTCCTGCCCCTCGATGACCGTCCGCAGTGCCACCGGGGCGGTCTCCACGGCAAGGAGCCTGAAACCGTAACCCGGCCTGATCTCGTCGAGGGGGACGTCGAGCCTGTAGCCGAACGCACGGCTGACGGCCGCCATGGCCTCGGTCTTCCCAAACCCCTCGAGGCCGAGACGGGCCGCCGCGACCGTCGCCATCGCGGCCTTCACCGAGTCCGGATGCCTGTGGGACGTCATGGCGCTCATGGCCGCCCAGTCGAGAGCGGTGCGGAGGTCAGGAGCGAGCCAGGGGATCGCGGACACCCGGGACACGCAGCCGTTCCCGGCGGAGTCGTTGACCTCGTGTTCGGAATGGACCCAGTCCTGGAAGCGCTCGCCGAACGGCACGTTCGCGGCCTTTGCCCAGTGCTTGAGCCTCCTCGCGAAGTCGAGGGATCCGTCGAGAATCGCCGTAGCGACGGCGCAGGTGCAGACCGTGTCGTCGGTGAGGCGTCCGTTGTCCGCCAAGAGGATGAAGTCCTTGTAGGTCACCGGACTCACCTCGTAAGGCGCTCCGATGACGTCTCCGCAGATGGCTCCGAACATTGCACCTCGTTCCCGTGACCCGGTCACAGAAAACAGAGTGTCTTATCGGGACCGCCGGCACGAATCCCCTAGGGATCACCGAGGCGAAGCCACTGCCAGGCTATCATCGCCACGACCACCACGATCAACGTGCAGGCCAAGATTTCCTTGGCGACGTAGTCCGACCAGCTTCCCTTCGGAGGCTCCCACGGCTGGTACCATCTGCGGGTTGAGGCGTAGCGCTGCCGGAAGAGACTATCGATCCGCGAGGTGTCCACGTGCCTGTAGGCATAGTCCGCGATCCGTTGGCCATGTACCCGCGCCCATCTCTCCCGTGCTTCCCACTTCAGGGTGACGGTGTTCCGATGGAGATCGTCCAGGCCCGTGACCGTCCGCCCCCTGTCAGCGACGAACTCGTCGGCAAGGCGTTGGGCCGTTTCCCGCTCCGCGGGCGACAGCGACATGTCCTCGCGCCAGTCCTTCATCTGCTCCTGACGGCGCCATCTCTTTGTCCGCTGTCGGCTCCGCTCCTGTTCCCGGCTTCTCTTGGACATGGCCGCTCCTTGGTCGGCGACTGCCTGTCGGGAACCGTCCGTCCCCTTGGAACGAAGGTTCCTGCCTTCTCCCTTCGGCAGCCTATACCACCGGAAGCACCTCCGCGTGACCCTATCCTGTTGGGCGTCCCGCTCATGTCAGGCTTCGCTTCGGGAAGGGGCGGCTCGTCAACCTCTTCTAGTGAATCTGTAACCTCGGTGGGAGAAGCTTTTTTCTCCCCATTCCCATGCCCAGCAACGGTTTGAGGCTCACTCTTTCGCGGGGGAGCGACCTCGACCAGCTCGGTGAGGTAGACCGTCGTCCGCCCCAGGCGGTCCGGAGCCGAGCGGACGATGAAGCCCGCCCGCTCGATCAGGCCGAGGTGGTTCTGGATGGTGCGCTTGGTGACCCCGAGGTCGGCGGCGAGCCACGAGGTGCAGAACGAGACCGTCCTGCGGCGGCCGCAGCGGGAGATCAGGTAGACGAGGGTCGTGATCGACCCCGTGCTCAGGAAGGGGTGGGTGAGTACGTCAGTGCTGAAGCGCCGGACGTATCTGCTGAAGGCGCACCGCCTCTCGGACAGTCGCATCCGCCGGGTGACCGTGGGCCTCCGCGGCCTGCGCTCGCGTGCAACGGGTTCCCGGTCCGGAACGTCGAAGTAGGAAGCGGCCTCCTCGGCCGTCCAGCGCCCCTCGAGGACGCCGATCTCGGCCAGAGCGGCCTGCCGCTCGCGGGGAACGCCCGCCATGGCCTTCAGGAGTTCGAATGATCCGTTCATTGCCAGTCTCGCGTTGAAACCAGCAACAAGAGGGTAAGCCTTTGCGGGAGCGGTCAAACTTCCCGGCCTGACACGGTAGGTCCGAAGGGCGGAGGCGGTAGGTTTGAGACGCGCCCCCGGTAGGTCTGAAGGGCGGCATAGGTAGGTTCGAGAGGCACCGCCCCCGAACTGCCTCTCAGACCTACTGCCCTGGAGGCGAGAATCGGTAGGTTTGAGGGGCAGACGGCATCACGCGTCGGTTTTCGGGAGCCTTCCCTGGACTTATCCACGTCACATGATTCCGCTGGAGGAACCCCAGGGATGCCGCGGTAGGTTTGAAAGGCAGTTCATCGACTGATGACGGGTTCCGGAAGGGTGCGGCAGCCGGAACCTCGAGGTCGGTAGGTCTGAGAGGCAGTTGAGGCCAAAGCCCTTGAATCATGGGGCCACGGACTCGGAAGAAGCCCGATTCCGCCGACATGCCTGCCCCCGCTCGCGCGAGTTATCCACGAACCGCCCTTCAAACCTACTGCGTGTGCCCCTCAAACCTACTTGCCCTGCCCCTCAGACCTACCGTCTCCACCGGAAAAGATTCATGTTTGCAACGATTCAACTTTGCCGAATGTCAAACCCTGGATACCTTGCTGCCGCTCCAGTGAGAGGCCGCCGATGCCGAAGCCCATGAAGCCCCGACCCCTTGTCCGCGATCCCCTGCAAGGGGAACTCTGGTCCACCGACGATCCGGGCATCACGAACACGATTTCCCTGTGGGACGTGGCCCCACGCTCGGTGCTTTCGAGGCCTACCGACGACCTCAAGGTCGGCGACTACCTGAAGACGCTCGAGAGGACGTTCACCCTTGCGGGGCAGGTCTACCAAATCACCCTCAAGCCGGCCCGCATCAAGGACCGCAAGGGCAAGGAGACCGAGCAGTATCCCGGCGAGCGGGAACGTCTCGTCGAATGGGTCATCCGGCGCATCGCGGCCATGCGCAACCGGATCAGCCTCAGCGCCAAGGACGAGGTCAACGTGTCCTTCAGCATCCACGAGGTGCGGACGGAGCTGGCCCGCACGGGGCATACCTACTCGTTCTACGAGATCGTCGACGCCCTCCAGATCCTCCACCAGTCCATCGTTGAGATCGTCAGGACCGACACGGACGGCGACGGAAAGGCGAAGGAGCGGGTCATCTCGGCATCGACCTTCCCGCAGCTCGCCTTCTCCGACCGGGGAGAGGAGAGCGCCAAGTCGACGGTGCAGCTCAACTGGCTCGCCACGCAGGCCATGAAGCACCTCGACTTCCGCCAGATGAACTACGACGCGATCATGGGCATGCGCGGCCCGGTGGACAGGTGGATCTACACGCGCCTCAACCACGACGTCCTGTTCTACCGGATGCACCCTCACGTCCACGAGCTGTACGCCAGCGAGGTGATCGACGGCACTGGCCTGTCGAAGAACAAGCTGAGGGACTCCATGAAGCGCGTCACGGACGCCCTGGAACACCTGAAGGCACAGGGCATCATCCAGGAACTCCGCTGCGAGGACATCTTCGAGGGAAGGCGCAAGGCGGACATCAGGTACACGATCACCGTCACGGACACCTTCGTGCAGGAGACGAGCCGTTCCCTGCGCATCGCCAACGAGAACCTCGCCGACTTCCGCGAGGTGACGGGAAGCGAGCCGGGCGACTTCATCCCTGCCGACCCGGTCAGGAAGGACAAGCTCCGTCGCCTTCGGACGAAGAGGATGGCGGACGAGAGGCTGATAGGCAGCCTGGTCTGAAGGCCGGGCCTCGCGGATCATGCACGGTTACTTCACCGACAAGGACGACAACCTTCGGATAGAGAGGTTCGCCGACAACCTGCCGCAGCGGGAACGGGCCGTCTTCGCCTCGGTCGGCGTCAACGCCGCGATGAGGCGCCATGCGGAGAGGCTTTCCCTTGAGTTGGCGGAGATCGTCAGGTCGGTCGAGGAGAACGGGCATGACTTGGCGAGCTTCGTCAGCCATGGTCATGTCGAGCGCGTACGACGGCTTCTCACCTGGATCGTCGAGCAGCCCTGGATACCCGAGCTGGCCGGCACGCGGGACGAGCTTTCAAGGAGGTTGCGGGAGGATGACCTGACGCTCGCCGACCTGCCCTTCCTCATGAGGGCGGCGGCCTCCTACATCGACCCCAACTCCTACGATCTCGCGGACGGCTTCTCCGAGCGGCGCGACCAGCTCCTCCCGATCATGGACGACATCCTCACGCGGCGGCACATCGATGCCAGGAGGAAACGCGGGGAGAGACTCGAATCGTGGCAGCACGGCATCGACGACGAGACCTTCAAGCAGGACGTCCTCAAGCACGCCAAGACCTACGTCGACAACGCCTGGATGCACGCTCCGGCGCTCACGAACCTGATTGCGGTCTCCGTCCTGGATGCCGAACTGCTGCCCTTGCGCAGGACGGCGTCCGATCCGGTCGGCATGCTGATGGGCACGGGCGATCCGTCCGTCACCCGCCTGGCCAGGTTCATGGAGATGCCGGACGAGTTCGACAGGATTCGCATCTGGGTGCGGCGGATCACGGAGGCGGCGGGCGCATTGCTGGCCTTGGCGCTGCTGGGAGGAGGCGTGCCGATCCTCGGGCTTGCGCTCGGGGCCTACATCGGCTGGAGAGTCTACGTGCGGCGCAAGGCCCGCATAGGCTATCACATGCTGAGAAACGAGGCCGTCTCGAAGCTGAGGTCCATCCTCGCGGAGATGCAGGAGATCAGGGACGAGATCGAGTCTGCGGCCTACAGCCCCGAGAGGATCAAGGAACGCCTGAGGGAACTCGAGGGCAGGGGCGGATACGTGGCATCGATCCTGTACGACGTGATCGGTTGCGGCGCGGGCCACCGACCGGAATCGGCGATTTCCTGATCGATGCCACGGTCGGGCGGGAGCGAACCCCGCCGGATGCTGCCTGGTGCATCCCCGCCTTGAGACCTTTTCGCTGCCATAGGCTTCACTCGGCGGCAACGGGTCCTGACGCACGGCGGGCGACCTGAGCCACGTGAGTATCGCCACGGCGGCCGTCCGCCGTCAAGCCGATCACCACCCGTAGCCGCTCTCCTCCGGCCCGAGCTCGCCGTTCCCGAGCACCTCGCGCCAAGTCCACCAGTTGGACACGCCGCGCTCGCCCCAGAAGCGTCCGCTGACGATCCTCACGGTCCGGCCGTCGGGGTGCCTCAGTTCCTTTCCGATCTCCATCTGGCTGGGTCCGCCGACCTCCTCGACGATGTCCTTGACCCATTGCTCGACCATCGGATGTCCTCCCGGTGCTGCAAGATGCCGACAGTCATAGGAGGTCAGAGGCTCCGAGGCAACGATGCCGCGGTTGGTTGCCCCTCTCGCGGCCGGCTCCGCATGATTGGAGGAACCGAGGACCTGCAATGACGCCCGCCGAACTCCAAGCCCTCCACAACCACGTTCCGGCACCGCAGCGCGTCCCGAATCCCGGCGGTGACGACCGGACGCTCCTCTACGGCTGGGACGTCGACGGCCGGACGCACCACGTGTACCTGCGTGACGGCGAGGTTCACCAGGTCATATACCGCCCCTCCCACATCCTGCGGCCGGACGACTACCAGATCATCCATTACGCCGTCGGCGAGGAGATCGACGTAGGCAGGATCGTTCCCGACAAGCGCGTGGCACCGGAGGCGTGCGACCTCGACTTCTGCAAGGCCCTCAAGGACATGCGCATCAACATGACCTTTGCCCCGTACGGACGCACGAGGGCCTACGACCCTGACGAGAGGTTCGTCGGCCATGTCTTCGAGGACGGCACCGCGCCGACGCCCTGACCGCGCTCGGCTTGCGCCTTTCTCGGTCGGCACCGAGGCTCTTGGGACCGCAAAGGATCGAGCGATGAACAACTACCTTGTCGAAGTCCGCGCCTACTTCACGGCCACCCGCACCGATCCCGACGCGGGCGAGCTCGTGATCGAGGGCTGGGAGCTGGACGACCGCATCCGGGACCCGCAGGACCCGAACAGGTACGACTTCAGGGCCGAGCAGGACGTGAGGCTGGAAGCGGACGGCGCAGGGGAGGCCCGCAGGTGCGGGCCGGAGATGGCCTCGCCCCTGATCCCGTCCTCAGGTTGGAAGGTCAGCGACATCTCGCTGGCGAGCGACCTCGTCATCAACCTGGACAACGAGCACGGGCCGGGCTTCGGTCCGACGGGTCCCTGACCGTCGCCAGGAGCCAGGCGCCTTCGGCTCAGTCCTCGACCTCGGCCTCCTGCACCAGGACGATTGCGAGGAGTTCCCCGTCGTTCCGATAGCGGTGGACGGACCCCGGACGGCCGCCCTCCGGCACCGTCCACGGCTCGTCCACCCAGTATCCCAGGTCGATGCGGGCCAGGAAGTCGGCATCCCCGTCGGACTGATCCTCGTATGGGGTCCGCAGGCACGACAGCGCGACCTCCTTCGTCACCTCCACGGCCCTCTCGCGGCTCGAGAAGACGCCCTGGACGTTGGGAAGGGCGAGGTCGTGCATGGTGAAGCCGTCGCTGTCCCGCTCGCACTCGAACTCGTCGAACGTGGCGAAGCTGCCGAGGAAGACCCGGCCCGGCCTCCCGTCCGCGGGGGCGGCGCCTGGCTTGGGAACGCCGGCCATCGCCAGCCATTCGCCCCACATCCCCTCCACCCGTGCCTTCGCCTCGTCCCGGGTGCCGCAGGTTCCGCTGCGGTCGCCAAGGGCTGCCGAGAGGCCGGGCATGGCAGGGAACTCCCAGCGCCAGCGCCCGTCGCCGGTGCGCCTGACGTTCCCGATCCCGACGCCGCCGGAAAGCGCGACGACCTCCTCGTCCTCGAAGCGAAATCCAGGAATCCAGGTCACCATGCCGAGCCTCCGCGTGTGCGAGACGGGACATTGCCCAGGGCGGGCGTTGTTGTCAACAATTATGAGGAGTCCTTTGCGGAGCGGGACTCACGGCCCGTGCCGTCAGGCCGCGGGCCGGAACAGGTACCGCACGGCGCGTCCGCCGATCCTCCGCTTCCTCGCCGTTCCCCTCGGGGGCACGGGGTACACGACGCGGGCGAATCCGTCCTCCTCGAACGGGCGCACCTCGACGGTGACGAGGGTCCTGCCGACCTCGGGAACGGCCTTCTCGACCACGCCGTGCGCCGTCGCCATCAGGCGCCACCTGCTCGTCGACCACCACCCCGAGGGAACGGCGATCTCGACGTGGATCATCCCGGCCAGATGCTCGGCGCCTTCCGCGTACCAGTCGCGGACCTCGATGAGGCGGGCGACGGACACCTCGGACTTCCGCCCCTCGAACGTGCGTCCCGTGACCTCAACGGCCTGGCGGGCGCTTTCGGTCAGTGCCTCGTCTACGATCCCGTTCAGGTCCCTCGCGAGGCGGCCGAGGTCCACGACGCGGGCCAGGTAGCTGCTGTATTCGATCCGGATCGGCGGCATCGTGTTCATCCTTGTTCCTGTGCCCTGCGGCTACTCGACCGCGACGTATTCGACGACGACGATCGCGACGATCCTGTCGCCCTTGCGGTACTTGTGGACCGACCTGGGACGCCCACGCGGCGGCTCGGTCATCTGCCCGTCCGTCCAGCGTCCGTCGCCGTAGGCCTGCTCGAAGGTCTGCTTGCCCGACACGAACTGCCGCAGGCTGTCGATGGCGGCCTCCTTGCCCTTGCGCACGGCGTCGTCGCGCCGCTCGAAGGCCCCGGTGAGGCGCGGGGCGGCCAGGCCCTCGATCGACAGGTCGGGGCTTCCGTACTCGGCGATGACGTCCTCGATCGTGGCCTGGTGGGCGAGGAAGATGGGCATTGGGGATTCCTTTCCAAGGCGCGCAACATGCACCGCCGATCCTGCGCCGTCAATTCCCATCAAGGACTCGTGGCACATTCGGCATCGACACCTCCAAGGACTCGGGCGACCCTTGACTGAGAACTCACGCACGCGCGAGGGCGCGGCCAAGGGGAGCCGGGGCGGGACCATGCGTCTGGTAGGGGCATTCACGGGAATGGGTGGGCTGGAGACGGGCCTCGCACGGGCGGGCATGCGCACCGTCGCCGTCGCCGAGATCGACCCGTTCGCCAGCCACGTCCTCGGGCGCCGCCTTCCCGGCGTCCCGAACCTTTCCGACGTGTGCGGGATCGAGGCGTTCCCGGACTGCGAGATCGTCGCGGCCGGCTTCCCCTGCCAGGACATATCGCAGGCGGGACACGGCAAGGGCATCGTCCACGGGGAGCGCTCGGGCCTCGTCAGGCAGGTGTTCCGGGCCATCTCGAACATGCCCGCCAGGCCCGAGTGGCTGCTCTTCGAGAACGTCCCCTTCCTCCTGAGCCAGCACGGCGGCTCGGGCGTGGCCTGGCTCGTCCAGCAGGTCGAGTCCGCCGGGTACCGCTGGGCGTACCGTGTCATCGACAGCCGGGCCTTCGGAATCCCGCACCGCCGCCGCCGCCTGTTCATGCTGGCATCCCGCACGCAGTCGCCGGAGCATGTGCTCTTCGACGGGGACAGGGCCGCGCAGAGTCCGATACGGGGCGAGGACACCCCCTGCGGCTTCTACTGGACGGAAGGGAAGACGGGTCTCGGATGGGCGGTGGACGCGATCCCGCCCATGCGGGCCATGTCGAAGGTGATCAGCCCCCCGGCGATCTGGCGGCCGGAGAGCGCGGATTTCGTCCTGCCCACCATCGAGGACGCCGAGGCCTTGCAGGGCTTCGAGCGTGGATGGTCGGCGGCGGCCACCGAGCTGAAGGGCGGAAAGAACGCGCGGTGGAAGATGGTGGGCAATGCCGTCAGCGTGCCGGCGTCCCTGTGGATCGGCTCCAGGATCGTGGGGGAGGGGGAGCGCTCGTCGTTCAGGTCAGTCGAGCTGCTGGAAGGACAGAGGTGGCCTGCCGCTGCCCATGGCGGCGGGGGACGCCGCTACCGCGCGGAGATCGGCGAATGGCCCGGTTCGGAGGCGCATGGAACTCTGCGTGACTTCATCTCGCCCGAGGCTCCGCAGCTTTCCTTCCGCGCTGCACGCGGCTTCCTCGGCAGGCTTGAGTCCAGCTACCTGAAGCCGCCGGAACTGTTCAGGGAGCATCTTCGCGCCTACGTTGCGCAAGGTGGCGGAGCCGGGAGGCTGGCCGCTTAGCCGGGCGGGGCGATGCACCCCGCCCGCACCGACGTCATGCGAGGTCGTTTCCGCTTTCGCCGCCGACCGAGGCCGACTTCTTCCTTGAGGAACGGCGCTTGCCGCCGCCTTTGGAGTTGTCGTCCTTGGACTGGTCGCCGCCTCCGGCCGCTGCCGTCATGATGTCGCCGACCACGCCGACGGCCGCGGCTGCCATCCCGAGTGGGGTCGGCACGATCGAGAGGGGGGAAGCGCCGGAGGAAGCGCTTTCGCCACCCTGCTCAGTGGCTCCCTGTCCGTCTTGCTGGCCGTCACCTCGCTTGCCTTCGAGTGCTGCCGCTGCTGCCCTGAGTGCCTCGGCCAGGACTTCGCGCCCCTCCTGGGATGAGACCATGCCCCCGATCTGGGCGATCCAGTCCTGGGTGCTGGGTGACGAGTTCCTGGAGCGGGACGTCGTGGCCGACCTCTTGGCGGAGCCGGATGATGCCGTGGCGGAACGGGCGCGGGATGCGCCGCCGGAACGGGCGTTCGTCGCCGCCGTGCCCGTACGCGAACGGGCGGCGGATGCGGACCTCGCGCCCCCGGCCGAACGGGTCGACTTCGCGGCCGACTTCGCGGCGGTCTTGGGGGCGGCCTTCGAGGTCGCCTGCGTCTTGGTCGACGAGCGGGTCGATCCTGCGGTCGCCCGCTTCGGTGCGGCGGCGGCACCACGTTTGGCGGAAGTGGTGCCCGTGGTCGAACGCGCCGCCGACTTCGCGGGCGCCTTCCGTCCCTTGGTTGGCTCGGAGGCGCCGTCCTTCTTGCGTGTAGCCATTGTCATTCCTTGAATGCTGTGACCGGAAGCCGGTCGTGCCGAGGAAACATGGTCCTCGGGAACGACAATGCACACGGAGGCGTTTGGTTTGCCCTCTCCCTCGGATTCCCTGTGCAAACTGTCCGACGGCCGCCGAATCCTCGTCGATGGACTCGGAACCGACGCCCCCGCACCATTGGGGACGCCCGCGATTGCGGGTTGCCTGCCGGGCACCTATACGGACTCATGGAGGGGCGAATGG